>Ga0210397_10001605_pt1 | contig 14492 bp, 10 predicted proteins | sample IncBWH2OmetaG_FD_160126 | JGI IMG/M metagenome (GOLD analysis project Ga0210397, IMG submission 160126) | Forest soil microbial communities from Barre Woods Harvard Forest LTER site, Petersham, Massachusetts, United States - Inc-BW-H-2-O ...
CTGTCTTGCTACCTGCATGGCGTTCGACGATCACCGTCTTCAACTCCCACGGCCGGAGCGTCACCTGCTGATCGAGGCCGAGAGCGGTGCTGCGGAGGGCCGCTTTTGTTACGGTGCCGGAGCGTTCCTGGAGCCGGATGATGGTGCCGTCGCGTGCGTTCTCGGCGTGCTTGATGGCGAGGACCTGGATATTCTCAGGCATCACTTCCAGAAAAGACTGCTGCCACGGCAAATGGCCGGGGTGGGCCGAATCCATCACGTGCTGGGCGGGTGTCTGGAGCTCCTCGGCACGGCGGTCCAATGCTAATTGCGGACAGCCTCCCTTTGCGCCAAGGAGCCAGAACGTTCTTTCCTGGCGCCCCTGGTCCTGCCAGGCATTGTCATCGTCGCGCGGGACCTGATTCGGATTGTGGCGCGCAAACGGCGCGGAGCGGATGAGCACTGTCCGCAACAGCCCGTCGAGGCAGTCGTAGCTGTAGGTCGAGTTGTTGATCAGCGCGACGGTGTGATCGCTTGAGCCGAGCGAGCCCTGGACCGCTATCCAGTCCTGGCAAGGCTCTTCTTCGCCGTTGGTGCGGCGTTCGAGGACGGCGCCCGGGACTTTGGCAAAGATCGTTGCATGTTCGAGCGCGGTGGGAATCTCGAGCATGAGCATCTGCTCTCGCTGGCGCCAGTCGATGATGAATTGAAGCTCGACCACGTCCAATCCCGCGATCTGGCGGATGTTGAGCACGATCTCGGAATCCTGCCAGCGCGCGCGTTGCCGCGTAATGCGCGTGAGCGGGCCGTTCTCAACCACGCGCGAGGACTCGAACGTGGGCCGGCCGATCTCCTGGCGGAAACTCGCAACACCATGCGCCCAGGTGTCGCTGGTATCGCTGATGGCGACGAGGCCGATGGGGCCCGAGAGGAGCTCGGCGCGATCCGGGGCTTTCAATGACGAGATGCCGAAGGCCGCATCGGATATCTTGCAGAAGTCGCCGTACCTTTCGGTGACCGGCGCTTCTCCGTGAGTCAGCGCAAAGACCTGGTAGCCGCAGGGAGGAAGCTCCACCATGCCTGAGAGGCGCGGGAAGAAGTCCGTCATGCTGGGCGATGGCCGCCACTGCAGAGGAATGCGCCGGCCATCTTTCGCCGCCAGGTGCATGGGGCCTTGATTCTTCAGATCCGACCCTACGATGACTTCGGCCAGCGCTTTGCGCCGCCAGGGCAGCGGATTGAAGAGGAACAGGGCATTCTCCTTCACTCCGCTTGTGTCTACCTGCATCGCGATCGCCTGGAGCGCTTCCACCTTCGACGTCTGGGCGGTTTCGCAGGCGTATCCCAGGCTATCGCGGAGTTGGGCGTAGTCGCTGTAGAGGGCCGTTCCGGCCATGAGGTCATGAAACTGGCAGAATGTGACCTTCCACCAGGAGTCGGCGAACTCTTTCTGCGGGTAGGAGTGGTCGATGGCCACCGCGGCAGCGACGGAGATCGCCTCCGCTTCTCCGAGCGAACGCTCCGCGCGCCGGTTCAGATATTTTCCTTCGCCGTAAGCGGAATAACAGCCGCGTGCATGATGCTGCAGTTCGGTTTTCACCACCGGCAGGCTGGAGAAGCCGGGATCCTTTTCAACGTCCGCAAAGAAGCCGGCGAGCGTGCTCCAGCGAATCTCGGGCAGATCGGCGTCGTATTGCATCTCCGTGACTTTGCGAATCTGTTCCCGCGTTACCGCGCCTCCGTGGTCGCCCACACCCAGAAACATGGCAGCGTGATTCAAGCCGGAACTGAACAGCTGCCTGGGCGCGGCGCGAATCATATCCGCGGCTTCATTTCCCGGGTCATAGTTCTTCCAGATGCGCATGGTCAGGACGCGCGAGCCATCCGGCCCTTCCCACCAGAACAGGAGCGGCAACTGCATCTCGTGTTCCTGGGGCCGCATAAATGCGTAGTATCCGTAGCCGGCGCTCTTGAGGATGGTGGGCAGGCCTGCGGCGTGTCCAAACGAATCGGGGTTCATGGCGATCTTGACGTCGACGCCGAGCGCGCGCCGGCAGTACTCCTTGCCGTAGAGCGAGTGGCGCACATAGCTTTCGGTCGATGGAAGGTTGCAGTCGGGCTCGACCGGCCAGCCGCCCGTCACCTCCCAGCGTCCCTCGCGGATACGCTGCTTGATTTGAGCGAACATCGCGGGATCGGCGCGCTCGGTCCAGCGGTAGTGGGCCGCCGATGTGTGGGTGTAGCAGAATCCCGGGGTTTCGCGGATGCGATTCAAGGCGCTGCGGAAGGTGTCGAGTACAGCGTCGGCGCCGTCGCTCCAGGGCCAGAGCCAGGCGGCATCGATGTGCGAGTAACCGATGATGTGCAGCACCCTCCTGGCGCTGCCGTCCGTGCTTGCCGGGCTTTCGCTCAAAGAAGAACGCGCCGCCAACAATCCTGCTGTGGCGGTGCTGCCAATCAGAAAATCTCTACGAGAAAAATCCCGCATGCCCATAAGCCTCTCCGAAACCCTCAACACTGTAACAAGCCAGGCGTGCGGCTTGTCGGGCGTTTGAGCAATGGAGAGGAATCGAAGGCCCTAATACGCCGCGATGCCGTTGAGACCGGCTGAAGCGGGCAGGCCATCGACCTCGCCGATGTGAATGAGCGCGCCATCTGATTCGACGGCGAACTCGCCGATGGCTCCGGTCCCGGCGTTCAGCGTGTAGACAAACCTTCCGTCCGCGCTGACGGCGTTGTCGAGGTTGGTGCTGCCGTCTGGATTCGTGCCCACGATCGTTTCGCCGATCGCGGTGAGAGCCCCGTCATGGCCAATGGTGAAGCCGGAGACGTTCGAAGTGCCCGCGTTGTCAGTGTAGACCGCGCGACCGTTGGGGAGTATCACGTCCCAGCAGGTGGCCATACCCAGAGTGGGGAGAGCATCGGAAACCGCGTCGAGCGTCTGGTTCCAGTTCAGGTGGTACGACGAGACGGAGTTGGAGGCGTTGCCGACGATCAGCGCGCCATTGGGCGCGAACAGGGCAGCAAACGGCGTCGCTCCGGCGCTGGCATTGACTGCGATCGGCCCCAGCGTTCCGTTGGGACGAACCCGGAATACGTCGATGTTGTTGGTCGCGGTTTCGGTCACGACCAGGAATTGTCCGTTGGGGCTGAAGGCCAGGGAGGTCGGCGAGGTGGCCGTGCCGCTCAGGTTGCTTGTGGAGTTTTGGATGGGGTGGAGATGGCCATTGCCGGTGATGCGCAATCCGCTTATGTTTCCGTTGCCGCCCGCGTTGAGGACGTAGAGCAGGTTGCCGTTCTGCGCCAATGCCGTCGGGGAACTGCCGCCGCTGGGCGCGGTGTCGATGAGGGTGAGTTCACTGCCGTCGACTGCAAACGAACTTACGGTTCCGCTGCCGGCGTTCACGGCAAACAGCAAACGATGGTCGGGACTGAGGCGGAGCGAGCCTTGCGAATGCAGCGGATCCACTGTCCCGCCGCTGCCATTTCCGCCGGTGGCAAAGGCGCCGGCCGGCCGCAGGGAGCCGTTTTCATGTCTTATGTAGCTTTCGATCTGGTTGCCCGATGCGGCATTGGTCATCACAAACACCGCGCCTCGATCGTCATCCTCCGCGGCGCTCACGTTGGGCAATGCAACTGCGCCGGTGGCGAATAGACACACTACGAGTACGAGTTTCGACCTCTTCATTTTTTTGGTGCTCCGTTCGGGGAAATTGACCTGGCATCGCGTAACGAACGCGCGACTCAGGTCTTCGCTGCAACAGGGAGTGTGGCTGATCCGGAAAGGTTACGGGTTTGTCGAAAAAGAATCTTCGTCCGAACGCATACGACCGGCTGCGTTAACAAGCTGTAACATGGAGGGTCGATCAGCAACCCCGATGGCCGTGAAGCATCTCCAATGTATTGATCTTCGCGACCAGCAGCATTATGGTGGCAACGCGCTCCGGAAAGCTATTCTTGTTAGGAACCCGAGCGAGAGGAGTACCCAATGGCGACAAGCGTGCTGAAGAAGGCAAAGAGTCCAGCCGTCCGTAAACTGACCAGGCGTGCGGCATGGAAAGCGCTGCAATCCCATTACAAGGCCATACGCGACACCCACCTAAGAACCCTGTTCGCTGAAGATCCTGGGCGCGGCGAACGCTTGACCGTGGAAGGCGTCGGGCTGTTTCTCGATTACTCCAAGAACCGCATCACCGATGAAACCATCAAGCTGCTGCTGCAACTGGCCGAAGAATCCGGGTTGAAGAGACGGATCGAAGCCATGTTCAATGGCGAGAAGATCAACATCACGGAAAACAGGGCGGTTCTGCACGTGGCGCTGCGCGCACCGAAGGATCAGATCATCCTGGTAGATGGCAAGAATGTGGTGCCCGAGGTTCACGCGGTGCTCGACAAGATGAGCGACTTTTCAAATCGCGTGCGCAGCGGCGAATGGAAAGGGCACACCGGCAAGCGGATTCGTAACGTGGTGAACATCGGGATCGGCGGCTCCGACCTGGGGCCGGTCATGGCGTACGAGGCGCTGAAATACTACAGCGAACGTTCCATGACATTCCGTTTTGTCTCGAATGTAGACGGCAATGATTTTGCCGAGGCGGTGCTAGACCTCGATCCGGCAGAGACGTTGTTTATCGTTTCGTCGAAGACCTTCACAACCCTTGAAACCATGACCAATGCTCACTCGGCGCGGAGCTGGTTTTTAGAACGCATGGGTGGGGATGAATCGGCGGTCGCGAAGCATTTCGTCGCGGTTTCAACCAATGCCGGAGAGGTGTCGAGGTTCGGCATCGATACGGCCAACATGTTCGGCTTTTGGGATTGGGTCGGCGGCCGTTATTCCATGGACTCGGCCATCGGCCTGAGCACCATGCTGGCCATCGGCCCCGATAACTACCGAGCCATGCTGGACGGCTTTCACCAGATGGACGAGCACTTCCGCACTATGCCGTTCGAGCGGAACCTTCCCGTGCTGATGGGGCTGCTGGGCATCTGGTACGACGATTTCTTTGGGGCGCAGACGGTGGCTGTGCTGCCCTACGAGCAATACCTCAAGCGCTTTCCTGCTTACCTGCAGCAGTTGACCATGGAAAGCAATGGCAAGCATGTCACGCTAGCCGGAACCGCGGTCGATTATGCGACCGGCCCGGTCTACTGGGGCGAGCCCGGCACCAACGGGCAGCATTCCTTTTACCAGCTGATTCACCAGGGGACAAGCCTGATTCCCTGCGATTTCATTGCCTTTTCGCAGGCGCTCAACAATGTGGGGCGGCATCACGACATCCTGATCGCGAATGTGTTTGCCCAGGCCGAAGCGCTGGCGTTCGGAAAGACTGCCGAACAGGTGAAGGCCGATGGGACGCCCGACTGGCTCGTGCCGCACAGGGTCTTTGAGGGCAACCGGCCGTCGAACGTGATTCTCATCGACCGGCTGACCCCTGCGGTTCTGGGCAAGCTAGTGGCGCTCTACGAGCACAGCGTATTTACCCAGGGCACCATCTGGCAGATCAATTCATTTGACCAGTGGGGCGTCGAGCTTGGAAAAGCGCTGGCGCAGCGCATCATTCCGGAACTCGAAAGCCCGTCGGATCCGCAGCTGAACCACGACAGCTCAACCAACCAGCTGATCCGGCGGTACAGAAGCTCGAAATAGAACGACCGGCGTTGGTCACCGTTCCCGGCCGCTACAATGAACGCATGGAACTGGTGCAGATTTCTCCCCTCCGGCAGGCGCCGGCGCCCAAACCCGAATGGCTCAGGGCGCGCGCCCCGGTGGGGGAGAACTACCACAACCTGAAGCGGCTGGCCCGATCTCTGGGGTTGCACACGGTGTGCGAGAGCGCCCACTGCCCCAACATCGGCGAGTGCTGGCACCACAAGACCGCGACCTTCATGATGCTCGGCAACCTGTGCACGCGGCGCTGCGGGTTTTGCGCGGTGCCCAAAGGGCGGCCCGAGCCGATCGACTTTGACGAGCCGCGGCGGGTGGCTGAGGCGATCGCTACGCTTGGCCTGCAGCACGCCGTGATTACCAGCGTGAATCGCGATGACGACCTGGTGGGCGGAGCGCGGGCGTTCGCGATGGTCATCGACGAGATTCGCCGCCAGGCGCCGGGCTGCCGCGTCGAGGTGCTCATCCCCGACTTCCAAGGCAGCGAAGAGGCCATTCGGATCGTGGTGGAGGCGGCCCCGGAAGTGCTGAATCACAATATCGAATCGGTGCCGCGGCTTTACAGGGTGGTGCGTTCCGGAGCGCGGTACGAGCGGACACTGCGTCTGCTGGAGTACGCAAAAGAGCTGAATCCGGCCGGGGTCACCAAGTCAGGTGTGATGGTCGGCCTGGGCGAGGAAACTGTTGAGTTGCTGCAGGTCTTTCGCAACCTGGCCGCCGTCGGCTGTGACATCCTGACCATCGGGCAGTACCTGCGTCCTTCGCGCGATCATCTGCCCATGGCGCGCCTATACACGCCGCGAGAGTTTGTGGAGCTTAAAGCGGAAGCGCTCAAGATGGGTTTCCGCCACGTGGAATCGGGGCCGTTGGTGCGGTCGAGCTATCACGCGCATGAGCAGGCGGCATCAGTGGCTGCCGCTGTTGTTTCATAAGAGAAGCAGCACCGCTGATTTCTTCAGGGAAGTTTTGCGGTCAGCTTCTTCCGCTCTTCAGGAGTAAGAGTACCCAGCCATGGTTGTATCTTGGCCAGCAATTCGGCAGCTTCTTTGCGACCTGCTTTCCGGGTTTTGTTGTCAGCGGACGGTTTTGTATAGTTGTAGCTTGAATAGACCAGGTAATGTCCTGCCTGGTTCGCCCAGTCATAATGCTCGTCGAATTGTACGACCCACTTGTCGTCAATCTCGAACGGCTTATCGGGGGTTGCCTTCAACGCTTGCGTGCTGAATGCGTCGTCCAGTTGCCTTATTAGTTCTTCAAAGAAATATTGCCTGAAACTCGGACCACCTTTCAGATCGGCCAGTTCCTTCGAACCGTCGAGTCGCTTCTTGACTTCCGCAAGTGCATCCCGATTGACCAGGTATCGTGGAACGACAACCAGATACGTACTGAGGTGCGGCAAGCTGGTGTAATTGGACGCAATCGCCGAAAGAATCTTGGGGTAGTAATTAACAAATTCCTGTATGGCGGCGTTGAGTGAAGGACTCTTCTCGGCGATCGTTTGGAGGTCAGTCCATAAGATGCCCTTGGCCTTCTTTTCCTTGCCCAGGCCGAAGACGATCCCACCGGACTTCAGCGCCAGGTCGGAAATGACTTTTTCCCCTTGCGATTCTGCCCAATGCTCAAAGCTCTCTGCCTGGGCGAGCTTTCCGACGAATTCGAGTGTTTTCCCGGTCCAGCGAATCCAACCCATGAAGGCCACCTCGGAGCAGCGATCTGCGAAGCGAGCGTAAGTATGTCACATGGATTGTCCCGCTGTCTTCCGGCCGCTTGCGGCTATTTGGGAGGTATACAAATTCCGCCGATCGACGCCAGGCCAGCTTTTCGAAAAGGCCGTTCAAACGAAGAGGGCGGTACCTGTCCCTCATCTCCTCTGGGAAGAGTCCGCGAGGTATAACCGCGCGCGCCGGGCGATTTTAGTAGAATAGCCGTTGGCAATTGGCTCTCTGTGAGGAAGATACGATGGCAGTCTCGACGATGGCCGGTATTCCGGCACTCAAAGAATTGAACGGCGACCTTCGGCGGCGCATGGACCAGGCTGTCGCCACGTTCCAGTCCAGTCTTGCTTCCACACGCACCGGCCGGGCCAGCGCGCACATGCTCGACCAGGTGAAGGTGGACTACTACGGCACGCTCACGCCCATCACGCAGCTCGCGCAGGTGTCCACGCCCGAGGCCCAGACGATCATGATCTCGCCCTGGGATCCGACCGTGCTGAAGGAGATGGAAAAGGCCATCCAGGCGTCCGACCTGGGCTTCAACCCGATCTCGGACGGCAAGATTCTCCGCGTCCCCGTGCCGCCGATGACCGAAGAGCGGCGGCGCGACGTGGTCAAGCACTTGAACAAGGTGCTCGAAGAGCACCGGACCGCGGTTCGCAACGTGCGCCGCGACGGCAATGACGCGCTCAAGAAACTCGCCAAGGACAAGAAGATCAGCGAGGACGAAGAAAAGCGCGCCATGGAAGAAGTGCAGAAGATGACCGACGAAGAGATTCGGAAGATGGAAGAGATGTCGCGGCGCAAGGAAGTGGAAGTGATGCAGGTGTGAGCGATGCAGGCAACGCCTGCTTATGTCGTCGCCGAAGACTTGCGGCTGTTCGATGCAATTGCTGAATGCCTGGAGAAGACGATGGGCACGATCACCAGGGTGCACCGGGCCGACGACCGGGACATCGACGAACTCAAGTCAGGCTTTACCTGCTGGAATCCCGTTTGGCAAAAGGCGCCCGCCGCCAACGCCAAGAACTTCATCATGCGCCTGCTTGATGAAAGTCACAACGTGACCGGACTTGTGGAACTGGCGCAGGAAATCCTGAAGCCGGTGAAGTACATCTTCAAACCCAAAGACCCGCCCAAGCAGCCAACGCTGGCCACCGCCTCCGCCACGATTAAAAGAGTATTAAAGGATCGGCGCGCCTTCTGGGTAAGCACATCGGAAAATAAGGAATGCGGCGGGTATGCCGATTCCTACAAGCATGTCTACCAGATCGATCTTCCCAAGCCATTGAAGCAGCACGCCATCATTCCAGCCCCGGGTTCAAGTGCCAACTGGCTCGTGGAAGTTGACGATCGCACCAATCCTTTGATTCCGAGCATTTGCTACGACGAAGAAGCGTTGATAGCTTCGAACATTATCGCGATCAACAGCGGCCCGCTTCACGATGTGGAGATCACGTTCCTGACCAGCATCGACGCTTCATGGATCACGAAGCTACGGTGAATCTCGGTTCTGGCCGCTACTTCTTTGGCCGCTTGTAGAACGGGAGCGGCACCTGCTTCGCGCGCACCTGGTTCGAGCGCACCTGTACCAGCACGTCGCGCCCGCTGGCCGCGTATTCTGCGGGCACGAGGGCCATCGCGATGTTGGTTTTGAGGAACGGCGCCGGGGAGCCGGATGTGACGGTGCCGATCTCGCGGCCTCCCAGATCTAGCACAGGATAGCCGTCGCGGGCGATGCCGCGGTCGACCATTTCCAGGCCGATGATTTCGCGCTTGGGGCCGCCGGAAGCCTGCACGGCCATCAAAGCATCCCGGCCGATAAATGATCCTTTGTCCAGCTTGAGCCAGTGGGTCAGGCCGGCCTCGAGCACATTGATCTCTTCTGAAATTTCGTGGCCGTACAGGCTCATGCCGGCTTCGAGGCGAAGGGTGTTGCGGGCGCCCAGGCCGCAGGGGCGCATGCCGAACTCGGCGCCGGCCTCCATGAGCGCGTTCCACATCTTTACGGTGGTGGCTTCGTCGGATGGGATGTACACCTCGAACCCGTCTTCACCCGAATAGCCGGTGCGCGCGATGAGCACATTGGGAATGCCGGCCACGGTTCCCCAGGTGAACCAGTAATTTTTGATTGCCGCCAGGTCCACCTTGGTGAGTTTGCGGAGGGTGTCAAGCGACCGCGGGCCCTGGAGCGCCAGTTGCGAGTAGTAAGGAGAGTAGTCGCTGATGTGGATACCGGGCATAGTGCCGGCGTTCTTTCGGATCCAGGCGAAGTCTTTGTCGGTCGTGCCGGCGTTCACAACCAGCAGATAGTCGTTTTCGCTCAGCCGGTGGACCAGGATGTCGTCGACGAATGCGCCCTGGGGCGTGAGCAGGGCGGAATAGTGGGCCTGCCCATCCTTGAGGCGGGAGGCGTCGTTCATGGTGATGTGCTGCACGGCTGCCAGCGCGCCGGGGCCGCGGAACTGGATCTCTCCCATGTGGCTCACGTCAAACAGGCCCACACCGGTGCGCACGGCCATGTGCTCGGCGATCAGGCCGCCGCCGGGGCAGGGATACTCGACGGGCATGTCCCAGCCGCCGAAGTCGACCATTTTGGCCTTGAGGGCGCGGTGGGTGGCGTTTAAGGCAGTCTTTTTCAGTGCGGGCACAGCTGGAGCGGCAGGGGTGGACATGGGCATTCCTCTCAGGGGCCGTACCCAACCACGATAGGATTCGGCGGCGGCGGGGGTCAAACCGGCCACCGGCGAGGCGCCGGCTTTAGGATGAGAGCAGTCCCGTTTCCCAGGGGATCCCGGCATGGACAAGGTTCGCGGCATTCTGATGTTGTTCGTCGGCGCCTTTGCGCTCTATCGCGGAATCATCATGCACACCCGGCAGAGTGCCTGGCTGGCGATCGGGCTGGGCCTGGCGGCGATCGCGGTCGGCGTGTACCGCCTGACCCGCAAGGCGCCGCGGCGGCTGGTGTGAGCGGGAGGCCCGGACCGGGGCCCCGCGAGCCGCTTCGCATCCTGGGTTGACGCGTCGCAGACCAGGAGGAACCGAAGCGGGCCGGTCCTCGTATCAAACATCAAGGTATCTTCACCCGGGCACCGTTACCGCCGGATGGGGTTGCACGGCTGCGGCCTGAAGGGGAGGTCGTGCGTCCATACAATACCGGGCAAACTCAACCGTCACATAACCTGCGGCGCCGATCCCTGTGGTTCCGGCAACGGAGGCTTCGAAAGCTGAACTTTGCGTACACTGGAATTGCCGGGTCGGGGCGAATCGGTGTACCGAAAACTCAGCATCGGCGGGATAAGAATCTCGCCCGGGTGGACAACCGGCGCCCGGCCGTTCAGGAACAGAAAGCAGAATCATGCCACTGATCGAGGCTTTTCGACTCGCGCTGCAGTCGCTGTGGGGAAACAAGATGCGCTCCATCCTCACCCTCATCGGGGTGGTGATGGGCGTGGCCTCGGTGATCATGGTCATCACCCTGGTGAATGGCGCCAACCGCTACGTGAGCACCAAGCTCTCGGGCTATGGGGCCGATGTATTCACTGTGACCAAGATGTCGAGCGTGATCTTTACCCCCGAGGAGTACTTCAAGTATCAGAAGCGCAAGATCCTGCGCATCGACGATTACTACGCGGTGCGCGACGGCTGCACGGATTGCAGCGAGGTGGGAGCGCTGCTCAATAAGGACACCAACGTGGTCGCAAATGGGAAGTCGAGCAACAACACCAGCGTGCGCGGCTACACCTGGACCATGCTGTCGCTGAACAACATTGATATTGCGATCGGCCGCGGCTTTACTCCGGCCGACGAGGACCATGCCACCAAGAACGTCATCGTGGGCTACGACATCGTGGACAACCTGCTGCCCGAGGGAGACCCGATCGGCAAGGAGATTCGGGTGGATGGCATTCCCTACACCATCATTGGAGTCGGGGACCGTCAGGGCAAGACGCTGGGCCAGTCGCAGGATAACTGGGTGGCGATTCCCATCACGACCTACCAGCAGATTTACGGCTACAACGACTCGGTGGACATCTATGCGCGCGCCAACGGCAACGCCGAAGTGATGGAGCGCGCCAAGGACCAGGCCCGGGTGCTGATGCGGACCCGCCGCCACGACGCGCCCGGCACGCCAGACGACTTTGAAATCGAGACCAACGACACGTTCCTCGACATCTGGAAGCAGATCAGTTCGCTGTTCGCTTCGGTGGTGCTCGGCCTGGCTTCGATCGCGCTGGTGGTGGGCGGGGTGGTGATCATGAACATCATGCTGGTCAGCGTCACGGAGCGGACGCGCGAGATCGGCGTGCGCAAGGCGCTGGGCGCCAAACAGCGCGACGTCCTGCTGCAGTTTCTGATCGAGAGCGCGTCGCTGGCCCTGATAGGCGGCGCATTAGGCGTGCTTGGAGGCGTGCTGGTGGGCAAGCTCATCACGCTTGTGGTGGGCTTCCCCACTGCAGTGCCCTTGTGGGCCATCTTTCTCGGCTTGTTTCTCGCCACGGCGGTTGGCATTTTCTTCGGCGTCTATCCCGCCAGCAAAGCCGCAAAGCTGGATCCGGTGCAGGCACTGCGTGCTGAGATGTAAAGGGCGGGTCCATTCGTTGTCAGTTCTCAGTTTTAGGTTACTGGTCTGAGAACTGAAAACTGATCACTGACAACTGTTGCGGAGCAACCTATGGCGCAAGGACAAACGCGGGAATCGGTCAAGATGGCGCTCGACACGCTGCGGACGAACAAGCTGCGTTCGGGACTGACGGTGCTGGGCATCGTGATCGGTGTGACCACTGTCATCACGATTTCATCCGTCATCAGCGGATTGAACAACCGGGTGAACGACTGGGTCAGTTCGCTGGGCTCGAACGTTTTCTGGGTCTTCCATATGCCGGTGATCGGGGTGCGGCCTACCACGGAGATGCTGTCGCGCCGGAAGCTCAATCTCGATGAAGTGCTGGAATTGCGCAAACTTCCCCATGTGGTTGCGGCCGACGGAGGATTCCAGCACGTGGGCCAGTTCCGCGTGGGCGCCGTGAGCGTGAAATACAACGGCAAAAAGGTAGCCGGAACGCGGCTCCAGGGATCCACTGTCCAGATCTCCCAGGTGACGGACCTGAATTTTCGCGAGGGCCGCCTGTTCACCGACCAGGAAGACCAGCGCGCCTCGCATGTATGCGTCCTGGGCTACGACACCTGGCAGCAGCTCTTCGGAGACGAGAGCGCAGTCGGTAAAGAGGTCAACGTCGAGACCGGCATGTACACCGTGATCGGGGTGGTCGACAAGCTGAAGCAGCCCTTCGGCGGCGGCAAGAACCCGGACGACAACAAGGTCTATTTCCCGCTCGGCACGTTCCATAACCTGCATCCCGAAGACAAAGACATGTGGGTCAGCGTGAAATATGACGACCCAAAGTACAAATCGCTGGTTGAGGAAGAGATTCGCGAACGGCTGCGCATCATGCGCAAGGTCCGGGTAGATAAACCGGACGATTTCGAGATCTTCGGACCGGATTCGCTCTCTAAGTTGTGGGGGCAGCTTACGGGCGGGCTGGTGCTGTTCATGATCGCCGTCTCGAGCGTGGGCCTGATGGTCGGCGGGGTGGGGGTGATGAACATCATGCTGGTCTCCGTCACCGAGCGCACCCGCGAGATTGGGGTGCGCAAGGCCATCGGGGCCACCAGGAAGACCATCCTCACCCAATTCACCACCGAAGCGGTGACGCTGTGCGCGGTGGGCGGCATTATCGGGATTCTTGTCGGAGCGGTGCTGACCTACATCGTCTATTTCTTGCCCATCGGCCTGCCCGCGACGCTTTCGACCACCTGGGTGCTGATCGGGTTTGGCGTGTCCTGCGCCATCGGGCTGCTGTTCGGGATCTACCCGGCGTGGAAAGCCGCCAACCTCGATCCGATCGAGGCGCTGCGGTACGAGTAAGGCAACGGACTAGGGACATAGGGACACAGGGACTAGGGAACAGGCGGATTGCTGGGTACTGCAGCGTTGGCTTTCTAGTCCCTGGTTCCTATGTTTGCCGTAGACTATTTGAAAATACGGTTACAATGTGATCCGCCCGCGGGCGCGAAGCCGGCGAGGGTTTCGGGCCTTGGCCTGGCTCCGCAAAGGAGAACGGAACGATGCAACTCGTCGAAGCCTTTCGGCTCGCCCTGCAATCGCTGTGGGCGAACAAGCTACGTTCCATCCTCACCCTTCTGGGGGTGATCATCGGGGTTTCCTCGGTGATCACTGTGGTCACTCTGACCAATGGTGCCAAGGAGTTTGTCACGTCGAAGATCAACTCGTACGGTGCGGCGACCATCACCATCAGCAAAATGCCGGAAACCTTCATTACCCTGGAGGAATACCTCGAATTCAAGAAACGCAAGGATGTGACGTACGACGATTACCGGGCGGTTCTCTCCGATTGCCGGCTCTGTCAGTCGGTTGGCGCGCAGCGCAATACGAATGGAAAGGTGGTGCGCGGGACCAAGTCGACCACGGACACGAACATCCGCGGCTGGACCTGGACCATGCCCGCTCTTTCCAATCTGAATATCGAACTTGGCCGGTCGTTTACCCAGGTGGAAGACGACCACTCGACTGCGGTCGCAATCGTGGGAGCCGACATCGTTGATAACGTGCTCGGAGAAGGCGACCCGCTAGGAAAAGAGATTCGGGTGGATGGCGCGCCCTACACAATCATCGGGGTGGGGGAGCGGCAAGGCAAGATGCTGGGCCAGAGCATGGACAACTGGGTAGCCGTCCCGCTGACGGCGTTTATCCATTCCTATGGAGGCAACGCAAGCCTGGTGATCTTTGTCGACGCCGGCGGCGGCGGCGAGGTGATGGACGCAACGGCGGACGAACTGCGCGTCATCATGCGGACCCGCCGCCACCTGGCGCCCAACGCCCTCGATGCTTTCTCGATCGACTCCAGTGCCACCTTTCAGAACCTCCTGGGGAAAATCATCAATAACTTCGGCGCTGTGGTGGCCGCGATCGCCACCATTTCGCTGGTGATCGGCGGCATCGTGATCATGAACATCATGCTGGTGGCGGTTACGGAGCGCACCCGGGAAATCGGGGTACGCAAAGCCCTCGGCGCGACCCGCCAGGACATCCTCCTGCAGTTTTTGAT
>Ga0210397_10001608_pt1 | contig 14475 bp, 13 predicted proteins | sample IncBWH2OmetaG_FD_160126 | JGI IMG/M metagenome (GOLD analysis project Ga0210397, IMG submission 160126) | Forest soil microbial communities from Barre Woods Harvard Forest LTER site, Petersham, Massachusetts, United States - Inc-BW-H-2-O ...
ATCGAAGCAAGCAAAAGGGTCCATCCGGGCGACGAAGATGCACTGGCAAAGCGGGTTGGCTCTATACCCCACACGTGATGCAGGGCTAGATTGCGCGCCAAAGCCAAGTGTATATAGCTATCGTCGAGCGGATAAACGAATAAGCCGCCGGTCTGCCCTTTGATTACCAAGCAAAGCGCAAAGATAAGCAGGCAAAACAGAAAGGAGACCACGGCTGCTGGATTGCGCCGGAGCAGACTCGATATCACAACCGGAGTATATAGCATCGGAAAGAAAGGCAAATCCCCTGTTCGCAGTAGCTTCGCCACTTCACCCAGCGCATCCATGCCATGCGATACTGAAGACTGACATGTACAAAAGAATTCTCCTCAAAATCTCAGGGGAAGCTCTAGCCGCGGGCAAGGGCTTCGGCATTGACGCCGTATTTATTCACAAAATTGCTGCAGAGATCGCCGCCGTTCATGCTCTTGGCTGCGAGATCGCCATCGTCGTGGGAGGTGGCAACTTCTTTCGTGGAGTCGCCCAGCAGGCGATCGACATGGACCGCGTGGCCGCCGATCACATGGGCATGCTTTCTACCGTGATCAATGCCATTGCGTTGCAGGACGCGATCGAAAAGCTTGGTCTTCACTGCCGTGTGATGTCGGCGATCGAGATGCACGAAGTCGCGGAGCCTTATATCCGCCGCCGCGCGATGCGCCACCTCGAAAAGGGTCGCATCGTCATCTTCGCAGCGGGAACTGGGAATCCATTCTTCTCCACGGACACGGCCGCAAGCCTGCGGGCTATGGAGATTAAGGCCGACATCCTCCTCAAAGCTACTTCCGTCGACGGAATTTATACCGCTGACCCCAAACTCGACGATAAAGCTACCAAGTTTCCCCAGATCACCTATGGCGAGATCCTGCGCCTCAACTTGCGTGTGATGGATACCACGGCTGTCTCCCTGTGCAAAGACAACAATATGCCGATGATGGTCTTCAGCATGCGCGAACCGGGCAACATCGTCCGCGTAGTCAGCGGAGAGAAGATCGGCTCACTCGTTACCGCCTGATCCAAGCGGCTCCAACAAATCGGTCGAAATCGACAAGAAAGGTGCGTCCCGCACCGGAATTTACGCGTCTTCTCTCCTGAAGCTGCGTTAGATAGAGCTGAACCCGCATCTAAAGAGCAGGACATATCGTGAACGCAAGCATCCTCGAAGCTGAGCCCAGGCAAGCCGCGAATCCACAAGCTGTTCAACCGTCAGCTTCACCGCCCACCTCCGCAGTTCGCAGACCTCAGTTGCCGGCGCTAACCGGCATCAGAACTCTGCTTGCCATCTTTATCATTCTGTTTCACTTCACTCCTCCGCATCTGGGATTGCTCTACCCGTTCATCGATAACGGCTATGTCTTTGTAGGGGTTTTCTTTCTCATCTCGGGGTACGTGCTGACTTATAACTACGGCGATCGCGGCAAGGCTCTCTCCAAACGCGAATTCTGGCTGGCACGGTTTTCCCGTCTCTATCCTGTCTATTTTCTCGTCCTTATCCTCTCTTTCAGCATGCTGCGAGAGGAGTGGCATGCCCGCCCGCACGGCGAGTTCTGGCAAGGACTGATCCTCACCCCGCTGGTCCTTCAGGGATGGAGCCCTTCAGTTGCCACCTTCTGGAATACTGTCGCCTGGACCCTTACCAGCGAGTGCGTCCTTTACTTCGCATTCCCCTGGGTCATTCGTTTCCCGTGGCCCAAAAGACCGGGCAGCCTCATCCTGCTGCTGATAACTCTTTGGGTGATCGGGCTCCTGCCGCACTCTCTTTATCTTTATCTGAACCCCGACCATATCATTGGACCGATCGACCGCTATAGCTCTACTCCGCTCATTCGATTCCTTAAATTCACTCCTCTGCCGTACATTTGTACTTTTCTCAGCGGAGTCACGCTGGGTAAGCTGCAACATGCGCTCATCCTAACCCCACGCCAGCGATTCATCCTCTCAATCCTCAGCCTGCTGGCCGTCGGCATTTTCTTTTACACTCTGGTGCTCCGTGCACCCTACCTCCTTGTGCACGGCGGCCTGATGACCCCGATTTTTGCCGCACTGGTCCTCGGCTTGAGTGGTCCGCATCCCATCTCCTCGCTCTTCTCCTGGCGACCTCTGCTCTTGATTGGCGAAAGCAGCTACTGCCTTTATCTGCTCCACTTCAATGTCTTCCAGCTCATTCATACCTACCATGTGCCGGAGCGGATACATCTGGCAGCGCTGGATCCTTGGCTCTCTTACGCAATTCTGATTGTGCTAGCGCTCGCAGTCTTCCACTTTGTCGAAATTCCGGCCCGCAAAGCAATCCTTCGGCGCTTTTCCCGCAAATACCGCGATCTCGTCCCGGCTTCCTGACAAGATTGCCATTGAAAGCCGCATTCGTTGTGAATGCGATTTTCCAATGCCCTCTTAGCTTTCTCTGAACATCCGTTCCGAATAATTTGACAAAAGAAAACCCCGCAATCGCGGGGTTTCTTACTACCGGATGGGTCGATAACTAATCGACAATGATCTGAGTCGGGTGCGATCCATTTGCAACCGAGACTGCGCAGGTTGGCAACGCGCCAGACGGAAATGGCGTGTTCTGGACTTGGCCCAACCCTCCATTGTGTGGATCCAGCTTTAGCGCTGAAACCGTACCTGCAAGATTGTTCGCTGTATAGACGTAAATTCCGAGAGCTGGCTCGACAGTTACGCATTGTGGGCCGGTGTCAACCGTGGTGGAGGCAGAACCAACCGATCCGACCGGCGTTCCTGTCGCCGTGTTGATGGCGTACGCTCCGATCGATCCTGAGGTGTAGTTGGCAACGTACAGGAACTGACCACGAGGATCGATCGTAAGACCCAATGGCAGAATTCCCGTTGCAAATGGGCTGTTGACCATGGGCACCAGTGCACCTGTGTTGGAAACCACGTTGCCGTAAAGCTGGTTGGTTGCCTCATCGGTAATGTATACGAATCGTGCCGAAGGATCTTCGGCGATCGCGCTGGGCGTCGTTCCTGCACCGTAACCGGTCGCTACAGTTTTGCCTGTGGTGTCTGTCGTAATCACTGTGCCGGGAGTCGGCGTCAGGCCGCCCGTGCTCGAATTCTGCTGGAACCCAAGCACGGTTGCTGGCTTGGGCAGAGTCTCCTGATCCAACACGTAGACAAATACGGTAGAGGTGCCAGGCGTTGGACGGCTTACTACGATCCCAACCGGATTATTCCCGACGTTAACCGTTGAAGGCGATCCCAGCGCACCTGCAGATCCGATGGGAAAGATCGTTACCCCACCCGGTCCGGGAGAAGCCGGCGAATAGAGCTGCTGACCGTTTGGCCCTAACTGATATTGAAACGCGACGTAAAGAAACTTGCCGGCAGAGTCGATCGCAATCGACGTTGGATTGCTACCCGTCGTGTTGACGGTGCTCTGCAGGAAGATCTTTCCATCGGTTCCGATCGAATAAACGCCAATAGTCGCGTCGTCGTGATTGACGACGTACAGATTCAACCCGTTTGGCGAAGCTACGAGGGTTACGGGATTTGTGCCCGCTTCGATCGGAGAGTCAGCCAGTGGCGTCAGCGAGCCAATCTGATAGTCCACGGCATAGGCACTGATGCCTCCATGTCGGGACGCGCTTGTCAGAGGTTTCGCTGTTGTCACGTACACATACGCCAGCACATAGTCGCGGCTGCACGCCGTAACGCTCACCAGCGCCAAAGATAATACCGAGGCCAATGTTCCGCGGCCTAACTTATTCCACATCATGCTTGCCTGACTCCGGGGCAAATGTTTTCGCCCACTCCTGCTATCGCGATGCTCAGGATTCATAACGACATCCTTTGTTCTGATTCTCCAGCTGCTGCCCTGCCAGCTAGTCTACGTTTCCGCTTACTGCAAGGCATGTCGCCTGCCCTACTGCCGAAAATTGCGACCCTCGGGTGAGGTTCGAAAGCTGGCCTGAGGGCGCGAACAAGACCTTTCCTGTGACCGTACCGTCGCCATTTGAGGTATACAGATACTGATTTGAGGGGTCTTCCACCATGCAAACCGGCCCACCTCCAACAGGATAAGGATTGTTGGGCGGATCCGGAATTTCCTGCAAAGTTCCGTTCGACTGAATGTTGAACGCGGAGATGGAACTGTTCGGTGTGGTCGAGTTTGTTGAGGACTGATTCGCCACATACAGATACTTATTCTTACTATCAACCAGCGTATAAACGGGATTCGAAGCGGGGGAGAGATTCGCTGTCGGTCCGCCGGTGATAGTGTTCAACGAACAGGTTCCTCCACCAACCGTAAACGGCAGGATCTGTCCCGGCGTGTTCAGGTTTGCCGCACCGGCATCCGTGATGTAAACCGACGTGCCACCCGCGATGATCGAGGTTGCGCGTGTTGCGCCACTATTGATGGTGGAGTTAGTGGTCAGAGTCAACTGACCGCCACTTCCGGCCGAATATGGAAACACCGTCTGATTCGTGTCGTTGTTCAACGTGAACAGGCACGACCCCGAGAGCGCCATCATCTTCGGCATCTGGCCTACGGGGAAGTAGGTTATTTGCGCGCCGGTAGTGGGATTCTTGATCTGCTGGTTCAATACCAACGACAGCCGGCCCGTGTCAGGGTCCACAGAAAACACGGTAATGTCGCCAAAACAGGAGGTTGCTGTCACGTTTGGTCCGCTGCAGACCGCATCGGGGGCCACCTGATCCAACACATAAAGGAAATTACCTGTGCTGTCGTGTGCTGCCCATACCGGCGTTGTGCCCTGGCTCTGGAAGCACTGCTGAAAGGTCAGCAGGCCTTGTCCGCCGATGGCGAACTCTGCGATTCCGCCACCTGTTCCGCACGGGAGAGAGCCGGAGGCGCTGGTCGAGGCACCGCCACCCTTGTTGATGACATACAAATAGCGGCCACCTGGCTTCACGACGAGGGAAACCGGATTCGATCCACCCGAGCTGAAGGGAGAGTGCGGGACCTGAGTAAGATTTCCGGTGAAGTCATCGATCTTGAAGCCCGCAATTTGGTTGTACTGCGTTCCTAAAACCCACATGAACCCGATCGTGCCGCCTCCGCACGCCGTCATGCCCAAACCCATCGCTACGGATACTACCAAGGCCATTGAGATCCGGCCAATCCTGCTCAACTTCATGCGCTTCCTTAATCCTCGCCAATGGACGGATTACGTCCACCTTCTGCCGCGAGCAAATCTGTAGGGTACGATTCCTTTGGTTATTGTAGAAGCTGTTGCGACTTTGTGCCACCTGCTCCTGTGTATTCCGAGCAGTTATAACCCTTTAGACACCCTCGCCATCCGATCGTCACCCGCCCGAATGGACCCCCAAACAATAAAGAGGCCCAGGCCGAAGCCCGGGCCTCTTTCACGTTTGCCCTACCAGACGCGACAGGAATTCTCCGGCATCATTGGCTGTCCGACTTTGCAGCCGAATGCCTTGCCGAACTCCTCGAAGTTCTGCACGGTGCCTTTTGTTCGCCACTCGCCAGTACTATGCGGGTTGGTCTTGGCTTGTACCCGTGCGGCTTCTTCCCGCTGATTCTCGCACCATACCTGGCCAAAGGTGATGAAGAAGCGTTGCGCTGGAGTGTAGCCGTCCTTCTTGCCGTCGACATAGCCGGGTTCCGCGTTAGGACCGCCTTTAGCCAGAACTTCCTGGAGGGCCTGGAACGCGATCCGGATGCCACCGTTGTCGGCCGTGTTTTCGCCAAGCGTGAGCTTGCCGTTCAGGTTTTGTCCTTCAGCGACCTTGAAACCGCTGTACTCCTTGACCTCACAGCTGGTCCGCTCGTCGAATTTGGCGCGATCTTCTGCCGTGAACCAGTTTCGGACATTGCCCTTAGGATCGTACCGCGATCCCTGGTCGTCGAAACCGTGCGTCATCTCGTGGCCGATGACCACGCCGATGCCGCCAAAGTTCACTGCCGGGTCCATGCTGTTGTCGAAGAACGGGGGCTGCAGAATGCCGGCCGGGAAGTTGATGTCGTTATTCGGTGGATTGTAGTAGGCATTGACCGTTGGCGGCGTCATGCTCCACTCCTTCTCTTCGACCGGCTTGCCCAGTTTGGAGTAGTTGCGCCTGCGTTCAAATAGTTCGTTCCGTTGAATATTGCCCAACGGGTCATCGCGCTTCACAACCAGCGCACTATAATCACGCCAATTCTCGGGATAACCGATCTTGTTGCGAATTGCGTCAAGCTTCGCCTTCGCCTCGACCTTAGTTGCATCGCTCATCCAGGGAAGCTGCGCAATGTCCTCGCCGAGCGCTTTTTCGAGAGCTGCAACGAGCTTGTCCATATTGGCCTTTGCGTCAGGCGGGAAATTCTGCTTAACCCAATCCTGACCAACTGCTTCGCCCAATGCTGCATCAGTGGCTCGCGTGCAGCGCTTCCAGCGCGGGGTCTGCTCTTTCTGGCCTTGCAATGTCGCCTGGAAGAAGTTGAAGTTCTCATCCACGAAAGGCTTCGAAAGGGCCGGTGCAGCTGAACGGAGCGCATGCCATCGGAGGTAGCTCTTGATTGAATCGAGGTTCGCCGAATCGATCTCTGCATTCATCGCCGTGAAGTAGGTTGGCGTCGCGACATTCAATGTCTTGAAGTCACCAATCTTAATGCCCGTCAGATAAGCCTCCCAGTTGTAATCCGGAGCGAGGGCCTGGAGTTCCGCTTTTGTCATGATGTGGTAGCGCTTATCCGGATCACGCAGTTCCACACGGTCGATCGATCCCTTTGCCAGTGCAGTTTCTACCTCCATCACGCTCTTCGCCTCTTCGGCGGCTTTGTCCGGTGTATCGCCTAGCAGAACGAACATCTTCGTCATGTGATCGACATACTGACCGCGCAGCTTCTCGCTCCGGGGATTCTGGTCGAGATAATAGGAGCGATCCGGTAGTGTGATGCCGCCTTGTCCTGCATTCACAATCTGATTGCTTGAATCCTTCTGGTCCTGCTGCACACCAAGCTGATAGAAAGTTCCCACGGCGTACTCGCTCTGCAGTTTTGCGACCATCGCGGACAACTGTTTCTTGTCCTGCAGTGTTGCAATCGCCTTCATCACGGGATCGAGCGGCTTGGCACCAAGCTTGTCTGCCAGATCCACATTCATGCAGGACGCAAAATAGTCGCCATATTTCTTCTGGAGCGGAGTCTTCGGCGCGTCCGCTGCAGTCTTCAACTCTTCATAGAGAAGATAGTTATTCCGCTCTGAAAGTTCATTGAAGCGTCCCCAGCGCGCCTGATCTGCGGGGATAGGGTTGTTCTTGACCCAGTTACCGCACGCATACTGGTAGAAGTCCACACACGGGTCCGCCGTCTTGTCGATCGCAGAAAGGTCGAAGATGATCGGTTTCTTTGGCTCAGTCGCCGGCCCGCCCGGTATATCCATTCCAATCAATGACTGTCCCAGACATATCCCTGTGGACAGCACTACACAGCTTGCAAGACTCTTGAACATCACGGTTCTCCTAAAGATTCAGCCTGCGATCTATTTCAAAGGGATGAGGGCCTAAACCCCAACGCCTTAGACGGCAATATTTGAGATATTACGCAGACGAAACACCGTAGCACAAAGTTTCTTGCGCCTGTCAATGCAAAAGCGGGTGCGAAACCGACCCGCTTTCAACTTTGCGTTGGAATCCGTGTCTAGAAAATCTTCAGATGTATCGTCAGATACTTCTTCGGATCGCTACGGATCGTCGTTACCAGGTCCGTGCTAGCCGTTAAAAGTTTGTTGATGTTGGTATAAGCGGTATCGTCTGTTGCCAGCTTGCCCAGCGTTCCACGGCCCGCGTTGATGTTGGAAACCAAGGAGTTTACCTGACTCAAAGTATTGCTCAAATCCTGCCGAAACTTTGGATCCTTGAGCATCAAACCCAATCCACCTTTGCCAGCGTCCGCGTCGGCCAACAGAGAGTTCGCATGCGCTATCGTCGAATTCAGATTCTTGTAGAGCGAATCATCCTTCAACAACATCCCAGCAGTGCCTTTGCCGCTGTCAACGGAGTTTGCAATGCTTTGGAGCTTCGCAGCAGTGTCATTCAGTCGGTTATAGAGCGTATCGTCGGTCATCAGTTTGCCAATCGATCCGCGACCCGCGTTCAGATTCTTCTCAAGCGTCAACAGCTCATCGACGGTTCTGTTGGCCTTGTTGTAGAGATCCGGGTTATTGATGAGCTGGCCGATCGATCCCTTCCCGGTCTGGAGGTTATCGACGATCACGTTCATCTTGGCCAGAATCACATTCAGACTCTCGATTGTTCCCTGACTGGCCTTCACAACATCGGTCAGGCTTGGAGTCTCCAACGTCTTCAGTTCGTCGCCATCCTGCAGCCGTGGACCAACCGCAAACTGGCTATTGATGTCGACAATCGTATCGCCGAGAACTCCCACAGTCGACAGCGAAGCCTTGGAGTCCTTCTTCAACTCGGCTCCATATTTGTCGTCCAGTTTCATGACAACCTTGACGGGAGTCAGTTTCCGCGCCGGCGAGCCATCGATCGTTACGGTTTTCACCGTGCCGATCGTTACTCCTTGTAGATTCACCGCAGCGCCTGTTTTCAGACCTGCCGAGTTCTCAAAGTACGTCACCACCGTCAGCTTGTGAGTCAGAATCCCCAAACCCGATGAACTCGTCATCAGGAAGAGCAGCGCCACCAGAATGATGGTGGAGATCAATACGATCACACCCACCTTTAGCTGCGACCATCGGACCTCCTGCTGGCTGGGCATATCTCTCCTGTAATGTGTTTCACAAAAATGGCAATACGGTGTCAGCCACCGCCCCCGAATTCAAGCTGGGTGCCAGTAATTGAGAGGATACATTACCCCTCAGAATCTTCCGTCAGAAAACCTACACAAACTCTCTGTCCTGAAATGCTTTGTCTCTTTACAGATGAGCGAGTTGTCCGTTGGTTTCATTTCCCTTTATCCTTCATTCTCGGTCACGACCACGGCCATTGCCCACTCTCGACTGTGAGTCAGACTCACCTGGATTCGCTTGACCCCCATTGTGTCGGCCAGTTCCCGCGCTCGTCCACTTAGATGCAGCGTCGGCCGCCCGCTCGCCTCACGCTGAACTTCAAACTCCTTCCAGCTTACCCCGTGGCTGATTCCGGTCCCCAACGCCTTGGCTCCGGCTTCCTTTGCCGCAAATCGGGCTGCAAAGCTTTCTGCTGCATTCTTCTTTCGCTTGCAGTAAGCGATCTCAGCTGCCGTAAAGACCCGCGCAAGAAACCGTTCCCCAAACCGGTCGATGCTCTCCTGCAACCGCCTGGTCTCAATCAGATCCGTCCCCAACCCCAGTACCATGCCAACCTCGCGGAACAAACTTACTGACTGGCCACAACGAAGTACCTGCAATACGATAATCCGCTGTCATGTGACTATCGTACTTACCCTAGCACCTCACGCCCAGCTTCCATTCTCCGATGAACACCCTAACAGCATTCAGCGCTCAAAGGCCGATATCAATGCAATCGCTCGACATACAGGGCTTCAGTTATGAAGAACGACATGGTCTTCTTCCCTCCCTCACCTCCGCCTTCGCAGAATGCGGTGGTTGGATTCTGGATCGAAAGACCCTCTCTCCGACGATGATCGAATTCCGCATCGAGATCCAGCTTCGAGCCGTCGTTGATCTCTACTCGTCCATCCTCGCTTCGGGTCTGGAGTTGACACGCTCCGCCCATCTTGGCCTTACCCATCTCTGCATGTGCCGCAAGAATCTCTCCACCCCTGCCGATCTTGGGCAGATCGTCACCATTCGCATCGAAGTGAGTTTTCTCGAAGACGCCACGCTTCAGGCTCTCCTGGCCAAGCCTCCTGCCTGAAGCTAGCGCCCGAGCACTACTACTGTCTTTTTGTGAAACAAGCTATCCGATTCCCCGATCACCAGCACGCCTGGCTGCCACCGTCCGCGAGTTAGAACCAGGCCCAATCCCGCAGCATCGGATGCCACCTTAAAAATTGGCTCACTCGTGACTGAATTTCCGCCTGAAACTCGGGCTGTCAATCCCACTCCGTTGACGCCCGGCGACGGCTCCCATACACGCCCCTTGGAGTCCACCAGATAAGCTGCGATTAGCCCCTCGCTCTGGGCCTTTCTTCCCCGATTCGTCACCCGAACGGTAACCCGGATAAGTCGCCGCCCATCCCGAATCAAGAATCCCGGTACCTCCTCTGCCCCTGTCACTGTAAAACACATGTCATCGAAGCACTGCGGCTCTCCCATCGCCACAACCCTCTCCTGCTGACCCAGTGAGACTCCAATCAATACACTCAGATAAGCCACCCAGATTCCAGCGATCCAGGCAATACCACGGCGTAACCGCCATTGTTCCCCGCGTCGCCACGCCACGGTAACTCCAACTACTCCAATCGCCGTCCATCCCACCAATCCCAGCAGCAAAAGCTCCATCGGCTTCATTTCAGTCCCATTCACGGTAGACTTGAGATATCTCCATGTCCTCTCATTTTTCCACGTTGCCGTCAGCTTCAAACCCGAATCAGACCACAGCTCCGATCATCCTCGCAAAGAATCTTGGCAAAACCTATCGTTCAGGAAAACTCGAGGTTACCGCCCTCAGCAGTGTGAGTTTTGCGGTTAATCCCGGTGAGTTCGTCGCGATCGTCGGGCCCTCCGGCTCGGGGAAGTCGACTCTGTTCTATATCCTCGGCGGCCTCACTCCTGCTACTAGCGGTTCAGTGCTCGTCGATGGCGTCGACTTCGCCAAACTCAGCGATGCAGAACGAACTCGCATGCGCCGGGCCAAGATCGGATTTATCTTTCAGCGCTTTAATCTTCTGCCCACTCTCTCCGCTATGGGCAACATCGAGATCTCCCACGACATCGCCAATCTCGGAGCGACAAATAAGCACCCTTTAGACAAGGCTTTGCTCGACCACCTCACCGAGATGCTCGGTATTCAGGGCCGGCTCGAACACCGTCCCAACGAGCTCTCCGGCGGCGAGCAGCAACGCGTGGCTATCGCCCGCGCCCTTATCAATCGCCCAGCGATCGTCCTCGCCGATGAACCCACCGGCAACCTTGACACCAAAAACTCCGATGCTGTCCTTGCTATGCTGCGCAAATCGAGCCGCGAACTCAACCAGACCGTCCTCATGATTACCCATAACCCCGAGGCTGCCCAGATCGCGGACCGCATCCTTCACATGCGTGACGGCGAAATCACGCACATCGAAGAAGGCACGAGCTAGGGAGCGTAGAACGAACCAAGCATAGCGGAGTTCGATCAGGTCCTTCTGCTACCATCGCGAAGCATGGCGGACATCTTCCATAACGGCCCCGGACTTGCCTTCGCTGACCTCGACAGGACCCTGTCCAACCTGAATTGGACGAACCTCTAATTGAATGGCACACACTGGTCGGCGATGCGCGCACAGCCCTTAGGGCGGAGTTCAACAGGCGCGGCCTTGAGTTCATCGAACAACCACTCCCCCACGACGAACTACCCAGGTACAGGGATCTGGCAACTCTGCGCCGCTATCGCGATCTCTTCGAAGCAATCGTCGCTTGTGCCGCCGTTGAGTCCGCTGGCATCTTCTGCTTTCTCAAAGACGAGAATCTCGTTCGTTTCGACTGGCAGATATCCAATCTGGTTGGAGGAATTCGTCTCCGGGTTGGTGCCGCCGACGTGGAAGCGGCTGAAGCAATCCTCGCGCAGCCCGTTCTCGATTCCATTTCCTTTCCAGACCAGCCCAGCTTCGAACAGCCTCGTTGCCCGCATTGCAACTCGACTGATATCTCCTGGGAACGTCAGGGTCGAAAGGCAGCTCTTGGTTCGCTGTACCTGCTATCTCTTCCCACGCCGCGGGGCTCTGAATCCTGGAGTTGCAGCAACTGTGGGCTGCGCTGGGTCGAAGAAGATGAGCCGTCGGAAACCGCGTCAAAAAACAGCAGCATCGATAACCCTCAGTTCTGAAGAAAGATATGAAAATCTTTGCGGTCCTATTCATCCTGCTCGCGGCCACGATTCATGGTCAGATTCCAAAGGGCTATAAGGGAAAACCCTTCCGCGATGCAACCCACACTACCGGCTCGCAGGTAATTCCTGGTCGTCTGCAGACCGCGCTTTACGATCTTGGCGGCGAAGGCGTCGCTTACCACGACACCGACAAGATCAACCACGGCAGCGGTGAACTCAACCATACCGCAGGCCACTGCGAAGATGGCGTCTCGTTCTCCATCTGTCACTTTCGTGAAGACGAGGGGGTGGACCTCTCCTACGTCAAAAAAGGTGCCGACCTCGACCATCCCGGCCTGTTCACTCCCGACTGGCAACAGCTCTATATTGGCTGGGAAGAAAGCGGAGAGTGGGTCAACTACACTGTCAACGTCAAAAAAAACGGACGCTACAAAATTGTCGTTCTCTATAGCCACACTGCGCAAACTATCCAGTTCTCTCTCAACAACCAGCCCGCCGCCGACTGCAAGCTACCTGTCGATCCCTGGGAAGTTGTTCCCCACACCAACGAACCTGACTGGAAGATCTACCACACATGGAATAGGGCCGAATGTGGCGAGATCACTTTTCCCAAACGAGGCATGCAGCTGCTTACGCTGCACTATAAGTTCGGAAATAACCTTGCATGGTTCGACTTTATTCCTATCAAAAGAGAAAAAAGGAAATAGCTTCGCAGTTCTTGGTTTCGGTAATAGGATAATCGCCCGAGAGATCAAACAAGTCGGTTGCAAATCCGATTACAAAAAAGATCTGCCGCTCTTAGAAGAAGCTAAAGGCGTTTGTCGAAGCAGGAACAAAAAATAAGGAGCCACCATGCCCTGGTATCAACTCGACGACGCCAACGATCCAAAGCTTGACGAGTTGGCGAAACAGTACAATCTCCATCCGCTCCATATTGAAGATGCCCGCACCAAAGATGAAAGCGTCAAAGTGGATACCGGAGCTCACTACACCTTCGCTGTCTTCAAGCCCGTCCATCTTGTTCCCGACCCTGACAGCCCCGGCGAACAGAAGCCCGTATTTTCGCCTATCGACATCTTTGCTGGCAAAGATTTTCTTATTACCATCTCAGATCCTACTTGCCCTACCACTCAGCAAGCACTCGATCGCGCCCGCCGCGATGGCGACGACGAGCATCCCGGCAAACTTCTCTACCTCATACTCGATACCATCGTCGATCTCTACTTCCCCGCTATCGACCACTTCGACGACCGCATCGACCAGCTTGAGGACCAGGTCTTCGACAACCCCTCCCCCGAGATTCTCCAATCCACCTTCGCAATCAAACGCGAGCTAATCGATTTGCGTCGTGTCCTCGTCAATACTCGCGACGCCTCACTCCATCTGCAGCGAGATCCCAACACCATCATTGACGCCGATCATCAGCTCTTCGTCCGGGACACCTATGATCACATCGCTCGGCTTCTCGACTCGGTTGAAACCCAGCGCGACCTGCTCAACAATACGCTCGACATCTATCTGTCCTCGGTCGCGAATCGTACCAACGAAGTCATGAAGGTTCTTACTATCCTCGGCACGATTGCCCTGCCTGCTCTCTGCATCTCCGGCATCTACGGAATGAATCTCAAAGGTCTCCCCTTCGAAGAGTCGCCGTATGGGGCCGAGTGGGTCGCAGGGATGACGATTATCGCCACGGCGATTCTTCTTTATCTCCTTCGCAGGCTGAAATGGCTCTGATCAACTGCATTTCACCACTTAAAAAAAGAAGCCCGGATTTCCGGGCTCGATGGTTTAGCGGATTTGGGATTGATTACTGATTTGCAGCAGGACTTTCTCCATTGGGTCTACGTACTTAATTTAGTTGCGGCCTGGATAATGAGATCAGCAATTGCCTGTGATTGGGCGAGCATGGCTACATGGCTGGCTTCGACGGTGATTGTCGTAGCTCCCATTCTTTTCGCAGCAAAGCGCTCGTAGTCGGGGTTGATGGTGCGGTCGTTGGCCGCAACAGCGTACCAGCTTGGTTTGGTGTGCCAGGCAGCGTTGGTAATTGGCGTCCCGAAGATAGAAGCAGAGGTCGGCGCCTGCAGAGAGACGTAGGTATTCTTCTCGTTATCGGGGAGGTCCTGGACAAAGTCCTCGGTGACGCCCTTGGGGCTTAGAAGTAGGTAGCCGTCCGCGATCGGCTGAAGTTCGGAGACGACGGGGGCGGGGGCGAAGTCCTTGGCGGTGGTGGCGAGGGTTTCGCCAGTGTCGGGGCCGAAAGCAGCAACATAGACCATGCCGACGACCTTCGGATTGTTGCCAACCTCAGTGATAACGTAGCCGCCGTAAGAGTGGCCGACGAGCAGAACCGGGCCCACCTGAGCGTTGACGAGGCGAGTGGTGGAAGCGACGTCGTCAGTCGGAGAAGAAAGGGGGTTGTGTGCAGCGGCGACATTGAAGCCCTTGGCAAGCAGCAGGGGAATGACTTTCGACCAGCTGGAACCGTTGGCCCAAGCGCCATGAACG
>Ga0210397_10001612_pt1 | contig 14458 bp, 20 predicted proteins | sample IncBWH2OmetaG_FD_160126 | JGI IMG/M metagenome (GOLD analysis project Ga0210397, IMG submission 160126) | Forest soil microbial communities from Barre Woods Harvard Forest LTER site, Petersham, Massachusetts, United States - Inc-BW-H-2-O ...
CCAGGCGATCCAGCTTCGTCACCACGACGATATCGCCAGGCAGGAGATCCTTCATCAGCCGCTTGAACTCTTTCCGGCCGTCCGTGGTCTTGCCCGACACCTTCTCGCTGTAGATTTGCTCGCAGTCAGCCGCCTTCAGGGCCTCGACTTGACCCTGATAGTCCTGGGTGTTGCTGCTGACCCGCGCATATCCGATCTTTGCCATCTCAAACCTCATTTTGAAATCCAACGATTTGCAAGTTATAAAACATCGGGAAATCAACGCCAATCGAAAACTTGCATTTAGTCTACTTTTTGAAAGTCCGTTGGACCTCGATAGGCGATCTCGGCCGTCCTTTCTCAGGATTTACGCGCCAAGCGCGACAGCAAGCTGATGTACCTCACCGCCTGGATCGCCTCTTTCGTGCGCTTACCGTGCCGATAATTCCCGTTCTGCTTTTTCCTTCAGAGCTTGCCGCTGTTTTCGCAAGGATTCGCGCCGCGTAATTTCCGCCTTAGCGGCCCGCACCGCTTCCGCCATTGTTGGTTTTTGTTTTTGCAGCGGCGTCCTGTTCACTCCAACGTATGGTAGTGTTGGCCGAACTTGGGTGGACAATATCGAGGGGCGCTCGATCGGCTGCGTTATCATTGGAGATTGCAGGTTTGTTTTTGGGCATGTTGGCGAACGCGTTCCTAGCTATTTCGTTTAAACATGCGACAAGACCCTGTCGTGACAAACCGTGCGTGACCAGTGCAAACGCCGTCACTATTGCGGCGACGGCGGCTAATGACCATGAGATTAAACTTCTTCTGTCCTCCGGCTGCATCCGGCGAATATGCGCCGGAGAGGAGTCATTGAGCACCTAACGAAAGCAGCTTGAATAGAGCGTTATCGCCGTCGATTTGAGCCGACTCTGCTCAAGATTAAATTGTTGCACGATCCAACGATTTAGCTCGCACAAGGCATTTTTCGAGCAGTCTTTAGCGGGGGCGGTCCCGATGTCAGGCCCCGAATGGCCTGGCGCGGTCCGGCTCCTTCGAAAATCGCCTAAGGAGACTTCAATGTCACGATATGTAGTTCAGTTCATGAAAGTCGTGCTTGGCGAAAACGGACACGAAGCTGAAATCTGCCAGCGTTCGATGGAAATAGATGCTGCAGACAAATTGGAGGCCGCAGACTTGGCCAAGGTCAGTTTCTGTGAAAGCGAACGCGTGAAGGAATGGTCACTTCATGCAGACCACGTTCGCATTACCGACGCAGAGTTTCGACTTAACGAAAATCAAGATACTGTTGCTCTAGCCGCGATCTCTTTTGGCCTCTGGGCTTCGCTGCTCTTTGCCTTTTCTTGAACGGCCCAATAGTCCGCTTCTAGTGGCAGCTCATCGAACGCCGGCTTGTACCCATTTTCCTGATATTTAGAGGGAATTGTTAACTGTCGGGCGTCGCACCCGGGTCCCGGGAACCAATACCGGCGAACGGCTTTGTATAATATATATGTATGTCCGGAATTTCTATCCGCATGAAACGGTCGTCGTTTCCATGTCAGTGGCATCGTCGTGAACAAAACAACCCAGACAATCGAGAGCGCCGCCGCTAGTGGTGCTTTCCATATTGAAGATGTTTATCCGTTGGTCGACAGTGGACGCTTTCCTGTGAAGCGCATCGTAGGCGAACGGATTGATGTTTGGGCGGATATTTATCGCGACGGACATGATGTGGTCGCCGTGGCGCTGGTCTGGCGCCTTGAGCAGGAGCGGGAATGGCATCGCGAGCCGATGACCCATTATAGCAACGACCGCTGGCGCGGGTCGTTCGTCCCGGAGGCGTGTGGACGCTATGTGTTTACGATCGAGGCCTGGACCGATGAATTCGCGACATGGCGGCACGGATTTGAGCTCAAGCAACAAGCCGGCGTCGATCTTACCCTCGATGCGATCGAGGGAGCCGGCCTGCTCACCAAGGCCAAAGCTGGCGGCCATGCCGCGGCCACCGTTATCCTGCGACAATGCGAGGATTTTCTTCAAACCGGCGAGGCTGCACCGCTGCTGACCGCCGAACTGAAAGAGGCCATGGCCGAGAGCCAGTTGCGATCCGACCTGACCAGGTCGCCGCTGTTTCCATTGATGGTTGATCGGCCGCGGGCTCGAGCGGGCGCCTGGTACGAGATGGTGCCGCGCAGCCAGGGCAAGACACCGCACCAGCATGGAACGTTCATGGATTGCATCGCGCGCCTGCCCGATATCGCGGCGATGGGTTTCGACGTGGTGTATCTCACGCCCATACACCCCATCGGTCGCGCTAACCGCAAGGGCCGCAACAACGCGATGATATCGGCGGAGGGCGATCCCGGAAGTCCATACGCCATCGGTAGTGCCGAAGGCGGCCACGATGCGGTGCATCCGGAATTGGGCACGTTGGAGGATTTCCGCAGCTTCGTCGCGGCCTGCAGGCGGCTCGATATGGAAGTCGCGCTCGACTTCGCCGTGCAGTGTTCACCGGATCATCCCTGGCTCAAGCAGCATCCGCAATGGTTCAGGCAGAGGCCGGACGGATCGATGCGCTATGCAGAAAATCCGCCCAAGAAATACGAGGACATCGTCAATCCCGATTTCGCGTCCGAAGACGCCGGCGCACTGTGGAACGCATTGCGCGATGTTGTGCTGTTCTGGATCGACCAGGGCGTCAGCATCTTTCGGGTCGACAATCCGCACACCAAGCCGTTCCGGTTCTGGGAGTGGTTGATCCATGAAGTTCAGCTTCGCCATCCCGACGCGATCTTCCTCGCCGAGGCATTCACACGGCCGAAACTGATGAAGGGTCTGGCCAAACTCGGCTTCACGCAATCCTACACCTACTTTACTTGGCGGACCCAGAAGTGGGAGCTGGAGCAATATTTAAACGAACTGACGGCCTATCCGGAGCGCGATTTCTATCGCCCGAATTTCTTCGTCAATACACCTGACATCCTGCCTTGGCATCTGCAGAGCGGCGAGACCTGGATGTTCAAATCCCGAGTCGCGCTTGCTGCCACGCTATCCAGTACATATGGCATCTACAACGGGTTCGAATTGCTCGAACACGATCCGATACCGGGCAAGGAAGAATATCTCGATTCGGAGAAGTACGAGATCAAGGTGCGGGATTGGAACCAGCCCGGCAACATCAAGCCCTACATCCGCGATCTCAATCGCGCGCGCCGGGAAAACGCGGCGCTGCAACAGACAAGCAATCTGCGCTTCATTCCGGTCGAGGACGGCAACGTCATCAGCTTCGTCAAGGAGTCGATCGATCAAACTAACACCACTGTGATGGCTATCGCACTGTCGCCCGAGCCGCACGAGTTCTGGGTTCCGCTCGACGCTGTCCAGGTCGGCGTCGCTGGCGAGCGCCGTCACGTTGCCGCCGTTGAAAATCTGATCACCGGCGAACGCTATCCGCTTGAATGGGGCGGCATTCGTTTGCGGATCGACCCGGTGCGCGATCCCGCTTTGCTCTTTCGCTGTCTGGCGTGAGAGTCATGAACGTAATGCAATCCATTGACACTAACGTATTCGAACACGACGTACTGCCCGTGCACCTGGCGCTAACCCGCTGGTACCCGGAGCGGTCGGCGCAGGCGATACATCCAACCCTAATCTCTGCGATTCCCTTCTGCAATGTCGGCGATAACCGACCTTGGTTGGCCTTTTTCGAGACGACGCAGTGCGGCGCGACAGCGCGCTACGTATTGCCGCTTCGGATCGAATGGGAGCGCTTTGATCCCCAACGCTACAACCCCCGCGCGTTGGCGGCGGTTCGTCAGGGTCCGCGGGAAGGAACGCTGTTGGACGTTGCGACCAACCCCATTTTCATCACCCTTCTGCTGAGCAATCTGAGCGAGGCCTTGACTGTCGAAGAAAACGGACTGCGCCTTGAATTTCGACCGACCAGCAAGTTCTTGGACCGGCCGATCAAAAGCCCTGCGCATATCCGTGCCGTCGAAACCGAACAATCCAACAGTACCGCGCTGGTAGATAGCGACTACGTGGTGAAGCTGTATCGCAAGCTTGAACCTGGCATTAATCCCGAGATCGAAGTCGGCCGGTTTCTGACCGAGGTCGCGGGCTTTGCCAACACACCAGCACTCCTGGGCAGCGTCGAACTGGCCGAAGGCAACAAGAAAAGTGCGATCGCCATCGTTCATGGCTTCGTCGAAAACCAGGGCGATGCCTGGACCGTGACCTCAGCCTATCTCGATCGCTTTGTAGAGGAGCAGCGCCTGGTAGTGGCGAGCGAACATCCCAGCCGAAGCGAGGAGCAACTTCCCTACCCCTATTACATGTCGCAGATCGGACGACGCGTTGCAGAGATGCATCTCGCGCTAGCCGGCAGCAACAAATTCGCCGATTTTGCACCGGTGCCGACCCGGCCTGAGGACGTACGGCATTGGATCGATGGCGTGATGATCCGTGCCGAGCGCGTCTTTGAAGCTTTAGAACAGCGGCGCGGTACGACAAAGGAAGTGCTGATCCATCAAGCCCTGGCACAACGAGCCGCCTTGCATGACCGTCTCAATGCGCTGCTTCCGCCCGAGCTGAATAGTCTGAATATCCGTCACCATGGCGACTTCCATCTCGGACAAATCCTGGTGGTCAAGGACGATATCTTCATCATCGATTTCGAGGGCGAGCCCCGCCGTCCGCTATGCGAGCGGCGGCACAAGGGGCCCGCGGCGCGCGATGTGGCGGGCCTGATTCGTTCGATCGACTATTCGGCAACGGCGGCACTGGAACGCGCGTTGAAGATCGCGCCTGATGAGCAGGGCAGGCTTGGCGCGGCGCTCGCGGAATGGCGCGATCGCTCGACCGCGGCTTTTCTTGCCGCCTATCGCGAGAACATGACAGATGCAGGTCTATGGCCAGCCGATCCGGACGCCGCCGGGCAGATGCTGAATTTCTTTCTGCTTGAAAAAGTACTCTACGAGATCGACTACGAATTGGCCCACCGGCCAGAATGGCTTCGCGTCCCGTTAACCGGCATGCTTCGAATATTGTCTCAGCGTATAAACGGGGCGTCATGACCAAACTGTCCGCGGTGGCCTATGCGATTGTGGAAGGCCCTCGCGCAAGCTGTTAAGAATTCGTTAACAGTAGTGAGGCATGACTCCGAATCGTGATCGAAAGGAATTGTGATCGAAAGGATTAGTCCATGCCAAACTTGGAAGAGGCAATTCGCGAACGTGCCTACCACCTCTGGATCGCCGATGGTCAACCCGAGGGCAAGGCGGACGTCTATTGGTTGAGCGCTCAGCGGGAAATTCTGACCACGTCACTTGAAGACTCACGCGAAATCGCAGCTACGGCGCACCTGGAATCGGCATCGGCCACGACCAAGCTTGAAAAAAAGGCGAGGGTCGCCCGATCGGGAAAAGGCAAATCTCGCGCTGCATAGTTTCTCCATGGTAACGTGGATGATGCTGATGATCGGCTTTGCCACCGTCCGCGAAGCGGGCCTAAAAATCTCAGAGCACCCTGAGCACGGGCTTAGGCCGCCGCTAGCTCAATCTTCTCGCTCCGCTTTCTCTCGGCATCGTAGACCTTGATCTGAAGCATCGGAAAACGCCCAGAGACCGTCGACACGCTGCGTTCCAGTGAAGACCGACGATCAGCTTGATCTACAAGCACTGCACCGGGTGCGATCTCGCCTGATCGGCCAACGAACCGCTGTGATCAATCAGATCCGCGGCTTTCTTTTGGAGCATGGCATTGCGATACGTCAGGGGCTTCGCTTCCTCCGCCAACATAACCTGACGCCCGATGTCGGCTTTCGGGGGGGTAGAGCCGACATACGATTGACGCGCCGGGATGTCGCTTTTTGACCACCCATCTGCGACACCCTTAGGCCTCCGGTCGCCGCGACGTTGGCGTCGGACAGCTGCGATCGAACTTCGAGTCGCGGCCCTTTGCTCGCCTTACCTCCGGTTCGTGTTTTGGAACGGTTGACATGATTCGCCATCTTGCGCGCTAGTAGGGCCGTGGACGGCGCTCCTCAAAAAAAACCCGCCATTGGCGACGGGTCCCAGTTTGGGAGAAACGCCAAGCAGGGTAACTCGATTTGCGATCGCGTAATGTGTCGCAAATCACACGCGGGAGAAAAAACTCTCGGAACATCGGGCCGCCCGACTCAGCGACCAAGATCAAGGCTTCCATCGCTGCCTGCCATTGTGCGGCCTCGTGCTCAGCTTTCGGAAGCTTCGTGATGTAAGTACCGGCGTCCTGCAGGGTGACAAGTTGCCGACCGCGAGGCAACGGTATCGGATCCTCAAAGCGGCGGGACCAGGCCAAGCGGCTTTGCCGCTTAATACGTTAGCGGAAGCACCCGCTGTAGAATCGCACCAAGGCATATGAGCACTACCAGCAACTTAAGAAGATTGGCTAGCCGACGGTCGTTAGCAAATTTGTCGATAGCCTAAAACAGATTGCTCCAACGACCACAATGACCAGCACTAAGTGCGGCAATGAAGGCTAAGAAGGCTCTCATCTTTCATTTCCCATCGCGATCCGTTGCTCTGCGATAGTTAGGTTGCCGGACTGGCGCAGATGCGAGACGAAAAAGGAAACCTGGTGAGTTCCTCTTCGGGTGGTTGGCCCGCGGAACTGGATTCGAGCGAGTGGATTGATCTATTCAAGGAGTCGATCATGCCGCAGAGCAATCCTGACCCAAGGACAGTCGAAACAGGCGAACAGATAGCTCCACGACCGCACGACTCAGGCAGTCAAGCAAACGAGACGGTTGATGGTCTGGACGCGACTACCGAAGCCTTACGGCACGCCGCCGAAGACACACCGTCGGCCGCCAAACCTGACGATGTCGAAAAAACGCCCGTCTTTGACCGAGCCGATTTAGCGCCGAAAATTTGAGTGAGAGTACATGGCAACAGCGCCATCATTGTAACCCGTCGCCCAGCTCCGAGAGCATGTTGATGGTTCCAATGATGGCGCCAAAAGGGGCTACCTCAACGAAGCCGGGAGGGAAGCCAAGGATTTTCGCTGCGCGCTTTGTGAATTGCTTGATCACTCTGTCGGGATGTGAGGGGGCCGCCAATTGAAGCGGCCTTTCATATGACCACGAATGCGAGAGCCGCTCCCAAAACAATCAGCGTATTTACGCCAGCGATCATGATGCCGAGATAAACGTCGGCCATGAGATTCTCAGATTGGAACTTGGTTTGCCTACCAAACACCGCTCTTCTCCGGGCAATTGTCTAGCCTGCATGTGTCAAGCAGAGGATAGGCATTCGTTCCGGGGAAATGTCCGAAAGTATACCTATGTATCTTGTTCCAAAACCATTCGATCAAATTAGGCCCCTTCCGCACTGAAAGGGGCGGTCGGAATGGCGGCGGGATGAGGACGGTCGCGATCGGTCGCGCTCCGACGCGGACCGTCGCCGTCCCAGCCCGCACATCCGGTGCCGGGAGCCGACTATTATTCGATTGGCCCTACGGGGGCCGTAACTGTTTGAGGGCAAGTTTGGATATCTCGGCCGGGTCTTCAATTCCCATCCGGCCAATCGCAATTATCTTCTCGGCGACAAGCTGCGTGATCGGGTCGTTGCGATCCTTTAATCGCAGCGCCCGCAAAGTCTGTTCGTAAGCCGTCACGAGACGTTCAATGTCCTCCGGCCCGAACGCAGTGTCTTTGAACAGCCTTTGGAAAGTCATGTGCTTAACAACGCGCAAGCCAGAACTGAGCTGAGTAACTATTTCCTGCCCGCCGAAACATTTTTTGAAATTTAGCGGGGAACTAGCCCAAGGTGTGGCGCAACAGCAATAAAAAAACCGTCGCGAGGGCCATGTTAGCCGCGCTGGTCGCTGGCCCATTGCGCGCGCCTTGCTTCTTGCTTCCAATGAAAATTCGGCTGACGTCCGCACTCCTTCGGCCGCAAGCTTGGCAAAGGCTCCAGGGGCGGACGACCAGCCACCGGACGGGAACCTGTCCGCACCATGCGGCTATCCGACGAGTTCATTGCAAAGGTCGATGCCTGGGCCGAAAAGCAGGACGATCACCCGGGACGTACCGAGGCGATCCGGCGCCTGGTCGAGCTCGGCCTTAGGGTCAAGACGGAAGAAAAGCCCGTTAGAAGACCCGGTCGGAGGTTGCGCGCTCGGGAGCTCGCCACCGAAGCAATCGAAAAGATTAGCGATCCCTCTGCGCCGCCCGAAGAACGCGCCCAGCGCCGGCGCCGACTCACCAAGGGACCGAGCGAATTTCGTGAGGCTCGCGTTGATCAGCCGAAGGCGAAGGGGAAATAACCCGAGAGGGAGCAAATGGCCAAATGCTGCACTTTCTGTTCGATTGGGAATACCCCCATTGGATGATGATGGCCGGAGCCATCCTTGTGGCGATTGGATTTATCGGTCTTGCATTTCGACAAAATAGGAACGGGCCGGTTAGCGAGTCGAGTCAAGCACCGGCATCCACCCCAAGCGAGCGGCTAAAGGCTATGCGGGAATCCGCGTCTGCTGCAGCCGGGCTGAAGGCGAAGGGGAAATGAAACAGATGCGCCAACGAATAAAAAACAAGACCGCTACTTTTGACCGCGGTTGCTCCGATTGGATTAGCCGGGCGGCCCTTTTTTGTTTCCGGAGATTTCCCCGGCGCGATTTAGCTTTGCGTTGGCGCCGATTCGACTCATCGGCGAATCCGACGCACACTGGCCGGCTTCCAAGGTCCCGCCGCCCCAGTCCGGCATCGGTCATTAATTCGCCCACGAAAATGTGGCTGGAACGATTTTCAAATCGGGAGCGTCCTTATTCCAGCGATCACGCGGCCTGCACGGTCGCCGCCCGTACATCGCCCCCAGTGACGAGGGCGCGGCCGTGCTTGGGGGGTGCATGCCATGCGCTGGCGCCGATCGCATAGGAAGCGCAACCGCCAACGGATTGCCGCTCACGCCAGGAGGCTGAGGCGGTAACGACCAGGGCGTGGGCTCAGGTCCACGCCTCAAAGCCTGTGAATATCGTTGCGAAAGGGAAGCATCGATGGATGAGAAAGCAAGAGCGGCCACATTCGGCCTGATCGAACAATTGGAACGGGAACACCCAGGAGAAAGCCAAGAGCAGCTGTTCAAACGATACCAGGAACGGCTCGCCGCCGATCCAGTCTTGAGAGAGGCTGCGGTGCGTGGAGCGTTTGATCTGCTTTGCGACAAGACGCTTGATGGTTGGGTGCACGAAGGCAAGGAAGTCCCGCCCGGACTGAAAAAGCCGCATTAGGCGCGCTGGCGCCGATCGGCCGGCCCATGACAGCCCGCCCATGCCGGACCCGCGTCGATGAGTCCCGCAGGCCCGGCGATCGGCGTCTGGTAGTGATAAGTTTGATTGTGGCAGACCTGCGGGCTGGAATGTTGACTATCCGCATTGCATATTCCTTGGATGGCCAAGAAGTCCCACCCACGCCTGCTTGAAGTCACGGTAATCCCCTTGGAGCCAACGCGATGGGAGTGGCGAGTTTACGAAGGCGATACGCCACTGATGACGGGCTTTGAGACCTCGCGCGAGACCGCCCAGATTAGAGGGTGATCGTGCTCTATTCCGCTTGCTATCCGCAGGGTTAGAACCACCCCAAACGCCCTATTGATTGATCGGGTGGAGGCTTGGGCATCAGCGAACGGCGCCACCCGCTCAGAGGCTTTTCGTCGCCTGGTCGAACTGGGGCTGAAGGTGAAGAAATGATTCGGGTGCTGCGCTAAGCTTAGCTTTCTAATTCCCCGACTCAGCAGAAGGTGGCATTGTCGCGCGGGATAGGTCGAAGCGAGTATCCGCGATGACCCAGAAAACTGTCACTTTAAAGTTTATCGTTCCTGAGGCGCTAGCCGTTGCGTTCGGGATCATGATCTTGATCGGCATCATCTATCTCACACACAAATACCCCGTTCCCACCGTTCAGGCGGATGCCCACCACTCTGCAGCCGACAGCCGCGGAAGTGCTGAGTTGCAAGCCCCTGACGGGCGTCTTTCGCGCGTTCACATGTTGCTTTCCAGAATGAAATGATCAGTGCAACTTCGAAAGCTCGATGGTTTGCTTTAACCCTCGGGGCGCAGGGACCAATGACAGAACCCGCCCATTTCGCCTCTCGACCATGGACGCAGGCCGACGATGATAACCTGCGGAGGTTGGCGCTCACGGGACTCAGCTCAACAGCGATCGGTATCCGGTTGAACCGGACCGAAACTGCCGTCCGTTTACGTGCCAAACAGCTACAGGTAATCTTGAGAAAAATCAGGCTGAAACAATTGCAGATGGGCTGAAGCTATGGGGAAATGAAGGCTGTCTTCTCGCGGGTGTTCACGCTTGAGGTAGACGGCCGGCCGATCCTAGCGTTCGAGGCAGGGGGCCATCGTGACGCTCAGCAATTCTGCAAAGAGACTTGGCTTCATGACGACCTGGCCGAACTAAAATGCGGCGGCGTTCCGCTTTACACGGCTCAATCGAAACTTTCAGTGAGACCGGCAACCGCCGAGGAGGAGGCCATTTTCCTTGGTCAAGCCGCCGACGCTCGCGAGCCGTCCGACGATATGTCCATCGGGTATTTGATCGAACCGGATTCTATCGAGGATGGTGACACCTAGCTAGGAAGGATGACAAAATGGGTGCAATTTCAGTCCTGATCGGCGTGTTGATTATTGTGGTTGTAGGCGCGATCTGTTTTTGGGTCATCGACCGCTTTGCCCCGGCGGACGGCCGACTCAAACAGCTGCTCAAGCTTCTTGTCGTGCTAGTCTGCCTTGGCGGTATAGTGCAGAGGTTGCTCGCACTGACGTACTAAGACCGGCAGATCTGATCCGGCCCGGCTAAACCGTCTGTTTGACCATTCTGCCGCTCGTCGAGATCGGGCTGAGGATGCCAAAATGACTACGAGGATGCCACTGGTGCTTACCGCTATCGTTGGCTTTTCGGGACATGCCTCGGCTCAAACCGAGAAGGAAAACGGTCTGAATGACCGGCTAACAAAGGCAGGAGAAAGTGCGTTAACCGGCGCTCTCGTCGGCGGCGCATTGCCGATTGGTTTCGCGGCGGCAAAGGGCGTTGTCTCTCCCTTCCTTTCAAACATCATTGCCCAGATCAATCCTGAAGGCTTGGCGCGTCGTCAAGTCGCGCGGGTCCAGTGTCGAGAGTGGGGAGGCACCAGATGAAATTGCAAGAGCGCTTCAGCAAGTTCAAGTCCAAGGTCAGGGCCACTTCACAGTCGCCGACGCTCTGGGCAATGCCGGCCAGCGCATGCTTTCGACTGTGGCCCGTGCTCCGGGAGAAGGGCGGACATCTGTTGCCAACTTCCTTGAAAACCGACAGGCGGGACAAGGACGACGTATTATCAATGCTCTTGCCGAAGAGTTCGATGCCCCAGAGACCGCCGCACAAGTCGAATGCCGACTAACCCTGGCGAGAGACGAGGCAGCAAACCGCGGAATTTGGCGCGGTACGCAACGACGCCAATCTCGTCGATTTGACTCGCGCCATTGCTCGGATCGACGAGACAGTTTCGCCCGGGGTCAATCAAATAGCCCAATCGGGCATTGCGAACGATTGAGGCAGCTTTGCAAGCCGCCGACGTAGGGTTGCCCGCCTGCGATAAACGGCTTTGGGCGGCAAAATTGGTTTCGGTTAACACATTGGTTATTTCTTTGCGGTCATTTTCGCACTTCCACTTATCAGGGGAAACACCATGACCGACGTCACCATTCCCGGCGGCAAGATTCGCGCGTTCGTCGAACGGATCGAAAATCTTGACATTGAACTGCGGGAGCTGAACGAACAGAAGAAGGAAGTGTTTGCGGAAGCCAAAGGCGAAGGGTTTGACGTGAAGATCCTCAAAGAGATCATTAAATTGCGAAAGCAAGATCAGGAAGAGCGCGAGAGTCTGCTCGATCTCTACATGCGCGCCATGGAGCAGGCTGGACCGGAGAAGGTCGCCAAGGCCGCATGAGAAAGATGGCGGGTTAGCGATAGCATAATTCCCGCCTCCTTGGCCTCATCCTCACTCGGAGCATCGATCTCCAGGATCTTCTGGCAGATCTCGGTCCGCCGACCGTCATCGCCGAGCACATCTTTCATGAAGCTGACGACGAAGCGCGACATCGGGCCTCCTACGACTTCTGTGTGAGCGCCCCTTTCTAAGCTCATCTGTCGTGAGCATTCTTGATAGGGATCAAGCGGTCCCGACTTATTATTCCGTGCCGCATGCCGAATGGGTCTTGAGTCTTTCGGAGAGCATCTCCTTCGCATATTGCTTGGCTTCGGCTTCCGTCGCAAATGTCTTGGTCTGTCTGACAGATCCCGTTGCGAGTCGCTCCGGCCTTGGAAATTCAACTGAAACGAACCAATGATGAGTTACCGTGCGTCTGGCCATGCTGACCGACTATCAGGCTTCGACCTCGCCGTAATTGATACGCGTCAAGCGCGGACCCCATTTAACGTTTCGACTTTTTGAGCTTCCTCACGGCAGGATTACGAAAAGACTGCCCACGTTTCGAAGCACTGGATCGAAGTGAAGAACCGGAAGCACCCGGCGACGGATCGGGTGATGGAGTCGCTCAGGGAAAAGGCTCCGGTGATCCGTGACGTGGGCACGCACGTGAGCTGTCGGCGGGAAAGGCGTTGGTGTTCGACTGCGAGAGGGGTACCATTGCTCTTTTTGGAGCGCGATTTTTATGAAAAGTGATAAATCATAAGAAGCAGTTGCAGAAATCAAATGCCCTGCCTCCGACGGGACGGGATCTTCCAAGGTGAAGCAACCGGCAGAACCGGGCCATAGGATCTATCCTGCGCCATGTAGGGAATGCGCGGGTAAGGGGCGAATTACATTGACGCGTTCATGAAAACGCGCTCAGGCTGCGTTCGAGCACCCCTTGGCGCAGCAAACCTTTAGGCAAACGCAACGCAACGGCGAGAGCCATCGAAGCGGCTTTCTGCGTGGGGGAACCATGCTCTAGTCTTCGTCCGGCTCACGCACTACCGGCGGTTCGTCCTCGTGGTCCTCTTCCTCTTCGTCGTCCTCGTCGTCGTCTTCATCAGGATCTCGGGGCGGCATCGTATTGCGAGACCGTGTAAGCAGTGTTTGCCTCGCTCCGATGTTGGAGCGGGTTTTCCTGCCCGATATGCTGGTCTTCCCGGCCATGCTAGAACGCGGTGGCAGGAATGCGGGAGCTCAGCGCATGCGCCTATTAGCCATCATAGCCCTCGCAATGTTGCGGCCGGCTGCAACGGCGACCGCATCAAGCAGAGCAATCTGCCGACGCGCGTCGCTGATCTTTGCCCTGCTTTGCAGCTGCACCGCGGCTCAATCCGAAGCCCTACTTCCTTCGCAAGATGATCCCAACGTCTTCTCAGTCAAAATCTGCCAAGACAGGACAGTTGTGGCAGCAATCAAGTCAACGGCAGACAAGATATTGAAAACAGATGTTCTGATCGCCAAGGGCATGCAGGCGGACGATATACACATGGATGGGGTCTATGTAGACGAACGTCTAGTCTACTGTTCAATGACAATGACCGCCAAACGCGTAATGCTTTATCGCACGTTTCGCGGCGACAAAGGCCCGAGGCTTTCGATGGTGGTCAGGGTCCTGAACAGTGCAGATTTTCAGTTAATTGTGAACGCTCACGGGGGCCATCCTCAAAACGGCAGACCGAACCGCAAGGGCCAAGCGAGAAAAACTACTGCTCATCTCGAATTTCGCTCAAATCCAAGGGCATGTGCCAAGTTTTTGACAAGAGCATTCGAGACTTCGGACACGATTGCCGTCGTGAAGCCCTCGACGATACGCTGCGTGCCCAAGAAAATGTCGTAGAGTTTGCGAAAGAGGCGTCGTTTCACCGTAGCAGCATTTATCGCTCATTCAGCCCGAACAAAGACCCCCAGTTCAGCACGGTTGTACATTTCCTGCGTGCGTTGGGGTTGCGGTTTGCGGTGGTGTCGCTGTCGCCATCGAGATAGGTGAACGCTGCGGAATTAGCGACGCCGAGCAAATCAAAGCAGGCGGCATCGGTCCTAACCTGGACATTGAGAGGCATCTAAAATGGCCAAGGCTAAGAAGCGTGCTTGAAAGCCGTAACCGCCAGCGTCTTGCGACACACGTCAGAAGGCTGAGGACAGGTAACCGCAGATTAAAGCTTTAGGTTCATCCTAGTCCTGACCTTCTGGTTGGTCATGAACAACAGGCCGTCGCTGATCTCAACCCAGCGGCGGCTTTTCGTTGAGGGCGCGGGGCTTCAGTCCTCGCCGCTCACACACCGCCGCTACAGACCTCAAGCCCGCCGGTTCACGCCGGCGGGTTTTTGCTTGCTGATTTGCGTCTTCGTGGCTCTAATGCTGGATTGGGCGTATCAAAAGGGAGAGCGACGTGGCGAGCGGGACAGTGAAGTGGTTTAACGGACAAAAAGGTTATGGCTTCATCGCGCCGGACGGCGGCGGCAAGGACGTCTTCGTCCATATTTCGG
>Ga0210397_10001624_pt1 | contig 14398 bp, 15 predicted proteins | sample IncBWH2OmetaG_FD_160126 | JGI IMG/M metagenome (GOLD analysis project Ga0210397, IMG submission 160126) | Forest soil microbial communities from Barre Woods Harvard Forest LTER site, Petersham, Massachusetts, United States - Inc-BW-H-2-O ...
CGAGGTGAACATGATGTCCGAGATGTCGGTGCCGCTGGATGCCCGCTCGAACGGGGAACCGCCGGAGAGGAAGTCGGACTTCAGATCGATGACCGGTATCCCCGCGGGCGCGGTGTAGTCCTGGCCCAGAAATCCCTTCTGCACCAGGACGGCCTTCGCGTCGCTGCGGACGATGATGTCGCCCGCTTCTTCCGTCTTGAACCGCGTGTTGACCGGCACGAGCACACCGCCCGCGGTGAGCAGCCCGAACGCCGCGACGATCCACTCCGCGGAGTTGGGTGCCCAGATGGCGACCCGTTCGCCCTTGCCGACACCGAGGTGGGTGAACGCACCTGCGGCGCAACGAATCCGCTCGACGAGTTCGCTGAAGGTGAGGCGTATCGGACCGTCGACGACCGCTTCCGCATCGCCAAAGCGGTCCGCCGCGCTCAAGACCATCTCAGGGATGGTCTCCCACGGTGGGCTGTCTGTCACACCGTGACGAGGCGAGAGAGGTTCCCGCCCATGATCTTCGCCTGGTCGTCGACGGACAGGTGCGACAGCGCGTTGACGTAGAACGTCGGCTCCGCCAGCCCTTCCGGGTGCGGCCAGTCCGAGCCGTACAAGACCTGATCCACACCAACGAGGTTGACCAGATCGTCGATGCCGTCCTCGAAGAACGGGCTGACGTGGATTCGGTTCTTGACCATCTCGACTGGGTCGCTCGGGAAAGCCTCCGGGGCCTTCTTAAAGACCTCGGCCAGGCCGTCGAGCAGCGGCGACATCCACTTCGAACCGGCCTCGACAATCGCGACCTTCAGCTTGGGATGGCGGTAGAGCGCGCCGTGGATCACCCACGACCCCACCGAGTCCTGGATCGGCCGCCACTCGTTGAGGATGCCCATCGCATTGGTTTGGAACGGCAGCATCTCCTGGTCGGCACCGTCCCATTCGGAGGTGTACCGGGAATAGCCACTGTCGCTGGAGTGCATGCCGACCAGCACGTCGTACTCGACGACCCGCTCCCAGAACGGGTCGAACTCGGGCACCGCGAACGACCGCGGGCCACGGAAGCCGGGGACCGGAGCCGGACGGACCAGGATGCAACGCGCACCACGCTTGACCGCCCACTCCAGCTCCTCGATCGCCTTCTCGACGATCGGCAGGGTGATGACCGGGGTGGTGAAGATCCGGTTCTGGTAGTTGAATCCCCAGACCTCATCGAGCCACTGGTTCAGCGCATGGATCAGGACGTGGATGGCGACCGGGTCGTCGCGCAGCCGCTCCTCGATCAGGCTGGCCAGCGTCGGGAACATCAGGGTGCGGTCCAGGCCCAGCTCGTTCATCTTCTCCAGGCGCGGGCCGGGCTCGAAGAACGCCGGGATCGCGCGCATCGGCTCACCGAACAGCTCGCGCTTGGTTTTGCCCTCCGGGTTGCCGTACTTGAAGTATTCCTCCCAGGCACCCGGCCGGGCGACGACCTCGAAGGTCGGGTTGGGAATGTAGTTGCTGATCTGGCCGCGGATCGCGATCTTGGTGCGCCCGTTGATCTGCACGTACTGGACGAAGTCCTTGTACTCCTTGGGCAGGAACTTGGTCAGCGCTTCCGGCGGCTCGTAGAGATGGTTATCCGCGTCAAAGATTGGAAACGGGACGTCTTCCCGATGCGACAACTGGCCCATGAGATCCTCCTTCGCAATTTGTGAGAATACTATTCTCTTCAGCAGTCGGCCGCAACGTGCGCCCCAGCGGGTAATGGCCCGCCGCACCCGCGACGGTATCGATAGACCAGGTCAGTTGCGCTCGAGCTGTTGTGGCGTCGGTGCGGAAGCCGCGCTCAGCACGTCGCGACGATTTTGAAGCGGGCGGACGCGGGCTCACCCGGCTTGTCGGTGTGAAATCCATTGGCCGTGCCGGTGATCGTGAACTTGCCGCCGCTAAAGCTCATGTCGGCGTCGCCGCCGTCGCCTTTTGAGTACATGCCGGTAAAGCCACCCAGATTCTGGATACGGACCGATATCGTGCTGAGCGGCTGCGCGCGTTGGTCGATGACAACCTTGGCCCCGGCAACATCGCCGCCGATGTCGATCGTCCGGTACCAGTCCAGCTGATTGCACTTGACGACGTTGATTTTCGCGTCGTTTCCATTCACGTTGACCGATGCCGTGCTGGAGATCTGAGTTTGCGACCGTGGGCTGCAGGCGCCGAGGCCAGCGACAGCAAGCACCGCAGCGGTCGCCGCGACGATTCGGTTGTGCACTAGGCCACCTCAATCCTCGGTGACGAAACTCTGGGCCTGCAGCGATGATGCTATTCTCGCCACGAGAGAATGCCAATATCGAGGTGCTCTTTCGAGGAGCAAAAGCATGCTGGACTTGGAGCTCGGCCAAGGACCCGATGAGGGTTTGGCGGTGCTCACCATCGACCGCCCCCACGCGCGCAACGCCATCGCGCTCGACACCATGGACCAGCTGGAAAAGGCGCTCGATGCGGCAGCGGGCGCGCGAACCCTGGTTATCAAGGGTGCCGGCGAGCGGGCCTTTGTATCGGGCGGCGACCTCAAGGAGCTCAGCGCGCTGCGCACCGTCGAGGATGCCTCAGCGATGGCTAAACAGATGCGGTCCATCTGCGATCAGCTTGCGAGCTTCCCGGCTCCGGTGATCGCCGTACTGAACGGCCACGCCTTTGGCGGCGGCGCGGAGGTGGCCGTCGCCGCCGACATCCGGGTGGCCGCAGACGACATCAAGATCGCCTTCAATCAGGTGGAGCTGGAGATCATGCCCGCCTGGGGCGGCGCGGAGAGGCTGGCCGCACTCGTCGGAAAGGGCAAAGCACTGCTCTTGGCGGGCACCGGGAGGGCGCTCGATGCCGTCGAGGCCGAGCGTATTGGCTTGGTGGATCTGGTGTTGCCCCGCTCATCTTTTGAGGACGGGTGGCGATCGCTCGCCCGCTCGCTGGCTCGCCGCCCGGCGGCGGAGATAAAACGAGTAATCAGCGGAGTTTCGCCTGACGAGGCGATAGCATCCTTTGCACGGCTGTGGGTTGCCGACGCCCACTGGCGGGCCGCCGAGCGGGTGATGAACCGCACCGCCAGTCCGCGCCCGGCAGCCGGAGGAGTGTCATGAGCACCACGAAGAAACTGTTGGCCTCAGGCGCGGCGATGCTAGTGGCGGGGGCCAGTCTGTTGACGAGCATTGCATGCGCACACGCTGACCCGGTCTGGCATCAGGTCGTGTACATCGTCTCGGCCAGGAACCCGGCCTACGTCGACATCTTCTACCAAGATCAGGACCCGACGCTCTTCTCTGACTACAGCCACAACAACTACGTATTCACCCCTCAGGTCCACGCCGATATCGCCCCGGGTAAGCCGTGGGTTCAGCCGGTGAACCTGCTCAACCCCGATCAGTGGGCGATGGTCACCGTCACCACCGGCCGGGAACCGGGGACACCCGGCATTCAATGCGACCTGTCGGTGGACGGCAAGGTCGTGGTGTCCAAGGTCGGCCCCAAGGGCGCGCTCTGTTCGCTGCGGAGCTGGTGAACCCGCCAGGCCGGCGGTACACCCGCAATCGGCTGCGGCTCACCTTCCAGGCGGCGCAAGTAGCTTTCGACGAACTCCAAGGTTTCGGCGTGACCGCCCGACATCCCGATCGCCTGCTCGAGCACCAGAACCCGCGACAGGCTGGTCATGAGCACCGTCCACACCACCGGCGGCACATCCTGGCTGGCCACTCCGTAGCGCTGCAGCGTGGCCGTCACCGCTCGGCGTTGTTCCTCGCGGAAACGTTCGGCGTAGTAAGCGATTTCGGCGCGCATCTCCTTGCGGTGATTGGCCAGCGCCATGAATTCCATGGAAATCCGGGTGAATGCGGGATCGGTGCCGAATCTCCACAGCGCCCACAACGGCTGAGGCGATTTCAGCGCCTGCGCCTGCACCTGAAGGCCTTCCTCGGCGCGGCGGCGGAAGACCTCCAGGAACAACTCCTCCATGGTGCGGAAGTAGTAGTGCACCAGCTGAGGTTTCAGACCCGCCTTGTGCGCGAGACGGCGCGACGTGACCGCGGCGTAGCCCTCTTCGAGCATCAGCTGCTCGGCCGCATCGAGCAGCAGGCCGCGGTTCTTCGCGTCCGGCGCCCCGATCCTGCGGGCCGATGTCATGCCTTTGCTCCGTACTCTTCACGATCGCGTATTTGCTGTGCCGATCGTATCGTTGCTCCGCGTTGCGACCTTGACCACGACATTACCGCCATGCTAAGCAGGTGCTCAGCACCTCATGGACATCGGGCGCTAACGCCGCGGGGGTCTCGCCTCCGAAAAGCACCGAAAGCACCATCCGGCAGAGCCAGTTTGTGGAGGCACGCACCACATGAGCAACTACGAGTCGATCGACTTCTTCACCGATCCCTCTCTCGTCCCTGATCCGCACCCGTACTTCGACTACCTGCGCAGCCAAAACCCGGTCATGCGCCTGCCGCACCACGGGGTTGTCGCCGTCACCGGCTACGAAGAAGCCACCGAAATCTACAAGGACCCCGACACGTTCTCGAACATCGTCGCGCTCGGGGGACCCTTTCCCCCTTTGCCTTTCCAGCCCGACGGCGATGACATCAGCCCACAGATCGACCAGCACCGCAGTTACTTTCCGATGAACGAGCACATGGTCACCATGGACCCACCGGACCACACCCGTGCCCGATCGGTGCTGAGCAAGCTGCTGACCCCGAGCCGGCTCAAGCAGAACGAGGAGTTCATGTGGCGACTCGCCGACCGCCAGCTCGACGAGTTTCTGACCAACGGCGAGTGCGAGTTCATCAGCGAATACTCCAAGCCGTTCGCCACGCTGGTGATCGCCGATCTGCTCGGTGTTCCCGAGGAGGACCACAAGGAGTTCCGGGTGGTCTTGGGTGCCGATCGTCGCCAGTCGCGGGTGGGCGGCCTGGACCATGAGTCGATCGGTGTCAACCCGCTGGAGTGGCTCGACGAGAAGTTCTGCTCCTACATCGAGGACCGCCGACGCGAACCGCGCAACGACGTCCTGACCTCCCTGGCTACCGCGAAGTATCCGGACGGATCCAACCCCGAGGTCATCGAAGTGGTCCGTTCGGCGACGTTCCTTTTCGCCGCCGGTCAGGAGACCACGGCCAAGCTGCTCAGCGCCGCGCTACAGGTGATGGGCGACCGGCCGGACATGCAGCAACAACTGCGTGACGACCGCAGCCTGATTCCCGGGTTCATCGAGGAATCGCTGCGTATGGACAGTCCCGTCAAGAGTGACTCGCGGCTGGCCCGTAGGGCCACCACAGTCGGTGGCGTCGAGATAGCGCCCGGCACCGTGGTGATGGTGTTGCCGGGTGCGGCCAACCGCGATCCGCGCCGGTTCGAGGACCCCCACGAGTTCCGCCTCGACCGAAAGAATGTCCGCGAGCACATGGCGTTCGCCCGCGGAGTGCACTCGTGTCCGGGCGGACCGCTCGCTCGGGTGGAGGGTCGCGTCTCCATTGAGCGCATTCTGGACCGGATGGCCGACATCAAGATCAACGAGGTCAAACACGGACCGGCCGAAGATCGCCGCTACACCTACGCGCCGACCTACATCCTGCGGGGGCTCAGCGAACTCCACCTCACGTTTACGCCGAAGAGCTAATCGCACACAGGCATTCTGAAGGGCCACCGGATGTACGGTTCTTGCATGAACACAGCCATGCGCCTCGCCGCCGCAGCGATCATGGTCACCGCCGGTTTTGGATTGGCGACTGTAAGCACCGCCGGTCGCGCTCACGCCGACGACCCTCCGTGGCCGTTCGTCGGATACCACTGGTGTCCGGGCAATCCCTACGACCCGGCGTGGGGACCCCAATGGGATCCGACCACCTGCCACGACGCGCACCATCGCGACAGGGACGGCACGATTCATAACGGCGACTACTGGGGACCCAGCCCCTTCCAAACGTGGCCCGAGATTCCGAACACGTACCCGTGAATTCGGTCGCGAATCGGCCCGTGAATTCGGCTAAGTGTCGCCGCGCTCCCAGTTTTGCACTCCGTCATGCGCATTGCAGACCAGGAATAGGCCATCCGGCGCCTGGGCGACGTAGTACTCCGGGTAGTCGGTGCAAGACGAGTTCTCGTCCTTGACGCCGGCCATCGGAGGTGACCGGAACCATCGGGGCTCATATCTTCTCGGTGAGCCGCAGAACATCAGCCGTCCCAGCTGGGTGGTGCCGGACACGTAATAGTCGGCGGTACCGAACACGTAGTAGGTGCTGTTGTCACAGTAGGTACCGAGAATGACATGCGGCCTGATACCCGGCGTGCAATCCGCGTAATCGCAGATCGTCGGCCCGGCTGCAGCTGGCGGAGCCGCCAACAAATTGAGGCCCATCAATGCGGCGACAGATGCCACGATGAATCGCACGAGATTACTTTGCCACGCTGGGAAGGATCTTGGGAAGGAAATTCTGCCTTTCGGAGAACAAGCGAATCACACATCGCTACCGACGGCCCGGGCACCCTCCCTGCCAGTGATAATGTGGCTCTCCTACAGGCGCGGACGAGGAGGTGATCCATGCCGCCACGCGAGCTCCCAGCTGAGGCGCTCAACGCCGACAATCCGCGGGTGGCGAGCCTCACGGAAACGTCCACTTCGGTAACCAACGAGGACGAACTCGTCGAGGCGGAGGCCCGTGCGGAGGCCGCTCGTACCCGTGCGATACGGCTGCGCAAACAGGCCGAGGCGGCATCGAGCGATCAAGGTAACCGCTCGGGTGCGGAGGAAAACGATGACGAACGTGATGTCGGCGTCGCGTTCGCCAAGGGGGAGGCCGAGTCGGCGCCTTCGCGCCGGCGGCGGCTGCATCGCCCAACCCGGAAAGCCCTGGCGGTCGTCGCCGCGGTTATGTTCATCTGCGCAACGCTCACGGCGAGCGGTTATCTGCTGTGGCTCCATCACAACGTCATGCAGCAAAGGCAGCGCACCGCGGAGTTCGCCACGGCGGCCCGTAACGCCGTGGTGATGATGATGTCTCTCGATCCGGGCAAGGCGAGGGAAGACATGCAGCGTTTCGCCGACGACACCACCGGGCTATTCAAAGCCGGCATCTTGATGGGCGGCGACGATGCCGTCAAGGCGCTCGAACAGTCCCAGGTCACTAGCAAAGGCGCCGTGCACGCCGTCGCCGTGGAGTCCGCGACCGAGGATTCAGCGGTCGTCCTGGTCGCGGCGAAATCCGAGTTCGCCAAGCCCGGTCAGGCCAAGCCGGAATCGCGGTCGTTGCGGCTCGTCGTCAGCCTCCAACGAGACGGCGGACAACTCAAGGTTTCGCGCATCGAGTTCGTCCCGTGAAGGTCGACGACGACGCAGTTGAGCAGTCAGCGTTTGTGACAGAACCGGGCCGCCGAACCAGCGTGATCGGGCGCTGGATGCGTCGTTGCCTGGCAAGGTGGCGTCCCATTCTGTTGACGATGATGCTTGTTGCTTCGCTCGCGTTTGCTGCTGGCTATTTCCACTACGCCTACCGTCAGGATTTGCAGACCGACGACGCTGCAGCACACCAGGCCATCAAGGCGGCCAGCGATGGTGCGGTGGCGCTGCTGTCCTACTCGCCAGAAACTCTCAGCCGCGACTTCGCCAACGCCAAATCCCGGCTCACCGACGACTATCTGAACTACTACCAGCGGTTCGCCGACCAGATCGTGGGGCCGTCGGCGCAGCGCGGCCACGTCACGACGACCGCCACCGTGGTCAGGGCCGCCGTCTCCGAACTGCACCCGAATTCAGCCGTCGTGCTCGTGTTCGTCAAACAGAAGACAGCGAGCAAGGAGAAGCCGGAACCGGTGGTGACGTCGAGCAGCCTTCGGGTATCACTGCTAAAGGTCAACAATTCCTGGCTTATCGAGAAATTCGATGCCGTGTGAGCGTGCCGTGCGGGCCTCGATCTAAACCAGACCGTGATATGCGGAGTTGGTGTTAGTCTATGAATTCGACTTCACTTGAAAATGGCGGTATTTAGCGCGTCAAGGAGCACATGATGCGTTCAATAAACGTAGCGGTTAGCGCAACGGTGGTGGCCGCCGGCCTGGCCGGCGGCGTGGGCACGGCCCCGTCGGCATGGGCCTACGACCCCGCCATCAACGGGACATACACCGCCACGGTGGTCGGCGACTGGGCGAGGTCACGGAACGTGTATCACCAAGAACCGGTGGTGCGAAGCACCTGGAGGATCAGCACGTCGTGCTCCACCGGCGAGGACTGCACGGGCCAGGTGGTCAGCGACCAGGGCTGGACCGCACCGGTGACCATGCATGACGGGTATATCTGGTACCTCAAACGCGACATCCCGAACTGGGAAACCTGTCCCGACGGCACCTCGTTCCCGGGCAAGGACTACATCTATTTCTATCCTGCGGATCCGGACACCGGTAACAACGTGCTTGGGTCGCCAGTCCTGGCGGGACGGGAACAGACGGTCGGGCCTTCCGGCGTCTGCGGCACCAACCTCCCGCTGGATATCGAGCAGCCGTTCAGGCTGGACAAGATAGGTTGACCCGGCGCACTTTTCCTGGTTTGGAGGCCTAACGGCCTGCGCTGGGCTTCACGTGGCGAACATGTCCTTCCACGTTTTGGGCGCCTTGGGCGACGTGGGTGCGACCAGATCCGACTGGCGATAAACCTGGCCATCCGGGGCGACGTAGCTACCCGTGTGCGGGTTGTACTGCGCGACGGCCACCGACGGGCCTGACTGCGACGCGTTGGGTCCGTACGCACTCGGCGCCACTGAGGGTACGGACGGCGCGCTGCCTGGCGCACCGGTTGGGGGCCCGGTCGGGTTAGCGGGAACGTCGAGTGGTGCTATGGGCGACACCTCCCCCATCTGCGCCGCCGGGCTCAGGGGCGCCGCCGGGGGCGGCGGCCCCCCCGACGGGGCCGTGCCGCGCGGAACCGCCCCGGGCGGCAGTGGCGTTCCCTCCACCGGCCCGAAGATTCTCTCGCGGTTCCAGTTGACCCGGTCGTCGGGCGGGATGCCCTGCGCGATCAGGTTCGGGTCCAGCGGGTAGGTGCCGAACACGTGCTGTCGCATCGCCAGCGGTTCGAAAGGCTTGTCGCTCTCGCAGATTTCGACGGTCGGCGCACGTTTTCCGGGCTGCCCCTGACAGGGGTAGTTGCGGGCGCCGCGCACTCCGATGGGTGAATCCTGCGGCAGTTTGCAGTACAGCCCGTCCGGCGTGTCAATGGTGCGGGTGTCGGACGGGGCACGCCATTGACTCGGCGGCAGGAAGCCGACCGTGCATGCGGGCGGATCACTGAGGATGAGATTGAAGGCGCCCGTGGCCAACCCGGTCGGGGCCTTAGTGCCGAGGAACGACTGAACCGAGGCGGTGAACGGCGGCAGCAACACCAACACCTGCTCGATTGACGCGTGGTACGTCACTGCGATTTGACCCACGGTGGTGAGGTTGGCGAGCAACACCGGCAGTGTCGGCTTGACCTGGTCAAGCAGCTTTGATGCCTCGTCGAAGGCCCCGGGCCCCTGTTCCAGCAGGGTGCGGATCTGCGGGTCGTTTTTGGCCAGCTGGCCGGTGACTCCGGCGAGGCTGCGCGCCCACAACCGGATTTGGCCGGCGGTCTGGGCTTGCGCATCGAGGAAGGGCCCGGTGTCTTCGGTCAGCCTGCGGGCTTGGTCCGAGACGCCGTTGAGGTCACCCGAGACTTGCGCTGAGGAGTCGAACAGCGATCCGAAATCGTAACCGGCCCCGTTGAATGCCTTGAAGGATTCGTCGAGCAAAGTGCCGAGCTTGCCCTTGGGGAAGCTGTTGATCAAGGCACTGGACTGATCGAGCACCGGCCCGATCGGCTGCGGGATCGTGGTGCTGTCCTTGGCGATGACCGAGCCGTCATGCAGGTAGGGCGGCGAGTCGGTTCGTGGCCGCAGATCTACGTAATACTCGCCTACCGCGGAGATGCTGCGCACCTCCGCTTGCAGGTCCGCCGGGATCTTCGGCGACGTGTCAAGGGAGAGCGTGGCTTCCGCGCCGTGCGGGGTCAGCCCTACCGCGGTCACCTTGCCGATCTGCACTCCGCGGTAGGTCACGTTGCTGAAGCGGTAGAGGCCACCGGTTGCGGGCAGTTTCAGCGTGACCGTCATCTTGCCGATGCCCAGCAGTGTCGGCGCCTGGATGTACCACAACACCATCACGACGACACCGACGATCCCCACGATCGCGAAGATCGCCAATTGGATACGGACAAAACGGGTTAGCATCAGCGCCCCCCGTCCGTCGGCTGGCTCGTGGCCGGAGTCGCGCCCGGTACCGGGGCTCCCTGGTCCGCCGGCGAAGCCGGTGCGGCGGGTGGCGGTCCGGGCAGCGCTGGCGCCCCGGGTTGCGGCGCGTCCGCCAGTCCTGCGCCGGCCGGCGCCGGCGCCACGGATGGCGGCACGGCCGCCGCCGCTGGGCCGAGCAGCGTCAGGCCCGCGATTAGCGGCGATACCGGCGGCGGCACCGGTGGCGGTGCGTCTGCCGACTGTGGGTTGAGCGGCGCCGGCGGCGCGTTTGGCGGCGGCACCCCAGGTTGCCAGGGTGGCGGCAAGTGGGTCCGCAGCGGTTCCCCAACTGGCCCGGGCGCCACCAATCCGCCAGGTGCCCCGGGCGGCGCACCAAACCTGTATTGCAGGTACTCCGGATCCCCGGGCGCCGGCACGTTCTCCGCGCCCAGCCGTCCCCAGTGGGTACCCAGCAGGATGCTCTTGCGGAGCCCGGCGTTCGTCAGGTCGATGATGAAATACCCGTTGGTGTAGTCGCCTCGAACGTACCGGTCGATGAAGCCCTGACTGAACGGGTACGTCGGCGCGTACGCAAGGGCCTGGTCGAGATCCGGCCCGATGTCGGCGAGCGCACCAATCGCCGGTGCGAGGTTTTGCAGGTTCTTGACCAGGTCATTTCCGGCGTCGTTGACCAGTCGAGTGGCGGTGTCGCTGAACGTCCCTAGTTTGTTGAGCGCGGCCGTGATGCGCGGCCGCTCCTTGATGAGCACGTCGAGTGCGGGCGGAATCTTGTACAGCGCCTGGGTGATCACGTCGCGTTGACCGGCGAACGTGGAGGCAAGGCGGTTGAGTGCCTGTATCGAGGCCACGAGGTTGTCGCGCTGCTGGTCGAACGTGCCGACGAATCTGTCCAGGCGGATCAGCAGATCGCGAACATCGCCCGCGCGCCCGGACAGGGCGGCGTTGAAGTTGTGGATGATGTCCCCGATCTGCCCCAGCCCTCCGGCGTTGAGGATCACCGACAGCGACGACAGCGTCTGCTCGGTCGACGGATAGGTCGACGACCGGTACAGCGGGATCGTGGCGCCCGGTTGCAGCCGCCCGCTCGGCGGCTGGCCCAGCGGCGGATTCAGCGCCAGATGCATGGATCCCAGCAGGCTGGTCTGGCCGACGCTGGCCACCGCGTTCGCCGGCACCACCACGTCGGGATTTACCGAGACGTCTACGATGGCATGCCAGTTGCGCACCGTCATCTTGCTGATGCTGCCGACAATCACGTCGTCGATCATCACCGGCGAATTCGCTTCCAGCGTGCCGACATTCGCGATCTCGACATGGTAGATACGGGCACCCGGCCCGCGTCCTACCGCGCCCGGCAGCGGCAGCGAGTTCATTCCGTTGAATGCGCATCCGGTCGCGGCCAGCATGACGGCCGCCCACAGGACGAAGACTCTCCGCACCAGCACCCGAGCGGTCATGGTTGTGGCCCTTCCGCCGGCAGCAGCATCTCGGGCACGCTCGCCGGGGCCGGCGGCGGTTCGACCGGCGTGCTCGGCGGCGGAGGCTCCGGCATCGCCGCTCCCGGTATCCGCCCCAGTGGCGGCGGCGGTGGCGGCACCGGCGGCGTATCACCGGGCAGCCCGGTATACGCGGACACCGCGGGCGGCAGCTCGGGCGGCGTCGGCTTCGGGCCCTCCCCACCGGGCGCCAGCCGTTGCTCGGTGTAAACGACGTTTTTCGGGTCAAACACCGGGGCCAGGAACGGGTTGATCGGGATCGGGAAATAGTTGAAGTTGAAGTACAGCAACGGGTTGAAGATCCGCAACGCCGGGCTCAGATACAAGCCGCACAGCTTGCCCGACTCGTTCGCGGTGGCGTTCTCCAGGCCCCCGAGTTGTGAACATAAGGCCCACACCGGATTGGTGAGGTTCTGCAGGCCAACCCCGCCGCGGATATTCCCGACATCCGGGTCGTAGTCGTTGTAGGCGTTTGCGACCGCGTTCGGCGTGACGTGCAGAACGTTTTTCAACGCCATTTTGTTGTCGACGAGAATCTGCGTCAGGTCGGCCAACCGCGCGATCTGCTCAGAGGTCTGGTCACGACTACCCGCGATGAACCGCTGCACCTCGCCGACCGCGCTCGCCAGGTCCGTCAATGCCGCGTCCAGGTCGGATTTGTTGTCGTCGAGCACGCTGGTGAGTGTGGCCAGCCGGTCGCTGAACTGCACGATCTGGACGTTGCTGTCCCGCAGGGCCGCGACGAAAGTCTGCAGATTCTTGATGATGTCGACGATGTTGCCGCTGCCGTTGGCCAGGATCCGGCCCACCCCCGACAGTTGAGCCAGCGTCTGCCGCAGCTTTTCACCGTTACCGCCGCCCAGTGCGTCGGCGGCGCTGTCGATGAACCGCGCGATCGACGGGGTCGACACCTTGCTGTTGGGACCCAACTCCGTTGCCAACCGCATCAATTGGTCTTTCACCTGGTCCCACTCGACGGGCACCGCCGTCCGGTCGATCGGTATCACCGTGCCGTCACGCATGGTGGGGCCACTCGACCGGTAGGCCGGGGTGAGCTGGACGTAGCGTGCCGCCACCAGATTCTGGGCGACGATCACCGCTTTCGCGTCCGCCGGAATGGGCACGTTGCGATCGACGTGCATCACCATCTTCGCCTGCGTGCCCTGCGGTTGGATGGCCGCGATGGTGCCGACCTTCATACCGGACACCCGCACATCGTCGCCCGGATAGATGCCGGTGGCGGTGGGGAAGTAGGCGGTGATCGTCGTCGGGCGAAAGAAGGTGTTGCGGATGGCGATCGCGGTGCCGACAATGACGAGCCCGGCCAACACGATCGCCAGTCCCGCTTTGAGCCTCCGGCGTGGCATCGCCGCGAGCCGCATCATTGCGACCCTCCCGGGTCCATGTTGTACGGGAACGGGAAGAACGCCCGCGGCCCGGCGGTGTCCGGTGGTATACCGGGGGTGCCGTAGGCACGGAATCCCCAGGTGTAGTCGAACAACCACTGGAAGAATTGGATCGTGAACAAGTTCGGGATGAACGGGTTGTAGTAGAACCCGCTGGACACGGTCTCCCCCTGCGTCAGCTCATACTTCGCCAGCCCGGGCAGCGCTTTGGTGAGGCTGTCGCGGTTCTTTTCCAGCATCGCCGTCACAGAGTTCAGCTTCTCCAGCGACGGTGCCAGCTTCGCCTCGTTGTCATGCACCACGCCGGACAGCTGCCTGGCCACCGCGGACGTGCTGGCCAGCAGCCGCACGATCGCCTGCCGCCGCGTTACCAGCATGGAGAGCAGATCGTCGGCGTTGAGGATCAGCGTGTTGAGTTGCTGACTGCGTTGCGAGAGGATGCCGGTGACATCGGCGGCGCCCTTGAGCAGCTCACCCAGTGTCTGGTTGCGGGCGTTGAGGGTTTGTGAAAGCCGGGTCAGCCCGTCGAACGCGGGTCCCAGTTGCGGCGCAACCTGATTCAGTGTCGCCGACAGCGTGTCAAGGGACTGGTTGAGTGTATCGGTGTTGGTTCCCGCGATGTCGGTCGTCAGGTTGTCGACGGCCTCCGACAGTGAATAGGGCGAGGAGGTGCGCGACACGGGGATGACGGCGTTCGGATGTAGAGTGCCGCTGCCCGCAGATTCGACGGTGAGCGTCCGCTGGCCCAACAGCGAACCCGTCCTGATGTGTGCGGTGCTGGCCGACCCGAGCTGGACTTTCCCTTTGACGGTGAACGTCACCAGAACATCGCCGCGCTGCAGCGACATGCCCGACACGCTGCCGACTTTGATTCCCGATACCGACACGTCATTGCCGACTGCGAGGCCGCCGGCATCGGAAAACAACGCCTGGTAGCGGACCGTGGTGGCGCGCTGGATGAGTTGTTCGGGATTGAGTCCGACGGCGATGATCAGCGCCACCAGCACGGCGCCGATGAATCCGGCCCGAATGAGGCTTGCTCCGCGGTACCTATTCATCGGGACTCTTCGGTTCCGCACACCTTCCGGTGACCTGGTGGGTTATGCCTACTTCCACCGTCCGGTACGACAGATCGGAGACACGCAGCGCCAGTCCGCACAGGTAGTAGGGGAACCAGGCGCCGTACGCACCGAGCCTGGTCAGTTTGCGGTAATTGTTCGGCAACTTCTTCAGC
>Ga0210397_10001628_pt1 | contig 14393 bp, 20 predicted proteins | sample IncBWH2OmetaG_FD_160126 | JGI IMG/M metagenome (GOLD analysis project Ga0210397, IMG submission 160126) | Forest soil microbial communities from Barre Woods Harvard Forest LTER site, Petersham, Massachusetts, United States - Inc-BW-H-2-O ...
GTCGTTCACCGCCAGCGCGGCGGCGTGCTCGTCGAGCTTGTCGGCCGCACCGGGCTGGCCCGTGACGTTGGCCGCGATGGCCACCACGTGGTCCTTGAGCTTCTGGGCGGCCTCCTGGTGCTCGGCCGTGATCGGCGGGTCGGAGGGCAGCGGGGCGGGGTTCTGGCCGGCCGCGACGTGGTCGAGGCCCTGGGCGTACTGGATGACCATCCTCTTGGTCGTGGCCCAGGGGACGGCCGCCTTGAGGCGGTCCTCCGCCGACCCGACGGCGGAGAGGATCGGGTGGCCCGGGTAGAGCTCCTCCAGGGGCCTCGCCACGTGCGCGGCCGGGGGCTCCACGAGGCGGGCGGCCAGGTGGGAGACCTGGGCCACCGCCGCCCCCTCCTCCGTCGTCGGGGTGTGGAGGCGCTCGGCCCCCTGGTAGGCGTGGCCCTCCGCCGCGCGGTCGGCGGCGGGGGCGTGGACGTGGGAGAGGTCCGCCTCCCCCGGACCGTAGATCGGAGCGAGGGAGGCGTTCTGGTAGATCTCGGCGGGGAGGGCTCGGCCGCCGTTCATGCCGTGCTTGACCGAGGGGTCCACGATGCGCTCGGCGGGGATGCCGCCCAGCGCCTTGCCGTCCGGGCCGACGGTCAGCGGCAGCTCGCCGGGGCCCGCGTCGGCCACGAGGAAGCCGTGGTTGACGGGCTGGCCGTCCTTGCCGGGGAGCTGCACGACGCCGACGTGGCTCGCGTCCACGTGCGGCGCGTACGCGCGCGGGAGGCTGTTGCAGCTCGCCTTGCCGGTCGCGTTGACCTGCGCCGGCGTCTTCCACTCGTCGGGGGCGCCGGGCTTGGGCTCCTCGTACCTGACGTGCTCGCCGGGCACCTCGGCCACGCCGTCGCCCACGTCCCCGGCGATGAGGTCCGCCTGGATCTTGGCCGACGTGAGCGGGTTCTGGCCGATGTGGACGACGTGGCCGGGGGAGGGGGTGCTGTCCGTGGGCATGGGGTCTAACCTCGGGTGGCAGTGGCGGCGTGGTGCGGTGGAGAGGGGAGGCGTCCCCGTCAGGACTGGATCGGCCCCTCGTGGGCCGCGGCGGGGACGTCGGCGCGGACGTGCGGCACGGCGCGCGCCTGCGTCGCCGGTGGAGCGGCCGACGCGTCGACCGCGGCGCGCGGGGCGGCGGGGGCGGGGTGGGCGAGCCCCTGCGCGGAGAGGCCCGAGGCCAGCGACCGGCGGAGGGCGCAGAGCTCGCGGGAGGCGTGGGCCGACGACGGCGCGCGCGCTTCGAGATCCCGGAGCACTCCGCCGAGGTGGGCCGCGTTCGCGGGGAGCGGGGAGGGGGCGGCGGGGGCGGCGGCCAGCGCGGCCGCGTCCGCCTCGTCGGGCGGAGCGTCGGAGGGGGCGTCGAGCGCGACGTCCGAGGCCCGGCGCACGGTCCGCCGGCCGCAGGTCTGGCACGGCCCCGCGCACGCCGCCTCGGCCCGGGACTCGGGCACCGTGCGCGGCGGGCACCGCCCCGGCCCGGCGCAGACCACGACGGCGGTGGCCTCGGGGTCGAGCGCCCGGTGCGCCATGGTCTTGTCGGTGACGGCCGCGCCGAGGAGCCGGTCGAGCTCCGCGCGCGCGTGGGCCGCGTGGGGTCCGCCCCCGTCGGCGGTGGCCGTGAGGGACCGGATCGTGTCCTGGGTGTGGGCGGGGAGGCTCGCGGTGTTCATGGTCAGAGGGCTCCGGTGGTGCGGTAGACCCCGGTCGCGACGACGATCGGGGTGGAGAGGGGGACGCGCCCCCCGTCTCCGTAGGAGGCGTCGATGGGGATGCGGCGCCCGCCGGACAGCGGGATCCCGGCCGCCCCCTGCACGACTTGGAAGTGCGTGGCGCCGAGGGGCAGGGGCGCGGCGAACGGAACGAAGATCGGGGCCCCACTGTCGGGGTTCTGGCTCCACACGTAGTGAGTCAACTCGACCTTGAACGGGGGCTCGTAGACGTCGATCGCCCCGGCCGCCTCCGCCTCGTCGCGCGAGCAGAACTGGCGGACCTGGACGTCGTACACGTCGCCCGCGACCCCGCCCAGGAAGTAGAGGTTCGCCTGGGTGGCCACCCGGAAGCAGCCGGGGTCGGTCTCGATGAACTGCGGGTCCGCGGCCGTCACGGCCGCCATCCCGCCGGGAGTGGCGGGAGGCGGCGTCCAGTCGGCGGTCCACTCGCGGCGCTGGCCGATCGACCCGCCTGCCGGGTGCGCGAACCGCCAGAGGCAGTGGAAGACGCGGCCGGCGGCGTCGGGGCGGGCCACGGTGGGGTCCGACCCGTCCGCCAGCTTGACCAGCACGATCTGCACCCAGACCCAGGCGGCGGGGGGGAGGTCCCCGTCCGGGTTCGGCCCGACGTCACAGAACGACGGGCCGGCGACCTTCGCGTCGAAGTCGCCAGGGGCCGACCCGGGGGGGACCGTCACCAACGCCATGGATCACGCTCGCCGCGCGCGGCGGTCAGATCTCCGTCGAGCGGAGGCGGCGCACGAGGTGCGCGACGGGCAGGTTGTCGTCCGCCATGGCCATCAGCTCGCGCACCAGGGCGTCGAAGCCGATCCCGCGACCCGCGCCGAACCACTTGACCATGAGGTCGTCGTTCATGCAGCGCTTGTCCCAGTAGGACACGGTGAGCCCCTCGACCATCGTCTGCGGAGCCGCGTTGCGGAGCACGGCCGACACCGTGAAATTGATCTGCTCGAGGATCTCGTGGCGCTGGTACTCGCCCGTGATCGTTCTCCCCAGCACGACGTCTTCCTCCCAGTTGGCGAACGACGCGTCCCCCTTGTCGATCCCACTGATCGCGTCGATCGAGAAGAGCAGCGAGTTGGCCGCAATGCACCACCCGTTCTGGGTGTCGACGCGGCCGGTCATCAGCCCGAAGAAGCGCTGCCCGCGCACGAAGGAGAAGGGGTTCTGGGCGGTCAGGCCCTTGAACGGGACCAGCGGGTAGACCGTCCCCGGGGTCGCGGTGGCGCCGGGCGCCAGCGTGGCCGGGTAGAAGGTGGCCGCGCTGTTCGGCTGCATCAGCTCCTGCGTGCGGATGGCGGCAGCGGCGGCGGCGAACAGCCGGTAGGTGCCGTTGATCTGGTGGCCCATGTAGCGGTGGACGATTTCCCGGTGGTGGCTCGGGATCTTCTTCATCATCTCGTGGACGACCTCCTCGTCGTCCGCGGGGAAGAGGTCCGTCTCGCGACCGCCGGCGGCCTTGATGAGGGCCAACGCGTGCCCCCTGTTCGACTGATTCGCCATCGTCTCTCAGGCGCCGGGTCTGGCCGGCACCCCTCCGTGTGTGGGGCGCACAGCGCGCCCGGTCTCGACGCGGCGACCCGCCGGGCCGGGTGGCCGAGCGGGTGGGGCTGGGTCGGGGGGTGAGCGGGCGCGGCCCGCTACGGGGGGCGCGTCAGGGCGACGAAGAGGTCGAGCGCGCCGCGCGCCCCCTGGCGGATCTTGACCTGCCCCTCCGGGGTCTTGGCGAGGTCGACGAACGTGCGGCGGGCGTTGGTCGCGGCGCGCCCCGCGACGACGCGGACCGGCTCGCCGGTCCACACCGCCTGGACGGCGGCCACGGCCTCGGGGAGTGAGTCCCTCACGAACTGGACGGCCGCGGCCACGTCCGCCTCCGCCTCGGTGGGCTCGCCGGCGGCGTCGCCCGCCGCGCCCTCGTCGCCGGGCCGCTCGCCACGGTCCCAGGCGGCGCGCTTGGCGTCGTCGGAGAGGATGGCGTTCGCGGCCACGACCTCCTCGAAGCGGGCACGCGCTCCGTCGTCGCCGGGGTTCCGGTCGGGGTGCGTCTCGAACGCGCGGGCGCGGAACGCCTCCCTGATGGCGTCGGCAGTGGCCGAGGCGTCAAGGCCGAGGATCTCGTAGGGGTCACGCATGGGCGGCCCCGTTGCTGGCGGACGCGGCGGCCACGTAGGAGGGCGCCGCGGCGGCGGCCCTGGCGGCGGGCGAGGATGCGGCGAGCTCGGCCAGTCCCTGCTGGATGAGGGCCCAATCCTGCTCACCCGCGAGGAGGCGGAGCGTCTCCAGCGTCTGGGCGCCGACGGACTCGGGGTCGGGGTCGTTCAGCTCGACGAAGAGGCGCGTGGCGGCGGCGGCGGGCGTCGCGTCGCCGTTCGCGGCGGCGGACAGGACCGACGGGAGGAGCCGGTCGGCCAGGAGCGCGACCTTGGGCGCGAGGTGCAGGACGCCGGGCGCGAGCTGCGTCACGGCGTGCTTGAGGACCGAGGCGCGCTGGTCGATCTTGTGGCGCTTGGTCTTCTCCTTCTCTTTGGTCGCCTTGTGCTTCTTGCTCTTGGTGCGGAGCCTGGCGTTCTCGGCCTGGAGGTCGGCGATCGTGGCGTTGGCGGCGAGGAGCCGGACTTGCGTCCCCTCCAGCCAGCCGAAGGACTTGCCCAGCGCGTCGACCGCGCTGTTGAGGCCGTGGCGGGCGGCGGCGGCGTCTTGCTCGTTGACGAAGCCCTGGGCGCGGAGGTGGGCCGCCTCGTCCACGTTCGTCGTGGTCGAGATCCGCACGTCCTTGCGGACCCTATGGTCGACGGGCGGCGGAGCCGGGTCGGCGTCCGACCCGCGCATCCCGCCGCCCCCCTCGCCATCGTGCTTGCCCATGCTCGGTCCCTCGCGTCTGCTGCGTGCTGCCCGTCAGAGAGTGTCGCGACCGTCAGCCGGCCGGCGGCGGGTGCGCCGCCTTGGCCTTGCCGTCCTCGCCCTGCTTGCGGCCCGACATGTACTGGACCGCGCCCACGAGGCCGCCGCCCGCGTCGGCCACGAGGCCGCCGGCCGTGGGGGAGACGAAGGTCAGGCCCAGGGCCAGGACCGGCAGGACGATGCTCCCGGCGAGCGCTGCGGTGTGCTGGTTCTGGTCGGTGCCGTAGCGGCCGTCGATCATGCCCGCCGCGCGGGCCGCGCCGCCGGCCACGAACGGGCGGGCCACGACTTGCCCCCACTGCGGGATCTCGCTGTGGGTCTTGAGCGTCCGATTGAGCTCCTTTTGCTTCTTGCTGAGCTCCTTCCGCTCCTCCTTGCGCGCCAGCTTGATCTCTTTGCTCTCCGGCATGGCTCCTCTTTCCTACCTACTCTCGCGCTGGGCGCGTGGTGTTCGGGTCGAGGCTACCGGGGCGGGCGGGGCCCGCAACGGACCCTTGCCACCGGAGTCGCGTACTCCGGTCGGAGTACGCGCAGGCGCGTTGCGGGTGGGCGGCGGGGCCTGTAGGATCGCGGGATGCTCGCCGCCTCGCCGATCGTCCACCCGACCGACCCGTCGCCGTCCCCGGCGCCCGCGCCTCCCCCCTCGCCATCGCCGGTGCGCCCCCCGGCCACGAACCCCTACGCGGTAGCTGTCGCGTGGTGGGCGGCCGACCCGCGCGTCCGCGTGCGCCGGAGGCGGAGCGCCGCCAGCGACTACAAGCGGATCGCGCTCCTGCCGCGCGCGTGGGGAGCGCGCCTCGACGCGGCGGGCGCGACGTACCGGCAACTGCGGTGGCTCGCGGGCACGACGGGCCACGCCTACGCCGCCGCGCGCGAGGCGCGCTACCTGGCCCTGGTCGACCTGCTGGAGGGGCCCGAGCCGTCGGGCGGCGTGGCGCCCGCCTTCGCCCAGATCGTCGAGCGCATGCCGCGCGTGCGCCGCCCACGACGCGGGAGCGACGGGCCCGACCGCGGCTAGAACGGCGCCTCGGGCAGGTCCGCGCGCCTGACCCGCCCGCGCCCCGCGCCGCGCTTCCGCTCCTCCCGCTGGAGGCGCAGCGCCTCGGCCTGGACCTCGGCCTCCTGCGCGGCGGCCACGGCGTCCGGGCTCTCCTCGGCGAACTCCAGGAACGCCTCCAGGAGCGACGAGCGGCCCTCCTTCCTCTTCGGCACCTTGAAGGTGCGGCCGACCCTGCGCCACAGCGGCCGCAGCCGCTCGGGCACGTCGTCCTCGACGTCCTCGCGGCGCTCACCGTGCCGGCGCTCCGCGCGCGCCTCGGAGGCGCCCTTGCGCAGGATCGAGCGCTCCAGATCCTCGACCTCGCGCGCGTGGCGCCTCTGCGCCCGCGCCTCCTCGCGGATCTGCTCGGCCTCGATCGCGCACGTCTTCCGCTTCTTGGTGGTCTCGGCCTTGCGGAGCGCCTGCGCCGCCTCGCGTTTGTCGCGCGCCAGCTTGCGCGCCTCCTCGGCGCGGGCGCGGTCCGCCTTGGCGGCGGCCTCCTCGGCGGCGTGCCCGGCCACAGCCGCGTCGAGCCGCTCGCGGACCTGGGCGTACTCCTCGGAGCACTCGCGCCGCTGGCGCGCGGCGCGCTCGGCGATCTCCGCCATCTCCGCGCCGTGGCGCTTACCCGCCGCCTCCAACCGCTTCCGCAGGAGGAGCGCTGCGTCGCCGCGGTGCATCCGCCCCTCTCCCGCACCCGCGCGCTTCGCCTTGGCCATTGGTAGATCCTACCCCTTCCCCACCGGCCTGTGCCGCGGCGAAGGGGTAGGACCCCCTTTCAAACCGTGCGTGCGGATTTCCCGCACACGGCTTACCGATGGTCTTCGTTGCAGGGCGTGCACGGCGGACCCGCGAACGCGCTCCCCCGCCACGGTCGGGGTGTCATTCCGGACCGGGTAGACGGCGGGGAAGCAGCGCGCGATCCGTCGCTTGGCCGCTGCCCATAGCTCGCGTCGAGGTTCTCGCGCTTGAACGTTGGGCTTGAGCCCATCGGGGTGGTTGGGACCGGACCTGCCGGCCATGCCTTCGCGCTTACCCTCTTCCCGAGCGTGACCAAAGTAGAGGCCCTTCCCTCCCGCCGCGTTGTTCGTCGCGGCGATCGACGGTACTACGACCCCCTCGGACTCCCGCTGCGCAGCGCTCGCTTTCACCTTCGGCTTATACGAGCCACCTTGCCGCGACGACGGCGGCGCAGACGGGCCTCTCGTGTTCCGCTTCGTTCCCTGATCGCGTGCTGCTCCCCGTACCCCGCCGGGACCCCGCACACGCTCCGGTTCCAGCGTGCGGGGCGTCGCCTTCGCCGTGACATGAGCGGCTCGGCTCCCGGATTGTTTCTGTGACGAGGCTGCAGGATTCACTTCAAGTTGCGGCCCGCGACCTTGCTCCCTCCATAGAGGCTCTCGACGCCCCGCTTGGGCCACCGGGATCTCTCCCGGCACCTGGGGCCTGCTACCCGGCGCTCCGGCGCTTACCGGGACGGGACTCGCACCCGCTGGAACGATGCAGCACGCAACGGCCGACGTGCCACCCGGGGGCGACCAGCCTGCCGCTGCCTCACGACGCACCATGCCCGCCAGCATACACGAGCGTCGTGTGCAAGCACGATCGCCCGAGAGTAAGAGTTTTTATCGGCGACGAAATCTCTTGCAAGTCCAGAACGCACGCCTTAGGGTCTGCGGCTGTGAGCGAGAGGACGGCGCCCGAGCCAGCGACCTTCGCCCGCCTGATGGCGGGCCGGGGCTTGAGCGTCGAGGACGTCGCGCTGGAGTGTGGGGTCCACCCGACGGCGGTCTACGACTGGCGGCGGGGCGGCGTGTACCCGAGCGAGCGGTACGCGGGCCACATGGTGGTCCTGTTCGGGAAGGTGGACGCGCGCGCGCTCTACGCGGAGCGCGAGGCGCGGAAGGGCGAGGCGCGCGAGGATCGGCGCGGCGGTCGGGCACTGCGCGCGGCGGCGCGCGTGCTGGAGCAGCGTGGACTCCACGACCTGGCACGCAGGGTGGAGCGGGCAGCGGGCGTGGACGACGAGCAGCGGGAAGGAGCAGCGGCGTGAGCGATCAGAGACAACAAGGCGGCGCCGGGATCGACCCGGCGGTCGGGCGCGTCGTTTTCGGCGCGCTGCGCGACCTGGCCGCGCAGCACGAGCGGCAGGCGAACCCTGCGTGCTATGGGAACCTACAGCGGGCCATGGTCATGCTGCCAGAGTCATGGTCGACCTTCGAGCCCCTGGCGACGCTCGTCGCGGCGCTGGCGAGCGAGGTGCGACTCGGGTTGCTGGACGACGCCGGGGTGGCGGAGCAGGCGGACGACGAGGGAGGGGGCTCGACGTGAGTTCTCATTGGGTACTTGAACCGATCCGGTTGGATGTCGTCGCGCTGGACATGTTGAGGGGCAGTCGGCCCAATTGGTTTGAGGAGTGGCGGGCAGCAACGACTCTCCGACGTGGAGAGAGGATCAACTTTCCAGAGGCGTGGGGAATCGAGCCTCTCACACTGTAGCCCGGCCCGTGGCCGGGCCGGCGGTAAGGGTCGCGTGTCCGCGCCTCCCACCCCGCCGGCCCGGCCATGCGCCGCGCCTCCGAGGTGGAGCAACGCGGGGCGCGCGTCGGACGGCGCGCAGAAAGAGACAGGGCGAGCACATGGTGACGAGGGCGACGGCGGCGGGCGGTAAGGACACGGAGGAGACGGTCGGCGGGCGCGTGGTGATCCACTACGCGAACGGCTCGCCCTCGGTGTGGGGGGACACCGGCGAGGCGGTCGACGCGGCGACGCTGGAGGAGCACCGGATGCTCTACGCCGGCGCCGAGGCGGCGGCCACGAAGCACGAGGCGATCAACGCGCCGATCCTGTTCTGGGTCAAGACGTTCACCGTCGGCGAGGAGGAGAAGAAGAACCCCATCCGCGGGATGGTCCTCGGCTTCTTCGAGCCCCCGCCCGGCTTCGCCAAGGCCGACGAGGACGAGAAGGACGTCGACGAGGGGGGCGTCGAGCGCGAGCGGCTCGCGTGCTGGCTCAAGATCACGCTGCCCTGCTACGTGAAGGACCAGAACAAGGCCGTCGTGCTGGCTCCGGTGGGCTCGATCGTGTGGGTCGACGTGATCCACGCGAACACGGCCCTGGCGCGCGCAGCCCGCCCCAAGCTCGACCTGGAGAACGCGGCGGCGATCCCCGTGGGCCTCGTCGAGGTGCAGGTCGACCCCCTCCGCAAGGTCAGCTTCCCGAGCCCGACCAAGAAGGGCGAGACGTGGAGCGCGTGGCGGATGCGCGTGTCGGGCGGCTGGCAGCAGGCAGCCGACGACGCGCGCACCGGGCGCAAGGGAGGGTTCCGCACGCTGGACGCGGCGGCGATCCTCAAGCTCGCGCATCGCATGGTGCCGCCCGAGATCCTCGACGTCGAGGCGGCGGCCAGGCTCGCCGGAGTCCGCGGCCCGGCCGCGCTCGACGTCGGCCGCGCCCTGCCGCCGAGCGCCGAGCGCGGAGCGCCGGCCCTCCCGGCGCACACGGCCAACTGAGGGCCGAGAGACCAAGCCGCCGCGGGTGGGCGCCCGCGCTCCCGTCTGTGGGAGCGGGCGCAGCGGCGGCCCGGGCCGAGCCCAGACTCAGGGACCGGCCGCGCGCGGCGCCGGGCGGCGCTTCGCCGCCCGGCTTTCCCGCCGCCTCCGTCGACCGCTGGCGCTCCTGCGTCGCTGGCGGTCGACGGAGGCCCCCACCTCGGGGTTCCCGTCGGTGCAACGCGCCGGCCCTTACCCCGATGCGGGGGACCCCTCGGTCCGCCGGTTGCACCGGCGGGAACCCCGAGGTGGAGACGGTCGGGCGCGGCGGGTCACCCCCGCCGCGCCCGACGCCTATCGAGAGAGAGGAGTGACCACCGTGCGCAAGATGTTGAAGTTCGAGCTAGAGGGTGCGCGCCGCCAGCGGATCAAGATGCCCGCCGGGGCAGCGATCCTCTCGGTCGGCTTGCAGGGGTCCGCCGTCTGCCTGTGGGCGATGGTCGACCCCGCCGCGGCCGACGAGTGGCGCGCGGTCGAGAGCTACGGCACCGACCACGACATCGACAGCCCCGAGGGGCTGCGGTTCATCGGGACCACGGCCGACGCGAGCGGCAGTCCCCCCGTGCTCCACCACTTCGAGCGCCGCGCCCGACGCACCACGAGGACCGCGGGCGCGCTGGAGGGGCTGGGCTCGTGATCGTCACCGCGCACAGCGAGGCCGGGCCGCGGGCTGACAACCAGGACGCCTACCACCTGGGCGGCACGCTCCGCTTGGGCGACGAGCCCGTGCCTGACGCCTCCCGCGGGCGCGTCGTGCTCATGGCCGACGGGATGGGCGGGGCCGCCGCGGGCGAGGAGGCCAGCCGCGCCGCCTGCGACGCCGCCGCCCGCGAGTTCTACCGCTGCACGGCGGACGACCCCGGCCTCCGCCTCGTGTCGGCGTTCGACGCCGCGCACTCCCAGATCCGCGACCTCGTGCGGGAGGACCCGCGGCGAGAGGGCATGGGGACGACGCTGGTCGCGCTGGCGCTCGACGCCCCGCTCCCGGCGTGCCAGTGCGGCCACCTGACGGACGCCCGGATGGGCTACAAGCCCGACGCGGAGGCCGCGAGGAAGGCCATCGGGCCGCACCACACGCCCATCCGCTGCACGCGCTACGCGAAACACGCTGGCCTGTCGCGCTGCGGCATCACCGTGGCCAACGTGGGGGACAGCCGCTGCTACTTCGGGTCGCGGGCCGTGGACGGCTCGCTGAACCTCCGCCAGGTGACGGAGGACCACAGCGTCGTCGGCAAGGGCTTGCGCCGCGGACGCATCACCGCCGAGCAGGCGGCCCGGTCGCCGGTGCGGCACGTGGTGACGCGGGCCGTGGGCACGCGCGGGGGCCCGCCCGACGTGGACGTCTTCCAGCTCTCGTGCCTGCCCGGCGACGTGCTGATCCTCTGCTCCGACGGCCTCTGGGAGGCCCTCGACGAGGGGAGGCTCCGGGAGCTCTTGGAGGACCCGGCGGTGGACGCCGAGCGGCTGGTCCGCGAGGCGTTGCCGAGGGCGACGGACAACGCTACGGCCGTCCTGGTGAGGGTGTAGGGCGATGGCGACGAAGGCGGGAACCCTGATCTGGTGGCTGTCCCAAGACGACCAAGAGGCGATCGCCGAGGCCGCGCCAGCGGGCGCCTCAGCGCTGCCCGCCGGCTTCCCGAGGTACCTCCGGGAAGAGTACGAGAGCCGCGATGGTCGGTCGGGACGCGGGCGCCTCTGGGTCGGAGAGGTATTCGGCGGCGACCATGATGACTACTGCGTAAAGGCAGAGGAGCCGCCGTGGTCGACGCCGCTCGGCGTCTACCTCGCCAAGCGCTGCGGTGGGATCGTCATCCGGCGGGAGGACGCCGCGCTCCTGCGGAACCTCCCCGGGGTGATCACCGACCGTCAACTCCGGCGGGCCACGCCATGAAGCGCTCCGCCCGCCCCACCCGCGCGCGCAAGCGCGCCTCGGCGCTGCGCGCGGAGGCCAACGTCGCCCGCGAGGCGTTCGACGCCTGGGAGCGCGAGGGGCGCTCGCTGGAGGACCCCAGGTACGAGGAGCTCGCCCGGGCGTGGGAGCGCGCTGAGGCGGGGGCGCAGGCGGCGGAGAGGCGCGAGGCCGTCGAGCCGGTGCGCCAGAAGCGCGAGGTCCGCGCCCGGAGGGTGACCGCCACGAAGGAGGCACAGAGCGGTTCGCGCGTCGTCAAGGCGGCGGACGCCGCGACCCTCCAGCGGGTCGCGTGCTGCCGTGGCCGTGAGGGAGAGCCCTGCGGGCGGACGGCGGAGCTGCGCGGCGAGCCGGGTCGGCTCTGGGCGGCCGGGTGGGGCTCGAAGCGCGACACGGCCGCCGAGGGCTGGCCGCGCCTCTGGTGGTGCCCGGACTGCTGGGACCCGCCCCGCCTCGCGCCCGGCGACCCTGACGCCGCGCACGGGTACGCGATCAGCTACCCGGGCCCCGACGGGCCCGTGCTCGTCCACGCGTCGGCGCGACCGGCGGTGCGCCTGTCGGCCAAGGCGCTGGAGAGCGCCGCCGAGCGGCGGGACTCCCGCGCCCGGGCGCGGGTCGAGCGCGACGTGCGCCGCCTGGCGGAGGTCGACCCGCCGAAGGCGGAGGCCGCCTTGCAGCGGCTCATCTACGCGGCGCCGAGCAAGACCGTGGGGCGCGCGTGGCGCGCGGTGGCGCGGGAGATCCTGGGGGTGGCGGCGTGAAGACGAATATCCACACGACGTTCGGCGTCAACGAAGACGCCCAACTCACGGTGACTCAAGAGTGCGACGACATCGCGATCGAACCGATCGTTGTGTCGAGGGAGAAGAGCCTGCAACTGGCCGCCGCTACGCTCGCGATCCGCTGCGGCGTGAAGGCTGACAACACGCGGATCGAGGTGTGCCGCACGGACGACGCCACGATCGTCCTGCGCTTCACCCCCGCGGGCGCGCCGTGACGCTCGCCCTCTTCGCCGGCCTCGACCCCGCGCCGACCGTCGCGCCCCCGGCGGGCAAGCCCGCGCGGGCCCGGAGCACCGCCGCGCGTGCGGCGGTGGCCGCGCCCGCCGCCGGCGGCGCGGGGCGCCTGACGCTGGCCGACCTCCGCGCGGAGGAGGCGGTGACCGCCGAGCGCGCGGCCGTCTCCCGGGCCGTGGCCGGGGCGCAGCCCCCGACCCCGCCGACCGACTGCGCCGCGCCGTGGTGCGGCCAAGCGCTCGACCCGCGCCTCGGGCGGCTCTCGTTCTGCCTGGCCCACCAGAGCGCGCTCCCGCACCACCTCCAGCGGGCGCTGTCGGCGGTGGCGCGCGGGGACGTCGAGGGGCGGGCGGTGGCGCTCGAGTCCTGCCTCCGGTTCCTGGCCCGCAGGGAGGGACGCGTCGTCGCCGGCGAGGCGCCGCCGTGGCTCGACCCGCCCGAGGTGGCCGAGCGCGTCCGCGCCGCCCTGGAGGCGGCCGGCTTCGTGCGCGAGGCGTGGACGGGCCGGGACGGCCGCGAGGTCGTCCAGTGGCGCGACGACGCCTCCCGCTACGCGACGGGCGGCCGGGAGCGGGAGCGCAAGCCCACCGCGTGGGAGCGCGTCACGCCCGAGGGGCGGGCGATGCTGGCGCGGCTCGACCCCCGGCGGGAGAGCTGCCGGACAGTGCGGGTCGACGAGATCCGAGACCCGGCCCTCCGCGCCAGGATCGTCGCGGCCAGCAAGGCGGGCGACGCGCACAGCCTCGGGCCGGTGATGGCGAAAGAGCTCGACGCGGCTTTCCGCGAGATGCTGGCCGAGGCGCTGGTCAGGAACGGCCGCCCCGAGTGGGCGGTGGTGGTCGTGGGCGGCGCGAGGGCGCCGGAGAAGGAGGCAGAGCGTGGGCACGATCTGGGAGAGCCAACACGAGAGGCTACAGCGGCAGATGGCGGAAGCGCGGACCTCTGGGCCGATGCGCAGCCGCACGTCGGCGAAGGCGCCGCACCGGGCGTGGGCCCGCCTGCGGCTGGAGAAGACGAACCCGCAGCACAGGAGGCGGGCGATCGACCCCGCGGGGGCGGTCTGCGCGTGGTGCCAGTCGCGGGCGGCCGGGATCCCGGCGGCGGCCCTGGGTCCGCACCCGAGGGCGTAGCCGGTGGGCCCGGCGTACTGCGCGGGGAAGATCGGCTACCCGGGGGAGGCGGAGGCCAGGGAGGCGCTCCGCGCCCTCCGGCAGCGGGCGCGCCGGCGCGGGGCGAAGGACCGGAGGGCGCGGGCCGCGCTGATGGCGTTCCCCTGCCCCTGCGGGGCGTGGCACCTGGGGACGAGGACGCGGCGCCCGGTGGACGGGTAGGAGAGGAGCGAGGCGATGGCGGTCAAGCACTTCACGATGGGGCCGGAGGACGTCGCGCAGGCGGTGCGCCTCTGGGCGGAGAGCCAGGGGGTGCCCCCGGGGGCGCGGATCATGATGACCGACGTCATGGTCCGGGAGGCGACCCCGGGCGAGTGGGAGGCGACGAGGATCCGCGTCACGGCGGCGTGGATCGAGGCGCCGGGCCCGTCGAGTCCGAGCCCTGGGACGGGTGGGTAGGAGAGGAGGCGGACGATGACGATCGTAGTCAGGATGAGCGAAGCGGAACTGTTGGAGGCGGTCACGGCGTGGATGATGGTCCGCGGGATGTGCCCGAACGGAGAACACAGCATGACGGTGATCCCGGAAGCGGGGGACAAGGCTGGACCCAGCACCTACGCGATCCACGTGGTAGCGGTGCCATGGCCGCCCAAGGATGCGTAACTCTCACCCTCGCCGCCGAGCGGCTGGCGGCGGCGGTGCTGCGCGGGCTCGCCTCGGGGCTCGACGGCGCGGCAGCGGCCAGGCGCGCGGCGTTCGCCGCGCTGTCGGCGGGCCTGCCCGGGCCGGGGTGCGGGGCGGCGCCCGACCCGGGGACGGCGCACCCGCTGGCGTGGGGGGAGCGGGTGGGCGACCACCTGGAGCTGCCCCGGGGGTTCGGGGACAAGCCGAGCCGAGGGCGACCAAGGTCAAGGTCAAGGCGAAGGCGAAGGGAGAGGCGGCATGAACGAAGCTGAGAAGATTACGCTGGCAGACATCAAGCGAACGGCGAAGGAAGATGCGGTTTCCTTCGTGGAAGAGTTCCGTGAGCCCTTCCGGTCGGATCAGTCCGATTGGGACGCGACGGCTTACGGCATGATCGGCGGACGGACGAAGGAGCCGAAATTCCACGC
>Ga0210397_10001633_pt1 | contig 14371 bp, 9 predicted proteins | sample IncBWH2OmetaG_FD_160126 | JGI IMG/M metagenome (GOLD analysis project Ga0210397, IMG submission 160126) | Forest soil microbial communities from Barre Woods Harvard Forest LTER site, Petersham, Massachusetts, United States - Inc-BW-H-2-O ...
ACGTCAATTTAACACTTACAAAGTCAAATTAAATTCCTGATGTCATAAAATGGCTACTGCGTCGACTCCTGAAAAAACCGCCGGTCTGATGTCGCGCGCGTCGAAATCCGCGAAAGCAAGTGACGACCAACTCCGATTCTTACCCTGGCTATTTCTCGCCCCTGCTCTCATAATCTATAGCGTGGTGGTCGTCTATCCGATGATCTACTCGTCCTGGCTGAGCCTCTTTCGTTGGGACGGAGTCGCACCCACCAAGGTCTTCGTCGGACTTGAGAATTACGGAATTCTGCTGACCCAGAATGACGTGTTTTGGGTTGCCCTCAAGAACAATGCGATCTGGTTGGTCGCCGCTTTACTTTTACCTACCAGCACTGGGCTCGGGTTAGCCATCCTGTTGAATTCAAAGTTTCGCGGAAGTCACATTTTCCGAAGTATCTTCTACTTTCCTTCGGTCCTATCCTTAGCGGTCGTCGGATTGATTTGGACCTGGATCTATCATCCCGACCTCGGGTTGCTGAACCAAGCGCTGACCGCGGCGGGCTTAAAGGCTTTTACCCGCAATTGGCTCTCGGACCCAAATATTGCCCTTTACCCGGTCATCCTCGCCGCTACCTGGAATGCCGTCGGCCTTCCGATGCTCCTTTTTTTGGCTGGACTACAAACCATTCCAGAAGAACTGCATGAAGCGGCCAAAGTCGAAGGCGCCGGTCCGGTCCGACGTTTCCTCTACGTAACTTTTCCCCTGCTGCGGGAAACGACTTTAGTCGTCCTGGCGATCACCGCCATCAACGCTCTGAAAGCTTATGACATCATTTATGCCATGACCAACGGCGGTCCGGCCAACCGAACTCAGCTATTGAGCACCTGGATGTATTTCTTAACCTACAATTATAACCAAGTGGGGTTGGGCACTGCCATCGCGGTCGTTCTCTTTTTGCTCACGCTGATGTTCGCCATTCCTTACATCCGCTTCATGACGCGAAAAACATGAGTCAGCCGCTTTCCCAAAACGCCTCTGCCCCAGGCAAATCGACTAAGGTCATTCTCTTTTATGCCGGGTTGATTTTGGCGACCCTGTTTTGGCTTGCCCCAGTGATCACGCTGATTCTTACGGCATTGAAAGATGCGGGTGATTTTGCCGTCAATGGGGCCTTCTCGCTTCCGAAATTTATCCGGTGGGCAAACTTCAGCGAAGCCTGGGAAACCGGCGTGAAAAACTATTTCTGGAATAGTGTTCTCGTTACCGGCTTCAAGGTTCCGATCGGGATTGCTCTCGAGTCAATGGCAGCTTTTGCTTTGACGCACATGCATTTTAAATGGGCAGACCGGATATTCACTTACATTCTCATCGGACTGATCGTACCGATGCAGATGACGCTGGTGCCGCTTACGTTGTTGATGAACGCGCTCAACCTCATTGACACGTTAACTGGTTTAACCATTCTCTACATCGGTTTTGGAGTCCCGTTCGGGGTGTTAGTCATGAGGGGCTTTTTCCGCACGGTACCAGTGGCCATCATTGAAGCGGCACGAATCGACGGTTGTTCCTGGTGGAAGTTTTTCTACCGCATCGCTTTGCCACTGGCGCTGCCAGCGGTCGTTTCCCTTTGTATCCTCGACGGTGTCGCTACCTGGAACGAGTTTATCCTGGCCCAGATCTTTTTGCGTTCGGACGAGCTCCGGACGCTGCCGCTTGGACTCGTTCAGTTCAGCACTCAGTTTTCCACGCAGTACGACCAACTGGCCGCCGCGGTCCTGATTTCTGTGGTGCCGATCGTGTTAGTGTTCCTGTTCTGCCAACGTTATTTCGTCGCCGGAATCGGAGGGGCGGTAAAATAATCATTCAAGCTCAATATTCCTCTTAACAAATCTATGGATCCACTCTTTGTCCCTGAACCCGCGCATAGAGTCCGCGTTATTCTCAACACCGACGCCAAGAACGAGGCCGATGATCAATACGCTATCGTACACGCAATTTTAACACCGTTATTTGAGCTTCACGGCATTATCCCGGCTCATTTCGGTGACCGACGAGGACCAGGGAGCTTACAGGCCAGCCACCAAGAGGTCTTGAAGTTGCTTGACCTGATGGATCTCAACGGCCGTGTCTCGGTCCGTCCCGGCGCTGCCGCGATGCTTCCCGACGAGAAGACTCCTGTTCCTTCAGAAGGATCAGCCCTCATCATCGAAGAAGCTTTAAAGGACGATCCCCGGCCCCTGCACGTCGCTTTTCTTGGCCCTCTGACCGACATGGCTTCGGCGCTCTTGGAAAACCCGTCCATCGCTGAGCGCAAAGTTCGGGTTGTTTGGATCGGCGGCGAGGACTGGCCCGTCGGCGGCTGGGAGTACAACCTCTGGAATGATGTGACCGCGGCGAACGTGGTCTTCCGGTCAAAAGTCGAACTGTGGCAGATCCCGAGCACGATCTACAAAAGAATGGCCGTCAGCTATGCCGAACTGGTCGAAAAAGTCTACGATAAGGGGCCGCTGGGCAAGTACCTGGTCGAACAGCTTGTCGAATGGAACAATTTGTACCCGCACGGAGGCCATATCGAGCATCGTTCCCTTGGAGATTCGCCGGCGATCGGCGTGATGATGTACCCGGATTGCGGGTGGTCCCAGTGGCGCCCTGCGCCCGAGTTTAACGCGGAAATGAACTACGTCCACACCGGTCGAAACCGACCCATTCGAGTCTACCATGCCATCGACCAAAGGTTCATCTTGGAGGATTTCTTCGCGAAACTGGCAAGATGGTACCGTAAAGCGCCTTGATTAGCCGAACGCTAGTCAAAACTCGAAAATGAATGCATAGTCACGTTTAGACGGATCAGTGGAGAGGAAACCCTATGAAAATCAATCGAAGAAGTTTTCTGAAGAATACTTCAAGCTCGCTACTTTTCGCAGCCGCCGCCGGCCACGGTATTTTCCGCCCGATCGAAGCGATCGCCCAAGCCGCAACGGAACGTTCCGAGCAAAGACGGCAAACAGAGACCCGCAGCGGCGATATGCTTTATCGCACTCTCGGAAGGACCAATGAAAGAGTCTCCGTCATTGGTCTTGGAGGATACCATATCGGCAAGGCACAACTGTCGGAAGCGGACAGTACCAAAATCATTCGAAGTGCTATCGATCGCGGGATCAGCTTCATGGATAACTGCTGGGACTACAACAACGGCAACAGCGAAATACGGATGGGCAAGGCCCTGCGGGATGGTTACCGTCAAAAGGTCTTCCTCATGACGAAGATCGATGGTCGCACCAAGGCAGAAGCGGCACGGCAGATGGACGAATCACTTAAAAGGCTGCAAACCGATCACATCGATCTCCTCCAGCATCACGAAGTGATTCGCCCTGAGGATCCCGACCGGATCTTTAGCGAGGGTGGAGCTCAAGAGGCCATGTTGGAGGCTCGAAAAGCGGGAAAGATCCGTTACATCGGTTTTACCGGTCACAAAGATCCCTTTATTCATCTTCGGATGCTCGATACTGCGGCAAGAAATCAATTTCATTTCGACGCCGTTCAGATGCCGCTCAATGTCATGGACGCGCACTTCCGGAGTTTTGAGGACCAGGTTTTACCAGTTCTGCTGAAGGCCAACATCGGAGTGGAAGCCATGAAAACGTTTGGAGACGATTATATTTTGCAAAGCAAAACCGTGCAGCCGATTGAGGCTCTGCATTATTCCATGACGTTGCCCACTTCCGTGGTTATAACCGGGATTGACAAATTGGAGGTTCTCGATCAAGCGATTGAAGCTGCTCGCACCTTCAAGCCGATGACCAAACAAGAGATCGCCGCTCTGCTCGGCCGCACCCGGGAAGCCGCAGCGAACGGTCGATTCGAGTTATATAAGATCAGTCAACACTTCGACGGAACAGCTCACAACCCGCAGTGGCTCGGCTAACAAGGTGGCGCCCGTTAGTAAGTAAGGCGTCTCGCCTTACCCTCTTTCGCAACCCAGACGTATAAGAAACAGACGCGAAAAACATATTTATATAGAGCCCGCGATCGCTCAAGTTTGTGCTGGTCAGCCCAGTGTATCTGTTTAGCGAAGTCTTCGACCTCAAACCGACCAGTGGTCTGTACCTGAAACACCCGGCTCATTTGTCCAACTTTTTGACACCACGAACGGTTAGCGCCGGTATTACGGCCCGAAGGGCCAAGATCGATTAGCCCAGGGTTTACCCTGGGTTAATTCCACCCTAGAGAATAGGCCCTGAAGGGGCCGATAGGTACGGGCAAGGATTAGCTCCCGATCGGAACCGTGCGCATTCCCACTCCTGGAGCCCTTCAGGGCTAGACACATTTTTATGGCTAACCCTGGGTAAACCCGGGTAAACCCGGGGCTGAAACCCGGGGCTAAACTACGGGGTAAGGCGAGACGCCTTACTTACTAGGCTAGCGCTGAATAGCCGTCTCCGCCCTGCTCGGCGCTTTGCTAACCTGGGCTGGAGTAGGCAATTGCGAGATATCCCAACCTCCTCCAAGGGCCATGATCAACGCCACGGCCCCTGTCATCTGTTGGATTTGAACAGTGACCACTGCTTGCTGGTCGGTGAGCAATGTCGTCTGGGCCGTGACGACATCGACGTAGGGATCAATGCCTGTTTGATACCTGCCTAGTTCAAGTTTCAAAAACTGCTCGGCGGACTGCTCGGCTTGCCGTTGCTGGATTAATTGTTTCGACAAAATGCGAACCTGTGCGAGGGCATCTTCCACCTGCTGAAAGGCCGTGAGCACATTCTGCCGGTAGGCCGCCAGATCTGCATTATAGGTGGCAACGTTTTGGTGGACCGTGGCGCTGCGAAGACCCGCGTCGAAAATCGTTTCGGAAACCGAAGGCCCTACGGACCAAGTGTGATTGGACGCATTGAATAAATTGCTGAATTTCGAACTCTCGAATCCACTTTGGCCACTCAAAGTAACGACGGGATAATAGGCGGCATAAGCGATTCCGATCTGTGCATTAGCCGAGGCCATCGTACGTTCCGAGGCGGCAACGTCGGGCCTGCGCTCAAGGAGTTGTGATGGCACGCCAATCGGGATCGGTGGCGGAGCGCTATTCAGGACCTTTGCCGGGATGGAGAAGTTCGAGGCGACTCTGCCAATCAGAACCGCGATGGCGTGCTCAAACTGGGCGCGGGCAATCCCAAGGTTCGTCGCAGTGGCCTGCGCGTTTTGCAGGGTGTTCTCAGCCTCGACGACCGAGATTTGATCAGTGATCCCGGTGTCGTATTGCGCGCGATTGTAATCCAGCGCTTTCTGGTCCGCCACGATCGTATCGTTGAGGACCTTTATCAGGGCATCCTGTCCGCGGATTTCGAAGAGAAACGTGGCCAGATCGGCCTGTTCCGTTAATCGCTCATTCTCCAGATCGGCCGCGTCGAGCTGGGCAGTGTATTGAGCCGAGCGCACTGCGTTGCGAACTTTCCCCCACAGATCCGGCTCCCATGAGATATCCAAAGCCGACATGATCGCGGTGATCGGTATGGCAGACCCGACGCCTGATCTCGTATAGGACGCGTTCGCGGTTAGAGTCGGATAGAGCTGCGCTCTCGCCTCGGCCACCAGGGCACGCGCTTCCATGTAGTTTTGGAAGAATTGCTTGATGTTTTGATTGTCGATGTTGACTTGCGCTTCCAGAGCATCTAACTCCGGATCTTTGAATATTCTCCACCAGGGTCCGCGCAGCATCGCGTCCTGAGGCCGTGCCGGCTTCCAGCCACCGGCGCCCTGGGACTGTGTCGGGCGCTCTTTATACGCGGCCGGCAGGCTCTCCGCAGTAGCGACTGGCGTCTGATATTTCGGCCCGACCAAGCATCCTGTCAGAGAACAAAGCATCGCGCAAAGGCAGACGCTGAGCGTTCTTCGGCAGAACTCATCCAGTCGCGGCTTATCACTGACATTATTATGCATCGCTCGGAACAATGCCTCCCTGGTGAAATACATCGAGTTTCTTGCCCTGCATTCGCAGCCGGAGTCGGTCAAACGCCAGATAGAGGACCGGTGTTGTATAGAGCGTCAACAACTGACTCACTACGAGCCCTCCGACGATGCTAATCCCAAGCGGCTGCCGGAGTTCGGATCCTGTGCCGGTCCCGAAGGCCAGGGGGAGCGCGCCAAATAAAGCTGCCATGGTCGTCATCAGGATTGGGCGAATGCGCAGCGTGCATGCTTCAAAAATGGCATCGGCGGGGCCCTTTCCTTCCTGCCGCTCCACCTGCAGGGCGAAATCGATCATCATGATGGCGTTCTTTTTTACAATGCCGATCAGCAGCACGATGCCGATGATGGAAATCACGTTTAGATCGATTTGGAAAAGTGTTAGCGCCAGCATTGCGCCCACGCCTGCCGACGGCAGGGTGGAGATAATCGTCACGGGATGCACCAGGCTTTCGTAGAGAATCCCGAGAACGATGTACACGGCAACCAGCGCCGTCGCGACCAGTATTGGCATAGTGCTCAGCGATTGTTGGTAGGCCTGCAGCGTGCCCGCATAAAAGCCTTGGATCGACGTGGGTGTGCCGAGCCGTCGCTGCATGTCGGCGATCCGGGTGGTGGCATCACTCAAAGAGACATTTGGTGCCAGATTGAATGACACCGTGACAGAGGGAAACAAGCCTGTGTGATTGATCGCCAGCGGAATGGTATTGGACTGAGTTGTCGACACCGCCGAAAGGGGAATGTGGCCTTTGTTCGAGCTCGCCAGATAGGTGTATTTGAATCCCTCCGGGCTTTGCCAATACTGCGGAGCCACTTCAAGGATCACATAATATTGGTTTAACTGCGTGTAGATGACCGAGACTTCCGATTGACCGAACGCGTTGTAAAGTGCCGTATCCAGCGACTGCACGGTGAGCCCCAGCTTTGCGGCCGTCACGCGGTCGTACGTCAACAGCTCATCGCGTCCGCCATTCTGCTGGTCTGAGTTCACGTCCTGTAGACCGGGAAGATGTTTCATCGCGTTGAGCAGAATCGGGCCCCATTTGGCGAGGTCCTGCGCATTGTCGGATTGGAGCGTGTATTGGTACAGCGCATTACTGGCTCGGCCGCCGATGCGAAGGTCCTGCGCGGCCTGGAGGAATACCGAAGCGACTGGTAGACGGTTTAATTTCGGGCGCAAGCGATTGATGATTTCCGCCGCCCCAATTTTGCGTTCGGCCAATGGTTTGAGCGCAATGTAGACAAAACCGGTATTTGTTGCGCCATTTCCGCCAGTGAACACAATGACGTTCGCGACCGCCGGATCGCTCTTGATCACGTTACCGATCTGCTGGATGGAATTGTTCATCGCCGGAAAAGACGAATCCTGAGGACCTTGCACTCCACCCACAATGGCCCCCGTGTCCTGCTGCGGGAAAAAGCCCTTCGGCATTCTGACGACCATCACCACGTTGAGTGCGACGGTCAGGAAAAGCACAACGAGCGTAATAGTGGGATTGGCCAATACCCATTTCAGGCTATGCCGGTAGAGCGACAACACCCAGCTAAAGACACGTTCGCTGGCCAGGTAAATACGACCGTGTTTCTTCGTGCGTTCGTCTTTCAGAATGTACGCGCACATCATCGGCGTCGTGGTCAGCGAGATGAACATGGAAACTAGGATGGCTGTCGAGAGGGTAACGGCAAACTCGCGAAAAAGACGGCCCACAATTCCGCCCATCATCAATAGGGGGATAAACACTGCAATGAGCGAGATGCTGATGGAGAATACGGTGAAACCGATTTGCTCCGTACCTTTGAGCGCCGCTTCAAATGGTTTCATGCCATCTTCCAGATGGCGCGTGACATTCTCCATCACCACGATCGCATCGTCCACCACAAACCCGGTCGAGATGGTCAGCGCCATCAAGGAGAGGTTATCGATGCTGTATCCGAAGAGGTACATCACCGCACAAGTGCCGATGAGCGAAACCGGCACAGCGACAGCGGGAATGAGCGTGGCACGTGGATTGCGCAGGAAGACGAACACCACCACGATGACGAGAACGACCGAAATCATGAGCGTTCGCTCGACGTCATTGACCGAGGCACGAATCGTCGTGGTGCGATCAAGAACGACCGTTACATCAATTCCGTACGGTATGGATGCCTTGATCGATGGCAGTTCCGCCGTGATCCGATCCACGGTTGCGATGATGTTAGCGCCAGGCTGCCGGAAGATGACCAGCGTGACCGCCCGCTTGCCATTCAAAAACCCGCCGGTCCGGATGTTCTGCACGGAGTCTGTCACTTGGGCGACATCCGACAAGCGAACGGCCGCGCCCTTGTTGTAGCCGATAATCAGCGGCTTGTAATCCGCCGCGTGGGAGATCTGGTCATTGGCGAGAATATCCGCCGTCACGTTGCCGTCGGTAAACTGGCCCTTGGGCAGGTCCGCGTTCTGCAGGCTCAGCACGGACTGAACGTTCGCCATGCTCAGGCCATAGTTCGCCAATTGCCCGGGGTTGACGTCCACGCGGACCGAGGGCAGCGCTCCGCCCCCCACGTTGACTTGGCCTACTCCCTGGATCTGTGATAGTTTTTGTTGGATGACGGTGGAAGCTGCGTCGTATAACCTGGCCGGACCGAATTTATCTGAAGTCAGGCCAAGGATCATGATTGGTGCATCCGCCGGATTGACTTTCCGGTATGTCGGATTTGACGGCAGGTTCGTAGGTAGATATGTCCGCGCCGCGTTGATGGCAGCTTCAACGTCCCGGGCCGCTCCATCAATGTTGCGATTGAGGTCGAATTGAATGGTGATCGAGGTCGTCCCGAGGGAACTCGCCGAAGTCATTTCCGTCACCCCGGCGATATGACCGAACTGCCGCTCCAAAGGAGTGGCGACCGACGAAGCCATGATTTCCGCACTCCCGCCTGGCAAGCTTGCACTGACTGAAATCGTGGGAAAATCCACCTGTGGCAGGGGTGATACCGGCAAAACCCGATAGGCAAGAACCCCGGCAAATGCAATCCCCACCGTGATGAGAGTCGTCGCCACTGGCCGGCGAATGAACGGGGCGGAGATGTTCATGCCAGCGCTGTGTGATCTAGCTCGCGTCCGGATTCCGGTCTGGTCGATTTACGCGAGAAGCGGTGTGAGAGATTATCAAAGAAGATGTAAATGACCGGCGTGGTGTAAAGCGTGAGCACCTGGCTGAATATCAATCCGCCGACCATCGATATACCAAGCGGGCGTCGTAACTCCGAGCCGATTCCCGCACCGAAAGCCAGCGGAACACCGGCTAGCAGAGCAGCCATGGTGGTCATCATGATCGGACGAAACCGCAACAGGCAGGCCTGATAAGCGGCCTCTGTCGCATTTTTTCCCTCCTGCCTTTGCGCCTGTAGTGCAAAGTCAACGATCATGATGCCGTTCTTTTTTACAATACCGAGCAGCAGGACCAGGCCAATAATCGCAACCACACTCAAGTCCTGCCGAAACAGTATCAGCGCGATCAAGGCGCCAACGCAGGCCGACGGAAGCGTGGACAAAATGGTAATCGGATGGATAAAGTTCTCATACAAAACACCGAGCACGATGTAGACAGTGACCAAGGCCGCAAGAATGAGCAGTGGCTCATTCGTCAGCGAGGCTTGAAAGGATGCCGCAGTTCCTTGGAAGCCGGCCTGAATGCTGGCCGGCATGTGCATCTCTTTCTGCACGTTCTCGACCACCGATATGGCATCTCCAAGCGACGAATTCTCCGCGAGATTGAACGAGACAGTGATCGCGGGAAACTGCCCCTGATGGTTGATGGAGAGCGGTTCTGTCGTCTTTTCAAAATGACTGATTGCGCTCAGCGGCACTTGATTGCTGATGTTTGAACTGGTCGACCCCGCGGAGCCTGCGCCGGTGCTGGCGACTGTCGCTGACAGCGCGTTCGAGGGAGGCGCCAAAGTATTGGCCGCTGGAGCATAGAGTGCGGTACCCGTCAGAGCATTTGACCCGGCGGAAGACGATCCGGATGCCGAGAACGAGGTAGAGGCTGCGGTGCCGGTTGCACCGGAAGAGGCGTTGGAAAGAATGTAAAGTTGGTTCAGTCTTGCGGGATCTTGCTTAAAGTGCGGTTCAACCTCCAGCAACACATGGTACTGGTTGACCTGGGTGTACATCGTATTGATCTGCCTTTGACCGAAGGCATCATACAATGTGTTGTCGATCGTCGTCGGCGCGATTCCAAGCCGCGACGCGGTAACCCGGTCGATCGCCAGGTGTACGGCAAGCCCTCCGGGTTGTTGATCGGTGGCGACACCCTCCAGTTCCGGCAATTTCTGCAATCTGTCCACGAAACGGTTGGTCCAGTCACTCAGTTCGTTCGCATCGGGGTCTTCGAGTGTGTACTGAAATTGGGCACGACTCACCCGGTCATCCACTGTGATGTTCTGCACGGGCGCCATAAACAGATGGATTCCATGAACTTGCTCAAGATCCGAGTTGAGCCTGCGGATCACGTCGGACGCGCTGATGTTGCGCACTTCGAGCGGCTTCAGATTGATCGACATTCGACCGCTGTTAATCGTCGTGTTGGTGCCGTCCGCACCGATAAAGGACGACAGGCTCTCAACCGCCGGATCTTGCAGAATGACCTTGGCAAGTTCCTGTTGTTTCTGCGCCATCTCCTTTGACCCGATTGTAGGGGGCGCCTGCGAAATCCCCTGGATGACGCCGGTATCCTGCACCGGGAAAAACCCTTTTGGGATGATAATGTAGAGGTAAACCGTAAGCATCAGTGTCGCCACAGCGACCAACAGTGTAATCGTCTGGTGCCTGAGGACGAACTTCAGAGTCCGCCCATAAAAGCCGATCATGCTCTCGAAGGCGCGCTCCGAGGCGCGGAACAACCGTCCCTGCTTCTCTTTCGGATTGTGCCGCACCATGCGCGCGGTCATCATCGGCGTGAGCGTCAAGGAGACGACCGCCGAAATGACGATTGTCACGGCGAGTGTCACGGCGAACTCCCGGAAAAGGCGTCCGACGACGTCCCCCATAAACAACAGCGGAATCAGCACCGCGATGAGCGATACCGTCAGCGAAAGAATCGTGAAGCCAATTTGTTCAGCGCCCTTGAGCGCCGCTGCCATCGGCTCCTCGCCCTCTTCGATGTACCGGGTGATGTTCTCGATCATCACAATGGCATCGTCCACCACGAAACCGGTCGAGATAGTCAGCGCCATGAGCGATAAGTTGTCGAGACTGTATCCAAGGGCGTACATGGCCGCGAAGGTGCCGATCAGAGACAATGGCACGGCCACACTTGGAATGATGGTGGCCAAAAGATTTCGCAAGAAGAGAAAAATGACCATCACCACAAGGGCGATTGTCAAAAGCAGTTCAAACTCCACATCCGCAACCGATGCGTTAATGGCCGTGGTGAGATCGGTCAGCGTTGTTACCTGAATGCTCGCCGGCAGGCTGGCCTTAAGCTGTGGCAGCAACTGCTTGATGCTATTGACTACGTTGATCGTGTTGGCCCCAGGCTGGCGTTGCACGTTCAAAATGACCGCCGGCGTCTCATTCATCCACGCGGCCTGCTGATTGTTCTCGACCCCATCCACGATGCGGGCAACGTCGGTGAGCATGACAGGCGCACCGTTTCGATAGGCAACGACGACGTTTCGATAATCTTTGCTGGTCACCAATTGATCGTTGGCATCGATCTGGAAATCTTGGCGAGGTCCGTCGAAATTCCCTTTCGCCGCATTCACGCTGGTCTGAGTCAACGCGGTGCGCAAGTCTTCCAGGTTGACGCCATAGGATAACAGCGCCGTCGGGTTGGCCTGGATGCGAACCGCCGGTTTTTGCCCTCCACTGATGCTGACAAGACCGACTCCGCTGAGCTGCGCGATCTTGGGTGCAAGGCGGGTATCCACGAGATCCTCCACCTGCGAGAGCGGCATTGATTTTGAGGTGACGGCCATGGTCAACACAGGCGCGTCGGCCGGATTCGTCTTGTTGTAGACCGGCGGCGACGGAAGATTGGCCGGCAACAGACTTTGCGACGCGTTGATCGCAGCCTGCACCTCCTCCTCCGCGACATCGAGGTTCAGACTGAGATTGAACTGCAAGACCACCACGGAAGTCGCACCGGAACTGGTGGAAGTCATCTGGTTCAATCCTGGCATTTGGCCAAATTGGCGCTCCAGTGGCGCCGTGACCGTCGTCGCCACCACATCCGGACTGGCCCCCGGATAAAATGTGACTACCTGAATTGTGGGATAATCGACTTCCGGCAATGCGGAGACCGGGAGCTGCGTATATGCGACAAGACCGATCAGGAAGATGGCAGCCATGAGCAAGGAAGTCGCCACTGGCCGCAAGATAAATGGGCTGGACGGACTCATGTTCCCTTGCCACCCTGCTTCTGGGGCGCGGGTGGTTTGCTGCCTGCAAGGGTAACCTTGGTGTTGTCTTGCAGCTTGTCGAAGCTACTATTCGCGACGACATCTCCGGGATTAATGCCTTCGACCTGCGTGAACCCGTTATCGGTAACGCCCGACTTAATGTTGTGCAGGTGAGCAACGTTGTCTTGAATCACATACACAAACGATGTTTGGGCATTCTGTTGAATAGCCGCCGAGGGAAGCAAGGTCACACCTTGCAATGTCTCCACTAGCAGCCGCGTATTGACAAACTGGTTGGGAAACAATGCGAAATCATCGTTGCTGAAAATCGAGCGCACCTTCACTGTTCCCGTCGTTGTGTCAATCTGATTATCCAAAGCCAGCAACTCGCCGCTCGCTATTTTCGTCTGGGCAGAGCGATCATAGACCTCGACGGTAAGCTTGGCGTTCTTGCGAAGCTGGGTCTCGACCGCACCGAGGCTGTCCTCCGGTATCGTGAAAATCACCGTGATGGGCTGTATCTGTGTGATCACTACGAGCGGATTCGCAGTGCTGCTCGTGCCCGCCATCACCAGGTTCCCCGGATCCACCAGGCGCAGACCGACCCGCCCAGAGATAGGAGCAGGGATATGACAGTATTCGACCTGAAGCTGGTCAAATTGCACTGTCCCCTGATCGTTTTTCACGGTACCTTCATCCTGCAGCACCAGTTTTTCCTGATCGTCCAGGATTTGCTTGGCCACGGCATTGCGCGCCCATGCGGCCTTAAAGCGCTCAAGGTCCATCTTTGCCTGTGCCAGTAAGTTCTCGTCCCGTTCGAGCGCCCCCTGCGCCTGCAACAGCGTTGCCACGTACTGACGATCATCGATATCCGTCAACCGATCTCCCTTCTTGACGAGTTGACCCTCCTGGTAGTTTACAGCAAAGACTACCCCGGTGACTTGACTAAAGATTGACGCGGTGTACACCGGAGTCACCGTTCCGATCGCCTCAATATAGACGCCGATGTTCCCTTTTTTGGCCGTGGCAGTCGTTATCGTGATTGGCACCACTGCGCGCGGTTTGGACTCCTCCTTGTGCCCTAAAATCAGGTAAAACGCTCCTGCAAAAAGTAGCAACACCGCGGTCCAAATGAACACTCGCAACACTCGAGACCGACTCCGCTGAGCCTTAGCAGCGGGTGCCCGAAGTTCGACGGCATTTTCAATCGGTGGCATCAGTTCTCCGCGTTGAACTTAAGCATTGGCCGCTCCAGGTATCGAAGACCGCTCAGGGAAAACCAAGCGCTTTCTAACCCTCTGACGAAATCGAGGTCAGCCGACAAATTGGACAAGAGGCAGTCATCAGTTCTCTTAATCTTCATTCACGGAGTACTTCGGTGGTAACGCCGGCACATACGCTTAAATTTGAAGTTAGACACTGACTCGCATTATTCATGCCAGGGGGTCCATCCAATTGCTCGCTCGCAGTAAACGCTTCTGAAAGCGCTGGTAGCCCACAGTGTTAGTCAAGTCACTTCTTGCAATGTGAGCGGCGGCTCCTGCATATTGCAAGCATTTTATAGCTTTAACGACTATCAATCGTGACGAAGCAGGGTCGGTCGCCGTGGCACTTACCGGTCCAGCCACAGAGTTCTGCTGCCAGCGGTCGACGCTTAATCGGCGGCGAGGGCGCGTTTCGACAACCGCAGAAGCACCACCCATCGTTTCAATCGGTCCTGTCGCTTTGGCTGAGTGAATTTACTGATTGACTGTCGCCGGTTTCCTTACCGGCGTGGCCAGGCCGCCTCGAACTGATTAGTCGGAAGGCTATGACGCACCACCAGTTCCTGCTCGCCCGAGTGCATTGCCCGCACGCGCCGGGCAATCTCGGTCTCGGCCTTTGTCATGCGGGCGTGCTGCCTGAGGTGCTCTGCCCTTTCAGTCCGGAAAGTGCCGGGATGCTCGAGAATTCGTCGACCCGGTAGAGAAAAGCCCCATTGCGTAAGAAGATCAGTTGAAGTTGTCCAATCAGGGCGAGGAACTCTTCCCGGTCTTCCGGACG
>Ga0210397_10001636_pt1 | contig 14356 bp, 14 predicted proteins | sample IncBWH2OmetaG_FD_160126 | JGI IMG/M metagenome (GOLD analysis project Ga0210397, IMG submission 160126) | Forest soil microbial communities from Barre Woods Harvard Forest LTER site, Petersham, Massachusetts, United States - Inc-BW-H-2-O ...
CCCGCCGCTTTTGAGCACTTGAGGCCCATTGCGACCGCGCTGGACGGCATCCCGGCGCTGGCCGTAACGGGCCCGGATGCGGTCCGTCTTCGAAGCGGCAATCCGATCCTGATCCGGGCGAACCAGTTCGCCCGGATCGCGGATGGCCAATCCGAAGGGGACGATCTTCAGGGGCTCTCGGTTTACCTCCACACAACGGAAGGCGAGCCGGTGGCGTTGGCCGAATTCGCGCAGGGCGAGCTTCGGCCATTCCGTGTTTTCAACCTGTAAGGGACCCGACGCCGAACATGATTACCGTAGAACGCAAGAAAGAAGTCGTTGCGCAGTACGCCACCAAGGAAGGCGACACCGGTTCGCCGGAAGTCCAGGTCGCGGTGCTGTCGGAGCGCATCAACAACCTGACCGACCACTTCAAGACGCACGCGAAGGATCACCATTCGCGCCGCGGCCTGATCGCGATGGTGCAGACCCGCCGCACGCTTCTCGACTACGTCAAGAAGGTCGACGTGGCGCGCTACAACTCGCTGATCGAACGCCTGGGCCTGCGCCGCTGAGCGGTCGGGTTTCCATCGATCTTGAAATTCGCGTGAGTCCGCGATGGTCGCGGGCTCGCGCTTTTGCGCACTCCAGGGCATGGGCCAGGGAGTGCTTTGACGCACGCTAGGCAATGAGGCCGCCGTGCAGATGCCGCTTCGCAATATGGCGACGGCATGACGAGAAGAAAGAAGACTGAAGATGTTTAACGTTCACAAGGAATCGTTCGAATGGGGCGGCAGAACGCTGACGCTCGAGACCGGCAAGATCGCGCGTCAGGCTGACGGCGCGGTGCTCGCCACCTATGGCGAGACCGTCGTTCTCGCGACCGTCGTCGGCGCGCACAGCCCGCGCGAGGGCGTGGATTTCTTCCCCCTCACCGTCAACTACCAGGAACGCTACTACGCCGCCGGCAAGATCCCGGGCGGCTACTTCAAGCGCGAGCGCGCCCCGACCGAGCGTGAGACGCTGATCTCGCGCCTGATCGACCGCCCGATCCGCCCGCTGTTCGCCGAAGGCTACAAGAACGAGACGCTGGTCGTCGTTCAGGTCCTCAGCCATGACATGGAGAACGATCCCGACGTCGTCGGCCTCGTCGCCGCCTCCGCGGCTCTGACGATCTCCGGTATTCCCTTCAAGGGGCCGATCGGTGCCGCGCGCGTCGGTTACATCGACGGCGAATACAAGCTGAACCCGCCGATCGACGAGATGCCCAACTCCAAGCTGGACCTCATCATCGCCGGCACGCAGGACGCCGTGCTGATGGTCGAATCCGAGGCGCAGGAGCTGTCGGAGAAGATCATGCTCGACGCCGTGATGTTCGGTCACCGCGAGATGCAGCATGCGATCAACGCCATCATCCGCCTGGCCGAGAAGGGCGCCAAGGAGCCGCGCGCGGTTGCCGAGGACGTCCATGCCCCGATGCTGGCCAAGATCAAGGCCGCCACGGCGAAGGACCTCGCCGTCGCGTTCCAGATCCCGATCAAGTTCGAACGCCGCGACGCCATTGCCGCCCTGCGCAAGAAGCACGCGGCGGACTTCGTCGGCGAAGGCGAAGGCAAGCTGACGTCGAAGGATTTCGGCAACCTGTTCCACGACGTCGAAGCCGACGTCATGCGCAACGCAGTGCTCGACACCAAGAAGCGCATCGACGGCCGCGATCTCGTCACGGTCCGCCCGATCGTCGCCGAAGTCGGCATCCTGCCGCGCACCCATGGCTCGGCGCTGTTCACGCGCGGCGAGACCCAGGCCATCGTCGTCACGACGCTGGGCACCGCCGAGGACGAGCAGTTCGTCGACAGCCTGGAAGGCACCGGCAAGCAGACCTTCATGCTGCACTACAACTTCCCGCCCTACTCGGTCGGTGAGACCGGCCGCATGGGTGCCCCCAGCCGCCGCGATATCGGCCACGGCAAGCTCGCCTGGCGCGCCATCCATCCGATGCTGCCGACGAAGGAAGAGTTCCCCTACACCCTGCGCGTGGTCTCGGAAATCACCGAGTCGAACGGCTCGTCGTCGATGGCGACCGTCTGCGGCACCTCGTTGGCGCTTATGGATGCGGGCGTTCCGCTGAAGAAGCCGACGGCCGGTATCGCCATGGGCCTCATCCTGGAAGGCGAGCGTTTCGCCGTCCTGTCGGACATCCTGGGTGACGAAGATCACCTCGGCGACATGGACTTCAAGGTGGCCGGAACGGAAGACGGCATCACCGCGCTGCAGATGGACATCAAGATCGCGGGCATCACCGAGGAGATCATGCGCGTCGCGCTGGATCAGGCCAAGGGTGGCCGCATCCACATCCTGGGCGAGATGAACAAGGCGCTGACCGGCGCCCGCGCCGAGCTCGGCGAGCACGCCCCGCGCATTGAGCAGATCAAGATCCCGACCGACAAGATCCGCGAAGTGATCGGCTCGGGCGGCAAGGTGATCCGGGAGATCGTCGAGAAGACCGGCGCCAAGATCAACATCGAGGACGACGGCACCGTGAAGATCGCCTCCGCCGACGGCGAGTCGATCAAGGCGGCGCTCAAGTGGATCCGCGGCATCGTCGCGGAGCCCGAGATCGGCGAGATCTACGACGGCAAGATCGTCAAGGTCATGGACTTCGGCGCCTTCGTGAACTTCTTCGGACCCAAGGACGGTCTCGTCCATGTGTCGGAGCTGGCTGCGGCACGCGTCAACAAGCCGTCCGACGTGGTCAAGGAAGGCCAGGCCGTGAAGGTCAAGCTGCTCGGCTTCGACGACCGCGGCAAGGTCCGTCTGTCGATGAAGCAGGTCGACCAGACCACCGGCGAAGACCTGAGCAAGAAGGCCAAGGCCGAAGCCCCCGCCGCGCAGTAAGCGTTTTCGCATAAGGGATAAGAGCCGTCCGCGGGCGACCGCGGGCGGCTTTCTCTTTATGGTACGTGCATGCCGCACCTCGCCCCCGGCCAGCATTGGATCGATGTCGTTCTCGTCGCCTATGCCGTGGCGGTGATGCCGGTGCTGTCGCTGATCAACGGCCGCAAGCTGAGCGCCGACCCCGGCGTATCGTTGGTGCCGCGCTACTGGCGCACCATGACGCGCGGCTGGCTGTCGGCCGCGCTGATCGTCGTGGCGTGGATCGGCTTGCACCGCGACTTCGCCGCGCTCGGGCTCGATGTGCCCGTCGGGCGATACGGACTCTACGGCCTGCTGATCGTTGGGCTCGCCGCTGCCGGTCTGGTCATCGTCCATCTCAATCTCGCGCGTGTCATCAAGCCCTCGCGCTACCCCGAACTGCGCACCCAGATGCGCGAGATGAAAATCCTGCCGCGCAGCACCCACGAGATGCTCGTCTTCCTCGGCGTGGCGGTGACCGCCGGCATCTGGGAAGAGCTGATGTATCGCGGCTTCCTCATCTGGTTCATCGCGCCCTATGCCGGCGTCGCCGGCGCGGCCGTGCTGTCGAGCCTGGTCTTCGGCCTGGGCCACGGTTACCAGGGCTGGAAGGGCGTGGTGCGCACCTTCGTGCTCGGCGCGGTCTTCGCCGCCGCCTATGTCGCGACGCAGAGCCTGTGGTGGGTGATGGCGGCGCATGCGCTGGTCGACGTGTGGGGCGGCACGCTGGGCTGGCGCGTCCTGCGCATGCCGGACGCGCAATCTGCCCAAGCCTGAGGCAGTTGCGCACACGCGCCGCGGCACGAAAGCGACAGCTTGGAAACCATCGTCTGCGAATGATGGTTAACCGCGCTTAGCCATGCTTGTGCGCGCAGAACCCGCTCGCTAGCGTTCCAGCCGGGTGTGGAGCGTGCGTCCGATGTATGTCGTTTTTCGGCTGATCAGCCTGTTGCTTGTCGTTTCGGCGCTGATGCTGCTCGGCGCCGACGCCGTCACCTCGCTGGAGAACGGCGGCAAGATCGTCGTCCGTTCGCTCGATCAGGTCTGGGCGCTGTTCGACAAGGGCGGCAATGCGGCATTCCACCTGTGGTGCAACGCCCACCTCTGGGGCTTTCTCACCAAGGGCATCAACGCCGTCACCGCGCTGCCCGGTTGGGCGGCGACCGGCGTGCCCGGCATCATCCTCGCTTTCCTGTTCGGCCGCCGCGTCGCCGACGTGGAGCACTAGAACCGGTTCAGCGGTTCGCGCCCGGCACCCACAGCACGTCTTTCGCGCCGCCATCGTTCGCCGCGCGGCTCGCCACGAACAGATGATCCGACAGCCGGTTGAGATAGCGCACCGCCGCGCCGCTCACGGTCTCGACGCCCGACAGCTCGACGACCAGCCGCTCCGCCCGCCGCACCACCGTGCGCGCGTGGTGCAGGTGCGCCGCCAGCGCGCTTCCCCCCGGCAGCACGAACGAATTCAGCGGCGCGAGATCCGCGTTCATCGCGTCGATCTCGCGCTCCAGCCGCTCGACCTGCGAGTCGATCACCCGCAACCGTCCTTCGCCGCGCCGCCCGTCCTGCGGCACCGCCAGGTCGGCGCCCAGGTCGAACAGGTCGTTCTGGATGCGCCCCAGCATGGCGTCCATCTCGCCCTCGGCGTGCAGCCGCGCGATCCCCACCACCGCGTTCGCCTCGTCGACGGTTCCATAGGCCGCGATGCGCAGGTCATGCTTGGACCGGCGCGTGCCGTCGCCCAGCGCGGTCTCGCCCGTGTCGCCGGTTTTCGTGTAGATGCGGTTCAACGTGACCATGCTGCCAAAATACCCTGTGCATTTACGGGGAGATAGCGGAACGCACCGGAATCTGCCGGTTGCGGCCCGGTGATGAGAGCTTATTATCCCGCCGCTCTCCAGCCAAAGCCAAAAGACCATGCCGATCGAAGCCCCCGAAATCATCGAAGTCGACGACACCCGCGTGAAGTGCGACGGCTCGGGCGGTGCGCTCGGCCACCCGCGCGTCTACCTGGAGATGGGCGACGAGAGCTTCGTCGAATGTCCCTATTGCGACCGCAAGTTCGTGCTCAAGGCCGGGGCGCACAAGCATTGAACAAGCCCGCCAAGCTGAAGAAGGGCGATCACCTCTACCTGATCGACGGTTCGGGCTATCTCTTCCGCGCCTATCACGCGCTGCCGCCCCTCAGCCGCAAGTCCGACGGTCTGCCGATCGGCGCCGTCAGCGGCTACTGCAACATGCTGTGGAAGCTCTTGGAGGACATGAAGGGCTGGGAACAGCCCACCCATCTCGCCGTCGTGTTCGACAAGAGCGAGGTCACGTTCCGCAACGCGATCTATCCGCAGTACAAGGCGCACCGCCCGCCGGCGCCCGAAGACCTGATCCCGCAATTCCCGCTGGTGCGCGAGGCGACGCGCGCCTTCGGCGTGGCCTGCGTGGAGGAGGGTGGCTTTGAGGCCGACGACCTGATCGCCACCTACACCCGCCAGGCCAAGGAGGCCGGTGCCCGCGTCACCATCGTCTCCTCCGACAAGGACCTGATGCAGCTGGTCGAGGACGGCGTGGTCCAGCTGCTCGACACCATGAAGAACAAGCGCATCGGCAGCGCCGAGGTGCTCGAACGCTTCGGCGTCACGCCGGACAAGGTGGTGGAGGTCCAGGCGTTGGCCGGCGACAGCGTCGACAACGTGCCCGGCGTGCCCGGCATCGGCGTCAAGACGGCGGCCGAGCTGCTCGGCATCTACGGCGACCTGGAAACACTGCTGCGGCGCGCCGGCGAGATCAAGCAGCCCAAGCGCCGCGAGACGCTGATGAACAATGCGGAGAACGCCCGCATCTCGCTGAAACTCGTCACGCTCGACACCAACGCGAAGCTCTCCGTTCCGGTCGAGGAGTTCGCCGTCCGCGAACCCGAGCCCGGCACGCTGCTGCCCTTCCTGAAGGTGATGGAGTTCGCCGCCATCACCAAGCGTGTCGCCGCGCGCTTCGGCATCGACAACACCGACGACATCAAGCCCGCGGCCGATCCGGCACAGGGCGCACTCCCCTCACCCGACTCCGTCACGCCGCTCTCGGCCGACGCGACCGCGCCTATCCCCCCCGCCAAGGCGCTCGTTTCCACCGAACCCGGCGCGATCGCCGGCGAGGACGCGATCCGCCGCAAGATCGAGCACGACAAATACGAAACCGTCGCGACCGCCGCGCGCCTCGACGCCTGGATCGCGCGGGCGCGCGAGACCGGCAAGGTTGCCATCGACCTGCAGACGACCTCGCTCGATGCCATGCAGGCCAAGCTGTGCGGCATCGCGCTGTGCGTCGCGCCGGGCGAAGCCTGCTACATCCCGACCGGCCATAGCGCCTCGGAAGGGCTGAACCTCAGCGACAACGCCAGGACCGACCAGCTCTCCGAACCCGACGTCCTTGCGAAGCTGAAGCCGCTGCTGGAGAACCCGTCGATCCTCAAGATCGCGCAGAACATGAAGTACGACCACCTCATGCTGCAGCAGCGCGGCATCCGCATCGCGCCGTTCGACGACACGCTGCTGATCCATTATGTGCTCGACGGCGGCCTGCGCGCTCACGGCATGGACGAGCTTTCCGCCGAACACCTGAACCACACGCCGATCTCGTATCAGGACGTCACCGGCAAGGGTAAGGACAAGAAGACCTTCGACGTCGTGCCGGTGAAGGACGCGACGCGCTACGCCGCCGAAGACGCCGACATCGCGTTGCGCCTGCACGCGATCTTGAAGCCGCGCCTCGCCAAACAGGGCAAGGTCGCGGTGTACGAGACGCTGGAGCGTCCGCTCGTGCCCGTCCTGTGCGACATGGAGCGCGAGGGGATCATGATCGATCCCGGCCTGCTGCGCCGGCTCTCCAACGACTTCGCCAAGACCCAGGCGGGGCTGGAGAAAGAGATATTCAAGGTCGCGGGCGGCGAGATCAATCTCGGCTCGCCCAAGCAGCTCGGCGACTTCTTCTTCGGCACGCTCAAGCTGCCCGGCGGCCGCAAGACCAAGACCGGCGCCTGGTCGACCGACGCCGACGTGCTGGAAGAGATCGCCGCTCAGGGCCATGACGTCGCGACCAAGGTGCTCGAGTGGCGCCAGCTGTCTAAGCTGCGCGGCACCTACACCGACGCGCTGCCGACCTACGTCAATCCGGCCACCGGCCGCGTCCACACCTCGTTCCAGATGGCGGCCGCCGCGACGGGCCGCCTCGCTTCGACCGATCCCAACCTGCAGAACATCCCGATCCGCACCGAGGAAGGCCGCCGCATCCGCCAGGCCTTCATCGCGCCGGACGGTTTCAAGCTGCTCAGCGCCGACTACAGCCAGATCGAGCTGCGCCTGTTCGCGCACATCGCCGACATCCCGCAGCTCAAGAAGGCGTTCTCCGAAGAGCTCGACATCCACGCCATGACCGCGTCGGAGATGTTCAACGTGCCGGTCAAGGACATGCCGCGCGAGATCCGCTCCCGCGCCAAGGCGATCAATTTCGGCATCATCTACGGCATCTCCGCCTTCGGCCTCTCCAACCAGCTCGGCATCGCGCGCAGCGAGGCGGACGACTACATCAAGAAATACTTCCAGCGCTTTCCCGGCATCCGCGACTACATGGAGACGACCAAGCAGTTCGCGCGCGAGCACGGCTATGTCGAGACCCTGTTCGGCCGCCGCATCCACATCCGCGAGATCAAGTCCTCCAACCCCGGCCATCGCGGCGGAGCCGAGCGCGCCGCGATCAACGCGCCGATCCAGGGCAGCGCCGCCGACGTCATCCGCCGCGCCATGGTGCGTATTCCCGAAGCGCTGAAGGCCAAGAGGCTCAAGGCCCGCATGCTGCTCCAGGTCCACGACGAGTTGGTGTTCGAGGTCCCCGACAAGGAGATCGAAGCACTGGCCAAGGTGGCCAAGCAGGTGATGGAAAAGGCCCCGCTCCCCGCGGTGCAGCTCAGCGTCCCCCTCACCGTAGACGCCCGCGCCGCCGAAAACTGGGACGCCGCGCATTAGTGTGGTAGATTGATCGCATGTCCGGCAACGTCAAGATTTCTGAAAAAGCCCGCGCCGTAGCAGCCGAACGAGCGGCAGAAAACGGTTACGCCTCTGCGGATGAATATATCGAGGCGCTGTTGTTGGACGACGTGGAGCTTGATGAACTCGCGCGGCAGCCCTGGTTCATTGAAAAGATTGAAGAAGGTCTCGCGTCAGGAGACGCGGGCGAAGCCACCAAGGCCCGGATCGATCAGCTTGTCCGGGAAGGGATTGAGCTCGCCAAGCAAGACAAATGACCACCCGCCCCGTCATTCTTATGAATGCGGCCGAGAGGGACGTCAGATCGATAGTTCGCAGAATCGCACCGGATAGCGAGCGCGTCGCCGAGCGATTTGGCACCGAATTTGATGCAGCACTCGAACGCATCGGCGCTTTTCCTGAAACGGGCCGCAAATTGACAGTGCGGAGACAGCCACTCCGGCTCACTTGGGTTTCGTCTCGGTTCTGGCGGCATCTGATCGTCTATAGGATAGACGATGACGCCATTAGAATTGTTCGCGTCCTGCACGGCGCTATGGACATCCGGCGTCATCTGAGAAAGTCGGATTTGTAGTCAGACGCCTACGGCGCCCTCATATTCGAACTCGACCAGAAACACCCGCTCCCCGCGCCCATGCTTGGCCGTCTTGAGCAGATCGACCACGCCCTCGAATCCCGACTCGCGCGCCATCGCCGGCGTGATGTCTTGCAGGCCGATCTCGCGGATACCGGTCACGCGGACATGCCCCGGCCGCAGCGCATAAACCCCGCCGACCTTCACCCGCGGCGTCTGCCAGATGCGGATGCTGGTCGTGATCTCGCCGCGCATGATCGGCGCGCGCAGCCGCTTGGTGAACATCATGGCGGGCAGTCTGTCATGCCGCTCATCCGCGGAGAACCGCGGCGCGCATCACCGCGCCTGCAGATCCGCCGTCAGCGTCTTGCTGCCGTCCAGCACCGCGGCCAGGTCGTCGCCGGTGATGCGGTTGCCGTTGCCGTCGTCGATGGTGACGAACGCCTTGCCCTGCGCGATCAGGCCCTTGGCGAACGCCATCGCGCCCTCCAGGTCGAACGCCTTGGTCCCGTCGCCCAGATCCAGCGCCGCGGCATGGCCCTCTTCGTGCGTCACGATGTAGTTCATCGGAAAAATCCGCTCCTATGCCGCGATGGATTTGAGGCCGGTCTCGGCCGTGATGCCCGCCTTGCCCAGCGTCTCCATCAAGGCCGCCATCGCGCCGTCCGCGCTCGGCGTCGCGCCGTCGCCGGTCGCCGACTGCGCGATGTAGCTCGTCAGGAACCCCGGCCGGCTCAGATATCCCACCACCAGTTCGCGCGCCCGCGCCGACAGCCGGCCCTCGGTCAGGAAGCCGCCGGTGCAGAGCTTGAGGAGGGTCGTCGCCCGCTCCACCGGGTTGGACGATTTGCCCTCGATCGCCTCGAAGATCTTCGCCCGCGCCTCCAGCGTGGCGGCGACGCGGTCCAGATGGTCGGCGATCTCCTGGCGCTGCGCGTCCTGGAAGCCGCCGCGGCGCACCCGCGCCTGAAGCTGCGCCAGCTTTTGCAGCCGCCCCAGCGCCGGCGTCTTTGCCGTCAGGAAATAGGTCTCGAAACTCGCCGCCGTCAGCAGCGGCATGACGAATGTGGCGAGCTGCCGCTTGTTCTCCGCCCCGATCACGTTCTCCTCGACGAACAGCAGGCGCTCCAGCTTCTCGTCCGGCGTCGCGCCGGTCGCCATGTATTCGCCCAGCGTCTCGTGCGTCACCAGCCGCTTGGAGCGCAGCGTGAAGGCGGCGACCAGGTCTTCGTGGCTGAGATATTTTCCGATGCCCAGCACCACGCGGTTGGCGATCCGGCGCAGCGTCTTGAACTCCGCCTCCAGCGAGTCCGGGCACAGCCGCTTGGCGCTCTTGAACTCGGCCATGATCCGGTTGGCGATGGCGGTGCGCGCCTCGGGCATGTCGTCGTCGGCGAAGTGCCGCGTCAGCGCCAGCAGGCCCTCGCGCGCGCCGCCCTCCGCCGGCTCCTGGCCCAGGAACAGAAGCACCAGCGCCGCGAGCGCCTGGCCCAGGTCCTCCTTGGCGCCGATCAGCTCGTGCAGCGCGGCCGAGCCGGCAAGAATCTCTGCGATCATCGCATCGACCGCGCCCAGCAGAAGCAGCGCGCCCGGCGCATTCTGCGGCACCTCCTGCGTCAGCCGCAGCAGGCGGAACACCTTGTCGTCCCAGCCCTTCGCATCCTTCAGATGGCGCGCGATGGCGCCGTTCAGCACATAGGCGCCGTCCGGCTGCGCCGCCAGCCTGGTCGCCAGCGCGCCGAACGCACCGGGGTTGGTGTCGGGGAACACCTTGTTGCGCTCATCGCGATAGACGCGGTTGAACGCCTTGGTGGTCAGCTCCAGCAGGGTCTTGATGATCTGCTGCACTGGCGTGGTGGTCGACGCCGCCTGCGCCACCGCGATCTTCTGGATCGCATGCTGCACCAGCGTGCCGGTCGCCTCCAGCTTCTCCAGCAGGTCGGCGCGCACGCACAACTCGCTGATCGTGACGCGGTTGCGCGCCAGGAAGTCGGGGATCAGCCGCGTCATCGTCGCGCGTGCGTGATACGAGTACAGGTCTTCCGGCTTGAAGCAGGGCAGGGCGTGCGGCACATCTTCCTGTGCCGGCGCGATCTTCATCTGGTTGTGGCCGTCTTCGAAGATCTTCAGCGTCAGGTAGTCGCCGGTGTCCTCGTTATAGGTCTCCTTCACGACCTTGACGCCGGTGGCCTTCTCTTCCGCCATCAGGTTCTGCGCGAAGTCGATCGCCGACTGGCGCTCGGTGCGCACGTCGGTCATCGTCCAGCCGCCGCGCGCGCCCTGGCGGGAGAAGATCTCGTAGTGAACCGACTGCGCCATTGCGCCTCAGGCGTATAAATCCGCTATGCGGAAGTATGTGGCCACCGCAATTAAGCGGCGGTTAAGCCTGTCACGAAACGCCCGTGATCGTTGGGTTCCCGCCGCACAGCGCGCAGGCCGGATCCTTCTTGAACGCGACCGTGCGGAACCGCGTGTTTAGGGCTTCGTAAACCAGCAGCCGGCCCGCCATCGACTCGCCCGCGCCGGTGATCTCCTTGATCACCTCCAGCGCCTGCAGCGTCCCCATCACGCCCGCGGCCGCGCCCAGCACGCCGGTCTCCGAGCAGGACGGCGCCGTGCCGGGCGGCGGCGCCTCCGGGAACAGGCAGCGGTAGCAGGGGCAATCCGGCAGGTGCGCCTTGTAGGTCGAAAGCTGCCCGTCGAACTCCGTCACCGCCGCGCTCACCAGCGTCTTGCGCGCAAAGAAGCAGGCGTCGTTGATCAGGAACCGCGTCGCGAAATTGTCCGACCCGTCGGCGACGACGTCATAGCGCCCGATCAGGTCCAGCGCGTTCTCGCCCGTGAGCCGCACCGGATGCATCTCGACAGCCACGCCCGGGTTGAGCGCGTTCGCCGCGTCTCGCGCGGAAAAGGTCTTGGGCCGGCCGACATCCCTCGTCGTATGCGCGATCTGGCGCTGCAGGTTCGACAGGCTGACGCTGTCGAAGTCCACGATCCCGATCGTGCCGACACCCGCCGCCGCCAGGTACAGGATCACGGGGCTGCCCAGCCCGCCGGCGCCGATCACCAGCACCCGCGCCGCGCGCAGCTTCGCCTGCCCCGTGCCGCCCACTTCGCGCAGCACGATGTGGCGGGCATAGCGTTCGAGATCGTCGTCGGAAAGAGCCATGGCCGGTCATACCCGATCTGGCGACCGGCCGCCCCACCGACAAGCGGCACTGCGTCGCGAGGGCGATTGCCACCGGTGTCATTCGTAACATTCTGAAATCTTAAGGCTTTTTCTCAGCCCGGTCTCACGCTCTCACATTGCTGGCGCAAGGGCCACCCTCTATTTTGGCGGCAAAATTGGTCTGGTCCGCCCGGATGGCAGCGGCCGGCTCGGGGTTTTGTTTCATCAAGAAGGGTTTGGAATGTCGAACGACGCGTCGGGCGCCCACGGCCTCGAGAAGCAGGGCTTTCGCAATTTGAAGAGCGTGCGCTGGAATCTGACGCCGGCCGAGCTCTACGAGATCGCGATCCAGCGCGGCGAAGGCAAGCTCGCCAAGGACGGCCCGCTGGTGGTGCTGACCGGTGAGCACACCGGCCGCTCGGCCTCCGACAAGTTCGTCGTAAAGGACGAGCACACCGACAGCCAGATCTGGTGGGAGAACAACAAGGCGATGACGCCGGCGCATTTCGATGCGCTCTACGCCGACATGATGAGCCACGCGCAAGGCCGCGAGCTGTTCGCCAAGGACCTGTTCGGCGGCGCCGACCTCAGCCACCGCCTTCCCGTTCGCATCGTCACCGAATACGCCTGGCACTCGCTGTTCGTGCACCAGCTTCTCATCCGCCCTACGCCTGAGCAGCTCAAGGGCTTCGTGCCGGACTTCACGATCATCGACCTGCCCAGCTTCGAGGCCGATCCGGCCCGCCACGGCTGCGCCACCAAGACGGTCATCGCGGTCAACTTCACCAAGAAGATGATCCTGATCGGCGGCACGTCCTATGCCGGCGAGATGAAGAAGTCCGTCTTCACGATCATGAACTACCTGCTGCCGGCCAAGCGCGTGATGTCGATGCATTGCTCGGCGAACGTCGGCAAGGACGGTGCCTCCGCGATCTTCTTTGGCCTGTCGGGCACCGGCAAGACCACGCTCAGTGCCGACGCGTCGCGCACGCTGGTCGGCGACGACGAGCACGGCTGGTCCGAGCACGGCGTCTTCAACATCGAGGGCGGCTGCTACGCCAAGGTGATCAAGCTCAGCCGCGAAGCCGAGCCGGAGATCTTCTCCACCACCGAACGCTTCGGCACCGTGCTGGAGAACGTCGTGATGGACGACGCCACCCGTGCCCTCGACCTCGACAGCGCCAAGTATGCGGAGAACACCCGCGCCGCCTATCCGATCGACTTCATCCCGAACGCGTCGGAGACCGGCCGCGCGGGCCACCCGAAGAACGTCATCATGCTGACGGCCGACGCCTTCGGCGTGCTGCCGCCGATCGCCAAGCTGACGCCCAGCCAGGCGATGTACCACTTCCTCTCCGGCTTCACCGCCAAGGTCGCCGGCACCGAGAAGGGGCTGGGCAAGGAGCCGCAGCCGACCTTCTCCACCTGCTTCGGCGCCCCCTTCATGCCGCGCCATCCGTCCGAATACGGCAACCTGCTGCGCGCGTTGATCGCGGAGCACCAGGCCGATTGCTGGCTGGTCAACACCGGCTGGACCGGCGGCGCCTTCGGCACCGGCTCGCGCATGCCGATCAAGGCGACGCGCGCGCTGCTCAACGCCGCGCTCGACGGCAGCCTCGCCAACGCGCAAATGCGCGTCGACCCGCATTTCGGCTTCCGCGTCCCCGTCGCGGTGCCGGGCGTCGATGCCAAGATCCTGAACCCGCGCGACACCTGGTCCGACAAGGCCGCCTATGACGCGCAGGCGAGGAAGCTGGTCGGCATGTTCCGCGAGAACTTCAAGAAGTTCGAAGCCCATGTCGGCAAGGATGTCCTCGAAGCCGCCCCGGCGCTGGCCGAGGCCGCGGAGTAACCTTCCCATCACGATCACAAAAAGGCCCGCGATCCCTCGCGGGCCTTTTTTCTAGGAGATTCATTCGATGCCCGATCCGAACGGCATGCTGCTCCCCGCCGAGAGCCAGATCATCGCGGACATGATGAAGACCAAGATCAAGCCGCCGGCCTGTCCGTGGTGCGGCTCGCCCAACTGGGAGGTCGGCCCCTTCGTCGCGGCGTCCTCGCCCATTCGCGCCAACGGCACGGTTTCAGCCACCGGTCTCGCGATTCCGCTGGTGCTTCTGCTATCGCCCTGCGGCTACGTCGCTCACTTCGCCGCCAAACTCTTCGGCGTCGACATCAAGCCGCCGGGCGCGGCGGCAACGGCACCCGCCTAGCGCCGCCGGTACACCCACACCCGCGCCGGCGGGACGTTCAGCAGGATGAACGCCGCCTGCACCACCGTCACGCCCGCGGGCGGCGGGATCGGGCAGCGCAGGCGGTAGGAGAACTGGATGAACGGCGCGGCGGGCTGCAGCCGCTCCAGCACGTCCGCCAGCAGCGCCTCGCGCATCGCCATCGGGAAGTTCACCAGCGGCATGCTCGACAGCACCGCCGCGAAGCCGCGCGACGGCCGGTTGCCCAGCGTCTTCTCCAAATCGAACGCATCGCCGTTGACCACATGCACGCTGGGATAGCGCGACGCTACCATCGCGGCGAAGTCGCGATCGTACTCGACCGCGGTGATGCGGTCGGCCGCGATGCCGCGCGCGAGCATCGCCGCGGTCACCACGCCCGTGCCCGGCCCCAGCTCCAGGATCGGGCCTTCGGCGCCCGCCGGAATCTGTGCTGCCATGGCGCGGCTCAAACCCG
>Ga0210397_10001646_pt1 | contig 14324 bp, 14 predicted proteins | sample IncBWH2OmetaG_FD_160126 | JGI IMG/M metagenome (GOLD analysis project Ga0210397, IMG submission 160126) | Forest soil microbial communities from Barre Woods Harvard Forest LTER site, Petersham, Massachusetts, United States - Inc-BW-H-2-O ...
CGTTGCTGGATGGTGGTATAGCGGAAGCGCTGGGCATAATTCATCCGGCTTCCATCAGAGAACTTCTTAAGCAGGGTCTTAACTTTCCACTCGATATCGGCCGGTGGTTTCTTGGAGCCTCCGCCGAAATACATGTCATATTCCACCTTCAGCCGGCGAAGCTGGTCTTCCAATACCGTAAGTTCTTCATCAATCGCCAAATCCTGGCTCCATTTCCGGGTCGAAAGCGCTCACGGGGAGCTTTAAGCGGAATATACCATAGAGCCCAGAACGGCTCCTACGTGCTCAAAGTACACGGGTATACACGCCCTGCAGTGCCTTTGAGCCTATGGACAAATTCATCCTGTCCCCTGCCATTTTTCGCCCGCTCAATTATTTTTGATGCCGGATTGGCCAACCTGAAAGTCCTGCCTTTCATCCTCCCTCTGAATTGCATCTAAGAAAACGTCATGAATATGGTCCCTAAAGCAGTTTCTAAAAATCGCACCCGGATTGTGATTGCCGACGATCATACAGTTTTGCGGGAATCCCTGGCCTCTTTGCTCGGCACACAACCGGATTTCGTGGTGGAAGGCCGCGCTTCCAATGGACAGGAAGCCGTAGCCATAGTGCAGGAGCATCCACCGGATGTATTGCTTCTTGACCTCTTTATGCCCGATGGCGATGGGTTTGAGGTTCTGCGTACCCTTGACCGGGCCGGCAGCCGGGTAGCTGCTGTGGTGCTTACCGGCTCAGACAATGAGTTGGACTATGCCCAGGTCGTCAAGCTGGGCGCTCGCGGCCTGGTGCTGAAGAGCGACGGTCCCGAAAAACTGTTTGCCGCCATCCGTACGGTAGCCAATGGTGAACTGGCATTTTCAGACGAACTCGCACAACAGGTGCTCTCCACGATGACCGCAGAATCCAAAAACACCGCAAACACCATGGGCCGTCTCTCCACCCGTGAACGACAGATTGCTTATCACGTTGCCCGTGGCATGAAGAATAAAGACATTGGCGAAGCGCTCACCATCAGTGAGAACACCGTGAAGCGCCATCTGCAAAGCATTTTTACCAAGACCGGCGCACGTGACCGGCTGGAGCTTGCTGTTCTGGCGTTGAGTGAGGCCAGCAAGGCAGCTTAGCTTTTGTTTTTAATCCCGAACCCGCGTATCGACAACCCCATTCAATCGCAATGAATCAGGATAGGTGTGGGTGAGGGAACCCCTATCGTAAGAACAACCTTCAGGGCTGCGATGACTCTTGGCGTGAATCCTTACTATCCACAGCGTGGGCGGTCTTCTATCACTTCAACTTGGCTGAATTCTGATTGTAGACGTGCTAAGTGTTCGCAGCTATTTCCCTGCCCCAGCGGCCATCTTCTTTACCATGGTCAACACCAGCTTGCGGTCGCTGTCATTGAGGCCCATGGAATAACGCCGAATCTGCGTGAGGAAGCGGACTTCATCTTCCGTCAGCGGAGGAAGGTTCTTGGCGCTGCCATTGGATAAATGGTCGGTAAAGAACTGGCCCAGCGGCAACTCCATGGCGCCGGCAATTTTTGAAAGTGTATCCAGTGATGGAATGGTATGGCCGTTTTCCACGCGGGAGAGATAGCAGCGCAAAAGACCGGTGCGCTTTTCAATGTCCCCCTGTGACATGCCCTTCTGCAGCCTGTAGGTTCTTATTGTTTCGCCAATATTCATGCAGGTAGCAACTTTGTTAGTTAGATTCCCGAGAGTTGCTTGGATAGTAACCAGAGAATCAACTTTCTGCAAGCACATTTTTACTCATTACATAACATTCTTTTCCCCTGCGAATGCCCTGCCAAAAAACATTTTTTGTGTCCAATTCAAAAACATCGATCAATCTTCCAAAAACTGGATATTTACCATTTAATTAACGCCAGCAATTCGCCTGAGCCCCGATATTTTGACCTTTAAATGTCCGCTGCTTTAGCGCCATCCAGAGCCAGCTCCATGAATAACGTGCGATCTACAGAAGACTTGTAGTAAGCAGCAACTTCGCTGAACCCCAATTCGCGATACATGGCAATCGCGCGGTCATGACTGCCCGGGACCGTATCCAGTCTCATGCGCCAATAGCCCATCTTCGCGGCTTCTCTGATTAGATATTCCGCCAGCCTGCGCCCAATCTGATGGCCACGAAATTCCGGCCGCACATAAAGCCGTTTCATCTCGCATACGCCGGGTTCTTCCTGAGCTCGCAACGCGATCACGCCCGCAAGCCGTTCATCCCAGTGAGCAAGAAAGAGCCGCCCTGACGGCGGCGCATACTTTCCTGGCAATAATCGCATCTCTTCTTCAAAACCCTGAAAGCAGAGATCAAATCCCAGTGACGCCGCATACTCCATCATCAACTCGCGTGCGTGGCTGATGTCCTCAACCGTTTCGGCCTGCAGAATCTTTAACATCGAAACCGCCAAATACCCGGACTTTATTCCGCTGCTCACGCCTGAAGCTTCCGTGCTTCCTTCTTCGCAATCAACCGGTCATGCCAGCGCGAAAAAAACAACAGGGCAACAGTCGCCCCAACCAGGGCAGTTGCCATATCTTCCTGTGTATCCCATGGATCGCCTTGCGTGCCCAGAAAAGCATCTGCCGCAGAACCACTAGCTACTGCTACCCGCCATTCCAGCAGTTCGTAGGCCGCGCTTACGGCAAGGCAGATGCTCAATACGATGTAAAACAGCCAGCCGCGTCGCAAAACAATTTTCTGCCTCAGCAAGACTTCGCGCGCCACCAGGGCAGGCACAAAGCCCTGGGCAAAATGTCCCACGCGGTCATAATCATTGCGCGCCAGATGAAAGTGGTCACGGATCCAGTTGACTAAAGGAACTTCAGCGTAGGTGTAATGCCCGCCCACAAACAAAATCCAGGCATGGACCATGATGAGTGAATAAACCAGGGTGGTGAATTGAAATCTGCGATAGGTAACTGCCAGTACGATCAGCGCCAACAACGCCGGAAAGATTTCCAGTGCCCACGTGAAGTAATCATGCGGATGAATTGCAGACCACGCCAGCACAATCCAGAATCCGGCCAACAGAATGTAGAGAACAGGTCTCTGTTCACGCATCGTCTGCGTCAGCCCATCAGCATGCCGCCATTCACCTTGAGCACATGCCCGGTGATATAGCTGGCCTCTTCTGACGCAAGAAACCGCACTGCTGCAGCCACTTCCGCATCCGTTCCAGCGCGGCCCAGCGGAATCATCTCGTTCACCTTGGACTTCATTTCCGCCGGCAGTGCTTCCGTCATCGCCGTATCAATGTAGCCCGGCGCGACGGCATTCACCGTAATATTGCGCGAAGCCACTTCCCTCGCCATCGCCATGGTGAAACCGATCAAGCCAGCTTTGGACGCGGAATAGTTGGCCTGGCCTATCTGCCCGGTCTGCCCGAAAACGCTGGAGATATTGATGATCCTGCCCCAGCGCGGTTTAAGCATGGAGCTGATCACAGCCTGGGTTGCATAAAATGCGCCGCCCAGGTTCGTCTGCAACACAGAATCCCAGTCTTCTTTTTTCATGCGCATCAAAAGCGTGTCTTTTGTCATGCCGGCGTTGTTGACCAGGATCTCCACTTTTCCAAACCGCTCGATCACGGCTTTCACCGCGCTCTTTACATCGTCTTCTTTGCTCACGTCCATGCGGAAGGTCGCCGCCTGTCCGCCTTTGCTCTCAATCTCCTTGGCCACGGCAGCCAGCTTCTCTTCATTGCGCGCCGCCAACGCGATCAATGCTCCGCCCTCCGCCAGCGCCAGCGCGCACGCGCGGCCAATCCCCTGTGAAGCTCCTGTCACCAATACAACACGCCCTGTCACTCCAGGCATTCTTGTTTGCTCCTTCGAAAAGTTAACTGCGCATTATATCCAAAGCGCGCCGCCTGATTTTCTCCTCACCCGACACTTCTCCGTTCCACCAAGGCTGGTTCCGAGGGAACTTCATCGCGAAAGACCAGCTTCATGATGGGTGGCGCCACCAGCGTGGTGATTCCCGTCATGAAAATCACCAGGGCATATGCCGATTCGGAAACGATATTCATCTGCAAACCCACCAGCGCCACAATCAATCCAACTTCGCCGCGCGGCACCATTCCAATTCCTACCTTGAGCGACGTTCGCCAGCCGGCGTGCAGCACAGGCAGTCCGCATCCCACCAGTTTGGAGAGAATCGCGAGCAGCGAAATGCTGATGGCTGAAACAATCAGCTTGCGATCAAACACTCCCATGTTCATGCGCGCACCCATGCTGAAAAAGAAGAAGGGAGCCAGAAATTCATTGATGGAGAAAACACGCGAGCGCAGGTTCCAGCGCGGAGAGTATTCGGCAAATGCCAGCCCGGCAAAAAACGCGCCGATAATCGCCGCCATGCCAATTTTTACCGCGGCGTATGAAAGCCCAAGGCAGATGGCCAGGGCGATGATCAATGGCGCATCCTGCGTGGACATGCGCTCCATGCCCGGCTCCATGCGCTTCACCACGCGTGGCGCATAAAACATCATCAGCAGGGCGAAGCCGATGGCTTCAATCGCCGTAATCAGCAACTGCGCCCATTCCAATCCAGTCGACGAAACCAGTCCGACCACAACGGCCAGAACAATCATGCCCAGCACGTCGTCAAAAACCGCAGCTCCCAGAATGATTTTGGCGGCAGAGCTTTGCAACAGGTTCATGTCTCCCAGTACTCGGGCCGTGATGCCGACGCTGGTCGCCATCATGGCAGCCGCCACAAATAGAGCCTCATGCAGCGGATCGTGGCGCAGCAACATATAAGAAACGCCAAAGAGGAAGGGTACGGCAATTCCTGCCAGCGCAACAGACAATGATGTCCGTCCCACGGTGATCAGGTCTTTGGGTTGCGTTTCCAGTCCGACGGTAAACAAGAGGAAAATAGCGCCGATTCCGGCGATGGCATAAATGGCATCCGTAGGGACGACCAAACGTGCGCCATACGGACCCAGAAGCACTCCTGCCAGAATCTCACCCAGAACTGCTGGAAGATGCATTCTCTCAAAGGCCTCACCAAAGAGTTTGGCCCACACAAAGATGAAGAACAGCTGAAAGAGAAATGGATCAGCAGTATGCATGAAATATGAAAACTTGCGTGGGCCCGGGCGGAACCTTAACTTGATTAAAGTCAGTTAAATTCTAGCTTAACTTTAGATGCTTAAATATTTATCTAAATCCAGAGTAGCTGGTTGAATTCAGGAACTCTCAATTCCACTTTTCATCACAATCTAACTTTCGCGGTCTTCTTATTCCAATGCTGCAGGAAAAATGCAAGCCAGCTCTCGATTTCTTCACACAGCTACCCTGAGTTTTGTCATCCTACAAATGGACTGAAATTCTAAAAAGAAATTCAGGAAGTTTTAAAGAAGCACCATGCAGTTTAATCATCTACTCAACAAAAGCACGATGAAAACTACCGCTGAAAGAATCTGGACCGTGCCGTTGATGGATGCGGCAATTGGCGGAATTATTTGCAGTCTCGCTGCCGTAGGTGCCATTGCCGCAGCGGAAGGGCATTCCTGGAAAAACCTGGTACCGCTGGTTTTCACCGTTGTTTTACTGGTGATAGGTGCTCTTTTCGGGTCAAAAGCCGGGATACTTGGCACCGTTCTTGCCGCACTGGTCTTTGCCATATTCTTATTCGGCCCGATTGGAAACATCAGCGTGGCCAATGAATCAGCGCGTTCTAATCTTGGATGGATGCTGCTGATCGGGATTGGCTTTTCCTTCTTGTTCGCGCCCCCCAGTTCTGGTCTTCGCAGACGCTAAACCTTCACACGACCACGCAACAGGACTCATCCAGCAGGCATCCTAAAAAATATCAGCACAATAAATCGGGTACGCCCGATGGCAAGAGGAGTCTTCATGGCTACTGCACCTCAGACGCCCACAATCCGTTCACGCTGGGCGCGCTCGCCTTTTTATTTCAACTCCGCTTCACATTTATTGCGTATTGGCCGCGAAAAGGCCACCAATCTACAGGAGCTGCTGGATGCCGTGCGCAACTGTCCTGATGCTTCCATCTTCCAGCACACATTTCAGACGCTGGAAGAGCATCACTTCATCAAGGAAGGTTTTTCCAACGACTTCTCACACTGGGCTTTTGCCGCCTGCAATGAAGTAGAGCTGGCGGAACGATTGGCCTCGCTGGATGTGCGCGAATTTACCGCGATCGCAACATTGCGCGAGCGCATTGTCCGCATCATTGAGGAATACCTGCAGAAAAATCCACGGGCTGCTGTGCGTCCGGCCATGGAGCCTTTTTACCTGATGGCTTCAGATTTAGTTGTGGTGCCAACGCCCTATGTCGCGCGCAATCTGGAAGAGTTCGCCGATGGATTGCGCAAGGTCAGCATTCATGCCATCTACTATCACTTTATTGACGCCCGTCTTCGCATCAAGTTGAACAACAATGACTTTTCCGTGTGGCTGGAAAATGAGCTTGATCTGGCGCAAGCCGCGGACAGGCTGAACCGCATTGATATTTACACCTCCACACTGGAGGGCGCGCGACGCAACATTTTGAAAATTATTGAGACTGAAATCGGCCGCGCATGATCACGCCTGCTATTCAATAGCAAACTACCAGGGAGAACGGTTGGGAGCCTTCGATGAAAGATAAAAATTCGGATCGCAAGACGGCGGTAGAAGAGAAGAACGCAAAAATTCGTGAACCTAAGCTTGACCAGCAGCCGGAAAAATCCAGCGTGGTAGTAACCACCACCGCGCCGGAAGCCCCGGCCACAGCTCCGCCTAACAGCAAAGAACGCCGTTTTCGACAGACAGATTTGCCCGCGCACTTTATTGAGCGCCGCAAGAATCCGCGCATCAGCACAGAGCAGCCGCCACCGCCGGCGCCTCCACGCTTTGACGATTATGCCGCCATCATCGGCCAGCCGGAGCTGGATGAGATTCGTTTTCTCGCCCGCCACCTGCGTGGCAAGACCGTCAAAATGGTCAACTCCACGGCCGTGGGCGGCGGTGTAGCTGAAATCCTGAATCGCCTTATTCCGCTCATGAACGAGCTGGAAATTCCCACGCGCTGGGACGTCATCACCGGCGGCAATGATTTTTATGAAGTCACCAAGGGTTTCCACAATGCGCTGCATGGCGGCGAATACAACCTGACGCAGCAGATCAAGGACATCTTTATGGCTTACAACGAGCAGAACCGCCAGCGCATGGAATTTGCGGAAGACTTGTTCGTGATTCACGATCCGCAGCCCGCGGGCCTGATTCGCTCTAAATCAGCGAATCGCGGCCGCTGGATCTGGCGCTGCCACATTGATCTCTCAAATCCACATCCAGGTGTGTGGGACTTTCTGAAGCCAATGGTCGAGCAGTATGACGCCACGATTTTCTCTGCACCGTCGTTCACGCGCCAGCTCTCCAGTCCGCAGTACCTGTTTTATCCGTCCATCGATCCTCTTTCGGAGAAGAACAAAGAACTTCCCGAGGAATACATCAACAAGGTCTGCGACGATTTCGGCATCGACCGTTCGCGTCCTGTGATTACGCAGATTTCACGCTTTGACCGTTTGAAAGATCCGGTCGGCGTGATTGAAGCCTACAAGTTGGTCAAGAAGTACGTCGACTGCCAGCTAGTCCTGGCCGGCGGCGGAGCCACTGACGATCCTGAAGGCGCCGTCGTGCTGCAGGAGGTCATGGAAGCCGCAGGCGACGATCCTGATGTCATCATCCTGAATCTGCCGCCATGGTCTGCGCTGGAGATCAACGCGTTGCAGCGCGCTTCCACCGTGATCGTACAGAAATCGCTGAAAGAAGGCTTTGGCCTCACCGTGACCGAAGGTTTGTGGAAGGAAAAACCCGTTGTCGCAGGAGCGGTAGGCGGCATTCCAACGCAGGTCATTCACAAACTCACCGGCGTCCTTGTTCATTCAGTAGAAGGCTGCGCATATCAGATACGCTATCTGCTCACGCATCCTGAATTTGCTACGCGCCTGGGCAAGAACGGCAAAGAGCACGCCAAGGAAAATTTCCTGATCACCGTAAACTTGAAGCGCTGGCTCCTGCTGTTCCAAATTCTGCTTGGTATGGCCCGGCCGAACGCAACGATCTAACCTTTAACATTCATCCTGGATCACAGGTGGCTGGAGTTGTTTAAACCTTCTCCGGCCACCATATCAATACTTCAAGTTCCTTTGAATAATGCAGCAGCGGCTTTGTATCCGGCAGCTCGATGCCTGCCGCCTCCGCCATTGTGTTCTTGTAAAACTCCGCATCGGCATCCTGTAGCTGCCATGGCATGTGATGGACATAGGCACGCAGCACCTGTCCACGATCCACTGTGTAGAGGCAATAACGCTCAGTAAAGAAGTATTCCAGAGACCCTTGTTCCCGCACGCGCGGCTCTGAAATGGGTGCATAGGCTGCCTGAAAATTTGCCGGCCTGGGCATTTGCAGACGGACGCTGGTGTACTCAAAGGACTCGCCAGAAGATCGAATCACCATCGCAGCATGTCGATAGGGCAATTTATACGTCAGTTGCGCCGCCAGCACCGCAGGCAAACTCGCCGCATCCAGGCTGAAGAAATAAACTCCCGGCACACCCTTATAGCGAACATAGGTCCGCACGTTGAGCTCACAGAACTTGTAGAAGAAAGGCAGAGGCGGCGCCAGCCGTCCACGAATGCCGCTCATCCAGAAAGGCGCGACGCCGACATAAGCCGTGCCATCAAACAAATCCAGCTCCAGTTCCTGCGGCACAAGATGGCGAAGTTTTTCCGGCGCCATCGGCCAATGTGCAAACAACAGGTCGTGCCATTTTTGTTTCATGAACCATTGCGCGCTGGGCATTGGGATGGGACGGTGGGTTGTTTGAAGCAGCAGTGGATGCATGTGTCGATCAATTGTAAATAATGCTCATCGGAGCATGTCTTTGAACCTTGTACTCATTCGCGAGACAAGTGCGAGACAAGTGTCAGGGCACGACTTTTAGTCGTGCCATTAACTCGTTTGAGAATGAATGGGCTTTAGCCCCTGAGGTTTTGGGTGAACAGCATCTATTGAGAGACTTCGTGTGCGGTGAAATAAAATCACTCTGTGGCCACCGTCTTCACCATCGGACATTCCACGCGCGATCTTGCCAGCTTTTCCCGCGTGCTGCAGGCGCACGACATCCGCCTGCTGGAAGATATCCGTGCCTTTCCCATGTCGCGCCGCCATCCGCATTTCAATCGTGAACACCTGGAGTTGTGGCTCCCTGAAATTGGCACAGATTATGTCTGGGAAAAAGATCTGGGCGGACGCCGGGGTAAACAGATGCCTGCCGACCAGTCGCCAAACATCGCAATGCGCAACCCATCTTTCCGCAATTATGCTGACTACATGCTCACCGATAAATTTCACACCGCCGTTCAGCGCCTGGTGGAACGCGCGGAGAAAGGCCATACTGCTATCATGTGCGCCGAGCTGCTCTACTTTCGCTGCCACCGCATGCTGGTCTCTGACTTTCTCGTAAGCAAAGGCCACACCGTGCTGCATATTGCCGACGAGAATGCGCCAAAAGAACACACGCTCACCAAAGAAGCCCGGATCATCGATGGCCAACTCGTTTATCGCGGAGACTACCTGCTCTAGCCGTCTTGACTTAATCATCCAGAGCCCCTGCCTGCTTTTTCTTGCGCCAGCCCTGACAAACGATATGATTAAGCCGCCGACAGGGCGCTCAAATCATGGCTCAAACAAAACTCGCCACGCTGGTCTCACAACTGGAGCAGGCGCGAACGCAGATTGGACTCATTCCAGCAAAGAAGCTGGAGCAAAAATTTCTCCGCCTCTTTTCTGCCGCTGACCGCGCGCCCGTGGGCAAAGATGCTGAGTCGCTCATCCGCTTTCACGATCTGCTTTTGTTCTTACGCGCCTTTCCGCCCACAGTTGCTGTCTTAAGACGTGCAGATCTGCTGCTCGCCAAAATTGAAGCCAAAGTAAAGACCGTTCTTGCCGCCGGCGCTGATCCTGATCTATTCACGCCTGAAGAAGTCGCCGGCATCGCCGGAACCGTAGTAGAAGCGACGTTCAGTTATCCCGTCGCCTTATGGCTGGTCCAGCATTACCCAAGAGAAATATCAATCCAATGGGATGGCTACGAACGCGACACGCAACGCGGCCTGATCTGGCCGCGCTTCATGCCCTTGCTGGAAGAAGATTCGCTCATCGAAGCCTACGTGCCTTTTCTGGATTGGCTCAAAGCTGCACGCGGCCAGGTAGGGGAACTTCCCTGGCTGGTCCAGCAGTTTCAACGGCTGCCACTCAGCGAAAAAGAAAAAGCCGCGCTTTACGACGCACAGGAAATCCTGGTCCAGTGGGACCTCACCGGCTCACGCGCCTCGCGAACGCATCTGCGCAAGCCCACCCAGAGATTTTATTTCCATCAGGGTCCGCTCATTCAGCGCCGCCAGGTTTCCATTGCAGACGAGCTAGCAAAGCCGCCGCTGCCAATCAAATCTCTTCCGCAGCCTCAGTCAGAAAAAATTCTCGACATGATGAAAGAGACCCTCGGTGTTCGTTATCGCGAGCTCTATGGAATCAGCAACGCCTCTTCTGCGTGGGTTGCGCAGGCAAATATCGGTCGCGGCGCAGAGATTTATCTTTGCGGCCTTCAACCCGACAAGCGGCAGCCTCTGCGCGCCTACCTTGCCGGCTTCACCGTAAAAAACGGCGTTCCAATCAACTATTTCGAATGCAGCTCGCTCTTTGACTGGACGGAGATCGGCTTCAACACCTTCCCTGCTTATCGCGACGGCGAAACCGCCTGGATCTACGCCCAAACGCTCCGCCTGCTGAAGCAACTGCACGGCACCAATGCCATCTCGGTGTATCCGTACCAGATCGGTGACGACAATGAGGAAGCCATCGCCTCCGGCGCATTTTGGTTTTATCGCAAGCTGGGCTTCCGCTCCATGAATCCAGAGCTGGAGCAACTGGCGCAATCTGAAGAAAAGAAGATCAGCGCCAACTCCAAATACCGAACACCGGCACGTACGTTGCGCAAACTCAGCAAGGCGAATGTAGTCTTTGAAACCTCTGAAGCACAGCGCGGCGCGTGGGACAAGTTTTCCATCCGTAACGTTGGGCTGGCAGTGCAGCGGCAAACAGCAAAAGACTTCAGCGGCAATTCACAAGCCATGCTTCACGCCGCAAACAAGAAGCTCGCTAACCAACTCCATTTCAATCCATCCAAGCTCAAGCCTGATCAGCAAACTGCCTTTGCTGACTTCGCTGCGGTACTTAATCTCATACCTGACTTCACTCGCTGGTCCGCAGAAGAGAAATCTGCGGTGCGAGCCATCATCGCAGCAAAAGCGGCAAAAACAGAGCTCAACTATCTGCAGCTATTGCAGAAACATGCTCGATTGCGCAAAGCCATCCTGCAGATAGGATCTACCCGCTAGCCGAGCTCAGGACAAAAGAAAAAAGGAGATGCAATCTAGCATCCCCTTTTAATTCTTAAACGCTCTCTAAAACGTCTAGTGGATCACAATGGACTGCTTTAGCTTAAAGCTCAGAGCATCCTCTGCATTCAGAACAATCTCTTTGTTCCCGGTCATAGCTGTACCAGCTGTACCCGCGCCTGCTCCGGCCAATGCGCCAATCGCAGCCCCTTTGCCGCCGCCAGCCAGTGCCCCGATCAAAGCGCCTGCGCCCGCACCACCGCCAATGAACCCTGCTGAGCGCTTGCCTTTGCCCGTAACCTGGCGCGCAACCATGGCGGTTTGAATCTGGCGTTCTCTTCCTTCAATCGTCACGGAATCAAGCTGCACTTCCAGCAGCGCTCCGCCTTTGAAATGTCCCATGGCTTTTGCGTCGACCACGGTGCCGTGTGCAGCAGCGCCTCTGGCGATCACTGTCTTACCATCCACAACCACCGGCTGTGCGACCGTGGCTGTAAAGCTCTGGCCTGCACTGCTGCTCTTGGAGCTGAGAGTTTCTCCCAGCCGGACGGTAATCGGCGTGCCTGCTGGAATAGTAATGGTTTCTCTTACAGGCGCGGCCGGAGCAGCAGAAGAAGCAGGTGCACCGCTGTTGCTTGCCGTAGCGCTGTCACTGCCTGCCGGACTGCTGCTTGGAGTGGGGCTCTGGGTTGAAGATGCCGGCGTGTTCGGATTATTGTTGCATCCCACCGCCAGAATGAGCGCGAGTAACCACGCCGCTGAAAACAAACGTGTAGCTTTCACAAGATACCCCCTTCGTATGTGAACTTCCCCTTGAAGAATTATAGCTGTTGAAAATTATTTATCGCCGTTGGCTGCGGCCTGCATTGGTGTTGTATCGGGCGTAACCTCAACGGCAGCGCCGTTGGTCTGTTTTATGTTTTCCAGAAATTTTTTCGAATTCAGCAGCGGGCGTTCCAGGCTCGCATTGTAGGTCGTCCATTCTGAGCCGGGTTCGCGCTGGAAGTGTGCGCGCATGCTTTCCATTTTGGAATCAAGATCGTCCAGGTAGTGGAGCATCAGCGCCTCTGGAAACATGGGCATCTTGGGGCTGCCAAATTCATATTTGCCATGATGACTGATGATGAGGTGTTCAATCAGGGTCTTATATTCGCCGGGGAAGCCTGGGACCTGCGTGATTTTATCGTGCAGCATTTCAAGTTCAATGATCATGTGTCCCAGAAGCTGTCCGCGTGTTGTGTAAGTAAATGAGCGCGCAAAAGTCAGCTCATGAATCTTGCCGATGTCGTGCAGAAAAGCGCCGGTCAAAAGAAGATCGCGATTGATTGTCTCGGGATAGTTGCTGCACGCCAGATCACAAAGCCTGAACAGTGAAACCACATGGTCCAGCAGGCCGCCGATAAAGGCGTGATGCAGTGTCTTGGCGGCAGGCGCGTTCTTGTAAGCGTGTTCAATCTGCGGATCGGCCATGAAGGCGTTCAACAAGGCCTTCAAATGCTCATCATGCATGGTGCCCACAAAATCGCGTACCGTCTGCCACAACGCTCCAATGTCTTTGGTGGTGCGGGGAAGATAATCTTCAAAATTGACTTCCGACTCTTCCATGGATCGCACTTTGTGGACCGTAAGTTGAAAGCGGCCGTTGAACTTATTCAGCAGTCCGCGCACTTTCACGAAGTCATCCTGCTCAAAGCAGTTGATGTGCTCAGCTACGTTGTCCCACATCTTGGCGTCAAGATGGCCGGTGCGATCTGCCAGCGTCAGCGCCAGATACAGCTCGCCGCTCTTCTTGGGCTTGGCCTGTTTTGATACCACCACAAAAGAGGTGGTAATCACCTGGTTCTCAAAACGGCCACAGTCGGTTATGTAAAACTCTTTCATGGTATCCAGTGAGTTTACTGCAATTTACTGCCGTGAAGGATGAAAAGTCAGTAAGCGCGCGGCTCTACTTTCCAGCGGTCAAAAATCCGGGCTGAAACAAAAATATCGAACAGTCCGCCATCCAGTTCACCATCTTCCACGGACTGCTCCAGAATTTCCAGCGCCTTTTCCACGGAGACAGCTTTCTTGTACGGCCGGTCAGCCGCTGCCAGGGCGTCAAAGATATCGGAGATGGTCATCATGCGCGTTTGCATGGGGATTTCCTGGGCTGAAAGCCGGTAAGGATAGCCCGTGCCATTCAGCTTTTCATGGTGCCCGCGCGCTATCTCCGGAATGTTGCGCAGCTCATTGGTCCACGGGATCTGCTGCAGGAAACTTACGGTGTGCAGGACGTGCGATTCAATCTGCAACCGCTCTTCCTCATCCAGCGAGCCCTTGCGGATGGAGAGCATTTGTATTTCTTCCTGGCTCAGAATCGGCCGCTGCTTCCCTTCCATGTCTTCATAATGCAGATTCGCAATCTGCAGTAGGCGATCGAAATTTCCTTCCGGCAGCACGGTCGGCTCGTTGGCCCAGAGGATGGCGTGAGCATGCTCATCAAGCTCGTTCAACTGGTCTTCAAGTTTGGAATTAAAAACGTTCTGCGCGGACAAAAATTCTTCACGCCCATTTTTCAGCAGGTAATCCAGTTTGGATTTAAGGCTTTCATTTTCCAGCGTCCGGCGAACCAGCCCAAAGCGCTGCTTAATGATTTCCAGCTGCGCCGGATAAAGCTTCTTAGCTTTCACCAGCACCTCTTCGCGGACTCCTACCTTGCCAAAGTCATGCAGCAGGCTGGCATAACGAATCTCGCGCATCTGATCGCGCGAGAAACTTACACCTTGATACGGCCCGCTTTCCGCACGGTCCACAGCTTCCGCCAATGCCACAGTCAGGTTGGCTACACGGAAAGAATGTCCTGAGGTTGCCGGATCGCGTGTTTCAATTGCCGTGACGGCAGCGCGCACAAAGCCTTCAA
>Ga0210397_10001647_pt1 | contig 14315 bp, 19 predicted proteins | sample IncBWH2OmetaG_FD_160126 | JGI IMG/M metagenome (GOLD analysis project Ga0210397, IMG submission 160126) | Forest soil microbial communities from Barre Woods Harvard Forest LTER site, Petersham, Massachusetts, United States - Inc-BW-H-2-O ...
GGCCTTCACGAGTCGGAGATGCGCTACGGGGTACAGAACGAGCCCCCGGCCGGCGGCATCACTGCCTGGATCGACTTTGGAAGCCGTACCGAGAAGGCGACATTCTACGGGACCGTTGTTGGTGATCGGCAGGTGTGGCCTGCTGCAGATCGTATCGCGGCGTGGCTGCACGAGACCGCGTTGCGCCTCTTCCCTGATAGCCCCTATGCCAAAGCGCACGGCGGTTGATCGTCGAGCCCGCGCACCGCGGCGCAAGGTCAAGTCCGCAGCCTCAGGTCCCGAGTCGGCCCATCCGCCAACATGGATCAAGCCGCAGCTTACGCGCCTCGTAGACGAAGCGCCTACGGGCACGGACTGGCTGCACGAGATCAAGTACGACGGCTACCGCATGCACGCGCTGATCGATGGCGACAGGATCCAACTGCTCACGAGAACCGGCCTGGATTGGTCGCCTCGATATAAGCGCACCATCGAAGCCCTACGCTCGCTGAAGGTAAAGTCTGCCTACCTTGACGGCGAGCTTTGCGCGTTGAACGCGGACGGCGTGCCAGTGTTCAGCCGGCTACAGGCGGCAATGGATGAAGGGCGGACCGATCAGCTGGTGTTCTTCGCCTTCGATCTTCTGTTTCTCAATGGGCAGAGCACGGCGCAACTGCCGCTCATCGAGCGCAAGGAGCGGCTCAAGCGGCTGTTCAAGAAGGAGATCCAGGGGCTGCGGTACAACGAGCATGTGACCGGTGATGGCCCTCGTTTCCGTGAGCACGCCTGCAAGCTGGGTCTCGAAGGCGTCTGACAGACCCTGCTGCCCCCAGGCTGCAAAGGAAATTTGCATAGAGGCCATGGCAGCCGTCCGCGCGTATTTGGCAAAGAGAACGGGCGGGGTCACCGAGTAGCGGCCTTCACCACGTATTCTTCGCTAAAGGCGGGGTGATTGGCCCTAGGTCACGCACATGGTCGAGTCGCGCGCAACGCGAGCCTAGGCAACGCCGTTTCGAGGCCATCACTGCGCAGGCCTAGCCATGTTGAATACTCGCCGTTACCTCATCACCGTTACTGATGCTGAGACCCGCGAGGTCGTAATCTTCACAGGCACCGACTGGACCGCCGAGCAGCGGCAAATAGCCGTTGCCACGATTTTGCGGTTAGCCGGCCTGCCGGACGACAGCTACTTGGCAAAGGCCGCCGAGCCTCCGCCAAAGGATAACACTGCCTAAGGCGCCTACCGGCGCCGGGTGTGGCTCGTCGTCGAGGGAGCCAGCGTCTGCCAACTAATGGACGCCAGACGGGCCTTGCCCGGTCCTATAGCCTGGGGGACCGTCCCGGAGGGCCTTCGCTAGCCGCGCGCCTTGGTCAAGAACTCGGACATCTTGGAAATGAACACGTCCGCTGTGTCACCATTGATGGCACTACTGTTTGGAAGAGCGAGATAACGCTCGCGCCCCAGAGGTGTAAGCCGCAGTCCGGCCCCATGCTCTTCAATCAGCGATAAGGCCTTCAGGCGCGTGATGTCGCGCACCGGAAGATCTGCCGGCTGGGAAATACCGAGCGCCACGCGTCGGAGAGAGACTTCTTCGTGCGGACTGAGGGGTGTGTTCAGAGCACGATCCATGGCTTGCCTTCTCAAGCTCACATCACGTTTGCTGGTAAGGCACCGCCGTCGCGGCTATGCGACGGCGGTAAAATCGGCACTAAAGCCTAACCTCGCTTGAGCTGCTCGATCTTCTTGTCGGTGGAACCAGCGGACTCGTTTTCAAGCACTTGGCCGTCACGATCGGTCTTGGTGGAGATTTCGATGCGCCGCGGCTTCATCGCCTCGGGCACTTCGCGCACCAGGTCGATTTCCAGCAAGCCATGCTCGAACGTTGCACCCTTTACCTTCACATGGTCAGCGAGGTTGAAGGTTCTCCGGAAAGCGCGGGCTGAAATCCCCTGGTATAGATATTGAGTGTTCTGCTGGGAGCGTTTCTGGCCCTCCACGGTCAGCTGGTTCTGCTCGGCCGTGATCGAAATCTCCTCCGGCGTGAAGCCCGCCACCGCCAGCGAGATGCGGTAATTGTCCTCGTCGGCCCGGGCAATGTTGTAGGGTGGGTAATTGTCCTGGGCCTGCGGCAGGGTCGCGTTGGCCAGCAGATCGAACAGGTGGTCGAAACCCACGGTCGATCGCCAATACGGGGTTGGATCGAAGTTAACCATAGCCACATCCTCCAATGAGCAACATGGATAAGGGGATTCGAACCGGGTCCTCCGGTCCGAGCCGGACCCCGGCAGGCGCCCGGCGACGAACGAAATAGGTGTGGCGATGAAGGGGTCAAGAGGCCCTTCAAAAAAATCTTCAAGCTCTCTTGAATTTTTGCCGCCGCCATTTTTATTTTCCGACCAGAAACTACCCAACAGGAGGTACGTATGACGATCGGGTCAACTGCTTCCCGGCCCAACTGTGAGCTGGCGGCACCGCCCCCTACTTTCCCTGCGCTCGAGTCCGCTACGCGGCCGAGGGTCGACCCAGCACCGCTGGAAGTGTCCGACACCGAAAGCGAAATCTGGTATCCGACGGCGCCGCCGACTGTCTCTTGGCCGCGGGTGTTCCCGCAACTTTGAGACTGCATGGATCGCAGCCACACGTCAGCCAAGGCCGTCATTTCGCTATCGAAGGCGCCCTGAAATGATTGCGCGCCATAGCTGGGCGGCTTGGCGGAACGCTAGACGGGTTGGGAAACGGCTAGTTATGGATGACCAAGACAACATGTCGGTGTCTGACCGGGGCGACCGAATCGCACTCGCCGTTTTTTTCATCGGCGTGGCTCTATTGGCGGCCGGCGTTGTGATCTACTTCGCCGCTGTCGCGAAGGCGGCCTAGCGCCGTCCATCCATCTTGCGGCCGGGCTCGCCGCCTCGACTTGATGCCGCGCGCCGCAGTGGTTCGGTGAGGCGCTTGACGGCGTCCAGATGGCGCTCCGGTTTCTCGACCTCGTCGAGCCGATAATCGGCCATGCCGAATTCCGTGATCGGCTCGACCAGGCAGAAATAAGCCTCTGAACCGCACACCGAGCAGCTGAAAGTCTTGCTCCGGTAGTCGACATGGTGCAGCCCCGCTAGCTTCAGTTGGGCATAGCGGCGGCAGACATCACAGCGCAGCGACATCTGCCCATAGGTCTTAGAGGGTGCGCGAAAGTTGAAAGGCGCGATGCGGCCAGGGTCCAACCATGCGGCGCGATATCAACAGAGCTGGCAGCCCTCGACTAGGGGTGCATGCGGTCGGTTTAGTCAGGCTTCTTCCAACAGTACCCGAAACCGCTGTAATTTTCGATCTCGTCGAAGGTCGGGTCGAAGCTGCGGAACTTGTTCCGGATACGCTTGATGATGGACCGTACATTGCCCCGATAGCCGTCGGCCCCGCTTCCGGCGATGAAACCCTCATAGTGCAGCCGGTCGTAGATCGCCCGGTATGTCACGTACCGACCCACGTTCGAAGCCAGCAGGTAGACGATGTTGTATTCTCCGAGGGAGAGGTCGAGATCCGCGTCCTTCCAATAGGCCCGGCTTACATCGGGTCGCAAAAGTAGTTTGCCGCAGATCGTTTGGGCCTGCGCCACCATCTGGCCGGCCTGGGCCATGCACCCGCCGGCCCGCGGTTGGTCCGTACGCCCGAAAGCCTTGACGGCGCCTCTGAGGCGCTTGGCCAGAACCTCCGAGCCTCGTGGCTTGCCGATCACGTCGATCGGGCGTTCGTCGAGAGCCAGACTTTCATGGGCCGGCGGTGCCCGGTCAGTCAGCAACACGACGGGAACGTCGACTCCTTGGCGGTGTAGCTCGACCAACAGGTCGATGCTGGAATTCTTCACCCGGTCACAATGGAGGACGATGACATCGGCATCACGCGCGGCATTAGGTGCGCCAGACAGCGAGGCAAGTTGCCGGACCGCAAAGCCCTGCTTGGACAGCTCGCTGGCCAGGAATCCGCGATCGATCGCGCCGTCCTTGATGAGAAGGACGCGAATTGCGTCCGGTTCGCTGACTGGGGCGAGCAGCACAGGCGCGCCCGCATCCAAGGTCACGACATCTTCAATACCGGTGGTCATCTGAAGTACTCCCCCTTGGTCGCTTATCGAAACGCCACAACCGGGAGGGAAGGCACGCCAAGACGTCCGGCGAGCAGGCGGTTGTCTGCCGTCACCGGGACGGTGCTGACAGCAGCCGTCCACGCGCCGAGCGCGCAACTACAGAGACGTCGATCACCCACGTCACCCGTATCGCCTTCGATGCTTGCCGAGCGGCACCCCTGCCGTTCGCGCATCGCAAGCGCCTTCCCAAGCCTACGAAGTTAGCCGAGCTAACACATCTTGGGGGTGATCAGATTGTGTCAGCACCTTTTGCTCGCCGCTTGGCCGGCAGGGCGACTGAGGTGTGGGGCACTCCGATTCATAGGAGCGGCCTAGGCCTTCAGCGCATCCATAATCGACCTTTGGGCTTCCTTTTCGAGCTGAAAAGCCGCTTGCGAGAGCCATTGAAGGCTAGGGCCGAGGGGCTTGGCGCGTACCAACGTACACAATTTCGTAGCGTCGGCTGCTTTCTCATAGGCGATGTAAATCTCCCGCAGATTCGCGTCCGTGATAGCCCAGGCTCCACCAGGCTCCAACACCGTGGCCATTCTCTTGAGAAGATCGAACCGGGCCCGTCGCACTTCACCGGTCCGCTGCCGCACGTGCAGCCACGCAACCACCAGATGTGACCTGGGATAGGTGTCCAAGAATTCATCCCATGTCATTACCGGCACTGCCGCCATCCTTCCCCCCACGACGCACCCAACCGCATACAAGCGAAGGCGCGCCCCGGAAGTCGGTAAGCCCGGACGTGCCGGTACATCAGCGGTCAGGTCGATCGAAGCACAGCAGCGGAAGACGCAGCCTCCAATATGACATCACGCCCGAAGCATCGAGGCGTGTGACAAGATCGAGGTCTGGCGCTGTCACCACCCTGGCGGCCGTGGCTGGACCGCCCGCAGAGTCAGACTCCGACTCACTGGCCCTAGCGACGATGTCGGAGAACCACTTCGCTATTTGCAGTTAAATCGCTGCGAGTTGGCAGGCGGGTGAGCCCGGTACGTCGAACTATCGGCAGGTGAGTAGAAGCGCTGCGGCGAGCGATGCTGAGGCGGCGCAGCAGCTTCAGCTCATCGCGGAGAAGTTGTTGATCGGTGTGTTGTTGTTCCGAGTGCAAAGTTCACCTTTGAAGCAATGGGCGTCGGCGCAATGCCGCTGACCTTAAGCCTCAAGAGGTCGTGTCGGGTGACGCTGGCGAGACTCGGCCCAACTCGCCACCGGAGCTTCGAAGCGCCTGCACCAATCGCTCCAATCTTCGGGCCGAGCCATGGACGCGCTCGCCGGTGTCGATGTCCTCGATTTCAATAATCCTGCCGCTCCTGCTGCCTAAAGCGTTGATGGCGTGCACGCAGAACCTGCCATCACAGATAAACCACGACACCACTAACTGAGCCATTGGACGCTCCCTTTTTCAGTCGCGAAAGAAGCACACATGCCAAGGCGTTTCGGCTGCGCACTGTTGCTTTATGCATCCGTATGGGGAGTCTCACACAGCGATTCTCTGTGCAAGGGCGCGCTGTGATTAACATAGAAGCGGGTTGCGACCATCCGGTGACTGTTCCTTTGTTTTCTAACCAGCTGCAATTTGTGCTCGCACCGGTCGGTATCGACGAAGCGACTGCCCATGTCGCCATCGCCAATACTGCTCTTCGGAGCGGTCTGTGCCGTTCGCATGTGATCTAGCGTGCCAAGTAGAAGCGCGCCCCAACTTCCTCTTGATGAGGTGCCGCGCAGCGGCTCCGACGTGCAAGCGTGGAGGGAGTTGCGCGTCGCTCCTCCGATTCAGTTGGCTCTACTCACAGGAATGTACCGACGCTAATTGGACGTCGGTCGATCCGCCGCTAATCCTCGCTGTCCTCCAATCCGCTTCCCAGAGCTTGAACCACCCCTCCTTCTTTTGGGTAGCCTGCGGGACTGCCCATCAATATCCAAAAGCTGTGTAGTTCTCGATTTCGACAAAGGCCGGATCGCACGCGCGGAACTTGTTTCGGATGCGCTTGATTGCCGATCGGACGTTCGCCCGATAGCCAGTATTTCCTACCCCCGCGATAAACCCCTCGTAGGTCAGGCGGTCGTAGATCGCGCGATACGTTACATAGCGACCGGCGTTCGACGCCAGCAAATGGGTGATTTTGTAATCACCGATGGTGAGGCCGACGTCCACCCCGTTCCAAAAGGCTCAGCTGATCTCTGGTTTGAGAACGAGCTTGCCACACGCGATGGACTTGTCAGCCTGGCGATCGGCGATAGGCCTGTATGATCCGACTACGCGCTTAACGCGACTGACCAGAACATCAACGCCGCGAGTTTTGTCGATAAAGTCGATCGCTCCCCTTTCGAAGGCCAGGGTTTCATGGACGGTGGAGGCAAGCCTGTCAGGAACACGACCGGCAATTTCACGACCTGCCGGCGCAATTGCCCCAGCAACTCAATTCCCGACGTCTTCGGCAACTTCTAATCGAGGATGATGACGTCGGCCTCGACGGCACTATCGAACGAATCGAGAAGCGAGGTGGCATCGGCCACCAATGACCGCTGCGAAGACCTGAGCTTTCGAGGAGAAATGGTGATAGACGGCTCCCTTTGCCACGCTGGCGCGACTGGCAATGTCGTCGATCGAGGTTGCCACGTAACCGTCCCTACCGAAATGCGTACGAGCCGCCTCGACGATAGCGCCGATCGTCGCTTTGCGCCGCTGATCTTGTGTTGCCATGCGTTGTATTTTTGGATGATGCAGCTTAGAGCCGCAATGCCGGCGTGCGGACGGTTCTGAACTTACAGTGGACGCGAATGCCGCGCGGCGGCCCAAACCGAGCTGTTCCCATTGGTACCAAGCGGGATGCAAACGAGGCGGAAGGGACGGCCGTTGCCCGATAGGTCTAGACCAAGTGGGCAGAGGTGCCGTTACCTGCTGCTGAACGCGGCGGCCTAAAACGTCTGGACGCTGCTCTCCGAAGGCAGAGGTCGTGAGTTCGAATCTCGCCGGGTCCGCCATAAATATCAAAGATTTAGCGTCCAGCACCGGTCTATCGAGAGTTGGCGGGGAAGCCATAGGGAAGCAGCGCGCACGATTTCGCGAGCTTTGCGGGCGTGATACGCTGTGACATCCCCTCGTCGCTCGAGCCCAATCTGCCGCCACCCTCAGCGCATCCTGCTCCGCTTCAGCTTTCCTCAGGTTCTCGCCCTGCCCTGCCTCGCGCGCGTATTGGGTCCGAATCAGTGCTGACGTCGAGGATCGGCACGAAGAAATTCGCCAGCATGAAGGAGCTCTCAATTGCCCGCTGTCAGTTGACTTTGGGCAGGCTGAAGACTTGGCCAGGGTAGATCAGGTCCGGATCGCGGATCTGATCCTTATTCGCGCCGTAGATCAGGGTGTGTTGGAAGCCGGTACCATAGTGCGCGCGCGCAATGTTCCAGAGACTGTCGCCACGCACGACAACCAGGCGTTCGCTGTTGTCCGTAGCCGGCGGCACGGGAATGCGCTCGAACGGCAACTCGAGGCGGACCACGGGCTTGCCATCCTTGGCGAGTCGGTCGAGCCGAAGCTTGTACTTGCCGGGCTCGACGGGCGTGGCCGGCACGAGCCGCCAGCTTCCGTCGGCAGCGGCCTGACCCTCGGCTACGATCTTGTCATTGATGTAGGCCCGCACCACCGCGCCGGGCGTGGCCTTTCCCGTGACCGTGACATGGCCGCCTTCGTCGTAATCCAGCGTCGACATCACGAGGTCGCCGGATTTCGGCACGCCGGCTGCGGACGGCGGCTGCATGAGCGTCGCGGCGCCGGACGATGGCGCGATCATAATCAGCGTCTTCTTCTCCGGACCGGACTGTTTCTGGTCCGGCACGATGGCCACGACAACCTGGTCGGAGGTCACCGGCGCGCGGCCGTCGACATGTTGGATCACGCGCAATTCGTGCTGGCCCGCGCCAAGAGGCGGATCCTGTGCAATGATGACCCATTCGCCGTGTGCATCAGCCTGATCTTGGGCCAGCTCCTTGTCGCCATCGAGCAGGATGACCTTGGCCCCGGGCTGGGCACGCCCGGCGATCACGCCACGACCGTCCGGCCCGATCAGGGCAATGTCGAAGCTGGGCATGGCTACGGTCGGCGGTGACACCGAGGGCGGTGCCGCCGTCTGTGGCGTTGCGGCGTCGACCGGCGGGGTTGGCGCCGACGCAACTGGCGAGGTCGCGGCGGCTTTGGCTGCGTGGCTGAGAATGGCCGGCTCGCCCGGCTCGCCGCGCCAGGCTTCGCCCAGGACTGCGGCGGTAACGACTGCGCCGGCTGCCATCAGCCAGAGAACTGTGCGTGGCATCACCCTCCCGATGGTGCGACTACCCTTTGCGAAAGGATACCTTTCGGAGGCTGCAGTCTGCGCCGTATCGCAAGGCCTGATTAGATACGCGATAGGGGTAACCCAAAGGCAGCCCCAACCGGGGACTTAGTTGTCAGTTGAGGGGCGGATGCACTCACACCGAAGACGCGGCCCTCTCAAGGCTGAAACACGGGTTCGAATCCCGTAGGGAGCGCCAAGGAAATCAAGCACTTAGCATTTTGCGGCGAACGGCGAGTCCAACTAGAGTCCAATATCGATGGCGCAGCGCGCCTACACGCTGCTTGCGCACATCGTTCAGTGCCGCAACGGGGCGCTGGCTGAGGTGGGCGATCAGCTCATGCTGGCCAAGTAACCCCGGCAGATCGTCCAACGCGCTGGCCTCGATTCAAGGCAGGTGGTTCGCCACACCTTGAGGCACATGGCTATCACGCACGTCGTCCAGGCAGGAGTCGATCTTCCGACCGTGAAGCGCACAGCGGCCACAAAACCATGATCATGGTCGAGCGCTATGCGCATCAGTCGGGAGCGCCATCGCCGAGGCGATAAGCAAGCTCGATGACCGGTACAGGAAGCGGGGATAGCGGCGACGAGCACACGATGTTCAAATCTTGCGTCGAACGCTCGTCGTCCTCCCAAATGGCAGTCATGCGGCTCGGGGATTCAGCGCCGCGCGATTACACCAGAGCTACACAACGCAAAGCCGCCGCCGGTCAGGCCGCCTCCTCCAGCCTGAAGCCATCGCCGACATGCGTCGCCTTCCAGCAGGGGAGCTGCTCGACCCGCTGGGTCATCCAGCGGGCGAGGTTCGGATGTGGAGCCAGTGGCAACTGCTGCCAGGCATGCAGGTGCATTGGCGCCGCGACCGCGATGTCAGCGATGGTTGGACCGTCGCCGGCCAGCCAGGGGCTGTGACTCAGGCGCTTGTCGAGGATGCCTGCCAGCTTGTGGAAGCGTTCTTCTTCGCCGGCCAGCACAGCCGGATCGGGGGCGCCGCCTAGTAGGGGCTTCACGCAGTTCTCGACGAGATAGACGTAGCACGACGGAAACCATGTCGACGCCTCCCACAGCAGCCACCTGTTCACGTCGGCACGCTTGGCCGGGTCCGTCGGATAAAACTGAGCCTTGCCGCCCTTGTCAGCCGCGTACTGCAAGATGGCGTTGGACTCCCAGAGCACCAGATCGCCGTCCCGCAACGCCGGCAGCGCAGCGTTCGGATTAATGGCCTTGAACGCATCGCTCTTCTGTTCGCCTTTGAAGTAATCGACCTTGGTCAGCGTGTAGTCGGAACCCAACAGCTTGAGGCCGGCGACCACCTTGCGGCAGTTCACCGTGATGGGATCAGCAAAGAGTTCCATGGCGTATCCTCCACGTAGCAATTGGACGGTCAATCGCCGTCCATTTTGGCTCCGGCGGCGCTCCTGCCACCACAGCTACGGACAATGGTACACCTGCGCCCCCCGACCGACTATGCTCGGCTATATTGCAGTTGGAGAACAGGCGGCGATCATGGCATCGATGGCTGACGCTCAAATTCCGGCAGCTCGGGCCGGCTTGTTCAACTACATGGCCGATTCGGCCAAATCCTCGCTCTACCGCAACGGCAAGGTCCTAACGCGTCGCAACCGGGATGGCAGTGACGCGCGCTGGGAGGGCGTCGACCTGGAAGAACGACAGATGTCCGTCGCCAATGCGCGGACTCTGGCAGCGCAGTCGCCCTGCACCCTGGCCACGAGTGGGTTCGAGATGCGGCTGCGTCCGCTGACGCGGCAAGACCTCAATTTTCTCGATCACGAACAGGTGGTGCGCCACTACTACCCGGAGTGCGCCGAGATCGTGCGTGAAGCGAGCGGGGCCAGTCTTGCCGCGGCCTTCGACCACAACATCCGCTCGGCGGTTGGCAAGCGCAGTGGACAACGCATCGAGGGCGGCCAGCAGGTTCAGGGGCCCGCCCGGGTGGTCCATGGCGACTACACGCTGACCAGCGCGCCGCAACGGCTTCGCGACCTGGCGCGCCCGCCGACCGGCAACGACACGCTTCGGACAGTGCTGGCCGAGGGGCAATCCTTGCTTGACGCGGACGCGGTGGAGCAGGCACTTGCGAGCGGCCGTTTCGCGATCATCAACCTTTGGCGCAACATCGCCGCCGAGCCGGTCGCGACCCAACCGCTGGCGCTGTGTGATGCAGCGAGCGTGCGGCCAGAGCATCTGGTCGTCTTCGAGATCCACTATGCCGACCGCATCGGTGAGAACTATTTCGCGAAGCACCACAACGGCCACCGATGGTACTTCTATCCTGGGCTGACCCGGAGTGAAGCGCTGTTGATCAAGCAGTGGGATTCGGCCGGCCGGCTGGCTCGCACGAAGGGAGCTCAGCCAGATGCCGACGCGGCGATTAGCGCGCCCTGCACCTTCAGCTTCCACAGCGCCTTCGAGGATCCTGCTACGCCGCCAGACGCTCCGGAACGCTGGAGCATCGAGGTGCGGTGCGTGGCCCTGTATAGCTAGACGACGGCGAGAGGCGTCGGCAAATGCTCGCACCCGAGGGGCGGGTCATCATGGTTTCTGGCGCGAACCGAGGCATCGGCCACGCCATCGCCGAGGCTCTGTATCGAGCTGGATACACGTTAAGCCTGGGTGCCCGCGACCCGGCCTCGCTTAAATCGGTGGCCGGCAAGTGGGCCGAAGGGCGAGTCCTTATGGAGCGTTACGACGCCGAGGACCAGGCGACGCACCGCCGGTGGGTCGATGCCACGGCGTCGCGCTTCGGACGCATCGACGGGCTAGTAAACAACGCCGGCATGGTCGTCAGGGTGCGAATCGAGGACGAAAAGGACACGGAGCTCGATCGCATGTGGGCGGTGAACGTGAAGGCGCCGTTATCGATGATCCGCACGGCGTTGCCGCACCTGAGACGCTGCGGCGCCGGGCGCATCGTCAACGTCGTCTCGATCGCCGGCAAGGCTGTCTACAATAACAATGCGGGCTACGCCATGACCAAGTTCGCCGCCGTCGCCTTGTCTCACGCGGCGCGCCGCGCCGGCTGGGAGGACGGCGTGCGGTGTACGGCACTCTGTCCGGGTTTCGTCGCTACCGACATGACGGCCGACGTCGAGACATTCCCGCACGAGCAGATGATGGAGCCTGGCGACATTGCCGAGGTCGTGCTGACGGTCCTTGGGCTTTCCAACAATGCCTCGATCGCCGAGTTGGTGATCAACTGTCGCGACGACGTAACGATGTAGGGAGTACGCTGGTCGACGCACCATTCCCTGAGGTGATAGCGCAAGAAAGGTCCAACACAAATCGCCCGCGGCAATTAGGTTCTTGGAGGCGGCCGGAGCCGGAGAGACCGTTGGCGTGGGAGGTAATGGCGGAGGATTGGAAACCCGGATCCAACGTTCTCCGAATTTTTTGGGCTGCCCTTGGCCCTCAATTCCGGCCGAAATGTAAAGCAAACAGTAATTGCGGGCTTTTTTGACTTATTGGGTAACGTTTTGGGTGACGACAGGGCCAATTTCGGTTCGATGTCTAGCCTTTCATATGCTTTCAGACGTTGTGCATTTGCACAGATCGCGTAGCCTTGAAACGGGGAGACGCTCCGGAACCCCTTTCACTGCCGCTGCATTCGTTGTGCTTTTCGCCCTGCTCGTCGAGCGAGATCGACGCAACGAAACACTCATCTGGACTGACAGGGAGCGGACCATGAAGCGCACTATTGGACTATTCGCGGTTGCTATAGTCGTTTTGGCGTTGGCTTCTGCCCGTCAAGCCCGCGCCGACGTCATCACCGAGTGGGATGAAAAGGGCACGGCTTTCGTCACGCCGCTGACGGCGGCTTGGGGCGGCCCGAACATGGCCCAGCGCGCCATGACGATGGTCGACGTTGCTATGTTCGACGCGGTCAACGCAATCGACCCGCGATACCGCCCCTTCATCGCGCAAGCGCCCGCCCAGTCCAGTGCCTCGAAGGAAGCGGCTGCGGCGGTCGCTGCCGGCACGGTGCTGCTCAGTCTGGTTTCGGCCGACAGCAAGACAGCGGCAGACATCCGCGCGGCGCTCGCGGCCCATCTGGAGGCCATCGCGCCAGGCGACGCAAAAACACTCGGGATCAAGATCGGACAGGAGGCGGCTAGCAGCGTCATCAAGAAATGCGAAACCGACGGCAGCGATGCGCCCGACGCCTATCGGCCAAAGACCAAGCCCGGCGTCTACATTCCAACGGCCCTGACGGTCGGGTCAGTCTGGCCCCAAATGATGCCTTTCGTTCTCAAGGAGCCTTCTCAATTCCGTCCGGCGCCCCCTGTCGCGCTCCAAAGCGAGGAGTTTGCGCGCAGCTACAATGAACTGCGCGAATACGGCGGAAAGGCAAGCACCAAGCGTTCGCCCGAACAGACCGAAACCGCCACTTTTTGGCTGATGGTCGGACCCCAAGCGTATCACCCGCTGTTGCGCCAGATCTGCACCAAGAAAGCTCTGTCGGTCGTCGATTGTGCCCGAACGATGGCCCTCGGCGCGATATCGCTGACGGACGCCTACATCACCGTCTACGACGCAAAGTATCACTACGAGTTCTGGCGGCCAATAACGGCCATCCGCAACGGCGACATGACTGGAAATGCTAACACGCCCCGCGATGCGACGTGGCAGCCAATCGCCGACACGCCGGGGCATCCGGAATACCCTTGCGCCCATTGCATCCTGAGCGGCGCCGTGACCAGGGTCATCGAGTTGCAGCTCGGTGGCAGCGCCCTGCCCGAGCTTTCGATGACCAGCGTGACGATGCCGAACGTGACCCATCGCTGGACGACCTTGGAGGCGTTCACGCAGGAAGTCGCAAATGCCCGCATTTGGGCGGGCTTTCACTACCGCTTTTCGACGGTGGTCGGCACTGAGATGGGAAGGAAGGTCGGCCAATACGTCGTTGAAAGCGCGCTGCTGCCTGTCAGGTAGAACACGAGGCAGACTGGAACGCTGAGGGCTGCGTACGGAGCAGCGAGGCGACTTTGTGCGCTAGGAGCGAAACCGTGGCCCGTCGCCTGGTCGACGAGATCCACCGTCCGCCAGGGCGAGAGCGGCCTGGGTCTGGAAGCCCAGCGCACCGCAGTCGATGCCTTCGTCCGACAGCACGGCTGCGTTATCGTCGGCCAGTATGTCGAGATCGAGTCGGGCAAGCGGTCGGACCGTCCCGAGCTGGCTAAGGCCCTCGACGCGGCCAGGAAGGGCAAGGCAACCTCGCTTGTGGCGAAGCTCGACCGGCTCGCCCGCAATCTGTCGTTCATTGCCGCGTTGATGGATGCCGGCGTCGATTTCGTCGCCTGCGACCAGCCCTTCGCGTCGAGGCTCACCCTGCACATCCTGGCGGCGGTTGCCGAGGACGAGGCCCGCAGGATCAGCGAGCGTACCCGCTCGGCGCTGGCGGCAGCCAAGGCCCGAGGAACCAAGCTGGGAACCGCCGGCAATGCTGAGACGGCAGCCAAGGCGCGAGCGGCCAGAACTGTTAGGCGGGCGAAAGCCAACGCCACCACGAAAGTCGTGGTCGAGGATATTCGCCGGTCCGGCGTCGAGACGCTGGCAGGCATCGCCAAAGTCCTAGAGGCCCGTGGGGTGCGGACGCCGGCCGGCCGATCAAGCTGGCAGCCGGTTCAAGTTGCGAGATTGTTGGCGGCCTCAGGGAGCCCACGAGCTTGAAGCGCGCGGCGTCCGCATGCCAGCCGGCCGTGACCGTTGGGACGCCAAGCAGGTGTCCCGGTTGCTGGCCGCCTGATCGGCGCGGGCTGTCCGTGTCGGCTTTCCAGACATTAGGGTGAGCCACCCTGCAACCTCTGCAACGCACCTGCGTTGGGCTATCGGCTTTGGCGCCGGGGGCGCGCATGAACCT
>Ga0210397_10001648_pt1 | contig 14310 bp, 8 predicted proteins | sample IncBWH2OmetaG_FD_160126 | JGI IMG/M metagenome (GOLD analysis project Ga0210397, IMG submission 160126) | Forest soil microbial communities from Barre Woods Harvard Forest LTER site, Petersham, Massachusetts, United States - Inc-BW-H-2-O ...
TTGATCGCGGGAACTCTTGAATCGAGAATACGTATTTCACATATTCAGCCTGGCTTTGAGAGCAGGCCACTGAACGCCCTGCTCACGTATGAAATAGCAATGCAAAGTTTTAATGGCGTCTTAGAGTCTTTCGTAGCGAGATGGCGTCTGTAACATCACGAGTATTCATTAATGAATACTTTGGCGGATGGTCCCAAATGAGAGAGCGATCGATGCGAATTTGGACGGTGAAGTTGATTGCAGCGGCTGTGATTTCCCTGCCAATCATGGCAGTAGCCCAAGAGGGACAGGATGGACCACGTCAAGGTGGAGTTGCGTTTGCCGGCGGCCAGATGGTTCGCGGGACGGTGACGGCTGCAACCACGGATAAGCTTACGGTGAAGACCGACGCGGGCGAGATTTATCAGGTGTCGCTGTCAGCCAATACGCGGCTGAATAAAGACCGGCAGCCGGTTAAAGCCACCGACATCAAGGTGGGAGATAGCGTTGGTGCTATGGGCACGCTCGATGCTCCGACAAAGACTGTGCATGCCGTGTTTGTAACCGTCGTCGATGCCGAGCAAGTAAAGAAGATGCGGGAGAACATGGGCAAGACCTATATCGTTGGCAAAGTAACAGCAATCGATGCCGACGCCTTGAAAATTACTGTGTTGCGTCAGGACAACGTGAGCCAGGTCATCGGGGTGGATGAGCAGACCTCGTTCCGTCGTGGCGGTCGCGGCATGATGGCCATGATGAATGGTGCGGGCCCGATTGAGGGCAACGCTGGTGGTGGACAGGGACGCTCGGGGGCTGGTAACGGCAATGGCGCAGGTGCACCCGGAGGCGAGAGCATTACGTTTGCCGATATAAAAGTCGGTGACACGATTGCCGGCCGAGGCGCACTGAAGAACGGTGTGTTTGTACCGGTAGAGTTGGGTGTAACGGACCCTGCAGCGGTGGGGCAGAGACGGCGACGTGGGGCGGAGGGTTCGGGAACAGGCGCTGCGCCGGGAACAACGACGCCACCTGCGGATGCAACCGCTCCAAAAGCTCCGGTCGTTCCGCAGTAGCGAGTGGGTTTTATCTTCTTGGTTGAGTGAGGCAAGACAAGTGCAGGGATCGATTCGATGGATTGTGATAAGCCTGGCGATGGCCGGGACTGTCTGGGGGCAGAGTGCATCCGCGGGACAGGCAACCGCGACGCAGAGTACGCCGCCTTCGCAGACTTCGACGCCCGCCGTGCAAACGCCGGCGCCGGCAGCACAGGTTGCGGCGACTCCTGCAGCAAATAGCGCCTCTGGGGGGACGATTACGGGGACGGTGAAGGCCGGCACAGTGCCTCTACCTGGAGTCGCCGTGTCAGCGACTAACACATTGACGGGGAAAAAATACGCGACGACGACTGATGTGAATGGCGCGTTTGCAATGACAATTCCACGCAACGGTCGGTACGTCGTGAAGGCAGAGCTTGCGGCCTTTGCCAGCGAGACAAAAGAGGTCTTGATTAATGCCACGGGTGAGAACGGCGGCAAGCCCGCGCAAGTGGCGGAGTTTGGATTGCAACTGGCTTCGCGCGTGCAGGAGGCCGAGGCTCGACAGGCAGCAGCAGCGACGGCAACCAGTGCCGGGCTTGCGCGAGGATTGCAGTCGCTGAATGTTTCGGGCGACGGAACAGACGTCACCGATGCGAGCGCAAACACTGGCAGCGACAACGCCGGAGTGCAGACACCTTCGCTGGGAAATCTCGGGGGCGAAGCCGCCGCAAACGACTCCGTCGCAGTCAACGGCGTTGTAGGAACAACGAACAGTCTAGGCGGGTACAGTGAAGATGACATACGGCAGCGAGTGCAGGATGCGATCGCACAGGCGCAGCGTCAGGGCGGCGCAGTCGGTGACATGGCAAATACCGTAGCAGGAATGCTGACCGGCTTGATGGGTGGCCCAGCGTTCGGTGGCCCTGGTGGCGGTGGGGCCTTTGGCTTTGGCGGAGGCGGCCCTGGCGGGGCGGGCGCCGGTGGTGGCGGACGAGGCGGTGGAGGTGGCGGCGGACGGGGCGCTGGATTCCGGGGATTCAATCCGACGCAGCCGCATGGCGCAATCTTTTATATCGGCGGCAACGGTGCCCTGAATGCCGCTCCGTTTTCAGTTGCCGCCGCATTGGGCGAACCGGGCGCACAGGTAGTCAAGCCTTCGTCGATGTCGAACCAGTTTGGCGTCAGCTTTACGGGCTCTCCGTACATACCTGGCCTCATTAAACCAAGCACGAAACAGTTCGTCTTCTTCAATCTCACGGGACGAAGAAATATCAATCCGCTGATCTATAACGGAACCGTTCCAACGGTAGCGGAGCGCAACGGAGATTTTTCTGCTCTGGCGCAGACGTTGTACGATCCCGCAACCGGGTTACCGATTCCGGGTAACAATCTGAAGAACGCGCAGACGCCGATCTCTCCGCAAGCGCTCGCTCTGCTCAATTTTTATCCTGCCCCGAACGTGCCGAATGCGGGCCCGCTGAATAACTATCAGACGGTGACGAATGCAGGACAGAATGGAACACAGGCTTCGTTGCGATATGTGAGGAACTTCGGCCAGGCCGTAGGCTTCGGAAGGGGTGGGGGAGGCACCGGCGGGCGGAGGCAACAGGCGAATGCTCCGAAGACGCTGCGGCAGAATATTAATTTCAACGGGAGCTATTCGCACACCGCGAGCGATAGCCGGAATATCTTTCTGCCGCTGGGAGGCAGAACCTCGAGCACAGGTTATGGCGTTACCGCGGGGTACACGATCGGCTATGGGCGGTTGTCCAACAATGCATCGCTCAACTGGAACCGCTCGCATTCGATGACCGAGAACTACTTTACGAATGGAACGAGCAATCCTGCTCTCGATGCGGGTGTGCAGGTGGGCAACTCGGCGATTCAATCGAATCCGCTCTACTATGGCGTGCCGTCACTTTCCTTTGGCGGAGCGACAGCATTTACAGGTATGTCGAACACGTCGCCGAGCGATCTGGTCAACCAGACAATCTCGTTCTCAGACTTCGTAAGCTACAGCCACAAGCGGCACAACATGCGGTATGGCCTCGATTTCAGGCGCGTACATGCGGATTCCATCGGGGGGGCGCTACCGAACCCTCTGGGAACTGCGCCCGGTTCGCCTCTGGGCTCGTTCAGTTTTACGGGATATGCGACGCAGAATCCCGCGGCTAGATGTACACCCTCAGCCACGGTCACCTGCCCCGCGATTCCCGCGAGTGGATCGGGCTTTGCTGACTTCCTGCTCGGGATGCCCCAACAGGCAGCCGTGCAGGCCGGCCTCTACAAAATGTATCTGCGCGCGAATGTCTTTGACTGGTACGCGCAGGATGATTGGCGGGCGTTGTCGAACCTGACGCTGAACTTCGGTTTGCGGTATGAGTATTTCTCGCCTTACGTGGAGAAGAACAATCGCCTGGTCAACCTGGACCACAATGCCAACTTCACGCAGGTGGAGGCAGTGCAGCCGGATCAGAAGGGAACATTCAGCGGCGATTTTCCACGATCGCTGGTGAATCCGGATCGCGCGATGTACTCGCCCCGATTTGGATTTGCCTATCGACCGAAGGGGAAGATATTCAAGGAGACCGTGATTCGCGGTGGATATGGGATCAACTACAACACAGGTCAGTATGCGACGATTGCACGACAGCTCTCAAATCAGCAGCCATTTGCTGTGACACAAACGAACCTCGCGGGACAGCAGGGGTGCGGCTCCTTCGGAGCATTTACTTTGGCCGGCGCTTATAACTGCTCGAATGCGGCAGTGCAGAGCAACTACAGTGCGAATCTGAATTACCGGCTGGGGCATGTACAGATCTGGGATCTGGATATTCAGAAGACCTTGCCGATGGGCGTCGTCGCGAATATCGGTTACGACGGCTCGCTCGGCGGAAATCTCGATATGGTGCGCGCTCCAAATCGGACGGCGACAGGGGTATTAAACTCAGACGCACAGCCGTTCGCGTATGAAGACTCTTTAGGTTACTCGCGGCTGCAGATGCTACGTGTGAATGTGCGGAAGCGTATGCAGAAAGGCATCGCACTCGGCGGCACGTATCAGTATGGACACTCGATCGACAACGCTTCATCGATTGGCGGTGGAGGACAAACGCTGGCACAGAGCGATTTGGATTTGAATGCAGAAGAGTCAAACAGTACCTTCGACGTGCGCCAGAAAGTGTCAGGAAATTGGGTCTTCGAGCTGCCCTTTGGCCCAAACCGGGCGTTTCTATCCCGCGGAGGCTTCTGGTCGAAGGCGCTGGACGGATTTTCGGTGTCGGGAGATTTTACATTTGCGACGGGAACCTACTACACGCCGAATTATCTATTGACAGTGCAGGAAACGAACTCAGGATCGAGCAGTTCGCTGCGTCCCAATCGAAACTTTGCAGCGCCGATCGCAGGACCGAAGAAAATTGGTGAGTGGTTCAATACAACAGCGTTCACGACTCCCTCGACAGGGCAGTTTGGGAATGCATCGAGGAACTCGATTGAGGGGCCTGGCGCGAAAGTGGTGGATATGTCGCTGTCGCGAACGATTGGGCTAGGAGAGACAAGATCGTTTGAGGCGAGAGTAGCGGCCACGAATGCCTTGAATATTGTTCAGTTTGCGGGGATCAATACGACGCTCAATTCACCTACGTTTGGACAGGTGACAAGCGCATCGCCCATGCGGACTTTGACGTTTACCGCGCGATATCGGTTTTGAGACCTGCGTGGGATGACCAGTGAGATGTTGAGGAACGAGTGATGCAGCGATTGATAGCAGCGATTTTGGTTGGGATGTTGGCTGGGGCACCGGGCTTTGCTCAAGACCAGCCCGCAGGAACTTTTACGCTGAAAGTGCAGAGTGAGATTGTTCTTACCAATGTAGTGGTACGGGATAAGAAGACCGGCGAAGTAGTGAAGGGCCTGAAGGCCAGCGACTTTACGATTCTCGAGAATGGAAAACCTCAGTCGATTGCGAGCTTTGACTATCAGAACGTAGATGAAGCAGCCGTCCTGCATGAGAACTCGACGATCACCGGAAAGGCTTCAATCGCCGACCTGGTGAACAACGACTTTGCAGCTAATCCTTCGCAGTTAAAAGATCACCGGCTCATCGTGATGTTCTTCGACCTCAGTAGCATGCAGCCGGAAGACATCAACCGTGCAGTCGAAGCAGCACAGGATTACATCAACAAGAAGATGCAGCCAGCTGATTTAGCGGCAGCGGTAAGCCTGGATACATCTCTGAGTATGGATCAGGACTTTACCGCAGACAAGACTGCGCTCCTTAAAGCAGTCGGCAAGTACAACGGCAGTGAAGGCACCGGATTTGCCAACGGAAACGAAGGCGGCGACTCTTCCGGAACAGCAGATGATGCCTCAAGCTTCACCGCCGACGACAGCGAGTACAACGCACTGAACACTGACCGCGAACTGTATGCCATCCGGCAGATTGCAAAATCGCTGGAACGTGTCGACCAGCGAAAGAGCCTCTTGTACTTCAGCGGCGGGCTTACGCGACAAGGAATCGAGAACCAGGCAAGCATGCGTGCGGCAACGAATGAAGCGATCCGAGCAAACATGGCAATTTACAGCGTCGATTCGCGCGGTCTGGAAGCGATGCCACCCGTCGGCAACGCTTCAACGGGAAGCCTGCGCGGTACCGCAGCCTACAGCGGGGGCGCAATGCAGAGCAATCTGAATGCAAACTTCTCTTCACAAGAAACCCTCGCAACGCTGTCCAGCGATACCGGCGGCAAGGCATTCTTCGATTCGAATGATTTCGGTCCCGCATTTCAGCAGGTTCAGCACGATACCGAGGCCTATTACATCCTTGGCTTCCACTCCACCAATACAGCGCGGGATGGAAGCTATCGCCATCTGACGGTGAGGCTGAACCGCAACGACGTGAAGCTGGACTACCGCCAGGGATACTTCGCGCCGGCGGACTTCCAGCACCAGAAGACAGAAGATCGCGAACAGGCGTTGCAGGACCAGATGCGGAGTGATCTTCCAGCAACCGATGTTGCGATTTATCTGCAAGCCTTGTACTTCCGCCTTGAAGAGAACAAGTTTTTCGTGCCGATCTCTCTGATTGTCCCAGGGTCCCAGATTCACACGGTAAAGAACGGCGATCGCGATAAGGCCAACATCGATGTAATGGGTCAGGTAAAGAATACTCAGGGGATCATTGTCGGCAACGTTCGAGATAATGTGAAGCTCGCGCTCGATGCGGCACAGCAGGTACAGCGAAAAAATATCCAGTACTCGACCGGATTTACACTTGCTCCGGGCAAATACCATGTAAAGTTCGTCGTGCGCGAGAACCAGACCGGAGCGATGGGCAGCTTCGAGACCGACCTGCAGGTGCCGGACATGAAGAAGATCCCTCTGAAGCTCAGTTCGATTGTTCTCGCGAGCCAGCGCGTGCCGAATACGGCGAAGAAGACCGTCAGTCCGCTCGTGCGCGATGGAGTGGAGTGGATTCCGAACGTACCTCATGTCTTCCGGCAGGACCAGCACCTCTACTTTCTCTATGAGGTCTACGACCCCGTGAAACAGAAGGGTGCGCCGGAGCCAGCGAGTTCGCCCGGACTGACACGACGCGAGGTTGGCCCGGTCCGCGTGCTGACGAGTATCGAGTTTCTAAGCGGCGGCGTGAAGGTTTACGAGACCCCGCTGGTGGAAGCGAAGGCTATTAATATTCCGGAGAGGGGTGCAGTCGCCTTTCAGTTCGACGTTCCGCTCACACAATTGAAACCGGGAGCCTATGTGTGCCAGGTGAATGTGATTGATGACGCCGGGGGGAGTTTTAGCTTCCCCCGGATGGCGATGGTGCTTCAGCCGGGGGCGCCTCCGGTGGTGGCTCCTGCGACAACTGCGGCGGCGGCCCCTGTATCTCCAACACCTTAGAAGGTATTGACATTCGTTGAGTGGAGGGGGAATGATAGGTCATTATCTCGTGAGGTTCGCCCATGAGTTCCCACCTTCGTCTCTCTTCCCTTCTTCTTCTATCAGGTTTGTTAACCACGCCTTCATCTTCGCCTGCGGAAATGCCTCCAGCGATTCAGCAGAATCCGCCTGTATCTGACGCGGTAATGCGGGAGATACGGCATCAGGACCCGCAGTGGGAGGCGGTCAGGCCACATTTGCCCGATCCGGCAACTGCGACAGAACAGCAACTCGAGACCACCGCCGATGTGCTGCGCGCCCGACGCTTTCCTGAGGACGCGCTAGATTATTACTTGCACGCGCTGCAACGCGGCGGCGGGAACGAAGTCCTGCTGTTGAATAAGATCGGCGTTACGGAACTCGACCTTCGCCACACCACGATTGCCCGCTCGTATTTCCAGCGGGCGGTGAAGCTGAAGCAGAAAGATGCGGTGGCTTGGAATAACCTGGGCGCGGTGGAGTATATCGATGGGCGATTTGCGACAGCCATTAACGACTATAGCCGCGCAATCAAGCTAAACAAGACCTCTGCGATCTATCACTCGAACCTCGCGACGGCATTATTCGAGGAGAAGAACTACAAAGGTGCGCGCGAACAGTTCAAAATTGCTTTGAAGTTGGATCCGGATATGGCGCATCATGATGGGGCCGGGGGGCTGACGGCGCATCTGCTTTCGCCTGAAGACCATGCACGCTACTGCTTCGAGATGGCCCGGCTCTATGCGGAGATGGGCGATGAAGAGAACATGTTCCACTACCTGACCAAGGCGAGTGAGGCAGGGTTCGACGTGCTCGACGAGATGCGGGCGGATAACAAGATGGCTGCGTACCGTAAGGATCCGCGCGTGATTCTGTTAGTCAAGAATGCGCAGGCTCTGCGAAGCGGTCGTGCCATTGTTGATGACACCGCGTCGAGCAAGGTCCCGACACTACCACCGGTGCAGCCGAATTGAATTTACTTGTAAGGACAATGGCGGCAGCCTGAGTTGCAGCAGTAGCCGCGCCTGAGATGATAGGCCTCGGTGAAGACCAGGTAGGGACCGTCGTAGTAGAAGTCTTCCTTGCGAAGTTCCTCGTCCTCGGACACTACCTTCTGTTCTGAAGGCGGTTTTTTGTCGACATTTTCTGGGTCTTCCATGGTCGTTGGGCTCTCCTTCACTGGCGCCCCTGGAGTGGTGGATCAGGACCGGTTCTCAGAACAAACGGGGAGCCGGAAGTGTGGATGCGGACGGAGGCATGGGTGGGGCGGTGGCGGAGATCGTCTCCGAGGTGATGGTGTCGGGCTCGGATTCGGAGTGGAGGGTACCGTTGCGGTAGAGGACTTGTTTGCCGGGGACGGCAGAGATGCGTTCGCCGGGGATAACCATGCCAGCGAGGTTCATGGGATCTGCGGCAGAGACGGAAATGATGGCGGAGCAGTCACGAGTGCGCGAGGCGCGGAGAGAGTCCATGGCTTCGGGGAGCGCGTACTGTTCGCCTGCAAAACCGGAGACGAAGCGGCCACCGCGGATCTCGCCGCGGGCCTCGAGGCGGCGAAGGATGTTAAGGAGATCGCGCCATTTGGGAGCGTTGGATTCGCGGGTGAGCAGATCGCGGAAGAGAACTCCGTAGCGGCTGAGAAGCTGACGGGCGAAGGATTCTAGAGCGGCGTCGGCGCGGCGGGCGCGTTCGATGGCCGTGAAAGCGGCGTGAAGTTCCTCAGTAAGAAGAGACCAGCGGCCGGCGGTAGTGCGGGTGGCACGGCGGTTAGAGCTTTCCGTGGCAGCAGGTTTCCGGCGGGGATCCATGCAGGCTCGAAGCTGGTCGAAACCATCGGCTGAGGCGAGACCGGCGGTGGCGAGTTCCCAAAGAGCGTGTTGCGTCTGATGACGCGTGAGGTTTGCGATGCGCTGAAGATCGTTGGCGAAACAGGCTCCCCGCTGCTGGAGGAGCGTGCGGAGTTGGAGCGCATGGGGGCTGAGCGCGGCGGCGAGTTTTTCCTCTTCGACAGAGACCTGGGCGAGGGCATAGGGGAGCCAGTCAGCGGTTTCACGAATATAGAAGGTGATGGGAGCGGCGTTAGTGGGAATGACTCGGCGTGGGCGCGCGGCTTCATCGGCTGACGACCAGGCTGGATGGGGCGAGATGCGTCCCCAGCCTACGGCTCCGGAGAGACAGAGAGAGTCGAGGTGGCGGGCGTCGTAGTTGGCGACGCGGGTGGGGAGGAGGGTGCGTTCCCACTCGACGGCCGGGGCCTCGAAGCCTTCGAGCTGGCGTAGAGCTTCAAAGACGCCTTCTTCGCCGGAGAGATGGGTCTGCGGGGCGAGGTGCTGCCACTGGAGGAGCCAGCGCATGTAGGCGGCAGGGGGGACCGGCTCGATCTGCTTGCGAAGAGTGGCGACGGTGCGGCGATGGATTCGTTGGAGAATACGCCGCTCGCACCACTCGATGTCGTGGTCGGCACTGGGCTCGGGAGCGGGGTATTCGAAGATGCCACGCATCAGGAGGCCTTGCATCTCCATTCCGAGGAAAGCGTGGAATATTGATGCAGGGTCGAGGTTCAGGGTTTGGGCAAGGTTGTTGGACGTAGTCGGACCCAGAATTTGCAGCCAGCCCTGAGCCATTTTTTGAACAGCATTTTCTTTTGTAACTGAATCGATTACTTGATCGGTTGAGCACCGCTGCAGCTCGCGAGAATAGAGTGCTGCGATGTGCGAAAGCCGCTCTGTCGCGACCCAGCAGGAAGTGCCGTTGAGGTCGAGAGTCCGGGCTCGGCCTTTTTCGGTCAGGCGTTCGTAGAAGACTGGCCAGTGACGGGCTTCTTCACGATCGATGACCGCGAGGGGAAGAGCTATCAGTGAATGCAGGAGATCGTGGAGCTCGTTTTCGTCACGGAGGTCGGGCCAGATCTCCTTGCGAATCGCAGTAATGGCAGCATGGTCAATCTTGCCGGGCTCTTCCGGGAGCGTGCGGCCAAGTGAGGTTGCGCGGGCACGGCGTTCTTCAAGACCTGCCTCGTCGAGGTAAGCGTAAGGATTTGCATTCAGGAGCTCGTGAGCAAAGACGGACGGCGTCGGTGTATCGATTGCGAGACAACGAATGCCGCCGTTCTTGATGCCGCGCAGAAGTTCGATGAGGCCTTCGAGGTCCATCGCCTCCTGTAGCGTGTCCTGCATGACTTCGTTGACGAGCGGGTGGTCGGGAATCTGGATATCGCCGACAATGGTCTCGAAACAGGCAGCGGCCTGGGGGAAGACGGAGGCCATCAGATCGTCGGAACGGGTGCGTTGAATCTGCGGCGCGATGCGTTTGCCTTTAGACATGCGCAAAAGCTGCAGGCTACGTGAGGCAGCCCAACGCCAGCGGTTCTTGAAGATCGGCGACGCAATAGAGGCCTGCTCCAGAAGCTCTTTCGCCGTATTCTCGGTCAGGAAATGAAAGACGTCGGAGAGTGGAAAGCTGTGCTGCTCGGCAAGCGAGATATTGATTCCGTTATCGGTAGCTGCAGCCTGGAGCTCGAAGTTGAAGCCGCGGCAGAACCGTTTGCGCAGTGCCAAGCCGAAGGCTTTATTGACGCGACCTCCGAAGGGGGCGTGCAGAATAAGCTGCATGCCGCCACCGTCGTCGAAGAAACGTTCGGCGATAAGGGTATTTTTGGAAGGAACCGCTCCGAGCACAGCGCGCCCGGTAACGATGTAAGCGATCAGTTGGTTCGCACCGCTCTCGCAAACACCACACTCCTGCATCAGCCAAGCGATCGTCTTATCGACTTCAGGGTTGGCCTGCGAGATGTAGCCCGGACTGACATCCGGCGTACGCGCAGAGATTTCTTCGCGGAGTTCACCGACTCCATCAGACAGAACGGCGGTTCGTTGCGGAGCTTCGCCTTCCCAAAAAGGCAGCGTCGGCGGAGCTCCGTGCGCATCTTCGACTAAAACCCGGCCCGTTGCTTCGATCCGCTGAATACGCCAGCTTGAAGTGCCAAGAAGAACAACGTCGCCGGGGCTTGAATCCACAGCAAAATGTTCATCGAGCGTTGCAATCTGCACGCCCTCTGGCTGAAGGATAACGTTGTAGAGCGCAACATCGGGGATTGCTCCGCCGTTAGAAATAGCGATACTGCGCGCTCCGCGCCGTGGATGAAGAATGCCATGGACTCCATCACGAAGAAGATAGGCTCCATAGCGACCGCGGGAAGATTCGATGCCTTCTGTAAGCAAAGTAATGAGCTCTCCGAAAGCTTCGCGGCTCAGATTGCGATACGGATATGCTCGTCGGAGTGCACTGAAAAGCGTATCTTCTTCCCATGGCTCGGCTCCACAAGCTGCGACGATCTGCTGCATGAGTACGTCGGTAGGTTGCGGAGGAATTTGTAACTGATCGAGTTCACCGGCACGCATCTTGCGGACGAGCGCGGCCTGCTCCATGAGGTCGTCGCGTGTCGTAGCAAAAAATCGGCCTTTCGGGATGGCTCCGCGCCAGTGTCCGGCACGCCCTACGCGTTGCATAGCAACGGCAACAGCGCGTGTGGTGCTGATCTGGCAGACAAGATCGACGTCGCCGATGTCGATACCGAGCTCAAGTGATGCAGTAGCGATGAGGATTTTGATCTCGCCATTCTTCAGGCGCTGCTCGGCATCGAGCCGGAGCGGTCTTGAGAGCGAGCCGTGATGCGCAGCGACGTTTTCAGGGCCAATGCGATTGGCGAGCTCGAAGGCAATCTTTTCGACGAGGCGGCGGGTATTGACGAAGACCAGCGTAGAGCGATGATTCTGCGCATGCGCAGCAAGCTTGTCGAAGATCTCAGACCACATACCGTTGTTGGTGACGGAGTTGAGTTCGTCGGAAGGAACCTCGATAGCGATATCGAGTTGACGGCGCTGCCCAACCTGAATGATGGTTGCCGGTTTACGGTCAGGATGCACGCCTGTAAGGAAGTCGGCGACGAGTTCGATAGGATTCTGAGTGGCGGAAAGTCCGATGCGCTGCGGCGGTAACGCGAGACCGGTGAGAAATTGGCTGGGGCTGAGACGGTTTTCCCCGGTAACGAGCGCGTCCAGTCTCTCCAAAGATAAGGCGAGGTGCGACCCGCGCTTGTCATCGGCCACGGCGTGAATTTCGTCGACGATGACGGTCTGCACACGGCGAAGATGTTCTCTGCTCTTGCCTGCAGTGAGCAGGATGTAGAGCGATTCGGGTGTGGTGACGAGGATATGAGGCGGGTTACGGAGCATCGCGGTGCGCTCTTTGGGAAGCGTGTCTCCTGTACGAACTCCGGTGCGAATCTCAGGGCATAGATAACCTCGTTGCATGGCCAGACGCTGAATCTCGGCGAGCGGACCATCGAGGTTTTTCTGTACATCGTTCGAAAGAGCCTTCAGCGGACTAACGTACACAACTTGCGTGCAGGGCGCGAGCTGGCCGGAAAGTGCGGCACGCAGAAGCTTGTCGATACAGACGAGAAATGCTGCGAGGGTTTTGCCGCTACCGGTCGGTGCGGAGATTAGTGTGGCATCCCCCGTAAGAATACTGGGCCAGCCATGAATCTGAGGTTCTGTAGGGCTGCCGAATTTGTTGAGAAACCACTCGGCCGTGACAGGGTGGGCCCATGCCAGGGATGTGGGGATTTCGATGCTTTCGGCGGCCGGAGGCATGCCGTATTCTAACGCGGTTTTATTCGATCTTTGTTCGCCGCTCTGTTGATTACATGTTGCCCGTACCTACATCCGAGGAAGCAGCGGCATTGCTGGATTCGTCGAGGTACTGCTCGATGACTTTTTCGAGGGTGCCCTGAGCCGTGAGGATAAAGTCGATGGCATCACGACCGGCTCCGAAACCTCCGGGGTTGGGGGTGACATAGTGAGCCATGGACTTTACCTCTCTTCGCGCGTTGGCAGTGGCGATAGCGAGGCCGCACTGGCGCATGACCGGCAGATCGATGATGTCGTCTCCTACGTAACAGAGCTGACCGAGGGTCGCACCGGTCTTCGCGAGGATGTCATTGATCGCGTCCATCTTATGAGACTGGCCCTGATAGACGAATTCCAGTTTAAGGTCGTGCGCACGGATCGCGACGGTACGGGAGTTGCGCTTGGTAATGATGCCGATTCGGAGGCCGCCAAGTCGTCCGAGGGAGATGCCGAGGCCGTCATGGGCTGCAAATCCTTTGGCTTCAATCCCCTTCCCTTCGGCGTCAGGAATGACGAAGATTTGGCCATCGGTGAGGACGCCATCTACGTCGAAGATTAAGATTCTGATGTTTTTTGCGCGGGATTCAGCAGAGAGTTGAGCGGCTGGTGATGCATTCATCTTTCGATGATAACGTGGCAGATTCTAATCTTTCTCTGCGGGGTGAGCGATACGAAGCGGGCCGATGATTTGGCCCGCCGGAGTATCGGGGCGCTATCGTATTAGCGCCAATGACCTTCGACCCAGACATAGCCACCATGGCGCTGATCCCAGTGGCCACGAACCCAGTGAGCATGGGAGTGTGGTGGCTCGACATAGTATCCGGGGACCCAGACGTAACGGTTGCCGTCCCAGCGGTGATAGCCGTCATGCCAAGCCCAGCCGGGGTGCTCGTGGGGTGGAGCCGGGACAACTTCGACGGGGCGTGGGGGCGGTGGTCCAATCCGTACGACGACCTGGGCTTGTGCAAGGCCTGCAACAAATAAAAGGCCGCAGGCGACAGTTGGGAGGAATTTCTTCATCGTGCTTCTCCTTATCGAGCCGGTTGGTTACCAGCTGATTCTGACCTACTAAGACGCGAGCTTCCACCAGCAAGTTGTTGTGGAGATCGCAAAATGTCATTAGCTAAATAGTTGCCTGCATAAGGGTTATTTATTTTTTCAGGGCGTAGGGGAACTCAAAAACCAAGCCAGCGATGGGGAGAACTACGTTGACGAGGTGGGCTCTCTTGTCGCGCTCGAAGTAGACTCGTCCGCTGATTACTTCATTGGGTGCGATTGAGGTTGCGGCGAGATTGTGATCCGTGTCGTCTACCTTTTGTTTTTCCTCTTCGGAGGATGAGGGGGCGGCGGGGTCGTTGGCAGCAAACGTCGACACCGGTGGGACAGGCTGAGGGACGGCGTTGGAAGGTGCTACTGCGGGCTGCGGGAGTACGAAGCTAGGGGGCGGAACGTAGAGAAGAACCTTGGGTTTCGGAGTGACGACTTCGACGCGAAAGTCATCCGGACTCATCGGGAGGGGCATGTCGGTGTGGTTGGTAATGCTGACGTCGGCCCGGGTGTAGATTCCCTCCTTCGAGAGGGAGACCATGACCGTGTAGCGTGGAGTGTCGATGACTTTATATTTGCGGCCATAGAGGGTTTTGGTTTCGCAACTGGACTCGCAAAGGATTACGTTCTCGGGC
>Ga0210397_10001650_pt1 | contig 14301 bp, 24 predicted proteins | sample IncBWH2OmetaG_FD_160126 | JGI IMG/M metagenome (GOLD analysis project Ga0210397, IMG submission 160126) | Forest soil microbial communities from Barre Woods Harvard Forest LTER site, Petersham, Massachusetts, United States - Inc-BW-H-2-O ...
CCTTGGCGGCAGGCTTGCCCTCACCGGGCTTCAGCGCCAGCGCAGCGTCGGCCTTGGCGAGGCTGGCAGCGAGCAGCTTGGCCGCATCGGGTGCGGCGGCTGCCTTGCCGAGCTCGTCGTTGTGCGCTTCTGCTTCCTTGCGCGTGGTGAAGGTCGTGCCGTCCTGCGCCTTCCACACCTGTTCCAGACCCGGCGCGGGATTGCGCGGCGTCGGCGTGAACGCCTTGTCGGCCTTGTCCTTCTTGTCGTCTGCCTTGTCCGCCGTCTTGCCCTTGTCGGCATCGGCGGTCTTGTTGTCCTGTTCGTCGGTGGCATCCGCCGTCTTGCCATCCTTGCCCTTGGTCTTCGCCTTCTTGTCGGCGGCTGCCTTGGTCAGCGCGTCGCGCGCGGGCAAGATGTACTCCGGCCACTTGGCTTCATGTCCCGCCGCCTTCGCCATCTTCGTGGCTTCCAGCGCGACCTCTTCGTTGGTCAGGACGACCGGCTCGGTGACTGGCGTTTCGGTTGCGGCTGCCTTGGCGGCGGCTTGACCCGCCGCTTCCAGCTTGGCCGCATCCACCTTGGTCAGTTCGGCGCTGGCCTGTTCGATGTACTCGGGCCACAGTTTCTCATCGCCGACCGCCTTGGCCAGCGTGGTCGCACGCTTGGCGATGGCATCGTTAGTCGGCGTATCGCTGCGATCGGCTTCGGTCACGTCTTCGATACCGTGATGCTGGAACTCCACCTCGGCTTCCACGCCGTCGGCCTTGATCATGGTGAACGTGGCGGTCTTCACGCACGGATTGTCCACGATGCTGATCTCGGCCGGATTGGCGGTGAAGCGGTTCTTGCCCAGCTTCTCGTCCTTCCAGACCTTGGCGTATGCGCCGCCGATGCTGAAGCCGGTGTAGACGCCTTCTTCCACCTTCTTCCATTCGTTGTCGTCCACGATCTTGGCGGCGATCTCGATGCACTTCTCCGCATCGTTGAAGACGATCTCCTCCGCGATCTTGCCAGCCGCGACCTTGCCGTGCATGGCGCGGATGTTGCCGAACGACTTGCCGTCGGTGACCTTGTTGATGTCGGCGGACCACGCCTTGAAGTAAGGCACGGAACTGTCATAGTCGAAGATCTCCCCCGACTTGTCCACTTCCTCTGCCGTGGCGACGCCATAGACGATGCGCTGAACCGAGTCAACCTTGGTCAGCGGAGCGAAGAGCCTGAGTTTCATTGGATTGTTGCCCCTTCTTTGGGTTGATCGGAAAGCGTATGCTCCCGAGATGCCACGAGATTGTGGCGCGCAGCTTTAGTGCTTTGGACCAGTTTTAGCAAGCGGTCGTTCACTTGCTGCTCCGTCATATGCTCCCACCATGTCGCAAGAGCATGCGCGATGCCAGCGTAAGCCATCGTCTCATCGAACCCGTCCACGCTGGCATCGCCGTAGCGACTGAGGACGCGCACCTTCTTGTCCATGGTCTCGGCCAGCGTTGCCGCCGCGTCCATGCGTTGCTTGACCGTTATCGGTTTATCCGCCATAGGTATCTCCATACACATAGATGTCAGCCTTCGCAGCCGCGCCTTGCGGCGTGGTCAGGCTGAAATACAGTGGCGTCCCCGCTGGGAGGATCAAGTTGGGCGCTGCCAGCGTCAAGTCCAATGCCGTGAGAGCATTGGTCAGACCGGTGTAGATCTGTGTATTGGCGACGATGGCTGTCCCAGCCTTGGCGGCGGCTGTATAGAAGCCACCGACCGCCGTACTCATACCGTTCACCGTCGTGTTGTTCACGGTGATGCGGCGAATGCGATACTTGATGTTGCCCGCAAGCGGGAACGTGATGATATGGTCCGTGACCGAGTTGAAGTCGGCCTGGAGCAATTGCCCAAGCAGGTCGGTCGGCGGGGGCGTCAGCACGGCGCAACCCGCGTTGATCAGGTCTTGCTGATCGTTGGGCGTTCCAACGTTCGTGATGATGCCGTATTGGTCCGCGACGTACACGTTGCCTGAAGAGACAACGATGGAGCGGTTCGGCACTGAACTAAGCATGATTGACATTACTCGTCCTCCTCGTCGTCTTCTTCATCCGCCTCTGCTGCATCTGCTCCAACGACGGCGACCAGCGTGCAGCGACAGTTCGGGTGTCCGGGCGGTTCACTGTCGCCGCTGCCAAAGTCATCGTCCAACGGAATGGGACCTTCGTCCTCATTGGCTTGGCAGATTTCCTCATCCACGTCATCGTCACCTGCCGTGGACCAAGCCTTGTAATTCACGACGCCGCTGTTCTTGAACGCGGCCATGTGTCCTTTGTTGTTTGCCGTGATGAGTTCGGTGCGGGCAATCATCATGGCGCGTGCATCGCTAAAAGCGCCGAGATCGCTGATTGTATCGGCCAAGTCTGCGGCAGGCGTGCCATCTTCAATGGCTTGCTGCACCGCCGCCTTGATATCGTCCCGCGTTGTATCGCTGATGGCGAACACGCTGTCAGGGTTGTCCACGAGGTTGCCGCTGTCATCATACTTCATGCCGACCATTTCGGCGCTGCGCATGGTGGCGTATTCGTCAGCTTCCTTGAACACCTGGGACGTGATGTCACGGTCGTCAACGCCGAGCGTCGCCAAGGCGCGGCTCGCGCCGTCCCTGCCGATTGCTGCCAGTTGTGCGTCCGTCGGGTCCACCAATACGCTCCAGTCTAGTTCAACGCTTGCCGCAAGTTCCGTTGCGGTCATCGGTTTCTTGTCGGCCTTATTTAGGATCCGGCTGTATCCGTTCCTCAGCAACTGCGCCGTCGTTTGGCGCGCCATATCCTTTAGGACGCGGCGAACTCGCTTTGCGTAGCGCGCGACGCCTCTTTTCAAGGCTGCCGTATCGTGCGTCATGTGAACCAGATGACCGGTGAAATTTCCGCAAGTCGGCGCGCGACTTGCCTCCTGCCAGCTTGTTCGCATCACCATCCGGCTCTACCGGGCTTTCGCCATCATCCTGAGCTTGCTTGGCATCACCGCTCGGTGCGCCGCCTTCGTTGCTGCCTCCCGCTGCATTCGGGTCTTGGCCTTGCGACTTAGCGTCAAGCGCCGCTTTGGCATTCGCTGTTGCTTGATCAGCCCGTTCTCCTGCCGTTGGCATGTCTGCGTTGACATCAATGGGGACGTAACCGTTGGCCGTGTAGACCATTGCGATGTCGCCTCCCGGAACAGGCGGTTGCCCAAGCTGGTCGCGGACCTCGTTCTCCTTGAGCGTGCCTGCCTTCTGGTATCCCGTCAGAACCTGCATCTGGACCAGCGGGTCAATTTCGCGGTCATCAACCCAGCCGAACTCCAGGTCTTCGTAGCCGAAGTCCTCGGTGATGACATGGTCAACCATCTGCTTGACCCACAACTGGAGCGGCGCAAGCCCTTCTTCCAATGCGGTGTCATGCGCGGACTGCGCCGTGGCGCGGTTCATCTGCTTGACGAACGGCGTCGGCGGCAGGCTGAACGCATAGCAGACCATGCGCGCAAGCCATTCGTCCATGACGCCGGTCAGGTCCGGTTCTTTCATGGCGATGTAGTTCTTCGCCACGCCGCCGGGAATGAACTTGATGCGCCGCCGTGCCGCGAGGTTGCCTGCCAGCATGCCGTCAAAGCTGTTCTGCATGCGCGTCACCTGATCGGCGGTCCAGGTGTCTGGCGTGCCGACCAAGGCTTCCGGCATGTTGCCATCGGTGTAATAATTGAGCTGAAACAACTGCCGACGCAGCGCGATGTTCACGGACATCACGATCTGTTCCACGGGGCTGTATCCGTAGAACTTGTTGATGCGCACATTGCGCGGCAGATACAGCATCTGCGCCGTCGTATAATTGACGGCCGGAAATCCCTTGAGCACTTGCTGATACGCGGGCGCGGGCGGAGCAGGCGTCCTGCCCCAATCGGTGATGACGCGCTTGATGGTCGCACCGTCAATGACTTCCAGCGCGCACAACCCGCCGCCGCGCAACCGACGCTTGAACAGCGTGGCAGCGTCAATGACCAGCATGTCTTCAAGCAGCATGCGCAGCCACGTCCCCCAATAGTGTTCACCGTCGGGGCGCGTGAAGAACTTGGTAAGTGCAATGATGCGCGGATCATCCACATCGGCGCTGGTTTCCCCATTGGGCAGCACGCGCGGCACGATGTTCCAGGCAAGGCGTTCCATCTGGTCCTTGCGCGTTTCAATGCAGAGCCTCGCGATGTCATAGCAGTCGGCAAGGTTGCGCAAGTCCGGGAACTTGATCGGCTCGTAAGGACGCGGCGACAGTTCAAGATTGTAACCGCTGTTGTAATCCAGCGCGCGGCCAGCGACTTCCGGCGGTGCGACGGGCGCAAGCGGATTGAGCGGACCGAACCAGTCGGCACCGTTTCCCTGAACAATGCCTTGGCTGCTGGAAGGCCCAACGGACAATCGATAGGCGTCAATGCCCACTGCCGTCACGCGGCTTCCTGGAGTTGCCCTTCCGCCTGCATCACTCATGTCAGTTCCCTGTTCATATGAAACACCGGCAACGCTGCTTTGCTATCTGGATGGCGTTTCCGCATGGATCGGGTCCACAGCATCCGCAGCGTTGCCAGTTTCACTTCACCGTTGCTTAGGCCGCTCCGCCGTAGGCATAGGTGAATTCGTAGTCGACGAGACCGTTCGCGGCCGGAGCCGTGGTCGGTGCGATGGTGCGCGCCGTGGTATCCACGGTCGTCGTAGACGCCACGTCATCGGCGGCGACGTTGGACGTGCCGAGCACCTTGGTGATCTTCGTCGCCTTGACGCACGCCAGATTGACACCGCCGAAGCCCGCGCCTGCCTGGAGCGTGCTGACGCCGAAGTCGTTGCTGACGCCGATGCCGAACGTGTTGCCCGTGCCGGAACCGTTCGCCGCATAACCCGCGATGGTGCCAGAGATGAACTTGGAACACGCGAACTTCGACTTGGCCGTGCCGGACACCGCGCCGAACTGGTTGAGCGCAACCACTTCGGTGATCTGGTTGCCGTCCTGGTCCAGATACACGGCGGTCATCGTTCCGGCCGTGATGTTGGTCGTGCCGGGCGTGCCGAGGACGATGCGATATTGCAGCTTCCTGGCATGCGGCGGCTGCGCAGCGATGACGATCGCACCGTTCGCCGGCGTCGCGGCGTTGACCACGCTGACCAGATCGGCGGGCAGCGGCGAGTTGAAGCTGGCCTTGTTGACGTTGAGACCGTAGAGCGAATAACCGGCATCGAGCAACGGCGCGACGTCGGAAGGCTGGACGTTGGAAATCGTGCCATCGCTGCCGATGGTATATGACGTTCCCGAACGCCCTTGGACAATCCCGCCTTGGCCAGCGGGAGCGATCAGCTTGAGTGTCATTGAACTGCTCCTTGTTGCTTGATGAACCCGCCACGCATGAGCGGAATAACGTCGTCGGGGATTACGCGAATGAGGTTGTCAGAACCGACGACATACTTCTGACCCCGCGTTCCGTACACGACAGACGGTCCATTCGGCGGACGCATCATCGTGACAAGCTGTTCTGTATCTTCGGCTATCTGCACGGCAACACGGTCGCCAGACATTTGCCACCCGATGTCAAGCGGTGGCGGCACATTGGCATTCTTCGCTGCGTCCGCCGCTTGGCGTTCGTAGAACTCCAACAGCCCAAAGCCGGGCATATCGCCGACCAGCAAATCGCTGACGCCCCAGATCATTGCGTCTGCACGATCAGGCGACTTCTGTCCCTGATAACCGTTGGTCGCAAAGTTGCACATCTGCTCTTCCATCTCAGGGAACGGCACACGATGGTAGACACGGCCCGCCGCATACAGCGCCGAGACGGGTTCAGCGCGGACTGCCTTGCCGCGTGACGCATGCACTTCCTTGAACGGTACGTTCTTGTCAATGGTGCCGATGGTGTTCTGAACCATTGCACCGCCGAAGTTTGCTTCCGCAACGACCATGTCGGCGCGCCAACGCTTGTAGAGCGTGACGACCTTCTGTCCCCAGCCGTCCGGTCCACCCGGCGCATAACGGTCGCTTGCATCCTCAAGCACATAGCAACGGTTGTCCATGCCGAGACCAACGACCACGATGCCGACTTCGTCGCTGCGCTTGTCATCAGGTCCGTGACAACCGCTGGGGTCCACGGCAACGATGACGCGCTGCATGACCGGCAAGATGTAGTCATCAGGCAGATGCACGTTTTCAACTTGCTCATACGTCCAGAGCGCGCTGTCAACGGCTGGAGCGAATTCGCCGTCCCAGAACCGCAGCTTGTCCTTGCCAGCAAGGTTCTCGAGCAAGAACAGGTATTCTGGCGGCAGGAACGGATTGTCCTTGGGATGCATCATGCGATAACGCATCAATGCGCGCATGTCGCCTGACAGCGGCAAACCCTTTTCAGGGTCAATGCCCTTGACGAACAGCTTGTACGACCAATGACCTTGTCCCGGCGGGTTGCAATCGTAGAACATGCGCAATCGCAAACCACGGTTCTGCCGAAGACGGGTGCGCGCCTTTTGCCGAGCGGCATAGCTGATCTGGCTGATCTCATTCAGGTAAATTGTGCTGTGACCTTGGCCAAGGATCTTTTCCGTGCGCTCCTTTTCATCCAAGCCGCCGTAATAGATCAAGGACTCATTCCACGGGAAGCGCACGAACCAATCGGACTTGTTCAGTTCCCACTGCACATGCGGAAACTCGGTCTTCATGATGAACGGGAACGTGTCGTTGATGATGGACGCCTTCAAATGGTTGAAGCGAAAGCGCAGAATGGCATGCGTCGTGTTGGGCTTAAGCATGGCGCGGATCGCAGTGGCGCGCGTCAATACAACGGTCTTCGCGCTGCCCGCGCCGCCATATAGCAGGTATTCCATCTGCGGACCTTGCAGCATGGAACTGGCATCGCGCGCCGCTGGGAACGGATACCGCTTGCCTTCAATGGTCTGGTCAAAGAAGTTGAACGCGCCTTTCGGCAACGGCGGAACGTGCGCGAACTCCGGATCGGGCGTATAGATCTTGCTCATGCCAGCGATCCATCCGATTGCTGGATCACGACTTGCACGGCAACGGAGGTATTGCCTTTCTCATCCTTGTACAGACCCGATGCCTTGGCCAGCTTGTCAAGCGCGGCCTGCTTGTCGGTGCCTTCCACTTCAAAGGACGGGTTCTTGCCCTTAACCTGCTTCACCTTGCGGATGTTCAGCCACGCTTCATCAGGCAGTTTGTCAAGGTCTTCACGGCTTCTCGCCGAGAGGTAATCCTTGGGATTATGAAACGCCATCGTGCCGAGTTCTTCAACGACACGAGCGCGCAAACTTCCACTTTCGGTGGACGACAGCGCAGCGTCAATTGCTTGCGCGACGTGCGGCAGGCGGCGCATCTCACTTGCCATGGCAGCGGCGGATTGCTGCGTCGTGCCGATACCGGCGCGCAATGCTGCCTTGTATGCAACGAGATCAACGCAATATTCCTTGACGAACAAATATTCGCGGTCGGTAAGCTGTTCCGCCCACACCGGACGCTTCGACAGCTTCGCAATTGGCAGCGCGGCTCCACGCTGTTGAAGTTCTTCAAACGCCTTGCGCTGAGCGTCGGTCTTCAAACCCGGTCGCTTCGCTGCGCTCTTGATCTTCCTGTTGCCCTTGGCCAACTGGAGTTCCTGGAATGTTAAAAGACATTGGCAGCACGCCGCCCGCTGCACCCTCATATGCGTAGCGCAAGGCTGGCATGGCGCGCAAGCGGGAGTTCCTGCACGTTGCCCAAGGCAATCCTGCCATTCCAAGACCACGCGAGGGCAAGCCCAATAGGAGGAACAACCATTAGATTGATCAATTAAGCCGACTACTTGCTCAACTTGCATCAAGGAATAGCATTCCAACAACGATGGCTAACCCCTTGTTATTGCTGGTGCTGCTCAACTTACTCAACTTACTTTACTTTCAAAGGGTATAGTAAAATAGTTGAGCCAAAGGCCCCTAAGTAGTGCGCCCCCGCCCTTTTGGGCCTATTGTGCGCCAGAACCCTACCACCTGTCCAAGTGGTTGAGTTAAGCAGGCATGTTAAGCAGGCACCGGCCCATAACCCATACCAAGGAGTTCCACGATGTACGCCTTCATAGACCTCAAAACCCGCATGTTCATCACCAAAGAACCTGATGAAAAGGACGCCGTCAAGCAGCGCGCGTCACTGGAGCGGCAGCTTGTGCGCGTCCACGAACGCAACACTGACAGCATCATTTCTATCGTTCACATGGACGACAAGACTGATGAAACGGATTGGCTGTCGCCGGTCATCATTGGCCCAAAGGGCGGCGCGGCTGTCATCGCAGGCCCCACCGAAGCCAAGGCACCGTCCGTGGACTTGGCTGAAGGCGTCAAGGAGTTGAACAAGGAACACCGGCGCAAGCTGAACGATCTACAGAACAAATTCACCAGCGATTGCGCCGCGCTGTACAACGACCACGAAAAGGCGCTGCTGGCTTTGCTCCGCAACAAGCCTGCCAAGGCCAAGCCCGCAGAGGTCACGACGGCAGGCTATGACCGTGCCGCCAATTGGCTGGACGCCGGTCCGCTGCCGAAAGGCTACAAGGTGAAGCCGTGACCAAGGAGCTTATGAAGTACAAGCGTCGCGAACACGTCCGTGACCGCTTGCGCCGTCTCGGCCGCAAGGTGTCACACGACATGTCAGTCCAGGAGATGGAAGCATTGCTTGAACAGTTGATTAAGGAGCGCTTGAAATGCGCAAGCACGGCATCACCGTAGTATTGCCAGCGGGTCTCGTGGAGTATGAGTGCATCACGGACCCGGACGTGCCGAATCATGTGTTGTACGGCATGGTGAACGGCACATGGGATGGCATTTCAGACGACATAGATATATGGCGGCACGTTGCCGCGCATCTATTGAAGGAGCGAGCAAGCTGATGGGCCAAGTCTCACCACTGTTGCGCCGCACGTCCACCGGCTTCTCGCATTGGTGTCCAGGCTGCAAAGAGATGCACTGCATCCTGGATAGCTGGGAGTTCGACGGCAACCTTACGACGCCGACGTTCAAGCCAAGCGTCAAGATAACCGGCGTGCAAACCGTGGTGGATGATAAGGGAGAATGGACGGGCGAGTGGATCAACGGCGCTGACGGTAAACCTCTCCCATATTGTTGCCACTACTTCTTGACCGCTGGCCAGCTACAGTTCCAGAACGATTGCACACATCCCCTCAAAGGCCAGACCGTGCCGTGCCCGCCGTTGCCCGCATGGCTTCAAGACGCCCCTTAATCACTTATTAACCACATTGGTCCAGGCAACAAAAAAGGCACCGCCAGCGGCGTCAACCGCTAGGGTGCCTTGGGTATGCCACGGGTCTGAAACGCTGCTACAGCCCTCGCCCTGGAGGCAGGTAAGGCAGCCGCAGGGCCAGCCTACCTAGTGCGCACGGGTTCGCTGGGGGCCGGTCTTGGCGGGGGTGGCTTGGCAGCCTGCACTTCCACAGACCGCGCCAGCACGTCGCGCCATAGCTGCAATGCGGTGTCTGTGGCCATGACAAGCATGGTCTGGCGCGCGGCGGGGTCGGGCGACTTGCCATGCACATTGCAGAAGCCGTTGATCTCGGCTGCCAGCAACCGCCCTGCCGTGTCGTAGACGAACAATGCTTCAGCCTTGTCCATGGCGAAACCCCTTCCGCTTGTTCAGTTTCTTGTACAGGTGCTTGGAGGCGCGTTTCTGCGCGCGATTGCGCTTGTCAACGACATGCTCACGCGCGGGTTCATCGTCAGTCGCCTCCTTGGGCATCGTCCTCAGCACCGCATCCGCTATCACCTGTTGCGACGGCAGCATCTTCCCAGTCATGGTATTCGCCCTTCAGTATCTTGCGCTTGCAAACGTGACGCTTCGCATCGCGCATGTGATGGTCAACGTGTCCGCAGTCTTTGCACCGTAGTTCTATCGGCAGGTCGATAGGCTTGCGTGCCATGGTCAACTCCGCACAATGGTTCCCCCGGAACCATAGGCGGATTGCCCACCGGTCTGCAACCATGCGTCTCCGGTGCCAGCAAGCAAACCATGCCGAACAGGAACAGGTACACAACCCAGACGGCAATCCATAGCGGCGCGCGCATCAGAAGGGTATCTCCTCTTCGGCAACGTCATCCAGCCGGACGATAGCATAATGCCCGCGTGAGTAGCGCCGTCCGGCAAGGATGAACTCACTGGAAGCTTCAAAGTGATTGGGATTGCCCAAGGTGAGACCGCCGCGCTCCGCGAGATGCAGGGACTGCCCCGGCCTTACGGTCAGCACCGTCTCGGTCGGCTTGAACACATGCAAGGGCAGCTTGGGACGCGAAGAGACGACGCCGCGCCCTTCGCAGTCTGCACACTCGGTCATCGCAACCGCATACGATCCCATCTTCTGCGGCGTGATGCGTGCCACGGTGTATCCGTAGCCTTCACATGCGTCGCAGGTTGAAATGGGATCATCCAGCGGCTCATGGTCTTCCGGCAGCAAGTCTTTCGTGCGTCCCATGTCAGGTGTCCCTCTTCTTGATTGGAAACGAAAGCCAGTTGTGTTCCTTGCCGTCCTTGCGCGTTGGGATGATGGTCATCTCCGTGACGGTGCCAATCTTTACACCATTGACGAACAGACTGCCGAGCGGAACCGCAGTGCAACGGCAATTCACATGATCCGCGTGATCAGCACCAAGCACGCGCACGGGGATGCCGAGAAACCTCACCTTGCCGTCCAGGATCTGACGGCGAAACTCTTCCAGCCGTACTTCTATGGGCGTGCCGTCATTGGTGAACCACATGGTCGCGCGCATGCTGTCCGCCAGCGTGCCGACGTCTGTCAGCTTGATGGTCAATTCCGTGGGGCGTGGATGCGCTTCTGCACGCCGATGCAGATCGTTGATAAGGCTCATAGCTTGATGTCCACTCGCTTGTCACCGATGACGACGCAGACGTGGTATGCCGCCATCGGCACTTCCACCACCGTCAGACCCGTGAAGTTGGCCGCTATCATCTCAGCGGCCGAACCGGATTTCACCACGTTGACGCCCTTCTCATACAGATAACGTGCGAACGCGGTGTAGTCCCACACTTCAATGCGGTCTACCATGTGGCAGTGCTGCCGAACACGAAGAACGCACCATCCTTGCCGAGGAAGGTGTAGTCTTCCCAGATGCCGAGATGCTGGATATGCAAAACCAGCGTGTCGCCGATCATGAGACCGCCTTGGTTCTCAAAGTCTGGCACGGCATCACACATGATCATGCACTTGGGACGCCCAAGACAGCGCGCGGTCACGGGAAGCACCGTCGCGGTGACATTGTCGTCCTTGTCAAATATGATGGCGCGTTTCATTGTCCTGCGTTCCTCACGATGCGATTGATGGTTGGGATGCTGATGCCAAGGCGTTCCTTGAGCAGCCGCGTCGTGCTGCGCCCTGCGCCTTCTGCGAGCAGCGCGGCGCGCACTTTCAGCACGCGCGCCACAAGCACGGGATCGTCCACCTTGCAGCGCAGGCCGTCATGATGCGGGTCTTGCGGCATTACGACGGCTCCCGCAGGAACGCCAGAAAGTCATCCAGCCGCTTGTTGTCAGCCGCGACCGCGCTGTTCCACCGCTCCGCCAGTTGGGCAGCCAAGTCCGGTGCGAACTTGCGCATGGCGGTCCCCAGCGTTTGCAGCACTTCGCTTTGCACGCAAGCAGCGAACTCCCCCTCATGCGTGCCGAAGTGTTCGCTTGCCTCTGCATCATTGGCAGCCACATAGTCGCAATGGAAGCAGCGATACACGCTGGTCGCCGCTACCCAACGGCGCGCCAGTGCCAGCGCGTTGTGATGGCATGTGCCGCCGCCGTGCCCGCTGTCACCGCATATCGAACAGCCACGCGTCTCATCCATGGCGGCAGCCTCCATCATCTCCATGGCGACTTCCATGTAATCATCCCGCGTGATCGGTCCCGTGCGATAGCACGGTCCCGGTTGGATTTCGTTGTCAGGCATATCACACCTTCGTTGGTTTAAGGGCCTCGGGATGATCCATCCCATAGATGTTGATGGTCTCCATGCGCTGGTCGTGCTGTAGCTTCCGCAGCGTGGCGTCTTCACCATAGCTGCGGAAGTACGCCAGCACGGCCTCTTCGCTGAAGCTGGATGCCGCTTCGTAGTACATGAAGCGACGGATGCGTTCCGGGAGCAGCGCCATGATCTCGTGATGGCGGTCGGCTGATACGGACCAGACGGCTGCTCCCCCGATGGCGATGTTCCCGGTGCTTGGCATCACGCTTTCTCCCAAACCCCGCGCCCGAATTTCTTCAGGACACCGAGCTTCACCTGCTTGCTGATGGCAGCACTCAAGCTGCCTTCGTTGCTGGCGTTGCCACCGACTTTCGTGAAAGCCGATTTCAGGAGGTTGCGGTTCAAGGTAGCGCCGCTCTTCTGTGTCTTTAGGCTTTCCGAAAATTTGAACTCCACAGACGTAGGGTTCGTGCTCGGCTTATCCCTTTCCGGGTTCGGCGTTCCCGGCGGGGCACGACGACGTATCGGGGCAGGCGGTGCTTCGCCTTCCGGTTCATACCGTTTGTAGACCATGCTGTCGAAGTCTTTCCCTTTCAGCAGGTCATACAGAGTGTCCAGGATCTTCTGGTCACCGATGATGGTCATTATCTTAAGCTGCATATTCATCTCCGTTATGTTGGTTCCTACAAAGCCGGAACCGTTGGCTGGTTAAGCTACTAGACGCAGCGGTGAAGCAGACCGCACGATGGTGCCGTCGGCGCGCACCAATTGTATGCGGATGCCCACGCATTGCAGCGCGAACTGAACGGTCAGATGCTGCGGACGCTTGGTGCCGCCACGCTCACCGTTCGCGGTCTTGCGCCACTTGTACAACGTGCCGAGCGCGATGCCCGACTTCTGTGCCACATATTGCAGCGACAGTCCTTGCCTGTCCAGTTCGTTGAAGAACGTGGCCAGCACCGGGTCAACCGGCACCTTCTGTATGTTCATATCATGCTCTCCGTTATGTGCCGGGTACAAAGCCCCCAGACGTTGGCTACCGCAGTTCTGTCCCCTTCAATACGCCAGTGCCACGGCATGCCGGACAGTCTTGCCATGCCGTGTATTCCACTGTCTCAATGCCGCCTTGGTCCTTGTCGCTGTCAACAACGCGCACCTTTACGCGACCCGCGCCCTTGCACTCTGGGCAGATCATGTTCATCAGCTTCTCCAACTGGATGTTGCGGTCCAGGCAGAGTTTGTGATGCAAAGAGACTAGACTCGCAGCCGAAATAAGCGTAGCGATTTCGGGTGTCGTGTCTAGTCCTTTGACTTTGATGGCTTCCACGGCTGACGCCAGCGTCTGCGCTGCTTCAGGTGATGTTGCCGTCGGCCCGCTTGCCAGCGTCGCGAAGCGGCGCACGATCTTGATATCGGCAGGCGTATCGTCAATGCCGAAGCGTCCCGTCACATTGCCATAGAACAACGTCGCGGGCCTGTCCCATAGCTGCACGGCATGCGGCCAGATATGCTCGTACCATGTGCGCAGTTCACCGGTCTCGGTATCCTGCACGTCTGCTATCCAGCGATACAAGCCGCCCTTGTAATGGCGATGCGTCGCCAGCTTCAATGCTTGTTCTTCGGTCATGAGACCTCCATAACTTCAATGCCAGCGGCGCGCGCCTTTGCCACCATGTCGGCCGTTCCAGCACCGCCCGGGAACGCCACGACCAGCTTGACAGGTGGCTTCATGGCCAGCATCGTAGCGTTGCGGATGGGGCCAGCCTTGTTCCCATGCCGTGACCATTCGGCAAACACCGGGACGACCGTATGCCCCGTCTGGTGACACCATCTGTCTGCCAGTGTGTCAGCGCCGCGAGCGCCGCCGTGCCGTATGAACAGCCGCCCGCGCTCGCCTTCCAGCGTCCATAGCGTGGACGACACGCGGTTCATGTCATCGTAATCACGCCCGCCGCATACGATAATCCAACCGAAGATTGGTAGCTTGTCTTCCATCTACCCCTCCTGCTTGGCGCGGATGCGTTGCACCCGTGCGACTAGGAACGCGCGACACGGCACGCGCTCATTGCAGCCGCACGACTGTGAACGGCATGTCATCAGGCCAAGTTCACAGCCGGGATAGTCCGCTGTCTCTTGATCCTTGCGCGCCTGAACCCATGCGCTGTCCGCCTCTTGGGCTTCACGATGCTTCTTCAACGCATCAACCTTGGCGCGCCTTCCCGGCAGGAAGAAGATGATCATTGGCCATCCAAGCCCAAGGGCGGCGCGCAGAACACGCGAACCGTCTGGTGACGAAGAATAAACAGTGCAACCGGCCCACGCATAGGT
>Ga0210397_10001655_pt1 | contig 14277 bp, 9 predicted proteins | sample IncBWH2OmetaG_FD_160126 | JGI IMG/M metagenome (GOLD analysis project Ga0210397, IMG submission 160126) | Forest soil microbial communities from Barre Woods Harvard Forest LTER site, Petersham, Massachusetts, United States - Inc-BW-H-2-O ...
AGGACAGATTAGACAAGGTGTAGGCCGTCGCCTGCTCGGTCCCGGCGCGGCGGAACAGCAGCACGGTCTCGGTGAACGGAAGCCGCGGCAGCCCACCCGGGCCGGTTTCCCAGAAGTGGCCCGGCGTCACGACAAAGAAAAACGGTGGCAGGTCGGGGGTGAGTCCTTCGAGCAGGCCGAGCACCTGCTCGAAGTGTTCCTCCGCCTGCGCGCCGGCGCCCCGCGACACAGCGATCACGCCAAGGGTGTGAGTGGCGCTGGCCACGGCACCGGCGTCGCCGACGGCGGTGGCCAGCGTGCGGGCCTCCTGGACGAGGTCGACCGCGCGCTGCCAGCCGTGATCGGACACCCACGCCAGGAGACCAGTCAGGTGCAGGGTCTGTGCGAGCGTCCGGTCGTCACCGACAGCACGCATGATCGCCACGGCCTCGACGCCGAGGTCGATCTGACGGGCGGTGGGGTCACCGCGTCGCACCTCAATGGCGGAGGCAGCCAGCAGCGCGCGGGCTCGCGACGCCGTGCGTTCGGGCGCCGCGGCTAGAGTCGCGGCCAGCCACCGGCTGGCTTCGGAGAAGTCCCCGCGGGCCAGCCAGAAACGCCACAGGCTGACCGCGAGCCGCAACGCCACCGCCGGGTCCTCAGCCAGGCCGCTGGACAGGGCGGCGCGCAGATTGTCATGTTCGGCGTCCAGCGCCCGCGGTGAGTCGTTGACGATGCCGACGGCCCGCTCCGGGTCGTTCGCGGCGGCAATCGCGACGAAGAAGTCGCGGTGGGCGCGGACCCGCTCGGCCTTCTCACCGGCATCGCGCAGGCGCTGATCGGCGAACTGCCGGATCGTCTCCAGCAGACGGTAGCGCGCCGTCCCGCCGACGTGCTCGACCTGCACCAGGGACTTGTCGACCAGCCGGCTGAGTAGATCGACGACATCCAGGCCCGCACCGCCGCACACCTGCTCGACAGCCTCCAGCGCCATGCTGCCGGCGAAGACGGCCAGGCGCCGGAACAGGACGCGCTCGTGCCCGTCAAGCAGATCGTGGCTCCACGCCAGCGTGGCGTGCAGTGTCTGCTGGCGGGTGACCGCGGATCGGCTGCCGCGGTCCAGCACCCGCAGCGCGTCGCCCAGCCGCGACGCGATCTGGCTGGGCGCGAGGGCCGAGGTCCGGGCCGCCGCGAGTTCGAGGGCCAGCGGCATCCCGTCCAGGCGGACGCAGATCTCGGCCACCGCCGGCGCGGTCGTCTCGTCGAGCGCGAAGCCCGGGGCGGCGTCGTGCGCTCGCTCGACGAACAGCCGTACCGACTCCAGCTCCGCCAGCCGATCAAGCGGCGGCAGGGCACGCAGATCGGGCAGGGCCAGCGACGGCGTGCGCCACGTCACCTCCCCGCCTACGCGCAGCGGCTCCCGGCTGGTGGCCAGCACGATCACGCCTGGGCAGCCGCGCAGCACCTCCGCAGTCAGCCGCGCACACGCGTCCAGCAGATGTTCGCAGTTGTCCAGGACCAGCAGCAGGCGGCGGTCCGCCAATTGCCGGGCCAGCGCGACCTCAGCGGTTTCCGGGCCGGGAATCGGCACGTCCAGCACCGCCGCCACCGTGTGCGGGACCAGTTCCGGTCGCGACAATGACGCCAATTCGGCGACATGGACCCCGTCGGGGTAGCGGCCACCCAGCCCGGCGGCAACCTCGCACGCGAGCCGCGTCTTGCCCGCGCCGCCCGGCCCGGTCAGAGTCAGCAGGCGCGTGCGCCCGAGCGCCTGCGCGATCTCGGCGATCTCGCGTCCGCGACCGACGAAGGACGTCTGCTCCAGGGTTAGGCTGCCCAGGCCGCGCGCCGGCGCCATGCGCGGTGTCCCGGCGGCATCCGGCCGGATCGCAACCGCCGGGCCGGTCGTCATGGCGGTGCTGGCTACGGTCCGCGCCTGCGCGAGCCCGGTCGAGATGGCCGTGGCCGGCCCGGTCGCCATCGCCGCATCTGGTGATTGATCGCCGCCGGTCAGCAGGTCGCGATAGAGCCGCCGGGTCGCCGGTTCGGGGTCGGCCGCAAATTCTCGGGTGAGGCTCTCCCGGAGCCGGTCGAACGCCGCGAGGGCCTCGTAGCGCCGACCGCGGGCGGCCAGCGCCGTCATCAGCAAGCGGTACGCGCCCTCATGGAAGGGGTCGGCCGCTGTGACCGCGCCGGCGACCTCGGCGACCTCGGTGTACTCGCGCCGCTCCGACAGCACCTCGGCGTACTCGATCAGCAAACCCAGGCGGCGTTCACGCAGCGCATCCCGGGGGGCCTCGGCCCAGGCCTCGAATTGATCCTCGGGTAGCAGGTCGCCGCGATACAGCTCGCCGGCCGACCGGTAGTCGCCGGGAGCACGTGTCTCGCGCGCACGCCGGCAGGCGGCCCCGAACGCCTCCACGTCGAGCCAGGGCATCACGCTGTCGGACAGCAGCACGACGTCCTCGCGCAGGGGGAAAAGAACGCCGGATCCGGGGGCGAGCACGCGGCGGGCCACGTACAGCGCCTGGTGCAGGTTGTTGATCCCGGACGCCGTATCGCGATCGGGCCAGAGCAGGGCCACCAGCGATTCGCGGTGCATCCGATGCCCGTCTGCGAGGACCAGGAGTTTGACCAGTGTCCTGGCCTTACGCAGGCGCCAGGCGTCGGCTGCTACCAGGCGGCCGCCCACGGTGACCTCGAACCCGCCGAGAAGACGGATGCCCACGCCCGTGTCGTCAGCCATTGTCTCGATCTGCCTGCCGCGGCAGCCTCCTTCGCCCGACGCTACCCGCAACCGCCCCCAACGCCCCTGGGCGGAGCCGCTAAGGCGGCGGTAAGTGTGCGCAAAGGTGTCCCGCCTAGACCTGGATGGGCCGGGTCGTTCACCGGAACGCCCATAGCAGAGGGAGAGAACACCCATGAGACTGGTCAGAGCAACCCGCCGCGCCGCGCTGGTGGCCGCAGCCGTCACAGCCGCCGCCGGGGCGGCTATAGGGTTCAGCCCGCTCGGCGACAGTCCCGCCGCTGCCGGCACCCCGCCCTCACCGTCACCGTCAGCGTCAGCGTCAGGGGACCCGATCGTCACCCCACTCGCTGCGGCGCTCGTCCCCGGCCCGATCGGCATCGACCGCAGGCATCCCTCGAACGTCGTAAGCGTCCGTATCGACTTCAGGCCCGGGGACACGACGGGGTGGCACTCCCACCCCGGCCCGGTCTTGGTCCAGGTCGTCTCGGGAGCGGTCACCCTCCGGCACGCCGCCCACGGCCGATGCCTGTCCCAGGTCGTCCGCGCCGGGCACGGCTTCTTCGAGGTCCCGGGCGCCGTCCACGTCGCCGAGAACCCCCGGCCGGCCCCGGCCGTCCTCTATGCCACCTTCGTCCTCCCACCGAAGGCCGGGCCCGAGGTGAGTGCGCCGATCCCGGCGCCCTGCCGCTGAGCGTCGCCGAAGCTGTCGGGGACGGTGCGAACGTCTCGACGCATTCCCTTCGACCTGCCACGCTGGCCGCGCGTGCACGGAGTCGATATCCATGCAAGCGGTCGATTTCGCACCCTGTACCGGGCACCGGCTGACATCAACCAGAACATCCTGCCCGCCAGCGAGCCCAGCCCATAGGCCCCGCCCCACGTGTACCAGGTGCATGTGCGCCCGGATTCGCCCGTCTGGCCGCCGCGTAAGACCAACCACAAGAGGAGACACACATCATGACACTCACCTCAGCGACCTCGACGACGCAGGCCGTCGTCAACCACCACCTGGAACGTTTTACTGCCCTCGACTTGCAGGGCGTCGTAGCGGACTACGCCCCGGACGCGGTGATGATCGTGCCGACCGGGGTGCTGCGCGGTGTGCGCGAGATAACGCCGCTCTTTCAGAACTTGCTTGCCGAGTTCGCCAAGCCCGGCGCCACGTTCGACTTGCAGCAGCAGGTGATCGAGGGCGATGTTGCCTACATCTGGTGGGTCGCCGAGACGCCCGATAACACGTACGAGCTCGGGACCGATACGTTTTTCGTGCGGCACGGCAAGATCGCGGTGCAGACCTTCGCGTTCAAGGCGACGCCCAGGGCCTGACGTCCGCGAGTCAGTTACTCACGATCATGCTTGGTTGGCCTCGTTGACGAGCCATTCGCCGGCAATGGCGGACATGAAGACGGGCTGGTGCTGGTAGCCGAGCGAGGTGTAGAACGCTTCCGCGTCGTCGGTTTGCAGGCCGATGTGCTGGCCGGGGACGCGGGCCATCAACTGCCTGACCATCGCTGCGCCGATACCTTGCCTGCGGTAGGCCGACATGGTCCACACGTCAAGAAGGTAGGCGTTGCAGACGCCGTCCGAGAGCAGCCGGGCCATGCCCACCACGCGGTCGCCGTCCCGGGCGATGACGACATGCTGGGATCGTTCGAACGATGCCCGCAGCGCCCCGGGGGACCGGCCGTTGTCGAAGTCGTCGGCCGTCAGGTCAGCCTTGGCCTGCGCCCAGTCGATTTCCTCGAGTGATTCGTCGATGCGTACCGTCATGCCTGGAGCCTAGGTAACGGCGCGCTCTAACGCGGCTGGCGTCGCCCACCAGTTACGTTCACCTGGGGGAAACCCTGCCGCAGGGGGATGCTCCCGGAACGGTCACGTGCCAGACTCGTGCCCGGCAAAGGAGTGCTCTTGAGCGTGAACGAGGATCCGGGCGTCGCGGGCCATATCGGCTCAGCAGTTCAGCAGGGCCCACGGTGAGCGCCTGGGCGGGGGTGGCGGTCGCCGTGACGCTCGGCGGCTACGCGCTGGTGTCAGCGAGGCTCTCCAGGACCATTGTGTCCGGGCCGATGGTCTTCGTCGCGGCTGGAGTGGTGCTCGGGCCGCTTGGGTTGGGCCTGCTCACCCTCAGCAAAGATGCCGAGCCGGTCAAGGTACTGTTCGAGGCCACGCTCGCTTTGGTGCTGTTCACCGATGCGCTGTCGGTTCAGTCGAAGGCACTACGCCGTGATGACTTCCTGCCGATCCGGCTGCTCGCCGTTGGTCTTCCGCTCACAATGGCCCTAGGCTGGCTATTCGCCTGGATCCTGTTGCCCGGCCTTAATATCTGGGAGATGGCGCTGCTTGGTGTCATCTTGGCGCCGACTGACGCTGCTCTTGGCCAGTCGGCGATATCCAATCCAGGTGTCCCCGCGGTGGTGCGCCAGGGGCTTAACGTCGAAAGCGGCCTCAACGACGGGATGTCGCTGCCGTTCTTCGTGTTGCTCCTCGCCGCTGCGGCCGGCCACGAATCGGCCCAGGGGCCGGGCGAGGCGTTCTTCCGCGCTCTGGTGCTCAGCGCCGTGCTCGGCGCGGCGGTAGGGTGGGGCGCCGCGATTGCGCTGCGCTGGTCGGCGGCCGTGGGCTGGGTCGAGGGACAGTGGCGGCACATCTTGGTGATCGCCGCGGCCATGGCAGCCTACGAGCTGGCGGTCGTCACCGAAGGCAGCGGCTTCATCGCTGCCTGGGTCGCTGGCCTCGTTTTCGGTACTGTGCTGCGCTCCGCAACGGACACGCCGCGCTCCGCCGCGGCTGGCCCTCAGCAGAACCTTCGTGACACCGCGGGACTGGCCGAGGACCTCGGCGGCCTACTGGTCGCGGTGAGCTTCGTGGCGTTCGGCGCCGTCCTGCTCGATCCCGCGCTGCAGCACTTGAGCTGGCGGATCGTCGTCTACGCGGTCGCCAGCCTCACCGTGATACGGATGCTGCCGGTCGCCGTCGCCCTGATACGCAGCGGCCTGCGCCGGCCCACGGTGGCCTACATCGGCTGGTTCGGCCCGCGAGGGCTCGCCTCCATCGTGCTCGGCCTCATCACCCTGGAGGAACACATCCCCGGCATCGACACGGTCTCGGCTGTTATCGCCGTGACCGTCGGGATCAGCGTCTACGCCCACGGCGCCACGTCGGTTCCCCTGGCCGCCCGGTACGCGGCCTGGTGGTCGAGGATGTCCGCGAGCCTGCCCGGCCGCGAGGGTGCCGCTGTCAGAAACCGCGACAAGCGCCCGCGCTTCGGCTTCCGTCGCCACCCGACTGAACTGCCGCCGGTCGCGGGCGAGCCGTAGCCTCCGGGAAGATCCTGTTCACGGCGAACCCGTCGGCCGCCTAGTCAAGGAGCATGCCAATGACCACGATCCACCTCAGCCAGACGACCACCGCGACGCCGGGCCAGTTCGTCGCCGGGCTCACCGACTTCGGGCCGGGGCGCTCCGAACTCTTCGGCAACAGCGCCGACGGGTACCTGAAGGTGCATGACCAGGGCCCCGGCCATGCCGATGTCACCGAGGGCTCGCGCGGCGTCTGGGAACGCCTGCACTACGACTGGTCCGACCCCAACCGCGTCGTCATGACCACTACCGACTCCAACGTGTGGGGCGGCGGCTCGGGGCACACCTATACCCTCACCCGGCAGCCCAACGGGACGACCGACGTGGACGTCGTCGTTGTCCGCGAGGGCAAGAACCTTAAGGGGCGCCTGATCGCCATAGCGGTCAGCATCATCGGCAAGCAGTTCCTGGGAAAGGAACTGGGAAAGACGATCAAGGCCATCGAAGCCCGGAACTACGCCGGGTCAGCCTGACTCGATCCGCGCCCCGACCCCGGCGCCGGTCACGACCGGTATCCGGTGCTGTCGGCTAGCTCGGCGGCCCCTCGCATGAGCTCGAGCACGACCGGGCCGAACGCCTGTAGCTTCACGTCGTCACCCGCCCGCTGGAAGCCCTGCTCGAGGACGACGGCGAACTTCCACCTAGCCAGGATGAGGTAGTAGTCGATGTCGTCGACTTGCCGGCCGGACACCTCGGCGTAGCGGGCCAGCAGCGCGGACCGGGGCGGCATACCGGACAGGTCGGCGTAGCCGGGAAACGATATCGCCGGCGAGGTCGCGTCCTCCGGCCAGCTCTGCACCATCCAGGCCATGTCGAGCTTGGGATCACCAACGGTGCCCATCTCCCAGTCGACGATCGCGGCCAGCCGGGCCGGGCTGCCATGCTGGAACATCACGTTGGCGAGCTGATAGTCGCCATGCATGAGGCCCGGGATGTAGTCGAGCGGGCGATGAGCCCGGAGCCAGCCGGCCGCCACGTCGAAGCCGGGGAGTTCGCGGCCCTTGATCCGCTCGAGGAAGGCGGTCCACCGGTCGACCTGGCGTTCGTGGAAGCCATCGGGCCGCCCCAGGTCGTGCAGGCCCCTGGCCCGCCAGTCCACCGCCGACAGCAGCGCGATGCCCTCCGCCATCTGGTAGGCGAGCGCCTGCCTGGCCGCTAGATCGGCGTCGAACGGCGCGGGCCAGCCGGGCTGGCTCATTGGTGACCAGCCGTCGACGAAGCCCATCAGGTAGAACGCCCGGCCCAGCACCGAAGGGTTGGCACACACGGCCACGGCCTCGGCGTGGGGCACGTCGGTGCCGGTCAGGGCCTCGATGATGCGCCACTCCCGGCGGATGCCCTCGTCCCGCCCGGCGGGCGCCGACGGCGGCGGGATCCGCATCGCGCAGCGCAGCTCGCCCCGGCTGATCTCATAAATCTCGTTCTGCGTGCCGCCGGACAAGAAGCGGTGCTCGATGGGCTCCCCCCGGCCGGGCAGGCCCTGGTCGTCCATCCACCGCCCGAGGCGGTAGAGGTCGATCACTGATCCCCTGTCTCGTGCTCCAGGTACTCACCGTCAGTCTCGAAGTCCCGCGCCATCGTGCCTCCTCGCCGGCTGTGGCCGCCGCTTCAATTCTCCCGGCGCCTGACCCAGTACGGAAACAAATCAAGACGATGTTTCAGCCCGGGCCGTGGCACGATCGGCTCGTGACCTCCTTCGCGGCACTGCACGACCTGACCGGCAAGGTGGCCGTCGTCACCGGGGGATCGCGCGGCATCGGCCGGGCCATCGTCCAGACCCTGGCCGAGGCGGGCGCCGACGTGGTGATCGCCTCCCGCAAGCTTGACGCGTGCGAGGCAGCGGCCGAGCAGGTCAGGATCTCGACCGGGCGTCGGGCGGTGCCCATCGCTTGTCACGTGGGCCGGTGGGGCGATTGCGACCGGCTCATCGCCGAGACCCTGGCGTGGGCGGGCAGGCTGGACGTGCTCGTGAACAACGCCGGCATGTCGCCGCTGTACCCGAGCCTCGACGCGGTGAGCGAGGAACTGTTCGACAAGACGCTGGCCGTCAACCTGAAGGGCCCGTTCCGGCTGGCGGCGCTGGCCGCCACGCACATGGCTGCCCACGACGGGGGCTCGATCATCAATATCGGCACTACCGCTTCCCTGACGGCCAGTGTGGGAGAACTCCCGTACGCATGCGCGAAGGCGGGCCTCAACGCGCTCACCGTGGGACTGGCCGAAGCCTTCGCCCCCAGGGTGCGAGTCAACGCCATCCTGCCTGGCCCGTTCCGCACCGACATCAGCAGGGGCTGGGCGCCGCCCGAGGGCGCCGAGGTCCCGTTCGTGCCGCTGGGACGGATGGGAGATCCGGCCGAGCTGGCGCCGCTGGCGCTCCACCTGGCCAGCGCGGCGTCGAGCTACACCACCGGGGCGATCATCCGCGTCGACGGCGGCGTCACCCGCAAGGTCTGACGCATCAGCCGGATGGTTACGCACGTGACCTACGCCGTGCTGTCCTGAGCTGGAGGGCGGCCGGCCGCCCGATATGCCGAGACCAGGCGAAGCAGGAAACCTGCCGACGTGATCGGGAGAAGTCCGGCGTACCGGGCGTGATGGCCAATATGCTCGGCTAGCTGTGTTGTGCTTGCGGAAGAAATGGCTCGGCGCCGCGCGATGGCAGAGTGCCCGCGACGGGCGGGCCCCGTGCGCGGTGCGCGGCGCCGGAACGGTGCTCGCGGCAATCGCATTCGTTACTGTCGCCACATCCTGTACTGATGCGCCCCGGCCGGTCCAGCCATCTCATGCCCGCCTGGCCGCGCAGACGCATCTGCCTGCGTCGGCGACGTCGGTGCTGGCCGGTGCGGCCGATGTGGTCGCCGGGAGCTTGGCGGAAAAACTGTTCACTTCGGCGCCAGTGGTGGTTGTCGCGGGCCCGGGCCGGTCGGCTGAGCTAGCGGCGGCCCGGTCGGCGCAGCGGGCACACGCGCCGCTGCTGCTTGCCTCGGCGTGGCCGGGCCGGCCCGAAGCAGGCGGCGCGACGGGGAAAGCAGTCCGCGCCGCCCAGGCAGGGACCGGCCGTTCTTCAGGCCCGGCAGGCGTAGTCACCGCCTTGCTGCGGGCGCAGATCGAGGCGCTGGACCCGCGCGCCGTGCTCGCGGTGGGTATGGCCGGGAATGTGCAGGCGGCTCGGCTGCCGGGCATCCATGTGGTCACCGACCCGGCGATGCTGCCCGCGACCAAGGCACCCTCGCCCCTGGGCCGCCTGGCTCTGCTCGTGCATCCTGGCGACAGCGACGCCGCCACGCTGGCAGCAGTCACCACCGCGCGAGTGGCAGGGGTCCGGGTGATCGCCGTCCGCGGCGCCGACCCGCGCGCCGACCCGGCCGCCATTGCCGCGCTGTCGGCGGCGCGACCCCGCCAGGTGCTCGCTATCGGGACGGGATTCGGGTCGGCCGCCCAGTTGGCATCCCGGGTCGCCGTCGCGCAGACCGGGGTACAGCTGCCCGGCGGCGGCCAGATCCTGTTCCCCGGCCGCCTGCTGGTCGCCCTGTACGGTCACCCTGGCGCTCCGTCGCTCGGCGTCCTCGGTGAGCAAGGCCTGTCGGCCAGCATCGCGCGGGCCAGGAAGGTCGCCACGGCTTACCGGGCCCTGAGCAGGGTCCCGGTCATACCGGCCCTGGAGATCATCGCAACCGTCGCCCAGGCACGCCCCGGCCGGGACGGCGCCTACTCCTACCAGTCCTCTGTGGCATCCCTGCGCCCCTGGGTACGCCGGGCGACGGCGGCCGGAATGTACGTCATCCTGGACCTGCAGCCCGGCCGGGCTAGCCTGCTCGCCCAGGCCAGGAGTTACCGGTCGCTACTCCGGATGCCCGATGTCGGGCTGGCTCTGGACCCGGAGTGGAAACTAACGCCGCATCAGGTGCCGCTGCGCCAGATCGGCAGCGTGAGCATTAGCGAAGTGAACAGCGTCATCAGCTGGCTGGCCGGCCTTACCGAACGCCACCGGCTGCCCCAGAAACTCCTCGTGCTGCACCAATTCAGGCTGTCAATGATCGGCGACGAGCAGCAGCTCGACACCCGGCACGAGGACCTGGCCATTCTCATCCACATGGACGGGCAAGGCACGCGTGCCGATAAGCAGCAGACCTGGCAAGCCGTCACCGGGGCCGCCCCGGCCGGGGTGGCTTTCGGATGGAAGAACTTCTACGTCAAGGACCATCCGATGATGAGTCCACAGCAGACAATCGCAAGGACCCCGCAGCTCTCCATGATTTCCTACCAGTAACCAACCGGGCGCACGAGGAAGACCCATCGGACGAAACCGCCGGTGCCGCTGGCGGGCATCACGGGGTGTCGGTCGGCTGTGCTCGCTCCGCGAGCGACGCGAGCGCCGCGATCAGCTGCGTCCGGGAGTGGACGCCGAGCTTGCGGTAGATCTGGCGCAGGTGGAATTCCACCGTCTTCGGCGACAGGAACAGGTCGGCCGCGATGTCGCGGCTCGACGCGCCGCGCTGCACGGCCGCGGCCACCCGGAGCTCCTGGGGCGTCAGCGTGCTGTCATCGGGCTCCCGGCGGCGGCGTGCCCCGGCCGCGTTCAGCTCGGCCTCGGCCTGCTCGGCCCAGGCACGGGCACCCAGCTGCCCGAATCCGCCCAGCGCCTCGCGGAGACGCTCGCGCGCCTCGGCGCGCCGCCGGGCGCGATGCAGCCTGCGCCCGAACGCGAGCAGCGTCCGAGCCCGCTCGAACGGCATCGGCCGCTGGTCATCGAGCGCGAGCGCGGTGGTGAAGGCCGGCTCGAAGTCGTCGTCGACCATGCCGCGGCACCGGGCCGCGGCGGCCTGCGCGACCGGGCTGGCGGTCCGGTCCGCTCGCCCCTTCAGCCGGGCGAGCACGCGCCGGGCGTCACCGGTCCGGCCCTGGCGGGCGTAGGCCTCGACCAGGTCGGGCTCCCACGGAACGATCACCGGATCCTCCAGGCCGGTGCCCTCGACCAGCCGCTCGACCCTCTCGAGCTCGCTGATCGCCGCGCCGGTCCGGTCCAGGCCGAGCTCGAGGAACCCCAGGGCGGCGTACACGAACCGGAATCCAGCGTCTATCCGGCCAGTTTCGGCGATCCGGAGCGCCGCCCGCGCCGCCGCGCGGCCCTCGTCGGGCCGTCCCTGCGCCGCCAGGATCCGCACCCTGATCGTGAGCACCCAGCCCACCACCGCGGGCTGCCCGACCTCACCCGCGACCTGGATGGCCTCCAGCGCCGCCGCGTCGGCCGTGTCCCAGTCACCGAGCCGGAACGCGGTATCCGCGGCGACCTGCAGCATGCCGCTCAGCGTCGCCAGCGCGCCGGCCTCCCGCGCCCGCCGGCCCAGCTCCAGGCTTTTCTCTTTGGCCTGCTCGAACTCCCCGAGCGGAATCTGACAGCGCAGGATGACGTGCAGCCACGACCAGTCCGGGCCGAGCGGGTCGAGCCCCTCGGCGAGGCGGGCCGCCTCGCCGAGAACCCGGCGTGCCTGCGATGCCTTCCCGCGCAAGGTGAGCGCCCAGCCGAGCAACCCCAGCACCGCCCCGCGCAGGGCCGGGTCGGTCCGGTCGTCGAGTAGCCCGGCCGCGCGCCAGGCCAGCCTCTCCGCCTCCAGGTAGGAACCCAGGGTGGTGGCGCCGTTGGCCGCGTCCGAGTACATCGCCGCCGCGAGCGCCGGCAGTCGCGGCGCGACCAGCCCGGCCTGTCCGACCAGCAGCGGCACGGCCTCGGCGCCCCGGCCCCGCCAGACCATCATCCGGCCGCGCAGCTGCTGGGCCCGCGCTCGCTGATCTTCGGTGCCGGCTACCTCGGCCGCCTCGCCGAACAGCGCGAGCGCGCGATCCGCCATGCCTGCGCCGGCGGCCGCCTGGCCCGCGGCGATGAGCCGCCGGCTCGCAGCCTCGCGGGCCGGCGTGAGACGCGCCGCGCGCTCCAGCGCGCCGGAGCCCGCGGCGTAGGCGCGGCGGGCCACCGCCTGGCCGCCGACCCGTTCCAGGTCGGCCGCCACACCTTCGTCAGTTCCTATCGCGGCCGCCGCTAGGTGCCACACCCGGCGATCGTCATCGTCGCCCAATGCCGCGGCTAGGGCGGCGTGCGCGATGCGGCGTTCGGCCGCCGGCGCCTCCTGGTACACCACGCCGCGGATCAGCGGATGGGTGAAGCTCACCCGGTTGGCCCCGATCCGTACCAGGCCGGAGGCCTCCGCCTCGCCGAGATGCCCGACGTCGGTCCCGGCGCCCAGGCAAGCGGCGGCGATCACCGCCAGCTCGGGCCCGGCGTGCGCCGCGGCGATCAGCAGTGCCCGCCTGGCCGGCTCGTCCAGGACGCCGACCCGGCCCGAGAACGCGCGCTGGAGCCGCCGGCCCGGCGTGAGCGGGAGATCCAGGGGTGCGGCACCGGTGCGCTGGTCAGTGTTCAGCGCCGCGGTCAGCTCGACCAGGGCCAGCGGATTACCCGCGGCAGCCTGCGCGATCGCGGTGGCGACGGGCGGCGCCAGGTCCGGTGCCCGGTGCCGCAGCAGCTCGGCGGCCCCGACGTCGTCCACCGGCCCGACCTGCAGCTCTGGCAGGTGGACGTGCTCAGGCGGGTACCACGGGTCCCGCGCCGCCAGCACGACCGCGAGCGGCCCTCCGGCCCGGTGGGCAGCGTACTCGATGCACTCGCGGGAGGACTCGTCGATCCACTGCAGGTCGTCCACCACGGCGAGCACCGGGCGGCGCTGGGCCGCTGCCCGCAGCACGCCCAGCGTGGCCACGCAGACCGCGAGCCGGTCACCGGGGGCCGGCGGCCCCAGGGCCAGTGCGCCCATGAGCGCCGCCGCCTGCGGTTCCGGCAGCGCTGTCAGCTCGTCCAGCACCGGATCCAGCAGGTCGGCCAGCGCGGAGAAGGTGAGTTCCGCCTCGGTCTCGGCGCCGCAGGTCCGGATCACCGTGACCCCGTCGCCCGAACGCACGGCCAGGGTCTCGAGCAGCGTCGTCTTGCCGATCCCGGCTTCCCCGCGCACGACCAGCGCGCCGCCCTTGCCGCCGGCCAGGGCGGTGAGAAGGTCGTCGAGCCTGCTGAGCTCGGCCGCCCGACTGACGATCATCCCCGCGGCTCCCGGAGTCCCGGTCTGGTGTCCCTGCCCTCCATGCAAGCGCCGCTGTCCGGCTCATGTCCATATGTTCTCGTATTTTCCGCGGCCCGGCTCCCTCTAAGAATCCAGGGATTCTCCTGGTGCATCGCGAACGGCGGCGCGGTGACACTCGGATCTACGGGTGGAAGGACCATGTCATGACAGCTGCCGAGGGGGGAACCGGCCGGGCGCCGGCGCCAGAGACGATCGACGTCCGGGCGGTGCGCAGGCACTTCTTGTTTCCCGGGCGCGCGCGGGTCGCCCTGAACAACGCGGCGAGTACGCAGCCGCCGCGTGAACTGCTGGCCCTGTACGCCTCGCTCGGGCCGGACTACGAGAACGTCCACCGGGGTCAGTCCAGTGCCTCGGCCGCGATGACCGAGCGCTTCGAGGAGTCCTACGACACGATCGCGCGGTTCATCGGGGCGCCCGGCCCGGCCAGCATCGCGCTCTACCGGAATACCACCGAGGCCATCAACGCGGTCATGTACTCGCTGCTCACCGAGTTCCGTGACGGGGACAACGTGGTGACGACGCTGATGGAGCACAACTCCAACTACGTCCCCTGGTACGCGATGTGCCGGGAGATACTGCCGCGGTTCGGCCGCCGGGTCCAGTGCCGCCTGGCCCGGTTCGACCCGGTCTCCGGCGAGCTGGACCTGGAGCACCTGGCGTCGCTGATCGACGAGCGCACCAAGCTGGTCTGCTGCACGGGCGCGTCCAACTTCCTGGGGACCAGGAATCCGCTGGCCGCCGTACGGGCGCTGGCCGACGCGAGCGGCTATTACCAGCCGAACGGGGAACGGCGATCGTGGCTCCTGATCGACGGGGCGCAGCTGGTACCGGGGTCGTTCACCGACGTGCGCGCTCTCGGCGCGGACTACCTCGCGTTCTCCTTCCACAAGCTGCTGGCGCCGTTCGGAGTGGGCGTGCTGTACGCCAGGGAGCAACTGCTGGGTCCGGCGCTACCGTTCCTCTACGGGGGAGACATGATCGCCGAGGGGCGGGTCTTCCCCAACCACGTCGAGTACAACGCGCTGCCCTGGAAGTACGCCGCGGGCACCCCGAACATCCT
>Ga0210397_10001659_pt1 | contig 14267 bp, 8 predicted proteins | sample IncBWH2OmetaG_FD_160126 | JGI IMG/M metagenome (GOLD analysis project Ga0210397, IMG submission 160126) | Forest soil microbial communities from Barre Woods Harvard Forest LTER site, Petersham, Massachusetts, United States - Inc-BW-H-2-O ...
TGATGACCACCCTTACCTGTGGAACTGGGCATGAGCGAAACCAGTTTGCTATCCAAGCGGGCTTCGCGCACGAGCAGTCCCGTAGGAACGGGAACACTTACCCAACCGTTCTTAAGGACGTCGACGGTGAGGTTGACATGTCCTGTGGCTAACTCGCCATTGATGCGCAAGTCGTAGTCGATGCGCGTAAGTGTTGCTTGTACCGCAGGACTTTCCGGTTCGGGTTCGACGGGATAAGCTCTGCTGTGAAGCGTGCGATACTCCGCGACTGGAATCACAACCCAACCCGTCGAGTGCTGATCTTGCGCCCAGCAGGACGCTGCGATCAGAAGAGCAATGCCAAACAAAGGCAAAGTGAAACGCAATTTCTTGCAACGCCGAACAGTGTATGGGTGCGACGATCTCATGGCGCGCCTCTCTTTCTTTGAGTCTTGAATTGGACCTGCAATGCATTCCCAGCGCTGGCCTTATTTGAGGCGAGGGAACTTCCTCCTAGGAACGCAAGTGGGTGGCAAAGGTTGCACCTGGGAAGGAGCAGGCCATGCGATTGGCGCAAAGCAGGTCAGGCCCTCAGAAGCCGCATACGTCTGGCTATATTCGGGATACGGGTTTTGGGATAGCTCCGGATCGCATCGGTCTGTGCGGAAGCGAAGGAGTGCCTATGTTACTCCGTGTGACCAAAGTTCAGCGTAGTTCGAGATGCATGTCGTTCTGCTTGCCGTGGAACGTGATTTGCAGGGCTCTTTGCTGCCCGTGAGTGAAGTTCCCCGAGATGGTCTTGAGCTCGTCATAGTCCTCCAAGTTGGACTGGACGTGAACGCGCAAGCGATGTTGTCCGGCAAGCAGCCGCACGGTGCTCGATTCGCGACCCTGCGCCGTTCGAAATAGAACGAGATGCTTTTTGCTCTCGCTGTTCAGCGAATGGGAATAAAGAAGCCCATCATCACTCCAAACCGAGATGCTGCCGTCCGAAAAGTGATGTTCGATGCCGATGACAAGCGTGGAATCGGCGGCGGCGTTAGGCGCAGCGAGGCGCACTGTCGCAGTGCGGTTAGCAACGTGAGTTGAAGATTTAGGTTTCGTGGACTTCCTGTCGGGATCAGGATCGGCGGTTGCCTGGGTCGCTCGCTTCTCTGGTGGCGGAACAGGTTCAAGCTTGTAAGGAGCGACGTTTTTTGCATTCATGCGCTCGATTGCGTAGTGAGCGGGAGGGGCAGAGGTATCGGGTGCGCTGCTGCTCCAGCGGCGCCATGTCATGACTGAGAGCGCTGTCATCAGGAGAGCAAAAGCCGTAAACAGCGCGGAAGGACGGCGAAGGCCCTGACGCAAGAGTGCATTCGTAGAAGCCAACGTTTTTTGCCGCCATCCGTCCGCCGACGCAATTGCTGGATACGGCCTACCGGCTGAAGCAAGGTCAAAAAGGCCTGCGCGCCGGGAAAGGCCCGTGTTTGTACTGGTATGTGATCGGTCCTGGATTGTATCCGAGTTTAGGTTCTCTCTAAGTTCGCGCACATCGAGGGCAAACTCCAAGCCACGCTGGTAACGATCCGCGGGGCTTTTCGCCATGGCGCGCGAAATCACCTTATCGACGCCAGGCGGGAGATCAGGATCGAGAGCGCTCGGCGGAAGGGGATCGTGATTCGCGAGCTTGAAGCAGACGGTGGTGACGCTGTTGCCCTGAAAGGGACGGTATCCGGAGATCATGCTGTAGAGGATCACGCCCAAGGAGAAAAGGTCCGAGCGTCCGTCCACTTTCTCGCCATTCAGTTGCTCGGGAGACATGTAGGCTGGCGTTCCAAGGACGTGTCCCGGCAAGGTCAGATAGGAGAGGTCGCGTTGCGCAATTCCAAAATCGGTGATTTTAGCGCTGCCAGACGTGGTCACCAGAATGTTGGCGGGCTTCATGTCGCGATGAACGATGCCCTGGCCGTGCGCGCAGTCGAGTGCTTCCGCCAACTCTTCGGCAAGCTGCAGTGCTGTGTTTAAGGGAAGCTTGCCGCCTTTTTCTTCGAGAAACTCGCGCAGCGAAACCCCATCGACAAATTCCATCACGATGTAGGGAGTACGAGTGTCAGGCTCCTCACCGACGTCGAAGACGGTGACGATGCCAGGGTGCACCAGGCGTCCGACAGCCTGGGCCTCCTGGAAGAATCGCTCCCGGTAGTCAAGAGCTTCATCGAGATTCGCATCCAGAAGCGAAATGGTCTTGACGGCGACGAAGCGGTCGATCTTGGGATCGCGCGCCTTATAAACGACGCCCATAGCGCCGCGCCCTAACTCGGCGACAAGTTCATAGCGTCCTAAACATTTGCCCCAGCGTGCTTCCACCCGGTTCTCGCTTGATCGGCTGAATTTAGAGGCGGGGAGGTCTATGTATGTTAATGCCAGCCACGTTTCGAGCCTAGAATTGTGGAGTCAAGACTCCATTACTTGGGTAATACGTGGTCACTTAGCAAGGAAGTTCCAGTCTGCGTGCGCCAGCGCACAGGGTGCCCCAAAGGTCCACAGTTTCAACGGGGAAGAAATACAGAATCGACCTTATCCAATGCGGAGGAGCCTTATGGCAGTGTGTGTAGCGCTACGTTCGTTGGTTGGGTGGCGAAACACGGCGCGAATTCAGGGCATTTGAGGCTTGGATTGGCGCAACGTACTTTCGGTGCGGAGTTTCCCTAGGAGGGGGCAAAGTTCATGTTTAGAAAGGTGGCGTGGCTGGGGATTTTAGCGTTCGCCCTGCCATTGGCGGCCTTTGCCAATGAGATTGGTCTGGTTAATGCTGGAGGGGTTGTCATTGGAAACGCGGGTGGCTTGGCCCTGGCGGGCTCAACCTTAATCAAGTATGGGACTGCGGTCGGAACAAACCTGGGATCCTTAACCTTCACGACGGGCGCGTTTACCAGCGGTGACATACAAAACGGCGGTACCCTGGCACCTGGCGGCAACTTCGTCATCACCGGAAATGGAACCAACGGAGTTCCGAACGGCGTTATTTTCAATGGAACCTTCAGTGGCCCGGTAACCTGGTCATTGATAACGCTTAAAGACGGGACGAATCAATACACCCTCACTGGCGCATTGGTCGCAATGAATGGAGAAGTCGGAGCGACCGTGCAATTGACCGTCAACACGGGTACGAGTCTCTTCAGTGGAAGCGCGCAGCTGGCTAGCGGCGACACCTTCCTAAACATCACGGTTCCGGAGCCGGGCACATTGAGCTTGTTGGGAACAGGCTTGATCGGCGTGGCTGGCTACGTTCGCCGGAAGCGCAGAGCGTCTCACCTGTAAGAGAAAGTAAAGATGTAGAAAAAGTACAAAACCTCTCAACCCAAGTCCGCCGCGGCGTGCGGCGGGCTTTTCTTTTGCGCTCAGTAGTTTGCCCTACATTACGCGCTAGCGGCGGAAAAACTCCTTCCTCCCGAAACTTATTCTCCCTCCCGGGGTTCGCACACCCCAGAACCCTAACGCCTGTCGCGTAGGATGTTGTTTGTACCTGGAGCAAGACGACCGACGAAACAGGCGAACTTCAGCAAAAGGAGTCCCTACATGCAGTCCCGCACGCGTGCTCTCTCCATGGTCGTGGTGCTTGCTTTCCTGTTTCTTCCAGGCTGCAGCAACACGCTGAACCCTTTTTGCGGCAGTGCCAGGCCCGCGCCGCTGATCGGTTCGCTAGCTCCAACCAGTGTTCACTTCTCTCAGGTGCAACAGGGAGTTCCCCTGGTGGTCAATGGAAGTCAGTTTGTTGCGGCTTCGGTGGTTCTGATCAATGGGACCCCTCTGGCCACAAGCGTGATGAGCGATTCGAAGCTGAAGGTGATGCTCACGACTGGAATTATTTCCGGGCCGGGAGCCGTCAAAGTTCAGGTGCAGACGCCGAGCGGGAATTCATCGGACTTGGGCTGCACGAGCGGCGGGAACAGCAGCGTACTGATGCTCACCGTGAACTGAATGGCTTAGATTGCCAGACATCCGCGCAGTGCTGAGGCGCCACAGAGGCGGTCTCAGTAAGCCCCATCCCTAAGGCGCGGATACTTTCCAAAGATCAAGTTACACCCGAAGTGATGTACACCACAGGTGGTATTGCGCCTCATGAGCGCAAGAAGCCAGAATTGTCTTCAACGCTGCACGAGAAAGTGCAGTTGGGATGAGAATCCTGCTCATTAGGAGGATTGGTATGCCACGAGCGAATAAGTCCGGGACAGGGCGAAAGGGGCATCGCTGGGTCGCGGGGGTAAAGACGGATTCCACGCATCCGCCGGCCGGCTTATTTACGAAAGACCCGGCTACGATCGCTCGTGTTCTCGCCTCCCGCAAGGTGTCGCCCAAGGGGCCAGGCTCGGGAATGAGGATGCTCACCTACTTCATTAATCGAGCCGGAAAAGAGCTGAGCAAAGCGCGAAGAGCGAAGTTGGAGCGTGCGAAAGAATTATTGGCGAAGAGAAGCCGCGGCTCGTCGCAACGACGGAAAGGGCATGCGAAGGCTGCTGGTAGCCATTAGCTTTTGGTTCTTAACTGCCACTTTGCGTTCTTGCCCAATGTCAAAATCGCGTGTGATACCTTCCGTCGACCGAAACTCCTCCCAGTTCGTCGCGTGAGACGCTGACTGACCAGCGTTTAGTGACTTGGTAATCCCCCTGGACGATTTCCTCCCCGGGCTGCGACACATCGGTGGAAAACGTAAACAGAAAATTCTTCGTGACCCGCTGTTGAATCGCGACGCGGGCAGAAGGATTGCGGCTGTTGCCGCCGAACAGAGGATCAATTTGCAGACTGGAGAGTCCAGCAAACTTCTGAACACTGCTACTGACCTGGCTGGCTGCCTGCGAAGCGACCAGCGCATCTGTGCTCTGACTCGCAGCATTCGACTCTGAGGTGGTGCGTCCACGAGCCAGAAGATTGATGATGTCGGCAGTCGCGAGAGGCGGTTCAGACATGTAGGAGGTGGTGAGCTTGTCGAGAGAACCTCGCAAGTTCAGCGTTAAATTGTATTGTTCGACCGTGGTGGTTACTGCAACGTTCATCACGGGATGGGTCTCATTGGGATCATCAAATGTGATCACACCTCTTTGAAGTTTGTAGCGAACGTTGCGATAAAAAAGCTCGCCACCTGTCAAATCCGTACGGCCGATAATGACTGGGTTGGCGACGGTCCCGATCGCCTGAAGGTTCAGCCGCCCCTCCAAACTGAGTTGTGAACTGGTTGCGCTCAGGCTGCCGGTCGACTGAACCGCAACCTGCAGCTTGATATTGTCAGTGAAACCGGGCTCCGAGGGAACATTACCCTCGATTTGGCCGCCGATCTTGGAGAGATCAAAGTCCGGCGTAAAAGACAAGCTTTCGACCAGCACTCTGCCGTTAAGAGTGGCGGCTTGCGTGGTTCCGACGAGCGCCAGATTTCCCCCGAGCTGGGTGCGTACGCCTTCGGGATAGCGGAAGCGCACCGAGTTCGCTTTCACGGCAACGTTGAACTCGAGCTTTGGACGATAAGTGACGGAGCCCCCAAGATTCACTTCTCCGCCGCCGATCTGGGCGGTGACCTGCGAGATCTGTACTTTTTCGCCGGTCACATCCAGAGTGCCGTTGAGTTTGTCGATTCTCATGGGCGCGTCGGGAGTCGAGACGGCGATGTTCTGTAGATGGATTTGTCCCTGAGTTCCCCAGGATTTTCCCGAGCCGGAGCTGCGAATATCGAGCGTGACCAGGCCTGCCGAGCGCAGATCGGGCTGCACGATTCGGAGAATCTGCGCGTCGATGGTGCCCTTGGCGGCCAGAGTCGCCGGCGCTTTCCCTTCAAAGGGCAGATTCCCCTCAATGCGGAGCGAGGTTCCCGTGCCTCGAATTTCCGTGGGATCGATGGTGAGAATCGATCGCGAGAACCTTGCTCGCATGGGTCGGGCAACGCCGATCTCAATCGATTGATAGTGGGTGCGGAAGACCGGCACGGTCAGGCTGCCTTCCAACTGCGTTTTGTCCTTCAAGGGACCTTTCAATGTGCCGTGCAGTTCTACTTGGCCGTCGAACCCCTCAGGAACCGTGGTATAGGCGGCCAGCAGTGGGCCGACTGCGATGGTTCCAGTATCGACCTGCAAATCAGCCTCATTGTTGCCTCTCAGGTCCACCATACCGTGGGCCTGAATTGCCGCCTGCTCGACTTGGGAGTGCAAAGTGACATCCGCACGATGTTGGGCGACGCGAAGATCGGCCTTCACATCGGAGTACGATCTTTTTTGCATCTCGAGCTTCGTCAATTGGACGGTTGCTGTCAGTTGGGGGTCGTCGATGGTTCCTTTCCCGTCTCCTGAAGCACTGAGAACTCCGTTCAGGCCGATATTCTTGGATTGGACAGCGTGTACTTTTTGCAGGGTTAGAGTTGGAGCGTCGAGATGAAACGTATACGCCTTGCTCTTCGGTGTATAGCCCAGCTGCGCGTTGATGACGCCCGCGGTGGAGGCGACATGAACCTTCGAGGTGACTGAGCCGTTGGCGCCGTTGAAGTCCACGGTGATTTTATCGATGGGTTCGCCGTAGGCGCGCCCGTTTGTCACCTTGAGTGATCCCGATCCCATGGGGTCGAGCTGGGTGCCATGAATCGAGATGTCGCCTGACAAATTGCCTTCGAATGGATAGTTCGCATTGGCGAGGCGCTCAAGATCTGCAATGGAGAGTTGCTGCACAGAAAGCTTGCCAGAAACCGGGTTCGAAGTCAGGTAAGACCAGCGGCGCAGGCCGACGCTCGCGTTGAAAGATGCCGAGCCTTGATGAGCGCTGGCCAGGGTTCCGTGGTCGATCACAAACTGCGCAGGATCGGCATGGAAGTTCACGGTTGCGCGGCTCCATTCACTTCCTTGTACCTGCAGATTCTGCGCCTGTAAATCGCCACTCAGATGGGGCGCTTGCATGGGGCCTTGGATGTTGGCATTCAAAACCGCAGATCCCGCAACGTCGGGAAGCTGAGACTCGGCCGTGCCTCGAATTGCAGATGAAAGCATGGCGAGTTGCTTCAGGTCGTCGACGTGGGCATTCACGCGCACATTGGAGTGCCGGCTTAACTGTCCGTCGGCGGTGAGGGCTGCAGAAGGGATGTTGAGGGTGGTGTGATGCAATGCGATTTGCTCGCTACGGCCGTCGTAACTCACATCGACCAGGCCAGTGACTGGAATCGCAGATGTTGCGGACTGGGGCTTGCGCCCTTCCTCGCGCAGACGTAGGACAGCATGCAGTGTCGAGCTTGCCAGAGTCCCGGCAGAGTAAGCGTCCAGGGTTCCATCTGCTCTGCTGAGCACCGCGACTTGGTTGGCTTGCGGGTTGCGGAGCGAATGTTGCGCGGCCTGCAGCGAGAGATTGCGCACAGCTGCGTGAATTCGAGATACGGGCTGCGTATCAAGGTGCTCTACGTGGATATCCGCGCTGAGATTACCGCCGAGCGTCTCGGCTTTCAAGTCTCTGGCCTCAAACATGCCGTTGGAGAGCGCGTATGTGCCGCAGAGGCGGCGCAGTTCGAATCGTCCGTCGGGCGAGGAGGCCGTAAACGCCTCGCTCGAAATATCCCCATGCAGTAACAGGGTCTTCAGGAGCGGTTGGTTGTCCGCCGCCTGGTAACGCAGGGTTCCCTTGAGGGAGACATCTCCCGCGGGAGTGACTTGCGGGGAAATACCGTTAAAGTCATTCCCATGGAGAAGAATCTCGTATTGTCCATCGGCGCGAGGATGAGCGAAATCGGCCACCTGGGCATGAATGGTTGCGCTAGAGCCTCCCACTTTCAGCACAGCAGAGTCGATCACAAAACGATCGGGTGCCATCCCGAGGCTGGCGTTGAAACTGTGGGAAAAAGGCAGCTGTTGAAGGTATGCGACCTGACCGCGATCGTAAGCGATGCTGCCGAGATAACGGGTGCTCGCCGGATCGAAGTGAAAATCAGCCTTCAGATTGTAGAGATCGGCATTTAGAGGAACGGCCTGGTCGTCGGCGTAGATTTCGCCATTGCTCAGAAGCGCATGAGCGACGGCGAGGTCGAAGACGTTGGTTTGACTCTTAGAAGTGCTCGGAGGTGGTTGCGGGAGATTGCTCTGACCCTGGGCGTTCACGCGCAGATGCACTACTGGATGATTGACCAGCAGTTCCTGGAACGTGAGCTTGCCGTGCAGCAGGGTCTGCAGCCCCATGCGAACCATCAGCCTGTCCGCACGCAACAGAGGAGCGTCGGTGGACGCCTCTTTTCCGCGGACCGTGACGCCATAGAGGTTCGCGCTTAGGGTTGACGGCTCGAAAATAAACTTTTGAATCTCTGTATGACCGCCGGTGGCCTCGTTGGTCGACTGCACAAGCTTGCTGATCACATACCGTTCGAACCCCTGGCTGCGGAGCACGGCATACGCACCTATCAGAATCAAAACGATGAGGCCTAAGATCGCCACAATCCACGTTGTCACTTTTTTTCGACTCATGACTGTTCCTAAAATGCCTGACCCAAGGTGATGAAATACTGTGTCGCGCCAATGCCGGGCACAGGATTCAAGTTTCTTCCGATGTCGATACGAACTGGACCGATGGGAGTGGCGTAGCGGAGACCGACTCCGATAGTGTTCGTGTAGTTGTTCACGAAGCTGGCGAGATTAATCGCGCTGTAGACATTCCCGCCGTCATAAAAAACAACACCGCCCAGAGCCTTCATGATTTTCAAGGGGAAGCGAAGTTCGGAATTCAGGATGAAGAGCTGCCGGCCACCGACTGGAACAGTCACATTTACGCAACCCGGCTGGCCCTGCAAAACCCCGCAAAACGGCACCAGCCGTTGTGGTCCCGCCTGATCGATCGGAAAACCACGAAGTGATGTTCCGCCTCCCGAGAAGTACAACTGACTGGTGGGGACGAAGCTGCCGGCAAATGCCTTGGCAAGGCCAATGCGAATGCTGTTGGCGAAGATCATCGAGTGAATCGGCTTGTGGAAGGCGTACTGGCCGAAAGCTTTCGCGAAGCTTGCGCTCGAGCCAAGCGGGCCGGGCGTCAGTGCCAGGTCCAAGGTGGCCAGGATTCCCTGATGCGCGTCGAGGGGCTTATCGCGAGTGTCGCGAATGAGTGTGCCCGAGAAAGTAGACAAGTGAATGTTTCTGTCTCGCGGCAGAACCAGTTCCGGGACGAGCAGGTGGGACAAGCTCGTCTTATTGAAGTCATAACGGAGCTGCAGACGAGTATTCTTCTTGCGGCTGATCAGCCGCTCTACCTGAAACGAGGCGTCACCGAGCCCGGCTGCGAACAAAGGGTTTTGAGTCGTGCGTTCGATCGAGAAGCTGGTCGCCGAACCCCATTGCGAGCCGATGAAGTGCGGTTGGGTATAGGTGGTGAGTGCCCGCTGGTCGAGGCGAGACAGAAGCAGGGAAGTGCTGAATGTCTCAGCGAGACCGCGCATATTGCGGCGGCTGAATTCCACCAACCCGCGAGGACTGGCAAACGTCGATTGGCTGGGCGCGACCTTGTTGCTTCCCAAGCCGACCGTGGGGAGCCCGGGCACGGCTACCGTTCCGCCGGGAGTGTTCCCGCCGCGATGCGACACTTCAAATCCGAACCCATAGGTGATTTCGTTACGCTTTGCTTCATGCACGCGAACCAGGACTCCTTCTTCGCTCTGATCGGTGATGGGCTTCTTGGGGCCCACCGCCGACCAGTCGAAAACGTTCAAGTCATAGAGTCGCGTTTCGGCTGCAAGCAGTGAGCTTCTACTCATCACAGTCTCAGGCTCGATCTGAGCCGTTTTATGGAGAAGCGAGAGCCGGGTTCGTTTTTGTCCCAGGTACAGGACGTCGCTCACCCGTACCATCTGTCCCTCGGTGATGGCATAGGTGACGTCGACACGATGAGGCTCCGAGGGCTGGCGTGCGACGGTGGTTTTGACCTCCGAGTTGAGATAGCCGCGAGTTTGATACGCTGCGGCGATCTGATTGCGGCCTTCCACCATGCGTCGCTGCGAGAACGGATAGTTGGCACGCAACGGAAGCGCCTTCCCCCCGGTGAGACGGTCGAGAGGGACTGTCTGATTCCCAGTGACCTGAACTGCTTCCACCCAAGTCTGCTGGCCCTCCTGAATTTCAAAGACAACGTCGAGGTAGGGTTCTTTGTCCACAACCTTGGGGGTGACTTTAACGCCCTCGTAGCCGATGTCCTGATAGAGAGCACGCAATTTATCGACGCTTTGCTTCAGTTGCTTCTGGCTGATGCTGCCGTGGGACAGCAGGTGGGCCTTCTTGATCAGCACCTGTGAAAGAAGTGCCTGATCGGAAACCTGCTGATTGCCGCGGAACGAGATGCTTCGCACTTTGTGCTTCTTGCCGCTTTCGATGTCGTAGACGAGAGAAATCCGGTCTGACACGCGCTGGAAATTCACCTTCACGTTAACGTCGAAGAAGCCCTTCTTTTGGAAATAATCGACAAGATTCTGCTGTCCTTCCTGCACGAGATCACGATCGATCGTTCCCTCCGAAAAAATTGGCACCAGCGTTTTCAGCTTCCGGGCGGACATCAAGGGGATACGCGAAATTTTCGCTCCGGTCGTGCGAACCGTCACCACGGGTCCTTCTTCGATTGTGAAGGACACATCGGCGCGGTTTGTCTCGGGATGGTAAATCGGTTGATTTTCGTGGACCTTGCTGGCGAGACGCTGCTCTTTGGCGAGCGATCGTTTCAGCAGCTTAGTGGCGGCTGTGATGCGATCGGGTGTATAGGACTTGCCGGACTTGAGAAGCGCTCCCGTTAAGCGAGCACGGATGGTGCGAACGGTGTGCAACAGCCTGGCGGAATCCTGCGAGGGTGGACCTTCAATGTTTACGTTGCCAATGCGAGCTTGCTTGCCCAAGCGCCCGGCAAAGGTAACGTTCACGAGTTGGTTGGGATCGTCAATCGCGGGTGTCGCATGCAATTCGGCCTGGAAATAGCCGTTGTAATGAAGAAAATCGAGGAGAGCAGTTTCCGCCGTGGGTAGGCGGGCCGGGTTATAAGGCTCTTCGTCGGAGAGATTCGCGACTTGCTGCAGCCTGGTGTAGGCAAAGCGCCGGCTGAACACCGAGAAGTCGACGATGCCCAAACGATAGGCCGGTTCGAGAATGAAGCTCACACGAAGACCGGAGGGATCAGGGATCACCTGAGCGGTCACTTTGGGAAATTTCCCGGCCTTTTCCAGCGCCAAGACGCTCTCAGCAATCTTGTCATGCGAATACGGCTGTCCAATCTTCTGGGTGATCACAGAGCGCAAAGGCTCGGTATCGCGGTGAGGGTTGGCGACGAGGTCAATCGCAGTGACAGTTTGCCCTTCGTACACCCGCGGATCTTGGGTTGGTATTGGACCCTCGGTTTGTGCCCAGCCACACACAGGGCTCAGCAAGGCGTAAAGAGACAGAAATAGCAGCGACGCTGCAGGAACGGAAAGAGACACGCGACCTCGGTCTCCACAAGTGGATTCGTCTTGCCAAAAAGAGCCTTCTTGGGAGACTAGCCCTCGAGCGAGGGCAAACCCATCGGGTGGGCACCCTAAGGTCCTTTGATGTTCACGGTATGGGGAAAAGGAGCAGTGTTATGAGCAGCGTTAAAGGGACCACTGAGGAAGCAGCGAACTACCCGTAAATCGAAGCTCGTACAAAAAAAATTGATGTCTCCCATGCCCTGCATTTAGTGATGGAGTTCGTGCTTGCTTGCCCGCTGTTATGACATTCAGATGAGTGAGGTCTTCCGGACCCGCGGAGCAACGGGCACCCATGTGACGCCAAGAGAGTGCAATATGATCGCATCTCCTATCGTGAGCTTGTGGGGGTCCAGAATAATCTCGTATGCATATTGGACGAAGGGGTTAAGCGTAATGCACCAGCCTTCGTGCTGGAGAATCTTGCCGCAGTGATCGCAGGCGGCCTCGGCCGTGTACTGCTTGATGTGATGCCATGTGCTAGAACTGCTGTTCACCATAAGTCGCCTCCGTTCCCGTCACCGCGTTTTTTGAGCATTCACACGACGTGTCGCGTTCGCTCATCTAGGCGCACAGAGTTATGATGCGAAGTCCGATGAAGCATCAGACCGGGGATTTACCTTATTTCCGAAAAAAAGTTCTGGGCGCGCTTTACGATGTACCGATTACGAACTTTAGCGATCTGACGATGGGGTAGATTTTCTGTGGGCGGCAAGCCGCATATCAGCGTGTTGCTAAAGCTGTCCAACGATCCGTTCAATTCAAGGAATCCAGGCGCATACGCTTCTGGTCCTGGTCCGCAGTCTTGCGCTTCAACTCCTCGAAGGTTGCGAGTTCCTTACGCGCCTGCTCAGTATTGCCCTGCTCCTTATAAAGACTGAACAAAAGGTAATGCGCGTCCTGCTGTTCGGGATCGGACGCAATAACGTTTTTTAGCAATTCCACCGCCTCGGCAACTTTGTTCTGGCGATGATAGGTCTTGGCCATGTCGACTTGGGCATCGACGAGACCGGGTTGGAGAGCGAGAGCCCGTTCCAGATATTGTTGCGCTTGTTCCAACTTGTCCTGCTGCAAGTAGATATCGCCGAGGAAAAATTCGGTCATGGCATCATTGGGTGAGATCTTGAGTTCCTCGTTGAATTCCGCAAGTGCTTCATCGAGCCGGCCCGCTTCCCGATACAAAGTGCCCAGAGCGTAGTGAAGGCCGGCAGCATCGGGCTTTTCGGCGATGGCTTTTTTGTACTCATTCGTCGCAGCCGGATTCTGCCCTTGCTGACGCAACATCTCCGCCCTGAGTTGATACATGCGGTAAGAGTCGGGTGCGGCCTTGGTCAGCTGCACAAATGAGTCTGAGGCGACGTACATCGCGGCTTTGCCCTTGAAATACAGGGCGTCAGGACTGCCTGGTTCCAGTTCCACCCAATGACTGAGCACCGCGAACGCTTTTTCATCTTTCTGCTGTCGGAGGTATGCGAGACCCAGGTGAGCCGTGATGATGGGGTCGTCTTTATTACCCTGATACGCCTTCTCCAGCAGCGGCGTTGCCGCGGCGATGTCGCCAGTATCGAAGTAGCTTAACGCCAGGAGAACCTTTGTGTGGTCAAGGTGGGGATCAAGCTGTAACGCTTTCTGAAATTCACTGATGGCGCGCGGGTATTTCGCGCTCATGTAGAGCGCCAATCCTAAGTTTGAATGAGCTTGAGCAGAGCGAGGATCGAGCTTGATGATCTGCTCATAGAGTTCTTGAGCGCGATCGAACTGCTGGTTGCGAAGGGCGGCTTGTCCATCGGTGGACAGCTTTGCGAGATCGGGGGTTTGAGCCGCGCAGATGTTGATCCATGCGGTGAGACTGAGCAGAAGCAGACTGAACGTCCGGCAGAGTCGACGATCATTGGAGCTAACAGCAATGGAGGAATTAACGGATGGTTGCGACTGGGCTGGGCGCCTCATTGAAATCCTCGAGTAAGAAGCCTACCAAAGCTGATCTGGTTCACAGGCGAACGGTAACGGTGATCCGGTGCGGTGTATTGAGTTCGTACGCATCCTGGCGGCCGGGATCACGAACGTCGGGCTGAGTTTTTCCTCCCTCATCAAAGGCGCGCACCTCGAGGGTGTACTTCCCCGCGCTCGGAATGTGCCAGTCGTAGCTCCACGAAGTCCAGGTCAGGGGCGCGGACTGCGCAGCCAGCGTGGCAGTTTGCCAAGCGGCACCGGAGGAGGCGCGGAATTCGACTTTGGCGATTTTTCGTTCTCCCGCCCAGGCGACGCCTTCGACCCGATAGGTTTTCGAACCGATTTCCTCGCCATCGGACGGGCGCAAGAATTTGGAATTCACCAACATGCGAGTGATGGGTCGGCGCTCGCCGTTCGCCTGAAGCGCTACATAATACTGTTGCTGGAAATAGCCCTCGAAAGGTTGGCTGGTGAGTTCAATGCGCGTGAGCCACTTCACGGAATCCATGCCATACCATCCGGCAACAAGAGCGCGAAGCGGAAATCCATGATCGCCGGGGAGTGGCGACCCGTTCATTTCGTAGGCAAGAAGGCTGGAGGCGTCCATTGCTCTTTCAAGTGGGATTGCGCGAGCGAAGTGAGTGTTCGCAGGTACGCCCTCTCCAGTACCGGAGTCCGCTCCGTGCAGAATGACGGCAGTTGCCGCGGTTTTCGCCCCCGCTTGCTTGAGCACGTCCGCTAAGGGGATTCCCGTCCAGACGGCATTACCCACGCCAATTCCGCCCGAAGTATTGCCGGCACACTCCATAGTGGCGGGTCGACGGACCGAATTGGCCAACAAGAGATCGGAAAAGGAGAGCATGAGGGGGGTAGA
>Ga0210397_10001660_pt1 | contig 14267 bp, 13 predicted proteins | sample IncBWH2OmetaG_FD_160126 | JGI IMG/M metagenome (GOLD analysis project Ga0210397, IMG submission 160126) | Forest soil microbial communities from Barre Woods Harvard Forest LTER site, Petersham, Massachusetts, United States - Inc-BW-H-2-O ...
GCGATGATGATCCCGCGTGCGGTCATCGTTGCGCCTTTACGCCGCGCCGCCGCGAAAGCGGCGGCGATAATCGGCGTCATAGAGCGCGCTGTCGCGAAATTCCTCCGCTGCGAGCGCGCGCCCGACTAGGATAAGCGCCGTGCGTTCGATCTTCGCCGCGGCGACCTTCGCCGCGATATCGGCGAGCGTGCCGCGAATGATCTGCTCGGCCGGCGAAGAAGCTTGCACGACGACCGCCACCGGACAATCGGCGCCGTAAAACGGCGTCAATTGTTCGACGACCGCGTCGATGGCGTGGATGGCGAGATGAATGGCAAGCGTCGCCTTGCTGGCGGCGAAGGTCGCGAGCTTTTCAGTCTCGGGCATCCGCGAGGCGCGGCCTGAGACGCGCGTGAGCACGACGCTCTGCGCCACTTCCGGCACGGTCAATTCGCAGGCGAGTGCGGCAGCTGCCGCGGCGAAGGCCGGCACGCCGGGCGTCAACGTGTAAGGAATGCCGCGGCGGTCGAGCCGGCGCAGCTGTTCGGCGAGCGCCGAATAGATCGACAGATCGCCCGATTGCAGCCGCGCCACGTCGTGACCGGCTGCATGTGCACGTGCAAACTCGGCGTCGATCTCATCGAGCGCGAGCGGCGCGGTATCGATAATGCGCGCGCCCGGCGGACAAAAGCCGAGCAATTCGCGCGGCACGATCGAGCCCGCATAAAGACAGACCGGACAGCGCGCGATCAGATCGCGCCCGCGCAGCGTGATCAGATCGGCTGCGCCCGGGCCGGCGCCGATGAAATGCACGATCATGATGCGGGCTCTGAGGCTGCGAGCGCGCAGGTCGCCGAACCGAGCACAAGGCGCGGGCTGATCAGCCGCGCCAAAGGCCCTGCGGCGGCCAGCGCCGCGGCTTCGGCCACCGACGGCACGCCGGTGAGAGCGAGCACACGCTCGGATTTCGTTTCAGTGCGGCTGCCCGCGGCCTTGAGCTCGGCCTCGGCCACCAGCACGACATTGACGCCGAGATTGGCCGCCGCGGCGTCGATGCCGGCCTCGTCATGTTTCGCTGCCGTTGTCGCGATCGCCGTGAGCGCGTTGGCGGCCAGGCCCGCTTGCAGAAGAGCCGCGCGAATGGCGGCTTCGATGTCGGGCGCGGACGTGCCGCGGCGGCAACCGACGCCGGCGACGATCATGTTTTGGTCCAGCGCCATTGGGTGATCGGCATGGCCGGACGCCAGCCGGTCTTTCCGCCCAAAGGTTCCGCGCGCGAAATCGCAATGCGCACGAGTTCGCCGCCCAGCGCGGCATGGCGCGCTAGAAGAAGCGCCTCGGTCTCGAGCGTGACAGCGTTCGCGACTAGGCGGCCGCCGGGGCGCAGAGCACGCACGGCGACGTCGAATGTCCCGCCATTGTCCGCGCCGCCGCCGATGAATATCGCGTCGGGCGGCGCCAAAGTCGTCAGCGCGGTCGGCGCCATGCCTTCGGCGACTTCCAGCGCCGGCACGCCGCAGAGCGCGGCATTGCGCCGGATCCGCGCCGCGCGATCCTCGCGTTGTTCGATGGCGATGGCGCGCATCAGCGGATCGAGCAGCATCCATTCGATCGCCACCGAACCCGAACCGGCGCCGATATCCCACAGCAATTCGCCGCGACGAGGTTCGAGCGCGGACAAAGTCACGGCGCGCACGTCGCGCTTGGTGATCTGGCCATCGTGCTCGAACAGATCATCCGGCAGGCCCGGCGCGCGCGGCAGGATGCGCGCGTTCGGCGACGCTGCGACTTCGATGGCGACAGTGTTGAGCGCCTCCACCGTGCCGGACGGATAGCCGGCCGCGGTCGTGGTCTGGATCCGTTCGCACGGGCCGCCAAGGGCTTCGAGGATTGTCAGCCGCGAAGAGCCGAAGCCGCTTTCGGTGAGGAGTCTCGACAGCTCCGCCGGACCGTTGCCGTCGGAGGTCAGCGCGATGATGCGGGCGCCGGGCTGGAGATGCGGGCGGATCAGATCGAGGTTACGTCCGTGCAGCGACAGCAGCACCGTTTGCGGCAGCGACCAGCCGAGCCGGGCGGCGCTGAGGCTGAAGGCCGACGGCGCCGGCACCACGACCATTTCCCGGATGTCGACATAACGCGCCAGCGTGGCGCCGACGCCGTAACAGAGCGGGTCGCCCGAGGCGAGCACGCAGACCGGATGGCCGCGGTGACGCAGCACTTCGCTGACAGCGGTGTCGAACGGGCTCGGCCACGCCTTGGTCGTCCCCTGAATGAGGGGGGCGGCGAGCCCCAGATGGCGGCGGCCGCCGAATACGATTTCAGCGTCGCTGATGAGGCTGCGCGCCACCGGGCTCAGGCCCTCGGCGCCGTCCTCGCCGATGCCGACGATGGACAGCCAGTGCGGCATTGCGGCAGTGTCGGCGCGAAACGCGGCCGGAAGCGGCGGGTTAAACGTCATGCCAAATATCCTGACCCGTGTCCTCATACTCGGCGGTACTACGGAAGCGCGCGGCCTGGCCGAGCGGCTTGCCGGGCGTACCGACCTCGATATTACGCTGTCTCTTGCCGGGCGCACTACCGCCCCAATTCCGCTGCCGGTTCCGGTCCGAAGCGGCGGTTTTGGCGGCGCCGAGGGGCTTGCGGACTATCTCACCCGCGAGCGCACCGGCATCCTGATCGACGCCACGCATCCCTATGCCGGCGCCATTTCGGCGAATGCCGCCGCAGCCGCAAAGCGGACCGGAGTGGCCTTTCTGGCCCTGCGGCGGCCGCCATGGCGCAGGGCGGACGGCGACCGCTGGACCGAGGTCAGTGACGTCAGCGCAGCGATTGCCGCTCTTGGCGACGCCCCGCGCCGCGTGTTTGTTGCGCTCGGCCGCAACGAGCTTGCGCCTTTCGGCAACGCGCCGCAGCACCATTATCTGATCCGCAGCGTCGACCCGGTCGCGCCGCCGCTGCCCTTGCCGCAGGTCGAGTACGTCACTGGCCGCGGTCCGTTCAGTGAGGCCGACGATCTCGCTTTGCTCAAGTCGCATCGCATCGACGTGATCATCGCCAAGAACAGCGGCGGCGCCGCGACCTACGGCAAGATCGCGGCCGCCCGCACGCTGGCGCTCGACGTCATCCTGCTGCGCCGGCCGGAATTGCCCGATACGCCGGCCGTTGCCACAGTCGAGGAGGCGGTCGCCTGGCTCGATCAAACGCTCACCTTGGCGGCGGCGCGCGGCGTATAGACCAATGGGGAATGGCCCGGCCGCGCGATCACGCGCGTCTCGCGCGAACCGACGATCACCAATGTCGCCATGTCGGCGTGATCAGCGCTCGCTTCTGCAAGCGTCGTGATCTTCACCTGTTCATCGGATCGCCCAACGGCGCGGCCGAACACGACCGGCGTTGCTGCCGGCAAGTGGCGGCGCAGACGCTCCAGGGCATTGCCGAATTGCCACGGCCGCGCCCGCGAGATCGGGTTGTAGAGCGCGATGACGAAGCCCGCCTCCGCCGCAGCATCGAGGCGTCGCTCGATCACATCCCATGGCTTGAGATTGTCCGACAGCGACAGCGCGCAGAAATCATGACCGAGCGGCGCGCCGATCCGCGCCGCGACCGCCAGCATCGCGGTGATGCCCGGGACAAATTCAACGTCCAAGGCGCGCCACGCCTCCGGCCCAGCTTCGATCTGCTCGCAGATCGCCGCCGCCATGGCGAACACGCCTGGATCGCCGCCGGATACGACGGCGACATTCGCGCCCTGCGCGGCGTGGCGCAGCGCCGCCGCGGCGCGGGCGCCTTCCTCGCGATTATCAGACGGATGACGGCTTTGCCCTTGGCCCGCCGGCACGCGATCGAGATAGGGTCCATAGCCGTACAGCGCGTCCGCCGCCGCGAGCGCATCTGCGGCTTGCGGCGTCAGATAAAGCGGGTCGCCCGGACCCAGGCCGATGACGACAAGCTTTCCGGTCATGGTCGCCGTCACGGCCGCTTCTCCCAGCCCGGCACCAGCACAACGGCGAAATAAGGCGCCTCATCGTCGGTCTTGGCGGCGAGCGGAATCATTTTTTCTTCCGACATCGTGCCGCGCTCGACATAGAGCGCCCGCGGCAAGCGGCCGCTGGTCTTGAGCGCGCGGCGCAGCTTCGGCAGATGCCGCCCGACCTTCATCACCACCGCAGCATCGGCATCGGACAGACGGCGCGCCAGCTCGGCTTCGGGCAGCGTTGCCGGCAGCACAGTGAAGACGTCGTCGCCTTGAGCCATCGGCACGCCGGCCGCCGACCAGCAGCCGGACATCCCGGTGACGCCGGCGATGATCTCGGAGGCAAAGCGTGGCGCCAGCCGCGTGTGCAGATGCATATAGGAGCCGTAGAACAGCGGATCGCCTTCGCTGATCACGGCGACGCTGCGGCCGGCTTCGAGATGCGCTGCGATCTGCGCGGCGGCGTGATCGTAGAAATCGCAAAGCGCGTCGCGATAGTCCTTGCTGCAGGCCGGCAGTTCGGTGGTGACGGGATAAAGCAGCGCCAGCTCGATCACGCCGCTACGCAGATGAGGGGCGACGATGGCGCGCGAGTGGCTCGCATTGCCGGCCTTGGCGAAATGCGCGATCACATCGGCCGCGCCGAGCGCGCGCATCGCCTTGAGCGTCATCAGTTCCGGATCGCCCGGTCCGACGCCCACGCCGAACAGCTTGCCAGTGCTGATACCCTGGCTCATATCCCGCTCCTGGCCAAGGCGTTGATCGCAGCCGCCGTCATGGCGCTGCCGCCCGGGCGCCCGCGCACGATCACAAACGGCACGCTGCGCGGATTTGCGGCAAGCGCCTCTTTGGATTCGGCGGCGCCGACGAAGCCGACCGGAATGCCGAGAATGGCGGCGGGCTTTGGCGCGCCGGCATCGAGCATTTCCAAAAGCCGGAACAGCGAGGTTGGCGCATTGCCGATGGCGACGACGCAGCCGGCAAGGCGATCGCGCCACAGGTCGAGCGCCGCGGCCGAACGCGTCGTGGCAAGCTTTGCCGCGAGCGGGGCGGTGCGCGGATCGTTGAGCGTGCAGATCACCTCGTTCTTGGCCGGCAGCCGCGCCCGGGTCACACCATGCGCCACCATCTCGGAGTCGCAGAAGATCGGCGCGCCGACCTTCAGCGCCGCGCGCGCCGCCGCGACAAGATTACCGCCGAACACGATATGATGCGCCATATCGACCTGGCCGCAGGCATGGATCATGCGCACCGCAACTTCGGCTTCCTCCGCCGAGAAGCGCGACAGATCGGCCTCGGCGCGGATGATGGCGAAGGAGCGCTCATAGATGGCGGTGCCGTCGCGCAGATAGGTGGACTCTTCAATTAAGCGTTCAGACATGCGCGGCCTCTTTGTTGGATTCGCGCACATAGCCTTTCACCGCAACGCGAAGTTCACTTTCCGGTACGACAGCAAACGGTGCATGGCGCACGGTGCCATTGGCGATCAGAGCGCAGCCTTCAGCCGTGCCGACCACGGTGAGCACGGCTGACGCAGCATGCGCACAGCCCTTGGCGCAACCGGAAATATGGATCGTGCCGGCGAAATGCTCGGCGATATCCCCCGCGATGGCGGGAGCGAGTGCCCGCGAAGCAATATGAGCGGAGGCGCAAATCGGCGCGCCGGCGCAAGCAATGACTCTGCGGCGTGGATCGTCGGCGCGGGTGACAAAGCTGAGCCGTTCGGCCTGCGTGGCGAAGGCCGCCGCACGGTCCGGCGCGAGTCCGATCGCGAGCAGCGCACGTCCCGGTGCGGTGCGGAGGCCAATCACACCCGCCGCATCTGCTGCATCAATCAGGCGGTTCAATGCGGTTGAATCGGCATGGCCGAAAGCGAGGCCAATGCCGACGGCGTATGTTCCGTCGCGCAATTGGAATGTACCGATCGGAGTATTCCGCTCTATCCCGCGCAAGCGGGATTCCAGCGCTGGATCGAGTCCGCTGATTGCCACACGAAACGCCTTCGTTCCTTCGGCAGCAAGCACGCCGCGGGCGCGCGTCTCGCTGCCGTGCCGCGCGATCACGTCGAGCAGGCCGATCACAGCCTCAACGCCGTGTATTGGTGCAATCGATCCAAGCTTGGAGGCGTGGTTGTGGTCGCCACCAACGCTGACGTCAAGCATGATATCGCTGTGCCGTTTCTCCGCGCGTAGCCGAATGTCGGCCGCGACAGCATCGAGGCCGATCGCGCCGCCGCCATCGATGACGATGGAGACTTTGGGCGAGAGCCGCGATGCGATATCTCTTCGCGCGATGTGCTGCCGCAGATTTTCTGCAAAAGACGCCGAATCGAAAATTTCGTCGGCATCGAGTCCGGCGAGAGCATTGCAGAGCACCGGCACGCCGTCCTCCGCTGCGATATCGAGCGCAGCAATTGCATCGGCAAATTGCAATGCGGAGGTTTCGCTCAAGCCGCGCACCTGAATGCTGCTTCGCGACGTCACTTCGACAATGCCATTGCCGTATGTTCGCGCCGCTTCGCACAAGGCGACGAAAGTGGCGAGGGAGATCGTGTCCGTCGGCAACAGCCGCGCCAGCAAGCCGTCGCCGGTCGGCATCGGCGCCGACAATCCGGGACAGGCGCCACGGCGCTGCGGCTGTCTCGTCACCGGCGCGCTCATGCCATGGCCTCCGCGCGCAGCGCCGCGAGGCCAGCGTCGATATCGTTGCGGCGGGGGTGCCAGAAGCCGCGGCGGCGCGCGGCATCGAGCCGTTCGGCGATGGCGGCCGCCGCCGCAGGATTCTCACGCAACAGAAAATCGCGCACCGCCAGGTCGGCGACATAGGCCGCATAGAGCAGGTCAAACAATTCGTCGCTCACCGCATCGGTCGTCGCGGCGAAGTCGCAAAGGCGGTCGACGGTTTCGGCGAATTCCGCCGCGCCACGCGGGCCGTGCCGCATCTGGCCGGCAATGAAACGCGGATTGACGGCGCGCGCTCGCACGATGCGGGCGAGCGCCGCCGACAGGAAACGCGCGCGCGGCCGCTGCGGATCGGTCATGTCGAGCATTACCAGATCGGCCGCGCGGCCGAGCATTTTTGCCGCCGCAGCGAAGCCGCCGACAAAGGCCGCGTCTTCGGCGCCTTCAAGAAGATCGCGGGCCGGATCGTCGCTGACATGGACCAGCATGTCGGCTGTAGCGATACGCTCTGCAAACCTTCCGGCCGCTGCATTGGCGTCCCCGTCGGCGCCGCCATAAACATGCGAGGCGGAGGCGAGGTACGCCGCGCCGATCTTCCCAGTGTCAGCCTCGCGACCGAGCAAATCTTCGACGCCCGCGCCATAGGCGCCCGGCGCGGTGCCGAAAATCCGGTCGAGCCGCGACGTGTCTTCGGCGCGGCGGCGTGCGACCGCGAGCGGATTCTCGTCGTCGGTCTCGTCTCGAGCGGCTACCGCCTGTACGGCAGCGTCAATGAGCGCGATCTGCGCCGGGAAGAGATCGCGGAACAGGCCAGAAATGCGCCAGGTGACATCGACGCGGGCGCGGCCGGCCGCGGCAGCCGGCAGCACTTCGATGCCGGTGACGCGGCCGCTTGCATGATCCCAGATCGGCCGGCAGCCCATCAGCGCCAGACCCTGCGCGATCTCCTCGCCGCCGGTGCGCAGGGTCGCGCTGCCCCAGAGATCGATGACCACCGAGCGCGGCATGTCGCCATGGCTCTGCAAATGCGCGCGCACGACTTCGTCTGCGGCGCGGCGGCCGAGTTCCATCGCGGTCGGCGTCGGCAGAGTGCGCGGATCGGCGGTGAACAGATTGCGCCCGGTCGGCAAGACGTCGCGGCGTCCGCGCGCCGGCGCGCCGGCCGGTCCGGCAGCGACCCGGCGGCCATCAAGCGCCGCCAGCAGCGCGACGCGCTCGGCCTGCGCGCTTGCCGGCCACGCCGGGTCGTCGATGCCTTCAGGCGCCCGGCCATAAATGTGCTGGCCGTCCTTGACGGCAAGATCTTTCAGATCGCACAGCCAGGCATCGATGCGGCGCAGGGCCTCGCCGGGTTCATCGGTCGCGCCGAGACCTGCTTCGCGCGCCAAGCCGGTGCGCTGCGCGGTCTCGACGATCAGCGTCGCAAGCCGTTCGCGGCGGCGGCGGTCAAGGCCATCGGCCTGCGCATATTCGTCGAGAAGCAATTCCAATTCATGCGCGTCGCCGCTCGGGCCGCCCGAGGCCAAAGGCGGCGGCAGATGGCCGATGGTGACGCCGGCGATGCGGCGCTTGGCCTGCGCGGCTTCGCCGGGATTGCTGACGATGAAGGGATAGATCACCGGCAGCGCGCCGGTGACGATTTCGGGGAAACACTCCGCGGTCAGCGCGACCGCCTTGCCCGGCAGCCATTCCAGCGTGCCATGCGCGCCCATATGGACCAGCGCGTCCACTTTCGCTGCATGTTGCAGCCAAAGGCCGAACGCCACCAAAGCGTGACGCGGCGGTAGTGCCGGATCGTGATAATCGGCGCGGCGCTCGGCGGAGCGGCCGCGATCCGGCGGCAGCGCGACCAGGATGTTTCCGAATTTTCTGGCGCGGAAGCGGAAGACGCCGTTGTGCACGTCGGGGTCGTGGGCCGGGTCGCCCCACGCTTGCTGCAAGCGCGCAACCGCTGCGTCCGGCAATCGCGCCAGGAGACTTTTGTATTGATCGAGCGAAAGCGCCGTCGCATCGGAGCCTTGCGACAAGGCATCAAGAAGATCGCGTGCACTTATCGGCGCACCGGTCACGCCATAGCCGGCAGCAGCAAGATCACCGAGCGCCGCGATCACGCTTGACGGCACGTCGAGGCCGACAGCGTAACCAGCGCGGCCGGGTGCGCCCGGATAATCCGGCATCAGCACGGCGACACGTCGCTCGCCACGCGGCAGCGTCTGCAAGTGGATGAGGGCGGCAATGCGATCTGCGACGATCGCGATGCGGTCAGGTTCGGGCCGGCTGATCTGCGCCGTGAAGGACAGTCCCTCATGCGGCGGCAGCGGATCCTTGAATGCGACTGCCCCGGCGAGCACGCGGCCGTCGAGCTCGGGCAAAACGATATGCATCGCCAGATCGGCGGCGCCGAGGCCGCGTGGGCTATCGCGCCAGGCGGCGCGCCGGGTGGTGGCGCTGACCACTTGCAGGACCGGCACGCCAAGTTCGTCGAGCACGCTCGGTTCGTCGCCACCGCCTGCGGCGAAGGCGGTCATGGTGACGATCGCTGCCGGATCGAGTTTTGCGAAAGCGTCGCGCAGGAATGGCGCGGCCTCGGCGTCCTTCAGGCTGGTCACGTTCAGCGCGGCTGGCGTCACGCCGCGCGCGGCGAGCGCCGCGCACAGCGCATCGACCGGCGCGGTGTCGGCGGCAAGCAGCATGGCGCGGTAGAAGACGATCGACACCACGGGTTTTGCCGGATCGAGCGCGGCAGCAAGCTGATCGATCGCGACCGCACCTTGGCCGGGCACATAACCGGCAAACCGCGGCAGCGGCTTTGGCGCCTGCGTCTCGACCTCGGCGCCGGCATGGCGCGCCAAGAGGCGCAACAGACCGCGCAAATTGTCCGGGCCGCCTTCGCGGAAGAAGCGCAGCAATTCGCCAGTCTGTTCGGGCGCCAAGGTCGAGGCGGCGGTGAGGCGCGCATCGTCGCGGTCTTCGCCCGGCAGCACGGCGAGCGCGATGCCGCGCTCGCGCGCCAGGGCCGACAGCCGCTCGATGCCGTATTTCCAGAACTCGATACCGCCGAGGAGGCGCACCAGTATCACCTTGGCGCGTGCACCGACGCGTTCGATCCACAGATCGACCGACATTGGATGGCGCAAATCGCGCAGATGCGCGAGCCGCACGCTCGGCAACGCATTGGGCTCGATTTGGCGCTCGATTTGCCAGGCCGCCGCAAGACCGGTGAGGTCACTGTCGGCGAACGACAGGATGGCGATATCGCCCGGCGACTGGCCGAGATCGACCGCTTCGACAAGCTCGTCGAGGCCGGTTGAACTCGTCGTCAACAGATGCATCGCGTCGCTATCCGGTCAGCGCTTGCGTCACTACAGCGCGATCCAAGCCTTTTAGTCCGATCACCACCAAGCGGCCTTCACGCGGCTCGGCGGCCGCCCACGGCCGATCATATTGATGCGACACCCGCGGACCAACGGCCTGCAGCAGAAGCCGCAGCGGCTTGCCGGTTACCGCGGCAAAGCCTTTGACGCGCAGCACATCGAAACGCTCGGCAAGCGAGGCGACGCGCGCCGACAGCAGCGAAGGATCCTCGATCTCGCCGATTGGCACGACGAAGGAATCGAAATCGTCATGGTCGTGATCTTCTTCGAGATCGTGGTGAGTACGGCGGTTGGCGATATCGTCCTCGGTGCCGACGCCGAGCCCGAGGAGCAAGGCCTGATCGACCTTGCCGTCGGTCACGGTCAGCACTTTGACGCTGCGCGGCAGTGCGTTCGAAATCGTCGCCAACGCCTGATTGACACCGGCTTCGTCGAGCAGGTCGCGCTTGTTGAGCACGACCAGGTCGGCGCAGGCGATCTGGTCCTCGAACACTTCTTCGACCGGGTCGTCATGATCGAGCGCAGCATCGGCGCTGCGCTGGCGCGACAGCGCTTCAAGATCCTGCGCCACGCGGCCGTCGGCGAGCGCCGCGCCGTCAACGACGACGACAACACCGTCGACGGTGACCCGGCTCTTGATCGCCGGCCAGTGGAACGCCTGCACCAAGGGCTTCGGCAATGCCAAGCCCGAAGTCTCGATGACAATATGCTCGACGCCACCCTTGGCCAGAAGCGCGTCGAGCGCCGGCACGAATTCGTCGGCCACCGTGCAGCACAGACAGCCATTGGCGAGCTCGACGATATTCTCTTCCGGACACGCGGCATCGCCGCAGCCTTTGAGGATTTCGCCGTCGATGCCGACATCGCCGAATTCATTGACGATGACGGCCAGGCGGCGGCCTTTCGCATTGGTCAGCACATGACGGATCAGCGTCGTTTTGCCGGCGCCGAGAAAGCCGGTGACGATGGTGCAGGGAATGCGCGCAAGTTGGCCGTTGGTTGAGACGGTCATGCATCAGCCTCGTTGAAATCGATGGGAGGAACACGCGCGATCAGGCCGCGCTTGAGAATGTCAGGTCGGCCGCGCCATGGCAGAATGCCATCGCTCGCCGTGGCAAGAAGCTTGGCGCCGTCGACCAGCGCCTGCGCATTTTCAATATCCAGCCCGCCGAACACATAGGTCCAGGAGCCGTTGCAGCGCAGCGCGGCGCTTGGGCCGCGCGTGCAATTGGCGAGGCAGCGCAGCCGGCGCACGTCGACGCCGCTGCCCTCCGCGGCACGCTCGGTCGCTTCGGCCAGGAGCGTGCCCGGGCGCGGATCGCTTTCCAGCGTGTCGACGCGCTTGCAAGTGGTGCAAACATAGATCGTTGGCGTTTGGCTCATGGATATCGCCTCACGCCTCGCCGACCGTGGCTTTCAGGAAACTGAGCAATATTAAGTCCTCGCGTGGCCTACCGTCGGCGCGAGCGAGGACCAAAAGACCTTCGTCTTTTGGATCATCCATAGGTACACCCCGACCCATGTTTGTCGCGTCGACACGACCGATGGCAGGTCTCCTGGCTCGCGGATCGGCGCCTCGTCCTGCCTTCCCGGCGCTAGCCAGTGGCGCTTTGGAACGAGACTTCCCGCTCACAGTTGCGGGGGCAGCTGCGGATTTGACCGGCCTTTTTGCGCCTGCCGCACCGCATTCCCTCTTCGCCCTCTCGCGAGGGACCATCGATAGGCTAGTGATAGATTTCGCCGGCCCAGGCTGTCAATCTGGCGCCAAGGTTCCGGTTGCACGATACGGATCTCATGTCCAGCGCAGCGAAAATCACGCTTGTCCTCGGCGGCGCCCGTTCGGGCAAAAGCCGCTACGCCGAGGGCGTGATTGCGGCTCTGACGCCGCCATGGGTCTATGTCGCCACGGCCGAAGCGGGCGATGCTGAAATGACAGAGCGCATCGCGGCGCATCGTGCGCGCCGCGGAGCGAACTGGCAGACGATCGAAGCGCCGCACGATCTGCCGGTCGCGCTGCGGACGAGCCAAGGTCGCCCGGTGCTGATCGATTGTCTGACTTTGTGGCTGTCCAATCTGCTGTTGGCCGACGACAATATCGGAGAAGAAACTGCGCTGCTGGAACAGGCTGTGGCGGCATGCACCGCGCCCGTCGTGCTGGTTGCCAACGAAGTCGGTTACGGCATCGTACCGGAACATCCGCTCGGGCGGCGGTTTCGCGATTTGCAGGGCGTGCTCAATCAGCGTATCGCCGCGCGTGCCGATCGCGTGGTGCTGGTGGTGGCCGGCATACCGCTGGCGGTGAAGGGAACGCTGTGAGGTCGTGAGATGACGGAGGCAACAGAAGATGCCGAGCGCTATCGCGCCAAAATGGCCAAGCGCAAGGCGGTGCAGGATGCCGAGGTCGCCGAAAAGACCGTCGAGAAGGGGCTGCTTATCGTTCACACCGGCCCCGGCAAGGGCAAATCGACGGCGGCCTTCGGTCTCGCGCTGCGCATGATCGGGCGTGGGCATCGCGTCGGTGTCGTGCAATTCATCAAAGGCGCCTGGCACACCGCGGAGCGCGATGCGCTTGCCAAATTCGGCGACCAGGTGGTGTGGCACACGATGGGCGAGGGCTTTACCTGGGAAACGCAGGACCGCACGCGGGATGTCGCGGCGGCCGAACGGGCCTGGGCCAAGGCGCGCGAACTGATCGACGATCCAAGCTTCGCCATGGTCGTGCTCGACGAGATCAACATAGCGCTACGCTACGATTATTTGAATCTCGGCAATGTCGTCGCGGCGCTGACGGCACGGCGACCAAGTCTGCATGTCGTTGTCACCGGCCGCAATGCCAAGCCGGAAATGATCGCGGCCGCCGATCTCGTCACCGAAATGACGCTGGTGAAGCACCATTTCGCTGCCGGCGTGAAGGCGCAGCCGGGCATCGAGTTCTAGGAACATGCCGGCGCGCGCGCTGATGTTTCAAGGCACCGGCTCCGACGTCGGCAAATCGCTCATCGTTGCCGGACTGGCACGCGCACTGACGCTTCGCGGGCTTAAGGTACGGCCGTTCAAGCCGCAGAACATGTCGAATAATGCGGCGGTGACGGCGGACGGCGGCGAGATCGGCCGCGCGCAGGCGCTGCAGGCGCGCGCGGCGCGCGTGCCGTCGAGCGTGCACATGAATCCGGTGCTGCTCAAGCCGCAGAGCGAGATCGGTGCGCAGATCGTCGTGCAAGGCAAGGTCCATGGCAGCGCCAAGGCGGCCGCTTTCCAGCATATCAAGCGCGATCTGATGCCGTACGTGATGGAAAGCTTCGAGCAGTTGCGCAGCGAAGCCGATATCGTCTTGGTCGAGGGCGCCGGCAGCGCTTCCGAAGTGAATCTGCGCGCCAACGACATTGCCAATATGGGCTTCGCGCAAGCCGCCGGCGTGCCGGTGGTGCTGATCGGCGACATCGACCGCGGCGGCGTGATCGCGAGCCTGGTCGGCACCAAGGCCGTGATCGCGCCCGAGGATGCGGCGCTGATCTGCGGCTTCATCGTCAACAAGTTTCGCGGCGATCCGGAATTGTTCGATGCCGGCATGGAACGCATCGCGCAATTGACCGGCTGGGAAGCGCTCGGGCTGGTGCCGCATTTCGCCGCTGCGAGCTGCTTGCCGGCCGAAGATGCGCTCGCGCTCGAACAGGTGCGCGCACGCAAACCGGACGCCAAGCTCCGTATCGCCGTTCCTATCCTGCCGCATATCGCCAATTTCGACGATCTCGATCCGCTCGAAGCCGAGCCTGCCGTCGATCTGGTGCGTGCGCGGCCGGGCCGGCCGCTGCCTATCGACGCCGATCTGATTTTGCTGGCGGGCTCGAAAGCGACCATTGCCGATCTCAAGGCACTGCGTGCGGCGGGCTTTGATATCGATATCGCCGCGCATCATCGCCGCGGCGGCATGGTGCTCGGTCTTTGCGGCGGCTATCAGATGCTAGGCCGCAGCGTCGCCGATCCAGACGGCATCGAAGGACCGCCGGGCACGGTCGACGGACTTGGCCTTCTCGACGTCGAGACGATGCTGTCCGATGAGAAGCGGCTTGAGCCGGCGAGCGGTGCGACCGGCGACGGCGTTCCGTTCGTCGGTTACGAAATGCATATGGGCGTGACGGAGGGGCCGGATCGCAGCCGGCCTTTTGCGCAGCTCTCGGACGGTGCGCAGGAAGGCGCCGTGTCCGCCGATGGGCGCGTATTCGGCACCTATATTCACGGCCTGTTTGCCGATGACCGTCA
>Ga0210397_10001662_pt1 | contig 14241 bp, 11 predicted proteins | sample IncBWH2OmetaG_FD_160126 | JGI IMG/M metagenome (GOLD analysis project Ga0210397, IMG submission 160126) | Forest soil microbial communities from Barre Woods Harvard Forest LTER site, Petersham, Massachusetts, United States - Inc-BW-H-2-O ...
GTGACCTCGACCGTCGTCGCCTTGTGGCTGACGATTTCCTTCACCGCCTTGCGGGTCAGGTTGGCGATCTCACGCTCCAGATTGCGCACGCCCGCCTCGCGGGTGTGATAGCGGATGAGGTCCAGAAGGCCGGCATCGGTGATCTTCCATTCCTCGTCCTTCAGGCCGTGCGCCTTCATCTCCTTGGGGATGAGGTGGCGCTTGGCGATCTCGACCTTCTCGTCCTCGGTGTAGCCGGGGATGCGGATGATCTCCATGCGGTCCATCAGCGGTCCCGGCATGCGCAGGGTGTTCGCCGTGGTGATGAACATCACGTCCGAAAGGTCGAAATCGACCTCCAGATAGTGGTCGTTGAAGGTGTGGTTCTGCTCCGGGTCCAGGACCTCGAGCAGCGCCGACGACGGGTCGCCGCGCCAGTCGGCACCCAGCTTGTCGATCTCGTCGAGCAGGAACAGCGGATTGGCGGTCTTGGCCTTCTTCATCGACTGGATGACCTTGCCGGGCATCGAGCCGATATACGTGCGGCGATGACCGCGAATCTCGGCCTCGTCGCGCACGCCGCCGAGCGACATGCGGACATACTCACGCCCCGTCGCCTTGGCGATCGACTTGGCGAGCGAGGTCTTGCCGACGCCGGGCGGGCCGACGAGGCACAGGATCGGGCCCTTCATCTTGCCGGCGCGCTGCTGCACGGCGAGATATTCCAGGATGCGTTCCTTGACCTTCTCCAGGCCGAAATGGTCGTCGTGCAGCACCTTCTCGGCGGCGACGATGTCCTTGCGCACCTTGGAGCGCTTGCCCCAGGGCAGCGACAGCAGCCAGTCGAGATAGTTGCGCACCACTGTCGCCTCGGCGCTCATCGGCGACATGGAGCGCAGCTTCTTCACTTCGGCGGCGGCCTTGTCGCGCGCTTCCTTGGAGAGCTTGGTCTTGCGGATGCGCTCTTCCAGCTCGTTCATCTCGTCGCGGCCTTCATCGCCTTCGCCGAGTTCCTTCTGGATCGCCTTGAGCTGTTCGTTGAGATAGTACTCGCGCTGCGTCTTCTCCATCTGGCGCTTGACGCGGCTGCGGATCTTGCGCTCGACCTGCAGCACGCCGATCTCGGACTCGATCAGCTGCAGGACCTTCTCCAGGCGCTCGACGGTGCCAAGGGTCTCAAGAAGCGCCTGGCGGTCGGAAATCTTGACCGACAGGTGCGAGGCGACGGTGTCGGCGAGCTTGGCGGCGTCGTCGATCTGCGCGACGGACGCCAGCGTCTCGGCCGGGACCTTCTTGTTGAGCTTGATGTACTGCTCGAAATTGGTCTTGACCGTGCGCATCAGCGCCTCGATCTCCTTGGGCTCGCTGGCGACATCGGCAATGCGCTCGATGGTCGCCTGGAAGAAGTCGCTGCGCGGCACGAAGCCGGTGACGCGGGCGCGGCTCTTGCCCTCGACGAGGACGCGCACCGTCTGGTCGGGCAGCTTCAGCAATTGCAGCACCGTCGCCAGCGTGCCGATGCGATGCAGGCCGTCGGCGTTCGGATCGTCGTCGTCCTTGTTCTTCTGGGTGAGCAGCAGAATCTGCTTGTCGTCGCTCATCACCTCTTCGAGGGCGCGCACGGACTTCTCGCGGCCAACGAAGAGCGGAACGATCATGTGGGGGAACACCACGATATCGCGCAGGGGCAGAACCGGCGCCAGATGGCCGCTGTTGTCGCCCAGTGGGATCGGCGCGTTGGCGCCGGATTGGTCTGACATGTCTTTTCTCTCCTGACCGCCCTGCCAGCCGCAGGACGGGTGCTGATCGGCGCAAGCCCCATGATGGGCGCCGGTGCCGGGTGATGGAGCCGCCCGGATGGGCCGACTCCTGGAAGATTAAAGTGGTCCCCCGGCGGGGCGCTTTCAAGGGATGGTATTTAGACGCAATTTCCCTGGCATTGATCGTAGAAGATCAAGGTTTCCGTAGTCTTGCGTAGCGACACGATGTCCGCGAATGACGCGGCGTCACGAAACGGCTTCAGGAAGCGCTCTTTTCGCGGGCTTCGCCCTTGTCGGAGTAGGTGTAGAGCGGACGCGCCTTGCCTTCGACGACGTCGGCGGTGATCACCACTTCCTGCACGCCGTTGAGCGTGGGGAGCTCGAACATCGTCTCCAGCAGGAAGCCTTCCATGATCGAGCGCAGGCCGCGGGCGCCGGTGCGGCGGGCAATGGCCTTGCGGGCGATGGAGTGCATCGCCTCTTCCTGGAAGCGCAGCTTGACGCCTTCCATCTCGAACATGCGCTGATATTGCTTGGCGAGCGCGTTCTTCGGCCGCGTCAGGATTTCGATCAGCGCCGGTTCCGAGAGGTCGCCGAGGGTGGCGAGAATCGGCAGGCGGCCGATGAATTCCGGGATCAGGCCGAATTTGAGCAGGTCCTCGGGTTCCACCTCGCGCAGGACCTCGCCGGTGCCGCGTTCGTCGGGCGAGCGGACATTGGCGCCGAAGCCCATCGAAGAGCCGTGGGTGCGCGACGAGATGATCTTGTCGAGGCCGGCAAAGGCGCCGCCGACGATGAACAGGATGTTGGTGGTGTCGACCTGCAGGAACTCCTGCTGCGGATGCTTGCGGCCGCCCTGCGGCGGCACCGAGGCGACGGTGCCTTCCATGATCTTGAGCAGCGCCTGCTGCACGCCCTCGCCCGAAACGTCGCGGGTGATGGACGGGTTGTCGGACTTGCGGCTGATCTTGTCGACTTCGTCGATATAGACGATGCCGCGCTGCGCCCGCTCGACATTATAGTCGGCGTTCTGCAGCAGCTTGAGGATGATGTTCTCGACGTCCTCGCCGACATAGCCGGCTTCGGTGAGCGTCGTGGCGTCGGCCATGGTGAACGGCACGTCGAGGATGCGCGCCAGCGTCTGGGCCAGCAGCGTCTTGCCGCAGCCGGTGGGGCCGATCAGCATGATGTTCGACTTCGCCAGCTCCACGTCGCCGTTCTTGCCGGACGAATTGATGCGCTTGTAGTGGTTGTGGACCGCGACCGAGAGCACCTTCTTGGCGTGCTGCTGGCCGACCACGTAATCGTCGAGGACCTTGAAGATCTCCTGGGGCGTCGGCACGCCCTCCTTCGACTTCATGAAGGAGGTCTTGTTCTCCTCGCGGATGATCTCCATGCACAGTTCGACGCATTCGTCGCAGATGAAGACCGTCGGCCCGGCGATGAGCTTGCGGACCTCATGCTGGCTCTTGCCGCAAAAGGAACAGTACAGCGTATTTTTGGATTCGCCGCCGCTCGCCTTACTCATTGGCTCTCCCAGGCTTTCCGCCCGTCCAGTTCGCGCATTGACCGTTGCAGATCAATGCCTTGCACGCCCACGCCCGCCGAAGCAGCGCCATTCAACGTCATTCGACCACGTTAGCGCCGGGCGGATCAAGAATTGTTTAATCCCGCCAAATCGCCAGCAAAACAGCCATTCCAGGCCGCTCAAGCGCCGTCGGAACCCTCTGCCCGGCGCGCCATGACCTGATCGATGAGACCGAAGGCCTTGGCTTCCTCGGCCGTCATATATGTATCGCGGTCGAGCGCCTTTTCAATCTCCGCCAGCGTGCGGCCGGTGTGCCGGACATAGATCTCGTTCAGCCGGTGCTTGAGTTTGACAACCTCCTCGGCATGGCGGGCGATGTCGGCGGCCTGGCCGTAATAGGACGCGCTCGGCTGGTGCACCAGGATGCGCGAATTGGGCAGCGCGAAACGCTCGCCTTTCTTGCCGGCCATCAGCAGCAGCGAGGCGGCGCTGGCCGCCTGGCCGATGCAGAAGGTCTGGATCGGCGGGCGGATGAGCTGCATCGTGTCGTAGATCGCCAGCCCCGCCGTGACGATGCCGCCCGGCGAGTTGATATACATGTGGACTTCCTTCTTGGGATTCTCGGACTCCAGGAAGAGAAGCTGGGCGATGATGACGCTGGCGCCGTAATCCTCGATCGGACCGGTGATGAAGATCACGCGTTCCTTGAGCAGGCGCGAATAGATGTCGTAGGCGCGCTCGCCGCGGGCGGTCTGCTCGACCACCATCGGAACCAGCGTATTCATATGGACGTCGCGCGCGTCTGCCATCGTTCTTTCGCCTTTCGAATCAGCGATGCTGAGATTCTTACGCGCCGTCCGGCGCGTCAATCGCACATATATAGCGCCGGCGACCGCTTTGCGACCATGCGGTGCAAAGGGTTATTGCCCCGTGAATCCCGGCGCGTAAAGACCGCGTATGTCTACGACGCCTTCAGCTTCTCGACCGCTTCGTCCGGGTCCATGAACAGGGTCTCGCGGTCGACCTTCTTGTCGGTGACGTCCGCGAGTTCGGCGATGAAGTCGACGACCTTGTCCTCGAAGATAGGCGCGCGGATCTCGGCGGCGGCCTGCGGATTCTGGGTGTAGAAGTTGAACACCTGCTGTTCCTGGCCGGGGAACTGGCGCGCGCGGGCGGCGATGGCGCGCTGCACCTCTTCGGCGCCGACGGTGATGCCGTTCTGCTCGCCGAGGCGGGCGAGGACGAGGCCGAGGCGCACGCGGCGCTCGGCGATGTCGCGATATTCTTTCTTGAGCTCGTCCTCGCTCTTGCCCTCGTCGGCGGCGGTCTTGCCTTCGCGCTGCAACTCGGCCTCGACCTGCTTCCAGATGCCGTCGAACTCGCCCTGCACCATGCCGGGCGGCAGGTCGAAGGCGTGTTTCTCGTCGAGCGCATCGAGGATGCGGCGCTTCATGTGCAGACGGCCGGCGCGCGCGAAGTCGGACTTGAGCTGCTCGCGCACGCGGTCCTTCAGGGTGCCGAGATCTTCGAGACCGAGACGCTTGGCGAGCTCGTTGTCGATGGTCACGGCTTGCGGCTGCTTGATCTCCTTCACCGTCACGTCGAACACGGCATCCTTGCCGGCGAGCGTGGCCTCGGGATAGTCGGCCGGGAACACGACCTTGACCTCGCGCGCCTCGCCGGCCTTGGCGCCGACGAGTTGGTCCTCGAAACCGGGAATGAGCTGGCCGGTGCCGAGACCGAGATTGAAGTCGTCGGCCTTGCCGCCCGGGAACTCGACGCCGTCGACCTTGCCCACGAAGTCGATGGTGACGGTGTCGCCGCTCTCGGCCGGCTCTTCGGCGCCGCGGGCGGTGAAGGTCTTGGACTGCTCACCCAGGCGCTTCAGGGCCTCGTCGACGTCGGCGTCGCCGACCTCGCCGACCAGCCGCTCGACCTTGAGCTTGGAAACGTCGGTCAGTTCAAAATCCGGCATCAGGTCGACCTTGACCGTGAATTCGAGGTCGGTCTTGCCGTCGATCACCTGGTCGAAGGCGCTGACCAGATCGACCTTGGGCGGGCTCGCCGGCTTCAGCGAATTGTCGTTGACCGCCTTCTGGCTGGATTCGTTGACCGCCGCCTCGACGATCTCGCTCATCATCGACTTGCCGAAGGTCTTCTTGAGATACGAGACCGGCGCCTTGCCCGGGCGAAAGCCCTTCAGGTTCATGCGCGGCTTCATCTCCTCGATGCGACCGGTGAGACGCGAGTCGAGATCGGAGGCCAGAATGACGACCTTATACTCGCGGCGCAGGCCTTCGGAGACGGTCTCGGTGATTTGCATATTGATCTATCCTTGCTTCCTAAATGTCATCACCGGTCGCCGCGGCGAAACCCGCGGCAACCGGCCCGGCTTCGCCCTTCGGGCTGCACCGTGGCAGTCTTCACCGCGGCGAAGACTGGTGCGGGCGGAGGGACTTGAACCCCCACGACTTGCGTCACTGGAACCTAAATCCAGCGCGTCTACCAGTTCCGCCACGTCCGCGCCGCGCTTTGCCGGAAGCTGGTTTTGGGGCCAAACCGCCGGAAGGGCGCCGCTATAGCAGGGGTTTTTCGGGGTGGCTAGGGCCCCTGCCGCACGGCGCTGCCGCTTCGCAGGCAGCGCGCCGCAAACGTGGCCACGCCGCCGCGACGGGGCACAAAACAGGCGCGTTTCGGGACCGCTAAGGCAGCGCGATCGAGGATTGGCCGAAGGCGTATTTCCAGCCCCCGGGGGTGCGCACATAGGTGTCGCTGAACCAGACCTTGCGGTCGAAGGCCTCGGCGCCGGTAACGCCCTTGATCCAGAGCTTGGCGGTGACGACCGCCGTGTCGGGCCCAAACAGGCGCACGATCTGGCTGCCGGCCTCTTCGTCCTGCTGCTCGTAGGTCGTCGCGCCGGCGCGCGCATCGTCGAGCAGTTGCTGCCGGGTGAAGACGGTGCCGCGGCCGACCACCAGGACCATGTCTTCGTGCAAAATGGCCGCCATGGTCGCGGCGTCGTTGCGCTTCACCGCCGCCTGAAAGCGCGTATCGAGATCGGCGACCGCCTTCGCATCGTCGACAGCCTGGGTGCCGTGCATGAGCGCTCCTGCCGTTTGGGGGCGGGTTCTCTCTAGCGCCGGCGCTTGCCAGGACGTGTCAGCAGTGAAAACACGACGCCGTGAACGCAGAACCGCCGCCGTCGCGGCGGGCGCGACGGCGGACGGTCATGGCCGCGAGGCTAGCCCGGCTGCTCGCATTTGGGGCTGAGCGTCGTGCCCCAGGCGTTGTAGACCACGTTGGTCGGCACCGACGGATTGTAGACCACGTCGGCGGGCGAGCAGGTGATCGTCTTGCCCAGGATGGCCTTCAGTTCGGTGCTGAAGGTCGCGCCGGTCGGCACGCCGGCCAGCGAAACGCATTTCGACTTCCCGATCGGAAAGCTGCCCGTCCAGTCGGTCGAGCCGCCGTTCCAGACGACCCGGATCTTCGCGGCGTAACCCGCGCCGACCAGGAGATTGACGCAGGCATTGTCCTGCGCCGCCGCAGGCGTGGCGGCGAAGGACAGCGCGAAGATGGCACCCGCCAGGACGGGAATGCCGGCTGCAAAACGGAGTTTCATGTTTGTCACCTTTCAGGTTGCAAGAGGTCGATCCCTGCCCGACCATTCGAGCAGAGTTCTCGTTTCGTTCCGATTTCTCGGTTAGGCTAGGTTTGCTTCGATTTCTCGAAGTGTGAGAGAATATTATCCTAGTACCACTTCCCTGTAAACAGGAAAATGCGGATTTCGCCTCGCGGAATAGGATTATTTTACTTACTTTGGAGAGCCGCTACGGTTTCCAGCGGCCGTTCGTAAAGCGCGACGTCCCAGAAACGTCCGAATTTGCGCCCGACTTCGGATTGCACCCCGACCGGATGGAAACCGAAAGCCAGATGCAATGCGACCGACGCCGCATTCGGCAGGGTGATGCCGGCATAAAGACGATGGATGTCTTCGCCTTGCAAGGCGTCGATGACGGTGTTGTAGAGGCGCCGGCCGAGGCCTCGACCATGCAGCTGGGGCGCCAGATAGACGCTCATCTCCACCGAGGTGTCGTAGGCCGCCTTGTCGCGGAACTTGCCGCTGCACGACCAACCGATCGGGGTGGCGCCCCGCACGGCGACGAAGCATTGATGGCGCCCGGCGGCCTTGAAGCTATCGAGCCAGAGCTGGCGCTGCGCCAGCGTGCGCGGCTCGAGGTCGAAGGTGATCGGCGTCGTGACGACGTAGTGATTGTAGATGTCGAGCAGCGCCGCGAGGTCGCTTTGCTGCACGCGGCGGATCGTAACCTCAGTCACTGTCTTGCAACGCCTTCAGCACGGCCGGAAGCTGCTCCGGCAGATCTTCCGAGATCGGGCCGGGCCCGAATGCGTCGGCGCATGCGCCATGCAGCCATGCCGCCATCGCCGCCGCCTCGAACGGCGCAACGCCTTGCGCCATCAAACCACCGATGAAGCCCGACAGCACGTCGCCGGAGCCGGCGGTCGCCAATGACGGCGGCGCATTGCTGTTGACGATCGCACGCCCATCGGGCGATGCGATCACCGTATCCGCTCCTTTGAGCAGCACGGTGCATTTTGCGGCGGCGGCGGCGGCGCGCGCCGCGTCGATCTTGCTGGGCGATCTCGCCAGCAAGCCGGGAAACAGCCGCTCGAACTCGCCGTCATGCGGCGTCAGGACGGCGCTCGGGCGCAGCAGCGCAAAGAGCAGTCTGGGTTCGTCCTGGAACGAGGTCAGCGCGTCGGCGTCGAGCACGGATGCGGCGGCGCTCTTCAGCACGGCAGCGACCAGCGCCTCGGTGGCGCGGCCGACGCCGCAGCCGGGACCGACGACGACCGCGTTCAGGCGCTTGTCCTTGAGCAGATCGGCAAGCCCGTTCGCACCGGCGAACGGCTTGACCATGATGGCGGTGAGCGCGGCGGCGTTGACGGACAGGGCGTCGGCCGGGCTCGCGACGCTGACGAGGCCGGCGCCGATGCGCAGGGCGCCACGGGCGGCAAGCCGCGCCGCGCCGGTGGCATGCGCGGGGCCGCTGACGACGACGCAATGGCCGCGGCCATATTTGTGGCCGCCGGTTTTCGGCCAGGGGTAAGTCCAGAACGCCGGGCTGTTCTCGAACAGCGCGGGTTTGATCTCGTCGAGCGCCGCCTCGGGCACGCCGATATCGGCAACGACGATCTCGCCGCAGGCCTCGCGGCCCGGCAGCAGCAGATGCGCCGGCTTCTTGCGGAAGAAGGTGACGGTGAGGCCGGCCGCGAAAGCGCAATCGCCGAGCGCCCTGCCGCTGTCGCCGGCAATGCCGCTGGGCACGTCGATGGCGATGATGCGGTCCTTGTATTTCGGCGAGGCCAGCGCCAGGCGCTTCGCCTCGCCTTCGAGCGGCCGCGACAGGCCGGCGCCGAACAGCGCATCGACGAAGAGATCGGCCATGCGGTTGCTCTCGGCGACCAGCAGCGTCTCGCCGCTCCAGCGCCGCGCCATCTCGGCAGCATCGCCGCCCAGCGCGGAAATGTCCTTCAGCGTCTCGACCCAGACGTCCCAGCCGCGTTCGTCGAGATGGCGCGCCGCGGCCAGGCCGTCGCCGCCATTGTTGCCGGGGCCGCACAGCACGGCGATCGGGCGCGGCGTCCAGCGTTTGCAAATCTCGTCGGCGACCGCGAGGCCAGCCTGCTCCATCAGCTCGAGCGTCGGCATGCCGTGCGCGGCCGCATAGCGGTCGGCGGCGTACATCTCGTCGACGGTCAGGATCTCGCCGGTCATCGCACCCGATAGTGATAGCGATAGAGTTCGCAGGCGAAGCCTAAACGTTCGTAAAGGGCAATGGCAGAGACATTCGAGGCCAGCACCTGAAGGCAGGCGCCGGTCGCGCCGGCCGCGGCGGCACGGCCGAGCAGCGCCGAGAGCGTCGCCTGGGAGAGGCCCTTGCGGCGTTGTTCCGGGTCGGTGACGACCCATTGCACGCAGGCAAGCCGTTCGTGGATGCCGCAGAAGGCGACGGAGGCGATCTCGCCGTCGTCGCCCCGCGCCTCGGCGAAGAAGGCGGGAACCGCAACGACGTCGAGGACGGCGTGCAGGGCGCGGGCTTCGTCCGGCGTGCGGCGCGAATGACGGCGGTGCGCGTCCAGCCAGGCTTGCGGCGGCCGGCCTTCATGGACGTCGGTGGCGATGGCCGCATCGGGCTTGGGCGGCTTGCGGCGGCGGAAGTTCATGAACAGGGTGCAGGTCTCGTCCTCATGGCGGTAGCCGCGCGCGTCCAGCGCCCGCTCCAGGTCGGGTTCGGCATGGCTGAGGATGCGGAAATAGGACGGCCGATCGTGCGCGCGGTAGATCGCTTCGGCATAGGCGATCTTCTCCATCAGCGGACGGCGGCCGGGACCGATGACATTGACCGAGTTCGTCCTGCGCGTGGCGCCATTGGCGAGGCGGATCAGCCAGCCGTCATAGAACACCTCCTTGAGCGCCGGCCAGGCGTTCATGCAGGTCTCTTCCACGGTGGCGTTGAGTGCGGGCGTGTCCATGGCGGTCTCCGTCGTGAAGAACCGGATGGCGAGAGGCCCAAAAACGAAAAACCCCGCGCGATCCGGCGGGGTTTTTTCGTGAAACGCGGTTTAGAAAATGCGCGTGCCTACTCACCCCATCGGAAGGTGGTACGGCGTCGCGCGGAAACGAGCTTCGTGTTCATGGCGCGCACGATACGGAAAAAGAGCTGGAGTGCAAGCAGAAATCATCGAAGTGGTCAGCGCGAATAGGTTTCCACCGCGGCGGCATCGCACTTATCGATGGAAAGCTGAAGCTGGTCTGAACCAGTCGCGACCGTCACAATCGTGTTTCCAGTCTTGCGGTCGATCCGTGGCGGCGGCAGATGGCGTGGAAGCTGGAAGACCGCCCAGCGCGAGCCTTCGTCCCGCACGTCGATGCGAGAGGACGAACGGATGGTCGCATGCCGCGCATGGACAATTGCAACATAAATGTCGCGTGCGGCTTTGGACGTCGGAACAAGTTGCCGCGACTGCTGGCAAGCTGGCGTTGCTGCATCGTGCGCCACGCACGGGGCGCAAAAAAGAAGCGATACAGCAGCGGCGAGTGAACGAGCCACGATCACTTTCAGAATCCTCTCGGCACCTTGTCGAAGTGCGGGTCCATCATTTCGTAGGCATAGCTCGCGGCCAGGACGCCGGCGTCGTCGAACATGCGGCCGACGATCTGCAGGCCGATGGGGAGGCCATCGCTGGAGAAGCCGCAAGGCACGCTGGCGGCGGGCTGCTGGGTCAGGTTGAACGGCACGCTGAACGGCGTCCACGCCATCCAGGCATTGCCGTCGTCGCCCTGCGGCGAGAGCTGGCCGACGTCGAAGGCGGTGGTGGCGAGCGCCGGGGTCAGCAGGAAGTCGTATTTTTCCATGAAGACGCGCATGGCGCTGCCATAGGCGCCGCGCGCGAGCATCGCGTTCAGGTAGTCCTTCTTGGAGATCGCGACGCCCTCCTCCGCCATGCGGCGCAGGCCGGGATCGAGCTGCGCCATCTTCGCGTGCGGATAATCGCCGAGCAGGATGCCGGCGCCGGACCACCACAGCGTGCGGAACGTCGCGCCGGGATCGCCGCCCGGCGGATCGACCAGCTCGACATGGGCGCCGAGGGCCTCGAAGCGTTTCGCGGCGGCCGCGACCAGCGTTTCGATCTCGGGCAGGATCCGCGTCGCGAAACCCATGCGGGGGCTGAAGGCGATGCGCTTGCCCTTGAGCGGCGCCTCGATGCCGGCGGCGTAGTCGGTGGGCTCAAAGGGCAGCGCATACCAGTCGCGCGCATCGGGCCGGGCGATGACGTTCATCAGCATCGCACTATCCAGCACGCTGCGGCTCATCGGCCCGACATGGGCAAGCGTGCCGAAGGGCGACAAGGGATAGGCGGGCACGCGGCCGAAGCTGGGCTTGAGGCCATAGGTGCCGGTGAAGCTCGCGGGAATGCGGATCGAGCCGCCGCCATCGGTGCCCAGCGCGAGCGGACAGAAGCGCGCGGCGAGCGCGGCGCTGGAGCCGCCGGAGGAGCCGCCGGGCGTCTTGTCCCGGTTCCAGGGATTGCGCGTGATGCCGGTGAGCGGGCTGTCGGTCGAGCCTTTCCAGCCGAATTCCGGCGTCGTGGTCTTGCCGATGAGAACGGCGCCCGCCTCGCGCAACCGCGCCACGGTCGGCGCATCGGTGTCGATATAGAGATCGGGATCGACGGTCAGCGAGCCGCGCCGTGTCGGCCAGCCCTTGGTGACGAGCAGGTCCTTCACCGCCACCGGCACGCCGTCGAGCGGCGACAAGGGCTCGCCCTCCAGCCAGCGCGCCTCGGAGGCCTCTGCCATCGCGAGCGAGGCCTCGGGATCGAAATGGCAGAAGGCATTGATGCCGGCATCGAGCGCCTCGATGCGCCCGATGCAGCCCTCGGCAACCTCGACCGGCGACAGATCGCGCGACGCGAAATGCGCGGAGAGTTCCGAGGCGGTCATCTCGTGCGGTTCTTTGGGCATCAGTTCACCCGCGTCAGCGACGCTTCGCTTCCCTTGTCCAGAAGCCGCAGCTTGCCGCCGCCATTGTCGAACACCGTCACCGAGCAATTCTCCGGCGAGAAGGCGACGACGCGGTCGTCGGACGTGGCGGCGCCCATCAGGACGTTGATCGCGACATAGTGCGAAAAGACGACGGTTTCTTCCTTCAGCGCCACGACGGCGGCGATGCAGGCCGCGCGCCACGCCGCCAGTTCCGGCGTCACCTCGCGCCACGAGCCGGCCATCAGCTGGCGCAGCCAAGCGACGCGGTCCTCCAGGCTCATGCCTCTGGGCGACGGGATTTCGGCGACGGCGGGCTCGATGATGGGCGTTTTGCTCCACAGCCGGGCGAGCGGCGCAGCGGTTTCCCGGGTCCGTTTCAGCGGACTGGAGAGGATGAGGCGCGGGCCGAGGCCGACCAGCCGCGCCGCCACCGCCTCGGCCTGCTCGCGACCGAGAGCATCGAGGCCGGGGTCCATGTCTTCGCCGAAACCGGCGGCGGCGCGCCCGTGGCGGACCATGTAAATGCGGGGCATGGCAAGTCCTTGTCGTCGTAAGCCATTGAATTCATTGAATCGGTGTACATTCGAACCAAGGGTTCGCGGGAGGGGGGTGGGGGTGCCCCGCCTTTCCCCACGCCAAGCCCGGCCAGACAGGATGTGGGAATTATATCCTCCCCTGTCAAGGGGTGCTAACCGGTTTTCAGCGCCTCCCACATCGCGCTCGCCAGGCCGAAGGCGCGCAGGTCGCCGGTGGTGGTGCCGGCCATCTTGTTCATGGCGTAGCCGAAGGTGGTGCGCGCATCCATATCGACGATCGCGAGCGAGCCGCCATAGCCGCCCCAGAAGATGGTGTTGGGATTGGGCAACGGGATCAGGCCGCCGGCGAGGCCGAAGCCGAGGCCGAAGCGCGCCGGCACGTTCATGATCTTGTCGGTGCCTTCGATCTGCAGCTCGAGCGCCTTGCGGCAGCCGGCCTCCGACATGAAGCGCTTGCCCTTGGCGACGCCGCCATTGGCGAGGATGCAGTGGATCTCGGCGATGGAGCGCGCGTTGCCGGTGCCGCCGGCGGCCGGGATCTCGGCGCCGCGCCAGGCGCGCGTCTTGGTCTCGGCGACATCGATGCCGGGATTGGTCGCCATGTTGGCCGTCAGTTCGGTCATGCCGCCGGCGTCGCCCACCGCCTCGCCCGGCGGCGGCGGGATGAGCTCGGCGACGCGGCCGTCCTCGGAGGCCGGCAGGCCGATCCAGAAATCGGCGCCGAGCGGCTCGGCGATCTCCTGGCGGAAGACGGTGCCGAGCGACCTGCCGGTGATGCGGCGGACGACTTCGCCAACGAGATAGCCCTGGGTCAGCGCGTGATAGCCGGGCGCGGTGCCCGGCTCCCAGAACGGCGCCTGGGCGGCGAGCAGCGACGTCATCTTCTCCCAGTCGTAGATGTCGCTCGTGGTGATCTTCTCCTTCCAGCCGGAGAGGCCGGAGGAATGGCTCATCAGATGGCTGACCTTGACGCCCGCCTTGCCGCCCGCGGCGAATTCCGGCCAGTATTTCGCGACCGGCGCGTCGAAATCGAGCAGGCCGCGGTCGGCGATGAGCAGTGCCGTCAGCGCGGTCATCGTCTTGGTGGTCGAGTAGACGTTGACGATGGTGTCCTTCGCCCAGGGCTTGGTCTTGGCCGCATCGGCATAGCCGCCCCACAGGTCGACCACCGTCTCGCCGTCCTTCGTGGCGCAGAACGAGGCGCCGACGTCGTGGCCGCCGGCGAAATTGCCTTCGAAGGTCGCGCGGACGCTCTCGTAGCCGTCGTGAACGAAACCGTGAACTTCAGCCATGCGTAATCCTCCGATAACTCTGCAACCATCCTGTCATGGCCCGCGAATGCGGGCCACCCAGTTGGTGCGCCGCGAACCGCGCAAGCACGAGCAAGACGTCACCTGGGTGGCCCGCATTCGCGGGCCATGACAAATTGGTGTTCAGGTGAACTCGAAAAGATTCGTCACCTCGCCCGGCGTCACCGTGCCGGGGCGGCCGAGCATTTCCTCGTGCATCATCCGGTCGAGCGTCGCGTCGTCGTCCGGCGTGTGGGCGAGGAAGCGCTTGTCGCCGTCCTGCCAGCCGACGACGATGCCGAAGCGCTTGCCGCGGCGGTCGGTGACGACGGTATAGGTCTCCACCGTGGCGCCGCCGCTGGGCTTCTCGATCACGGCGGGATGCGCCATCGTGTCGATGTCCTTCTGATAGGATTTGGGATCCTCGCGCCGCCATTTTCCTTCTGTCGGCTTGGCCGAATAGATGCCGGCGGAATGCTTGGTGACGTACCAGCCATTGCCGGTGACGAGGCCGAACTTGCCGGGCGCCTTGCGGACCTTGTCGGCCATCTGGACGATGGAATGCATGCCGTAATTG
>Ga0210397_10001663_pt1 | contig 14240 bp, 12 predicted proteins | sample IncBWH2OmetaG_FD_160126 | JGI IMG/M metagenome (GOLD analysis project Ga0210397, IMG submission 160126) | Forest soil microbial communities from Barre Woods Harvard Forest LTER site, Petersham, Massachusetts, United States - Inc-BW-H-2-O ...
AACCTGGTCGGTGCCGAACAGATGCTGCGCCGACGGCGCCTGCAGCGCTATCTCCGGATGGGTGGCCGCGCCCGCGTCGGCCGGATACGGGACGACCAGCGGCGCGACGACAGCGATCAGCACGATGAGCAGCGCGATCACGCCGCCGGTCGCGATCAGCGGATTGGCGCGCAGGAACCGGCCGAACCTGCTCATCCCGATCCCGGTCATCGGAGCCTGATCCTCGGGTCGAGCGCCACCTGGACCAGGTCCACGATCAGGTTGGCGACCACGTAGATGACGGCGACGAACAGGGTGACGCCGACGATCGCCGGGGTGTCCAGCGTGGACACCGACGCCGCCGCGTAGCTGCCGAGCCCGGGCCAGTCGAAGATGGACTCCACCAGGAACGTGTTGACCAGCGAGTAGGCGAAGACGAGCGCGAGCACCGAGGTCACCGGGTTCCAGGCCAGCCGCATGGCGAACGTGCCGAATACGGTCCGTTCGGGGAAGCCGAGCGAGCGCACCATCTGTACGTGCGCCTCGCCCACCGTGTCGAGCACCTGCGCGCGTACCATCCGCGCGATCACCCCGACCGGATAGGCGGCTACCACCAGCGCGGGCAGCACCAAGTGGACGAGAGTGCTGCCCAGCATGGGCCAGTTGCCGCTGATCAGGCTGTCGACCACGGGAAACTGGGTGCGGACGGTCAGCGGGTGGCTGAAGACGAGGTTCGGGTCGTACTGGCCGGCCACCGGCAGCAGCCGCAGCCGCTGGGCGAAGACGAGCTGCAGGATCAGCGCCAGCCAGAACACCGGCATGGAGACGCCGAGCACCGAACCGACCCGGATGGCGTGATCCAGGGCACCGCCCGGCCACCGGGCCGCGGCCAGACCGAGCGGGATGCCGACCACCACCGCGATGATCAGAGCGGCGATGACCAGTTCCAGCGTGGCCGGCGCCGCCGTCCCGATGTCGGAGAGCACCGGCCGGTGGGTGTGGATGGACGTCCCCCAGTTCCCGCTCACGATCCCGGCGAAGTACTTGCCGATCCGCACGGCCAGCGGCTGATCCAGGCCGAGGTAATGGCGGGCGCGCGCGATCTGCGCGGCCGAGGCGTGCGGACCCGCCCACGAGGCCGCCGGGTCACCCGGGACCACGTCGGAGATCACGAACGTCAGGATCACCACGCCCGCGACGACCACGACGGCCAGGGCGACCCGGCGGGTAACGTACCGGGTCACCCGGCGGCTCGGCTGGGGCCGGTCATAAGGTCAGGGCTTCAGGTCGTGCACGAAGACCACGTTCGGGTAGGCCGGGTCCACCCGGAAGCCGGAGATCCCGCTGAGCATCGCGTACTGGTAGTTGTCGTTGTACAGGGACGTGATCGGCGCCTGCTGAATGACCGTCACCTGCATGTTCTTGTACAGCTGCGAGGCGGCGTTCTTGTCGGTCGCGGTCAGCGGCTCGACCTGGTTGATCATGTTGTCCATGGACTTGTTCGAGTAGTACGACAAGTTGTAGTACGGCGGGCTCTCGGTTTCCAGCAGGTTGGAGAACCAGGAGTACGGGTCGGCGTAGTCCGGCCACCAGTACTCGAGGAAGATGTCCTGGCGCTGGGCCGCGTTGGACGACTTACCCTTCGCCCACTGGGTCGGCCAGGCGAGCGCCTGGGTGCTCAGGTTCACGTTCAGCGCGGCCAGGTCGGACTTGATGACGGTCGCGACGACCTGCTCGTTGCTGTCGCCCTGGGTGTAGGTCAGGCTCAGGTTCAGAGCCTTCTTCCCGGGCCCGTAGCCGGCCTGGTTGAGCAGCGCCGCCGCCTTGGCCTTGTCGTAGGAGTAGTCCGGCAGGTCACTGAAGTGCCCGAACATCCCGGGCGGGACGATGCCGCTGGACTGCACGCCGGCGCCGCGCAGGGCCGCGATGATGCCGCGGTAGTCGATCGCGTACAGGATCGCCTGGCGGACCGGCAGGCTGAGGGCCTTGACGTTGAGCTGCGCGAGCAGGTTCTGCCAGGACGGCGAGCTGACCGTGGTGATGCTGGAGTCGCCCTTGAACGACGACCACAGCGACGGGCCGATCTGCTCGATGAAGGTGACCTGCCCGGCGCGGAGCAGCTGCGCGGCCGTGGTGTCCTGCGGCACCACGCGGAACACCACCTTGGTGAAGTGCGAGCCGGACCAGCCGCCCCAGTACTTGCCGAACTGCTTCAGGTAGACCTCGAACTCCTGGCCCTTGTTCCAGGTCTGGACGGTGTACGGGCCGGTGCCCGCGTCATGCCCGGCGTTCAGCCAGCTGGTGAACGCGTTGCCCGACTGGCCGGCCGGGCCCTGCGTGTCGTAGATGTAGGCGGAGTAGTCGGCCGAGGCCTGCAGGTCCAGCGGGGCCGCGTAGCTCAGGTGGAAGACCAGCGTGTACTGGTCGGGCGTGTCGATCGTCTTGACCGAGGCCCAGACGTAGGAGGCGCCGCCGTTCAGCTTGATCGTGCGCAGGATCGAGGCCTTGGCCGCCTGCGCCGTCATCGGCCGGCCGGTGTGGAAGGTCACGCCGTGCCGGAGGTGGAAGGTCCAGGTCTTGCCGCCGTCAGCGGACGCCCAGCTGGTCGCCAGCAGCGGCCCGACCGTGTTGGTGGCGGAGTTGTACCGGGTGAGCGTCTCGTACATCTCGCTCATCGCGATGATGCCGTCGGAGTACTCGGTGGCCGGGTCCCATCCGTCCACCATCACCGGGGCGGTGGTGTCGTAGGTGAACACCTTGTTGACCGGTTTCTGCGTGCTGGCCGGAGCGGTCGAGCCGGCGCAGGCGGTCAGCGCGAGGACCGGCACGGCGGCGGCCGCGACTGCGATCAGCCGTCCGCGATGACGCTTCATGATGCCTCCGATGTGCTGTGCGACTCAGCCGACACGCCACCCAGGGTGCCTGCCGCCTTGACCCGGATCCGGACCGCGGGAGAGGTGAGATAGGCGAGCGGGATCTCGTCCACCTCGATGATCTGCACCGTCCCCGGGTCGGCACCGGCGGCGACGGCCCGCTCGCGGGCCTCGTCCCGTGCCTCGTCGAGGACGGCCTGCCTGCCGTCGGGGCCGAGGTGGAAGATCCGGTCCACCTGGCCGCTGACCGACGCGATGGCGGCGCCGACCGCGTTCGCCGCGTCGAAGTGCTCCGGCCGGACGATCTCGCTGACACCGGGTATCCGGTCCGGGACCAGGATACTGCCGCCGCCCACGGCGATGAGCGGACGGTCCTCCTTGGAGGTCTTCACCCGGTCGATCGCCTCGGCCAGCATCACGTCGGCCCGGGCCAGCGCCTCGGAAAGCATCCGCCGGTGACGGCTGGCCCGGTCGGCGCCGCCCGCCGCCCCGCCGATGTCCGCCCGGCCGGCCAGGACCGCGGCGTCGGTCAGCGTGGGGGTCGTCCCGCCGAAGATCAGCGCGTCCTGCTGGATCAGGTAGCCGACGCTGCGCGGCCCGATACGGACGTCGCCGAGGTCGCCGGAGACCACCGTGCCGCCGCCGAGCGCGATCGTGACCAGGTCCGGCATCCGGAAATTGGTCCGGACGCCACCGATCTCCACTCCCTGCGCCGACTCGCGCGGGAACCCGTTGGTCAGCACGCCGAGGTCGGTAGAGGTCCCGCCCACGTCGGCGACCAGCGAGTCCGAGATCCCGGTGAGGAACGCGGCGCCGCGGACGCTGTTGGCCGGCCCGCTGCCGATGGTGAGCACCGGATACCGCAGGGCTTGTTCCAGGCTCATCAGCGTGCCGTCGTTTTGCGCGAAGAACGTGACCGGCCGCAGCCCGTGCGCGGTGAGCGCATCCAGCATCGCGCCGGCCACGTCGCGGGCTACCCCGGCCAGGGCACCGTTGAGGATCGCGGCGTTCTCCCGCTCGAGCAGGCCGATGGAGCCGATCTCGTGGCTGAGCGAGGTGTGCACCTCGCCGAGCTCCCGCTTGACCACCTCGGCGGCGAGCAGCTCGTGCCGCGCCGAGACCGGGGCGAACACGCTGGTGATCACGACCCCGTCGGCCTGGTCCCCCACCCGGCCGAGGAACCGCGCGATGGCGTCGGTGTCCAGCGGGGACAGGTCCTGGCCGTCGAACTCGATTCCGCCGTCCACGATCTCGGCCCCGACCGAGACCGCGTCGACGAGGTCCCGCGGCCAGCCGAACATGGGCCTGATGCTGTAGGTGGCGGGCCCGCCGATCCTGAGCACCGCCACCCGCCGCAGGTTCCTGCGCTCCAGGACGGCGTTGGTCGCGTGGGTGGTGCCGAGCATGACGTGGCTGATCCGCTGCGATTCGACCCCTGGCGTGCCGAGCACGGCGTCGATCGCGGCCACGATCCCGGACGTGATGTCGGCCGTGCCCGGCACCTTGGCCTTGGCGAGCACCCGGTCGGCGGCGTCCATGATCACGGCGTCGGTGTTGGTGCCGCCGACGTCGACACCGAGCCGGCAGTCAGGCGGTGGCACCGGCGAGCTCCTCCACGGGCAGGTAGTCGAACTCGTAGCCGAACGCGCGCGGCCCGGCGACCGCGATCCCATCCTCGGTCCGCCAGACCGGGTCGCAGCCGAAGGCGATCACGGTGACCCGCTGGCCGTAGGCGATCCGCTCGGTCGCGATCGCGCCGGCCGTCTCGCTGTCCAGCACCGTGATCAGGTCAGGTACCGAGGCGAGCACATGGCCGCGCTCCAGCGCCACCAGGTTCTCGTTCTGCAGCTCCAGCCTGATCAGCCGGCCCGTGTCCACGCCCAGGCCTTCGATCACGACCGAGCCGCGGGCGAACCCGCTCGTCGTCCTGCGCTCGACGTCCAGGACCTTCCCCGTGATCAGGCGGAACGCGCCGAGCTCGGCGATCAGGGCCTCCACCGGGCTTTCCTGCGCGCGGCTGACGGCCTCCCCGATCCTGATCGCCAGCGAGACCGAGTCGCGCACCGTCGCGCCTCGCGCCTGCGCCGCGGTCATCGAGAACTCCGTCGAGGACGCGGACCCGCCGAACTCCACCGCCGCCGCACGCTCCAGGCGTTCCATCCAGTGGCCGGAGACCGTCTGGAAGATGACCAGGTTGCCGCGTTCGTCGGTCATCACGGCCGGGCTCGGGGAGATGCCGGCCAGGTGCATGGTGACCTGGGGCACCTCGGGAAAGGCCCGGCCCATGCCGTCGGCGTCCGCGACCGGCAGCCCGATCTGGGCGGCCCAGGTGATCGGGAGCAGGCCGTTCGCGCCGCCGATCTCGGCAGCCATGAGCGCGGCGACCCGGCGCCCGGTGAGGTCCTCCAGGTGCTCGAGCAGCCGGCCGCCTTCGTCCCCGTTCTCGATCTTCTCCACGCTGACCGTCGGCGCGCCGATCGCGCCGCACGGCATGACCAGGGAATCACCGGGCAGTTCGTCCAGATCCACCAGGGGGACGGGGCCGAAGTCCTCGGTGGCCTGCAGGGCTTGCAGCAGCCCGAGGTACGGGTCGCCACCACCGCCGGCGCCGAGCACGGCGCAGCCGCGCGCCAGGGCACGCAAGGAGTCGGGGTCGAGCAGGCGCTTCATGTCAGGGGCAGTGGTGTAGTAAGGCGGATGAGGCGGAATCAGGTTTCGCGGTTAAGCGCAATGATTCCTGAACCGTGACCCGGATAGTAGCAGCCGGCGGGAGTTTTCGGCGCGCGCGATCTCCTCCCGCAGGTCTTCGGGGTTCAGCGCGCGGACGACCCGCGGCGGGCTGGAGCGGGGGACGCGCGCGTAGTAGTGTCCGGCAACGCCGCGCCAGACGTACCACTGCGGGAACTCGGGCGCGTAGACCCGCCACTCCGGCATGGCCGTCTGGTCCTCCGTGTCCGGTCCGGATACGGTCTCGCGCTCCATCGCTGCCCCTTGAAACGCACCTAGGTGAGGACGTGAACGAAGATCACGTCGTGTGCCGAAGCGTGAATGCATAGCAATGCTCGCAGCCGGCGGCGAGGAAGGTAATGGGCAGAGTGCACCTCGATCGCCAGCGATGTGTGCGTTCAGCATAGGGTGGGCCTGCCATGCCTACCGTTGATGAGATCCTGGCCGGCTCGCCGCTGGCCGGCCTGCGGCGTATCAGCCCCGGCGGCGGTGACCGCGGGGTCACCGTGGTCCGGCTGGCCGAGCGCTTCGCCGAGCTGGATGACGCCCCGCCCGGCAGCTTCGTCGTGCTGTCCCGGCTGGCCTCGGCCGAGGTCACCGACTACCGCCTGGACATGGCGCTGCGCTGGGCGGCCATCCGCCGCGTGGCCGCTGTCGCGGCGTTCTCGGCCGAGGCGTGGCAGCCGGCGGTGACCGCGCTGGACATCGCCGAGCACGCCGACATCGCGCTGGTGTCCGTTCCCGCGGACGCCGACCTCGCCACGCTGGTCCGGGCGGTCTACGGGGAGATCGGCGGCAGCGCCGAGCGCGCGCTGGGCCGAGCGGAGCAAGGGCTCGAGGCGGTGCGGCGGGCCGAGCGGGCGAGCGCGGGCCCGGAGGAGCTCGGCCAGGCGGCCGGGCGCGCGCTGGGCACCAAGGTCGAGTACGTCGTGACCCCCGCTCTGCTGGCTCCCGGGGGGACGACCCCCCCGTACCCCCCCGAAACCAACGGGATAGGCGTGAGCGTGCCGGTGCTGGTCGACGAGGCGGCGTCCGGGCATTTCGCGGCGCCGGAGGCGGGCGGCGAGATCGGCGTCGCCGCCGGGCTGGTCCTGCACGCCGCGGCGGCCGCCGCCGCACGGCACCTCGACCTGACCCGGCGGGCCATCCAGACCCCGGTCCGGTCCCGCAGCGAGCTGCTCGCCGAGCTGCTGATGTCGGACTCGGCGATCAGCGAGGACCTGCTCGCCCGGGCGCGGCAGCTGGGAATCCCGGTGAGCGGCTGGCACCTGGCGGTCCGGGTGGAAGCCGACGACCTGGACGAGGCCGAGCACGACGAGGTGCGGCGGTTCGAGCTGCTGGAATCGGCGGGCCAGGCCGCGCTCCAGGCGGTATCCACGGCCGGCGAGACCTGGTACCTGTCCCGGATCGCGCGGGCCATCATCTTGATCCGGATGACGACGTCCAACCCGGGCCCGCAGGCCGGGGCCAGGGCGGCCCGGTCGGCCGAACGAGCGCTGCAGGCGATCGCGGCCCGGCTGCCCGTGCTGCGGTTCCGGGCCGGCGTGGGGGCGGCGCACGAGGGCCCGATGGGCCTGCGGGCCTCGGCCGCGGAGGCCCGGGGAGCGCTGGCCGCCGCGCGTGCCGCGCGCCGTCCGGCCGGGGTCGCGGCCCACGACGCGGTCGGCATCCGGCGGATGCTGATGGAGTGGTACGCCTCCGACACCGTGCGCGCCTCGGTGCGGGACCAGCTCGCGCCGCTGGAGAAGCTAGGGTCGGCCCGCGCCGACACCGCCATCCGGACGCTCGCCGCCTACCTGGACGAGCAGGGGTCGGTGGTCAGGACGGCGGAGCGGCTGCACCTGCACCGCAACGCCGTGACCAACCGGCTCCGCACCATCACCGAACTGCTCGAGGTCGACCTGGAGGACCCCGACCAGCGGCTCGCCCTGCAGCTCGCCTGCCGGGCCCGCCTGCTCGGGTAACTCGCGGGTCAGGGCTTGCGCCCGACGCCGCAGATCGCGTCGACTCCCCTGGGCTCTTCGTCGGCGTCCCTGACGTCCGGCCGCCACCGGGAGGTGGTGACCACGCCGGGCGGCACCAGGTCGAGCCCGGTGAAGAAGCCGGCGATCCCGTCCGGGCTGCGCAGGTGGTAGGAGCTGGCGGAGTTCTGGTTGTAGATGGCGATGGCCTGGTTCAGCTCGGGGTTGGTGTCGGTGCCGTCAGACAGCGCCAGGTAACTGCCCGGTGGCAGGGCGTCGAGCAGCCAGGGCACGATCGACCCGGGCTGGTCGGAGTCGTCGATCTGGCCCATGATGCCCAGCAGCATCAGCGCCACGGGCTGGCTGAAATCCAGCGTCCTGGCCGCGCCCCGCAGGATCGTGTCCGGGTCCCGGATATCCGCTTCGATGTAGCTGGTGACCCCGCCGGGCGCGCTCGTCAGCAGGGCCTCGGCGTGGACCAGCACGAGGGGGTCGTTGTCCACGTAGACGATCCTGGCGTGCGGCGTGATCTGCTGGGCGATCTGGTGGGTGTTGTTCGCGGTGGGCAGGCCGGTGCCGATGTCGAGGAACTGCGTGATCCCGGCCTCGGCGGCCAGGTAGCGGACCGCGCGGGCGAGGAACCGGCGCTGCACCCGGGCGACGTGCGCGATACCGGGGAACGTCGTCAGGACCAGGTCACCGGCCGCGCGGTCGGCCGCGAAGTTGTCCTTGCCGCCGAGCAGGTAGTTCCAGACCCGGGCCGAGTGCGCCTCGCTGGTGTCGAGCTGCGGCGGCACCCCCGCTCCGCCTGGTGACGACGTGCTGCTCACCGCCCACCCTCCCGGTACGATCCCGAACGCGCCTCGGGCCGCGTCAGGTCAGCTTATCCGGGAGTTCAGGTGAAATTGATCATAGTGTGGCACAGCATGCCCTGCTGGCCGGTCCCGTGCCCGCGGTCGGTGGCGTGCACGTCGACGGCGATGATCCCGGTCCGGCCGCCTCGGGCGGGCACGAACCTGATCGTCCGGCGGCCGAAGGCGAGCGCCGCGCCGTCCGCCGTCGAAACCGGGGGCTCGATGCCGATGATCGCGGCCCAGGTCCGCGCCATCGCGGCTGGGTCCCGGGGGCCGGCGACCGCCACGTCGACCGCGAGGATGTCGTCGGCCTTGGCGGTCCGGGCGGCCTGCGCGGCCTGAGCCGCGGGCAGGTCGTCCCAGAACCAGCCGTCCCGCGGCAGGAACGCGTCGAGCTCGAGCAGGACGCCGACGTCGAGCGGGTGCAGCTGGATGATGTCGCGGCCCATCGCCTGGGTCTCCACGGCAACCCGGACGCCGTGCTCCGCGGCGCGCTCTTTCACGCCGTCCAGCGACGGGACCTGGGTGGACAGCACCCAGCCCGAGGAGCCGCCGACCTTGTCCAGCCAGCGGGCGACCGGATGGTCCGGCGTGGTCGGGGCGAGGACCTCCAGATAGGTGTCGGGGCCGACCGGGGCGGTGAAGTCGGCCAGGCCCAGCTCGGCCAGCAGCGGGTCGCCGAAGCCGGGCCCGAGCGCGAGCAGTTCGGTGGCGGTCCGCACGGCGGCCGCGTGGTCCAGCGCGGCGAAGCCGACCTGGCGCAGCTCCGCCCACCGGTTCGCTGTCACCGCTACCGGCCCGTGTCCATGACCGTGGCCTTGAGCAGCTTGGTCATGCCGCGCTCGTAGCGGGCCGGGTCCCTGGCGTACCTGGCCCGCGCGTCGATGGCCATGAAGTCGGTGTCGGTCACGTGCTCGCCGCGGTCGAGAGCGTCCAGGCCCGCCCGGACGATGTCTCGCGGGTCTTCCTTGCGCCCCTGGACGTGCCCGGCCATCCGGGTATCGACCGACCCGACGATCAGCGCGATCACCTCGGTGCCCTGATCGGCGAGCTCGGACCGGGTGATGCTGGACAGGAACAGCGCGGCCGCCTTGGCGGGCGAGTAGCCGCCCATGAACGGCGCCGGGAAGGCGCCGGCCACCGACAGCACGTTGACGATGTAGCCGCCGTCGTTGGCCCCGAGCAGCGGCGCGAAGGCCCGGGTCATGTTCAGCACGCCGAAGTAGTTGACCTCCATCTCGCGCCGGGCGGCGTCCGGGTCACTGGTCCGTACGAGCCGTGTGTTGGTGAACAGTCCGGCGTTGTTGACCAGCAGGTTCACGTCCGGGCAGGCGTTCGCGGCGGCGGTGACGGCAGCCTGATCGGTGACGTCGAGCGGCACGACCTCGGCCGGCAGCCCGGCGAACTCCCCGGCCAGCGTGTCCGGGCTCCGCACGCCCGCGTAGACCTTCTTCGCCCCGCGGGCGGCCAGTTCCCGGACGAACGCCAGGCCGATGCCACGGTTCGCGCCGGTGACGAGCGCGACCGAGCCGACCGCCTTGCTCGGGCGCGGCATAGTCACCTCCGCTATGTCGGCGTACCAGGCACGACACTACAATTGCAGGAGCGACAAAGCCAGGTGGCGAGGCAGGAACCAGGCCCGTTCGGTGTCATGGAGCCGGGGAGCGTCCCGGGCGTACCGCGGCACTGGCTGGCCCGCCGGCACCTGGGTAGCGTGATCGGCATGCGGCTCACGATGGTCGGATGCTCGGGCTCGATGCCCGGGCCGCACAGCGCGGCGTCGTGTTACCTGCTGGAAGCGGACGGCTTCCGGCTGGTGGTGGACCTGGGCAACGGCGCGGTCGGCGCGTTGCAGCGGTACACGGCGCTGAACCGGGTGGACGCCGTGGCCCTGAGCCACCTGCACGCCGATCACTGCCTCGACATGTGCCCGTTGTGGATCGCGCGGAAATACTCGGATGAAGACCCGCTGCGGCCGATTCCGGTCTACGCCCCGGCTGGCGCCGCGGAGCGGATCGCCCGGGCCAGCGGGCACGCGCTCACCTACTCCGGCGACACCGGCGAGTCTCCCACGCTGGTCGAACTGGCCCGCCCCGCGGACGTCCTGCTGTGCGAGGCGGGGTTTCCCGATCTGCCGGATCTACCGCCGAACCTGCACCTGTGCGGACGGCAGGCCGGCCAGCACGCGGCCCGGGCCGGGGCCGGACGGCTGATCCTCACCTACCTGGCCCCGGACATCGACCCGGCGCGGAGCCTGGCCGCGGCAGCGGGGCCTTCGGCGGCGTAGTACTCAGCTGATCCTGACTACCTGGCCGCCGTTCTTGCACAGCTGCGGGCTCAGGCCGCCGGCCGGGGCGATGCTGCAGTTCGAGACGTAGATGGAACCGTCGCGTCCCGCGGCGAAACCGGACGGGAAGAACAGCTTGCCGACACCGAGGTGGGTACGGTGGCCGTGCCGGTCGATGCGCACCACGTCGCCGGCCGGGTTGGCCGTCGGACCCTCGTTGAGCCCGCCGGTCTGGTACTCGGTGGCGTAGAACGCGCCGTCACGGCCGAAGCCGCAGCCCTGCACGGTGGTCAGGCCGGTGGCCCAGACCTTCGGGGCGTGCCCGGGGATGACCCGCCAGATGCGGGCGTGTCCCGGCGAGTAGAATCCGCCGAGCAGTTCCCCGACGTACAGCGCGCCGTCCGGACCGCGCGCCACGCACGTCGGCACCGAGGAGTCGCTCTGCGATCCCCTGGGCACGCCGAAGAACGCGATGACCTTGGCCACGCCGTTGCGGTGCACCTCGGCCAGGGCGTTGGCGCCCGCGTCCGCGACGTAGCGGTGGCCGCGGGAGTAGGTCACGGCGTTCGGATTGGAATCGGGGAACGACTTGGGCGCCAGCTTGACCCGGGTGGACGTCCACTTCCAGTCCTGGTCACCGACGTCGGAGACGACCTTGACCGAGTGGTGGGGCGATATCCGGACCAGGCGGCCCAGTTCGGCCAGGGCCGCGGCCCGCAGGTACCCGGGGATCGCGCCCTTGGGCGGTACCTCGTGAGAGCTCAGCCCGAACAGGCCGTAGAACGAGCCGTTCGGCCCGCGTGACACCGAGACCGGGCCCTCAGCCGCGACGCCGCCCTCGTCCGCGCCGGAGATCAGGCCGGTGACGAGGCGCTTGACGCCATGCTTGGTCACCAGGTCGAAGGACCCGGTGAGCCCGATGCAGGTCGTGCCCTGCTCGCCGCCTTTCACGCATGCCTTGCCGCCGCGGCCGGCTTCGGCGAGATAGAGGCCCCCGCCCGGGGCGGCCGCGAGCCCGCGCGGGTTGTTGAGGTGGCTGGCGATAACCGTGACCTTGTTGTGATGACCCTGTCTCTGCTGTGCCTGCTGTGTCTGCGCCCCTGCGGCAGACGGCGTGGCCAGGCCCAGCGCGGTAGCCAGGCCGAGGGCTGTGACACCTCCTGTCACGAAGAGTCGCCGGTGATGGACTGCGGGCTTGCTCAATAGAACCCCTCCCTGCAAGCCGGTTTCCGCCGGACCACGGACTCCCCCCGGCCCGGCGGCCGTCCTGGCAGCCGAACAAGCCCCTGTGGCGGCCGGATGCAGGCCATGTGGAGATCGCGTGGAGGGTGTTCGAAAGTGATTAGTTAGCGTGCGGTCAGGAGCGGGATTTGGGCGGGTCGCCGCCGACCTGGATCTGGGAGCCGTGCAGCTCACGGGCGCAGGCGGAGCAGTGCAGGACCGGGTGGAACTCGCCGCCGCAGGTGGTGTGGGTGAGCAGGGTGGCGGGTCCCTCGGGGGCGCGGAACCACCGGTCGCCCCAGTCGAGCATCACCATGACGTGCGGGAAGAAGGCCCGGCCCTTATCGGTGAGCCGGTACTCGGCCCGGCCGGAACCTGCCTTGGCCGCGACCGCCTCCAGCACGCCCATCTGGCAGAAGGTGCGCAGCCGGTCCGAGACGATGGTGGGCGGTGCGCCCGTCATCACCAGCATGTCGGTGAACCGCCGGGCGCCGAGGAACGCGGCGGCCAGAGCAGCCGCCGACCAGCGATTGCCGATCAGCTCGATGGTCTGCGGCACCAGGCCGGGGCCTGGCGAGCCGCCCGCGGAGCGGCGCCGGGTGGTGGCGCGCGGCACCGACCGCTCGAAGCCGCCGCTCGGGCCGAACGTGCCGCGCACATCCCTGATCCCGGCCGGCTGGCCGCAGGCCCGGCAACCCATGACCGGGGTGAACTCCTCGCCGCACTCGAGGTGGTACATCGGCGGCAGCGGCTCGGTGTGCTCGGTCACCCAGACCGCTTCCCAGGACCAGATCGTCAGCAGCACCTTCCACAGGTCGCGACCGCGGTCGGTGAGCACGTACTCGAAGCGGCGCGGCGCGTCGGAGTACTGCGCCATGGTGAACACGCCGGCCTCGGTGAGGCGGCGCAGCCGCGCGGTCAGCACCGAGTTGGCGATGCCGAGCTGGTCCCTGAAGTCCTTGTACCGGCGCACGCCGGACATGATGGCCAGCCTGGTGATGGCCAGGTTCCACTCGTCGCCGATCAGCCCGAGGGCGATGGCGTTGGAATTTTCTGTGGTCAAGCCCATCCTCGGAGGGAGTCACCCGGCGCCCAGCAACTGTGCGTGCCACTCGCGATCCGCTCGGGGAGCTGAGCGCGCGCGATCGGGCCGCGGCCCACGTCGCTGGCGCGGAACACGACGCACTCGGACAGGTCACGGTTCATGTCGACCGTCAGCGTCACGAGGTACGCGTCGTCTTCTCCGGTCCCGCCCGCGCGCGGGGCCACGCCGACCTCGCTGCAGAACACGCCCGGTTCGAACTGGTAGCTCTCCTCGCGGCCGGTCACCGTGTCGTGCTTGACCAGGCCGTTGAACAGGAACCAGCCCGGCTCGTTGGTGGCAGCGTAAGTGTACCGGTAGGGCCGTCCGCCGAACCCGCTGTTGATGGTGCCGAACTCGGTGCAGGCCTCCGACAGGTCCTGCTCGCTGGTTGCCCCGGTGACCAGGTTCATCCGCCACCGGTGCAGCCGGGTTTGCATGGCGTCCTGGGCCAGGAACCGCCACATCCGGCCGTCGGGACCGCCCGGGCCGGCCGCGGAGGGTTCGGGGCAGCCCTGGAAGAACCCGTCCACGACGACCTCGTCGCCTTCTTCCCAGGCGTTGGTCCAGTGCAGCACGTAGGTCGGGTCGAACTCGAACCAGCGGATGTCGCCGGTGCCGCCGCGCCGCGGGATGACGCCGAGCCGGGACGGGAGCTCGGGGTGGTAGCGGGCGGCGTACAGCCCGCGCGCGATCAGGTCCGGCTCCCAGAACAGCGGCATGTCGTTGAGGATCGCGTAGTGCTCGGTGAAGGCCATGTCGTGCGGCAGCCGCGGCCCGGGCAGGTCGACCGGCACGTAGTGCACCAGGTGGTTCCCGGCGTCGACCACGCCGTAGTGCAGATAGGGCGCTGTCGTGGAGTAGTTGAAGAACAGCAGTTCGCCGGTGTGGTCGTCGACCTTGGTGTGCGCCGACACGCCCAGATCGCCGGGGAACGACCCGCCCCAGCTGCACTTGCCCAGGTCGTCCAGGGTCAGCGGGTCGAGCCGGTACAGGTCGCCGCACTGGTAGAAGCTGGCCACCGCGACCCCGGCGTGCACGATGACGTCGGTCGAGGCGGCGTCCTTCATCCGGCCGCGCGCGCCCCAGCCGTCGGCACGGGCCGACGCATTGGGGTTCTCCGCCAGCCCGGCCCACAGCGAGCGGCCCGCCTCCTGCTCGGCCAGCAGCCCGTCGGTGCGGACGAACCGGTTCCGGTAGGACACCTTCCCGTCGCGGAACGACACCTTGTGGATCATCCCGTCGCCGTCGAAGGGG
>Ga0210397_10001666_pt1 | contig 14229 bp, 11 predicted proteins | sample IncBWH2OmetaG_FD_160126 | JGI IMG/M metagenome (GOLD analysis project Ga0210397, IMG submission 160126) | Forest soil microbial communities from Barre Woods Harvard Forest LTER site, Petersham, Massachusetts, United States - Inc-BW-H-2-O ...
CCGATAAATCAATAGTAGCAATCAGTACGAATCGGCATAATTATTTTGTTACAAAATGGAATAAAAATTTGGACATTTTAGATAAGGCTGAAATTGTACTAGAAGCTCATCAATATATATATTATTCATTTATAGTTGATGATATTGTTTATTTATTCTCACTTCAGGATAAAGACAATCAAAGAATATATAGTTATTATACACTGTCTTTTGGAAATAAAATAACCATTCAACAAAAATTTGATGCTTTTAATGGGTATGTTGTATTATATCAAAATCAATTTATTTACATGTTAAATGCTGATAATTGTAGCATTCAGAAAGTAAATATTACAACGTTAGAATCAGAAAGAATATCTATTCCTGTTCAAAATACTGCTAAAAAAATGATTATGCATGTAGCAAAGAATGGATATATATTATTAATCTATTCAACCTATAATTCAGCTAAGTCTAAAGACCCATCTAATAGTGTAATAGAAAATTTTATTTTTGAAGCAAAAACTGACAAGGTAAATAAAGTACCCATTGATTTTATATTTGATGATCAAAAAAGAAATGATATTGATATTGCAATAAATAATGATTCAATTTATTTTCTTACCTATAGCAACAAAAAGGACCACTTAATTCTTGATTATAAAATCCTTGGATATGATTTTGGATCAAATAATACCTTTGTTTCAAAAAAATCTTCTGTAATCCTTACTAAAGATTTTTACCACAGATATTTATCAACTTCATTATTTAGTGTTGATCCAATCTCCGGAAATTTGATTTTAGTATTGGATAGATTTAACTATATAACTACACCAAGTGAAAAATTTGATCCTGGTAAGCCAGAAGATTATCCTAATGCCTTTCCTTTGAATGGAGGTTTTAATCAATCTTATGTTTATTACCTTACAACTTCTAAAGTATATATGGACTATCCAATTGTTGTTTTGAATTCAAAAGGTGATGTTGTGAGTATCGATTTTATGTATTATCCTCAAAACCTTGGTGGAGCGCAGAATACTGTGAAAATTGTCCCTAAGATTTTTTTTATTGACGGATTGTTATATTGCTTTGTTTCAAACTTTAAAATGACTTCAATGAATTGCTTTATTTATACGTTAAATGGAGTAGCAAAGGATAATATTCGATTATTTAAAGATGACGATGTTATGGATACATTTATTGTAAATACATCTACGATATATTATATAGGATCGGGCCTATTTGTTTTCGGAACTGTTCCGGATCGTTGTGGTAAACCCGGAAATTATTATATGTTTAAAGTGAATAAATAAGTTAAGGAATTCCATATAAACAAAAGACCTTTGCTTACTAGCAAAGGTCTTTTGTTTATATGAGGGTTTAACGAAGAAATTACTTCATCAATAAATATGCTTTGATGTATTCGTTCAGGTCACCAGCAAGTACGTTCTCAACGTCTGTGCGTTCAACACCAGTGCGTACGTCCTTGATTAGTTTGTATGGGAATAAAACATAGTTACGGATCTGAGAACCGAAATCAATTTTCTTTTTTGTTCCTTCTACAGCAGCCTTCGCTTCGTTGCGTTTGTCGATTTCAATCTGGTATAAGCGCGACTTTAATAATTTCAACGCTTTATCTTTATTCTGAATCTGAGAACGCTCCTGTTGACATTCGATGATCAAGCCCGATGGTTTGTGTTTTAAACGTACCGCAGTTTCAACTTTGTTTACGTTCTGTCCGCCGGCACCACCTGCACGGAAAGTATCCCATTCGACGTCTCCCATATTGATCTCGATGTTGATGGTTTCATCTACTTCCGGATATACATATACTGATGCAAAAGATGTTTGTCTTTTACCATCTGCATTGAATGGAGAATCGCGCACCAAACGGTGAACACCGATTTCGGATTTTAAATTTCCATAAGCAAACTGGCCTTCTATACCTAACGATGCAAATTTAATTCCTGCTACTTCACCTGGCTGGTTCACGATTTCGCGTACGGTGTATCCATTCTTTTCACCCCACATAATGTACATACGCATCAGCATATCTGCCCAGTCGTTACTTTCCGTTCCGCCTGCACCAGGGTTGATCTCAAGCACGGCACTCAGCTGATCTTCTTCCGCGCTCAGCATTTTTTTGAATTCGAGCTCTTCCAATACTTTAGAAACAGCAGCAAATTCAGTGTCCATTTCTTTGTCGTCTATGTCGCCTGCCTGATAAAATTCATTTAATGCTTCAAGGTCGCCTAGTTTAGTTAGAAGTGCATCGTATGGATCGGTCCATACTTTTTTATTCTTTATACTTCGAAGAATTTTTTCAGCTTCTTTAGAATCATCCCAAAAAGTTGGTGCAAGCGATAATTCCTGCTCCGCTTTTATTTCGTCCATTTTAGAATCGTAGCCAAGATATCCTCTTAAAGCAAGAATATCCGCTTTTAAATCCTTTAGTTGTTCGTTGGTCATTGTAAATGGATGTTGTGATTAGATTAAGATGCAAATATAAGAAAGTTCTAAGTATTAAGTTTTATGTTTTAAGAAGGATAAATACATAGAATGCAGTTATTTATTAAAAGACGATTCTTAAAACGTATTACATAGAACATATTACTTTTCAGGTATCCAAAACACTTCGTCCGCACCAAAGTCCTGAGCCAGTTTTCTGGATAGTACAAATAAATAATCTGATAAGCGGTTTAAATAAGGAAGAATAACAGGATGTACCGGTTCAGATTCGTTTAAAAAAACAACTTGGCGTTCAGCCCTTCTACATACGGTTCTGCAAAGATGTGCCGTTGCAACTGATCTATGTCCGCCAGGTAGAACAAAATATTTTTGAACAGGTAGTACGAGTTGCATGGTATCAATAGCTTCTTCCAGTTGAACAATATGCGCTTCTTTTAAATCAGGTGTGTAAAGTTGTTGTTTGTCCTGCTCGGTAGCCAACGAAGAGCCTAATTCAAAAATTTTATATTGTACCGTTTTAAGAATTTGTTTGTGATCTGAGTCTGACGGTAATTCTTCAATCAGCAAACCTATTACGCTATTCAATTCATCTGTTGTACCGTAAGCTTCAATACGTGCATGGTGCTTGCTTACCCGCGTTCCACCGAGTAAAGATGTTTTTCCTTTATCGCCGCCTTTCGTATATATTTTCATGTCGGTACAGATGAAATGAACAGATGCTTATTCCGGTGTAGCAGAAGCAGTAAAGAATCTGCTTTGTATAGCTGTAATTTCAGCAGTGCTTAAGGTAGATGATATATTCTGCAATTCATCTTCTGCAGATTTATATAAGCCTAAATGAATACATGCTTCAATATATGCCATGCTTAGTGGTTTTGAATAAGTAATTACTTTTTTTGCTTCGATCAGTTGTTCTAAACCTTGTACTTCGTCAATGCTCGAAGAAACATACGCTGCGTAATCCAGTTGTACCTGAGTTACGTAACCAATTTTCGCAACGGCAAGTTTATAATAAGGCAAAGCTTTTAAACTGTCTTTGCTGTTTTGTATTGTTAACGCAGTAAAATAATCTTTGTATCCTAAATCTTTGGTAAGTAGTGGAATCGTTTTTAGTTCTTTTGTAAGCGCATCCCATTGCTTAAAGCCGGCAAGAATTTTTAAATATTCGAGATTGGCCTGTGCAATAATCTCTTCAGGCGTGTCGGATGGTTTGTTTAGTGCATTCCACGCCGATAGTGCGGCAGCATAGTTATGCTGCTCATTCAGTGTCTGTATCTGTTGCAGATCCAATAATAAAGATTGAATGGGATCTGTAATCATGTTTTTGAAAAGAATAAATTCGGGAGCAGATAATGTATGATAATGTAAACACTGCACCTTTTGTTTGTCAGTAAGTACCTTATACCGTTCAGGTGAAGGTTTTTCGATTGATGCCTGTAAGGTGTTACCAATGGATGCTACTTCCCCAATCTGACTTTCGGTAAGTATATGTATTGTTTCACGAACAGATGCTACATCTCCGAAATCCATTGCGGACAGACATTTGTATGCAACCATACGCTGATCGGGATGCATTTTCAGCATGTCGTATGTTTCATACGCTTGTTGAAATAAGCCCGCTTTAAGTTGCCAGTGAGCAAGCGTTATAATATAGACAGGAGATTTATCTAGATCAATAATACTTTTCATCAATATCATTGCCTGATCTACATTCGTCTGCGAATAATATAAGTGTACTGCTTTGGCGTATAAAAGATTGGGTATATAGAATGTGTTGTCAGGATATTTTGTATAACGCTCCAGCGTATAATCTAATAGCGTATCCTGTTCTTCCAGTTTATTAAAAGTGTAGTTATATAAATAAGTAAAGGCTCCGGATGTTAACAAGGTGTCAGATAATAAATATGCCGGTAACGTTGCGGTTTCTTTTTTTCCTTGCAGCGTAGCTACCCCAATTTTATTTGCCAAATATGTTTCAGAAGGATTTACGTTTTCTTCTTTTATAATTGCCGCGCATTCGGCAAATTTTCCCTGAGCGCCAAAATACGTTAATAAATTTGCCTTTGGAATATCATCGTCTGTTAATGCCGCAGCTCTGGTGAAGTAATATACGGCTGAATCGGAAGAATCAAATTTGGTATATAAATATCCTAAATTGTTCAATAGATGCGGATCGTTCGGATATTTTTTGAGCCCATCCTGCAGCATAAACATAGCAGGAAATAGCTGGTTATTATCGATGTAAAAAGAACTTAAACTTGCGTAAGCATATTGTGTAGGCTTTTTAATTAAAGTCGATTCGTAATATTTAAAGGCATTTTCTTTATCGTTTCTCTGCTCATAAAAATTACCTAAACTATAGTTGCTGCGTTGATTCTGAAATTCATACGTATAGGCTTCCTTATAAAAAGATACAGCCAGGTCATCTTGTTCGGTGTACAAATAAATATCTGCTACGTTATTGTAATAACCGGCCTTTCCGCTGTTGAATACAAACCGGTTGGATGAAAATACAAAGTACATAACAATTACCCAGCCCATGCCTCGGCCAACAAAAAATGGCACCTGATAGGTGATATAAAATTGCTTATATACTTCTTCCTGTTTTTTGTATCTGTTCCAGAAGTTAGTAATGACATAAAGAAAAATTCCCAGGCCCATTCCAATCTGGATGTATAAGGCAGAATATTCAAGAGTTGTTATTAATGCATCGTTAGCTGTTGCGTACCCAAATGCAATGGTACTGAAAGTAATGATACCGATGGTTAAATATAAAATGGCGCCAAGTGGTTTAAAAGGAATTACACTTTTTACATCTTCTTTCATTTCAAACAGCCATATTCCAAGTATGCCGGATATGGCTAATACAGCAAACGGTCTTAGTAATACAATGCCCATTTCTTTTACAAAATCGGGATTGTAGTATACCAGATATAAATTGCCTATATATAAGGCGCCAATAATAATGAAGCTCCATATAGAGTTGCTGGAAGTTTTAAATTCCGATTTTCCAAAAGAGGTAACAACAACAAGAAATTGCAGAATGTCATAACCAACAACAAACATAAACAGGATGCTTACGATGACAGGTATTACAATCGAATAATTTGCGACGTATAATAGCGGCACATTGATTTCACTGCTGAAAAGTATTGCCGTAATAAAAAGTATTGTTACAGTACTTATTGCAGCCAGACGAATAAACAGACTTATATTTTTTCCGTAAGCGTTAAAGTAATACGTAAGTCCACCGAAGATGAGCAGTAGTGCTGCTGTTGGGATTCTATTATACAATCCAAAGATTCCGAGCTGTTCGGTATGCATACTGACAATAAAAAACAGGAATAAGGCCATGCCAGCTATATACAGCCATAGATCCAGATAACTGATTATGGTTAAGAAGCAAACGAAAGCAATTAAAATTACAGCAAGATGTGTATATGAGATCCATGGATGAATGGAGATATTTCCGGGTATGTAGCGCTTCTGTAATAAGTATTGCTGACTTTCCTGAGAGATATCAAATTGATTGACGCTGAATACGTCCAGGCTTAATGTAATATTTTTCCATTCACCGGTTGTGTTCCATCCTATCGTATAGATATCGCCATACATATAAGCAAAAACAACAGATACAATACTTGCCAGAAATAAAATTAAAAGGGCTACGTAGAGGGTTCTATAAGAACTTTTCCACTGTAGCCAGAAGAATAAATCTTTCATGAGAAATGAGTTATTAGTTTCAAGTTGTTAGTTTCCAGACAAAAGAACTAACAACTGATTTAATCAAATGTGAACTAACTTTTGTTTTATTGCTACTAGAAACTAGTTTCTAGTAGCTGGTAACTAACTTAGGAATTTCGGTACTCTGAAATAATCAGAATCTTTTTTAGGTGCGTTAAATAGTGCTTCTTCGTGGCTGATGGTTACTTTATCAGTGTCTTCACGAAGCACATTTAATTCATGACTCATGTGGATCAATGGCTCTACATTGTCTGTGTTTACTTCATTCAATTTGTCGATCCATGATAAAATTTTATTGAAGTCTGTTGAAAATGCTTCAAGAGATTTATCATCAAACTCAAGACGCGCTAAATGTGCAATCTTACCAATTGTTTTAGCATCTAAATTCATACGGTGTATTTTTCGTTATATATTTCCGGAAAATGTTTTCTTAATTCATCAGCAATAACCTGCTTTGTTTTTTCTTTCAGCCAATCTACATCATTCATTGTTAAACCTGTTGTTTCAATAGGTTCATGAATCACTGTTTTCATAAGCCTTCTTCGGGGTACATATTTGCCATCATCAGGCAGAATAAGCCAGTTATTTACAATGGTCATAGGTACCACGGCTACTTGTTTTTCAATAGCTATTCTGAATGCGCCATCTTTGAAGTCCATTAATACAGGAGCATGATCTTTAGAAATAGTTCCTTCGGGAAATATGGCAAGGTTATAGCCCAGGTCAATTTTCTTCATAGACTGTATAACCGTTTCGTATTTGCTTTTAGTGCTTTTTCTGTCTACTGAAACATATAAGTTTCGGAACATGTAACCGAAGAAGGGAACTCTGCCCAACGAAGATTTTCCTATAAATACATTGTAGCCCGGCAAAGCGTAGCACATGGTTGGAATATCCAGATAAGATGTGTGATTGGCACAGTATATATATTGTTTTTTCTTATTTACCTTAAATCTCCATTCTACTTTGGTTGGAAGAAAACAGAATAGAAATACGGTATGTGCCCATATTTTATTCAGGAAATGTCCGTATTTTTTCCAGGATTCGCGTTGGACTGAGATGCAAAAAGGGATATACAAGCATGTGAAGACTACAACAAAGGATGCCCACACCCAAAACATATATACTTTTTCAATTATTTTCTTCATTTGTTTTTAGTTTCCAGGTACGAGTTGCCAGTTACCAGACACATCGTTGTAATACCTATCGGCTCTTCTTTTTATATGAATATTTAAGTGTTTTTCTATTGTCTGACAACTTGTAACTAGCCTCTCGAAACTAATAAATATGCTTTCAACAAACCAGCCATGCTTAAACTATCCGTTATTTCGCCACTCATAACCATAGCTACAGCATCTTTCAAAGATACTCTTTTTATAATTAACTGTTCAGTATCTTCAGGGTTGCTTGGTCCGTGTGTCAAATCAGTTGCCAGAAAAAGGAAACCTTCTTCATCTGTCACCGAGTTTGATGTGTGAATGCGTCCCAGGTCCTGCCAGGTAGCAGCTTTTAATCCTGTTTCTTCTTCCAGTTCCCGTTTTGCGGTTTCCAGTGGTGTTTCGTTCATAGGGCCACCACCTTCGGGAATTTCCCAGCTATATTCATTCAGTGTATATCTGAACTGGCCAACCAGATAAGTATATCCTTCTGAATCAATGGGAACGATACCAATGGCTTTGTTTTTAAAAGAAACTACGCCATAAATTCCCGGACTGCCGTTGGGTTTTAATACATCTTCTTCCCGTACAGAAATCCATGGATTTTGATAAATCGCCCGGGAGCGAATTGTTTTCCACGGATTTTCGAATTCCTTAGACATAAACGTGTGTGTATAGCTTGCAAATTACGAACTAAACGGCACTTGCGAAAGACAATAAACCACTAAAATTGCTTTAATAAATGCAAAGAGAGGATATCCAGAAGTATTTTTTACACATACTGATGGTGCTCAGGATACTCATTTAGGCTTTAAGCGAATACCTTCTTATCTTTGTCTAATATGTCGCTTTTATCATTTTATTCGGAAGGGAAAATTGAAGCCGGTTTAGACGAAGCTGGAAGAGGTTGTATGGCTGGCCCTGTCGTTGCTGCCGCAGTTATTTTGCCCCCCGATTACAAGCATTCTTTACTTAATGACTCTAAGAAATTAACGTCTAAACAGCGCGAATTGCTGCGTCAGGATATTATTAAAGATGCTATCGATTATTGTGTTGCTGAGGTTTCTCACACCGTAATCGACCAGATCAATATTTTGAATGCGACCATGAAAGCCATGCATAAAGCAGTTAAAGGCTTAAAAAAGCAACAACCAGATTTATTATTGATTGATGGAAACCGGTTTAAACAATATCCCGGTATTGCGCATACCTGTATTGTTCAGGGAGACGGACTTTATTTGTCAATTGCAGCAGCTTCAATTCTGGCTAAAACCCATAGAGATAGCCTTATGGCAAAGCTTGCAAAAGAATATCCGGAATATGGTTGGGATGTAAATGCAGGTTATGCCACGGAGAAGCATCGTTTAGCAATGGAAACACATGGTCTTACACCATACCATAGAACGTCTTTCCATTTCAAACCGAAACAACTTGACTTGTTTTAAAACAGAACCGATTGTACGGAATACATAGCTTTCAAAATATATTTTAAGATAAGATGAGCGAAACAGCTGAAGAAATTAAACGTGTACCTTTGGAAGACGTGCACATTGCATTAGGTGCAAAGATGGTTCCTTTTGCAGGCTATATGATGCCGGTACGTTATTCTTCAGATATTGAAGAACACATGGTGGTGAGAAATGCAGCAGGTATGTTTGACGTATCACACATGGGTGAATTTATTTTGAAAGGCCCGAAAGCATTAGACATTATTCAGCAAATAACAACAAATGATGCTTCTGTATTGCCGATTGGCAAAGTTCAGTACACAGCATTAACAAACCCCGAGGGTGGTATTATTGACGACTTGCTTGTCTATCACACCGGTCACGAAGAATATTATATTGTTGTAAATGCTTCGAATATTGAAAAAGATAAAGCCTGGTTTTTAAAGCATATTCCTGCTGAAGGGGTGGTATTTCAAGATGTATCTGATAAAACCTGCCTGTTTGCCGTGCAGGGCCCGAAAGCGCATCAAGTATTGGCACAGTTAACATCCTATCCAGTAGCCGATATGGAATATTACACTTGTGTACATATAGAACTTGCCGGTTACAAAGATGTATTGGTAGCATCTACAGGCTATACAGGTGCCGGTGGTTTTGAAGTATACGTTCCGAACGAAATTGCTAAAGATGTCTGGCAAAGATTAATGAAGGCGGGAGAGCTTGTAGGGATGAAGCCTGTGGGCCTTGGAGCAAGAGACACACTGCGGTTGGAAATGGGCTATTGTTTGTACGGGAATGACATTTCAGATACAACATCTCCGCTGGAAGCTGGTCTTGGCTGGATCACAAAATTTACAAAGAAATTTACAGCATCGGATATTTTGCTGGCACAAAAAGCGGCAGGTGTAAAACGTCAGTTAGTTGGTTTTGAAATGATCGAACGTGGGATACCTCGCGGACACTACGAATTGGCAGATGCGAATGGAAACAAAATTGGTGAAGTAACTTCCGGTACACAATCTCCATGTTTGGGTATTGGTATTGGCATGGGTTACGTAGAAAAAAAATACAGTGTTGCAGGTACAGAGATCTTTGTTAATATCCGCGGCAAGCTGATTAAAGCAAAAATTGTGAAGTTTCCATTCCTGAAAATAGGTGCTGGTTGCTAGATTCCAGCGATTACAAAAGAATGCTCAATGAAAAGTTTATTGAGAAGAAAGAAAATAAATTATTTAGATATAAAACCAGTTTCTAGTTATTGAGTCTAGTAACTAAAAACTGGCAGTTAGAAACTGCATGAAAAAGATTGATGTTTGTTTGTCACCTGAAATGGTGCATTTGCATAAAGCAGAAGGTAAGGTTGTGGTAGTTATTGATATTCTTCGGGCTACATCGTGTATGACTACAGCATTAGCAAATGGGATTGAAAGTATAACAGCAGTAGCTACGTTAGAAGAATGTAAAGCATTAGGTGAACAAGGTTGTTTAACAGCTGCTGAACGGGATGGTAAAAAAGTTGAAGGATTTGATTTCGGAAATTCTCCCTTCAGTTATCAGGATCCTGCATTGAAAGGAAAGAAGATTGTAGTAACAACAACAAACGGAACACAGGCAATTGTAAAATCAGTAGGTGCAAAAGAAATTCTTGTTGGCTCGTTTTTGAATTTTTCAACCATTGTAAATTATTTAAGAGATCAATCCAATGATGTTTTGTTGCATTGTGCAGGCTGGAAAGGCAAAATGAATTTAGAAGATACCTTATTTGCAGGGGCTGTAGTTGATGCCTTGAAAGGCGATTTTGCACACGATGAAGATTCTGTTTTAACAGCTTTAAATTTATATTATACAGCAAAAAGTGACATGATGGGTTTTCTGTCCAATTCTTCTCATGTTCGCCGGTTACAAGGTTTAGGAATTAATAAAGACATAGAATTTTGTTTAACGAAAGATGTTTATCAGGTGTTACCTATTATGCGTAATGGTAAACTTGTTGCAGCTTAAAGATATTTTCCCCGAATTTTTAAATAGATAAAATTAAAAAATGCAACGCGAAAAAGTAGATGTGTTGGTAATAGGAGCAGGACCTGCAGGGACTGTAGCTGCTTCATTAATCAATAAAGAAGGTTTTAAGGTTAAGATTGTTGAAAAACAAAAATTCCCAAGATTTGTAATCGGCGAAAGCTTATTGCCGCGATGCATGGAACACCTTGACGAAGCAGGTTTCTTAGATGCTGTAAAAGCGCAAGGTTTTCAGGAAAAATTTGGAGCTAAGTTTGTAAGAGGAAAAGAGATTGCCGATTTTAATTTTTCGGATCAATTCTCGGAAGGTTGGAAATGGACCTGGCAAGTACCTCGTGGTAATTTTGATAAAACACTTGCGGATGAAGTTGCCAGACAAGGCGTAGATGTTGAATTTGAAACAGGTGTTACGGATATTAAATTTTTCGGTACAGACTCATTAACTACTGTTGAAGATGCTGCCGGAAATAAAAAAGAAATTGAAGCCCGTTTTATTGTTGATGCAAGTGGTTACGGAAGAGTAATACCTCGTATGTTTGGTTTGGATAAACCATCGGGCTTTGAATCAAGAAGAACCTTATTTACACATATTAAAGATCTGAAACGTCCGGTAGCTGCAGAGATGGAAGGCAACCGGATCACAGCAGTAGTACATAAACCTAAAGTATGGATCTGGGTGATTCCTTTTTCAAACGGTAATACGTCTGTTGGTTTTGTAGGTGAACCTTCATACTTTGATGAATATAATGGAACGCCGGAAGAAAGGCTTCGGGCAATGATTGCCAGTGAAGGACATATAGCGGAACGTTTTGAAGGAGAAGAATTTTTATTTGAACCAAAAACAATAGAAGGCTATGCAATTTCTGCATCCAAATTATATGGAGATGGTTTTGTATTGACAGGAAATGCAACAGAATTCCTCGATCCGATCTTTTCTTCAGGTGCAACGTTTGCTATGGAGTCAGGATCAAAAGGAGGTAAACTTGCTGTTCAGTTTTTAAAAGGTGAAGAGGTTAATTGGGAGAGAGATTTTGTAGAGCACATGATGCAGGGCATTGATACCTTCCGCTCTTTTGTGACAGGTTGGTACGATGGTACGTTACATGCAGTATTCTTTGCTAAGAACCCGGATATGGATCATAAGCGAATGATATGCTCCGTATTGGCAGGCTATGTATGGGATAAGAAAAATCCGTTTGTTAAAAAGCATAGTACGATATTAAAAACCTTGGCTCAGGTAATACAAATGGATAATGCATAAATGATACGTCATTTGACATAATAAAAAAACGCTGTTGATGAGACAGCGTTTTTTTATTGATAGATACTTTTAATTATGTTTTAACAGATATGGTTATTGATTGTTAAGTGTATGCTTGTATAAAAAATCAGCAAACGATGCCTTTGTAAATAAAGGTGAACTGCAATACGATGAAGTGCATAATAAGATAAAATTTTTGTCATACGCATCGAATAAATTTAGCTTGTCGGCCGGAATATTTTTTTCTGTATAAATAACACTATTGAAATAAAATTCAGGGAATGATAAGCTGGTTTGCAGATAATCTGATTTTAGTGCGGTGCCATTTTTAATGATCAATGCTGCCATGTTGGGCTCACTGTTTAATTCTTCTGATGCTGTTAAAATTCCGGGTTCTATTGTCAGGCTGCTTATTACAGCGTCGTTTGTCAGGAAGCTCAATAAGCCCTCTGATAGTTTTTTGTATTTCGGTTCATTGAAAAAATACGAACTGTAGTTTAGTAAACGGCATGTTTCAATATTTTCTGAAATGTTATAAGAAGGTTTAATTGGAGAACTGCCGATGTAAGTATAAAAAAAGCCCCTTCCTGAATTGAATGTAGATGCAATTTCTCTTACCAGCATAGTTGCTTCGGATTTGTATGGAGCAGCTTGGGTAGCACGGTATAATAACATCAATGTTTTTAACATCGCAATATTATCTTCTAATGATGTGGTAGACGTATATGCTTCTCCATGAATATATGCATTGTATTTCTTGTGTGTGTGCATCAACAGATCAATACATGTAGTAGCTTTCTTTAAATAGGTAGCGTCTCCTGTAGTAGCCCATAATATGATAAATGCTTCTGCCATTTCTGCATTTTGGCTTGTATAAATATTTTTATCGATAGCGGGAATACCTTCAGAAATTCTTTCTGCATCATTCATGGCAAAATATTCAGTTGCTTTTTGTCCTGGAATCAAATCGGCATCCTGGGCATTGTAAAATCCTCCGTTTGGATCACTTAAAAAACGGTTTACATAAGCAGCTATACCAATTGCTTTTTTTAATGCCTCTGCATCATTGAATCGTTTATAAAACCAGCAATACATCTTTATATACCGGGCTTGTACAGAGAGTAATTTTTCATAATGCACATGTTCCCAATCGTTGTGCGTGGAGTACTGAAATACACCACCCCATATATTGTCATATATGTCCGTTGAATTTACAATGCTGTTATGTAGCCAGGCATTCATCGAGGTATCAATTGTATTATGATTGAATGCATATTCAAATGTTTCAAAGTCGATATACTTTTGACCGAAATTAAATCCTCCATTTTTTATATCAAGCGCGCTTATAAGCTTTTCATGTATCTGGTCTAATGCTTTTTGTTTTGCTGAATCCGTTGCTGTAGATTTATAGTTGATGGAAAGATTATTGGATGGAAGTGGTAACGGATTTTCTTTTAGTTGTGTTAACAATGCAATAAAACGATCCGGATCAATGAAGCCAGCCTGCTTAAGCAATTCATTCCCATTTGAGTCGAAAATTATTGTTGCCGGCCATCCATATTCAGAATATAGGCTTGTTAGATCCTGGCGCTTGTCATGATCTTCTTTGCACACAATAAAATTTTTATTCAGGTAGTCGACAACCCGAGGGTCTTCATACGTTGTTTCTTCCATCACATGACACCAATGGCACCAATTGGCGCCTAGATGGAGAAGAACCAATTTATGCTCTCTTTTGGCCTTTATAAAGACTGTCTCGTTAAAGTCTGTCCATTCGGGTGTAGTACCGGAGTTTCTATAAAAGAATATATAGATACTTCCCAAAAGTATTATTACATATAGCGGTATAAATGTTTTTCTAAGCATAATACGTAATTCAAAAATTTATATACGAAATGAATGGGAGTATTAGATTTAGCTGGATGTATAACTTATACGGAACGAGTGATACTTCGGTCATATAAATCATTTACATAATATACAACGCATTTTACATGATTACAACTACCTTCAGAGTTGCTTCAGAATAGATACTTTTATTGATAATCAAGCAGGATAAAGTTTCTACAATGATAATATCTGTAGAATAATTATAAGATGATTTAATACGTTAATAACAAAGGTTAATAAGGATATTGATTGTTAGTGTAGT
>Ga0210397_10001668_pt1 | contig 14218 bp, 9 predicted proteins | sample IncBWH2OmetaG_FD_160126 | JGI IMG/M metagenome (GOLD analysis project Ga0210397, IMG submission 160126) | Forest soil microbial communities from Barre Woods Harvard Forest LTER site, Petersham, Massachusetts, United States - Inc-BW-H-2-O ...
GCCCTTGGCAGCCATCTCGATCAGCAGTTTCGGCGGCGTGAAGCGCGAGCCGTATTTGGCTTCGAGCTTGTGGCACAGTTCGACGAACTTGTTCGTACCCATGAAGTCGATATAGGACAGTGTGCCGCCGGTGAACGGCGCAAAGCCAAAACCGAGAATCGAGCCGACATCGGCCTCGCGCGGATCGGTGATGACGTGATCCTCCACGGTGCGGGCCGCTTCCACCGCCTGCACCACGAGGAAACGCTGCTTCAACTCCTCGACATCGAGCGTATCGGGATCGAGGTGCTTCGGCTGAAGGCCGCCGAGAGCGGACCACAGGCTCTTCTGTCCCTTGCCCTTCTCCGGATAGTCATAAAAGCCCTTGCTGTTCTTGCGGCCGAAGCGGCCTTGTTTCTCGACCATTTCGACCAGAAGCTTCTTCTGGGCCTGATCGATCGCGTTCGGACCAAGATCGGCTTCGGTCGCCTTCATGATCTTGAGCACGAGATCGAGCGCCACTTCATCCGATAGCGACAACGGCCCGACCGGCATGCCCGCCATCTTCGCCGTGTTCTCGATCATCGCCGGCGGCACGCCTTCCATCAGCATTTCGAGGCCCTCGGCCGTGAAACGCAACACGCAACGGTTGGCGAAGAAGCCGCGTGAATCATTAACCACGATCGGGGTCTTGCCGATCTGGCGTACATAATCGAGCGCGGTGGCGAGCGCGACATCGCCGGTATTCTTGCCGACGATGATTTCCACCAGCATCATTTTCTCGACCGGCGAGAAGAAGTGGATACCGATGAACTTGCCTTGATCTTTGAATTCTTCCGCCAGCGAATTGATCGGCAGCGTCGAGGTGTTGGAGGCAAAGATCGCATCACTCTTCAACAGCGGCTGCGCCTTGGCGTAGGTCTCGGCCTTGACCTTGCGATCCTCGAACACCGCCTCGATGACGAGATCGCAATCCTTCAACGCGTTGTAGTCGGCGGTCGCCGTAATGCGCGACAAAATGGCGTCACGATCGCTCTCCTTGGCGCGGCCCTTCTTGACCAGGTCGTCGATCACCGATTGCGCATGCGCCTTGCCCTTATCGGCGCTTGCCTGGTCACGGTCGATCAGCACCACGTCGATACCACCGCGCGCCGAGACATAGCCGACGCTCGCGCCCATGAAGCCGGCGCCGATCACGGCGAGTTTCTTCACCTTCGTCGGCGGCACGTTTGGCGGCCGCCGCGCGCCCTTGTTCAATTCCTGCATCGACAGGAACAGCGAGCGGATCATCGCCGCCGCCTCATTCGAGCGCAGGATCTGCGCGAAATGGCGCGACTCGACGCGAAGTGCTGCGTCAATCGGCAACTGCAAACCTTCATAGACGCATTGCATGATGGCGCGCGCCGCCGGGTAGTTGTCGAAGGTTTCGCGGCGATAGATCGCATTGCCCGCGGGGAACATCATCATGCCGGCCTTGGAGTAGACCGGGCCGCCCGGCAGCCTGAACGCCTTGTCGTCCCAGGGGGCGACCGCCTTGCCGCCGCCCTTGATCCAGTCCTTGGCTGCCTTGATCAAATCCGACGCCGGCACCACGGCATCGACCAATTTCAGTGTCTTGGCCTTGTCGAGATTGATGGCTTCGCCTTTGAGCAGCAGTTGCATCGCATCCTGCGGTGACACGATGCGCGGCACGCGCTGGGTGCCGCCGGCGCCGGGGAAAAGCCCGACCTTGATTTCAGGCAATCCGAGACGGGTCTTGGGATTTTGCGCAGCGACACGGTAGTGGCAGGCGAGCGTCAGTTCGAACGCTCCGCCGAGCGCCAGGCCGTTGATCGCGGCGACCCAGGGCTTGCCTGACGTTTCGATCGCGCGAAACAACAGCGACATCTTGCGGCTCTCGTCGAACAGCATCTGGTTGGCCGCGACTTCGCCCTTGGTCTTGAACAGCGCAGTATATCGCCCATGCATGCCTTCCAGCATCGACAGGTCGGCGCCCGCCGAAAACGCTTCCTTGCCCGAGGTGATGACGACGCCCTTCACCGCCGAATCGGACGAGGTCTGCTTCACGATCTCCTCAAGCTCGGCGATCGTGGTTTCATCCAGCACGTTCATCGAACGGCCGGGAATATCCCACGTCACGAGCGCAACGCCGTCGGCGTCAGTCTCGACTTTGAAATTCTTGAAGGCCATTGGCTATCCCCCTTACACGCGCTCGATGATCGTTGCGGTGCCCATGCCACCGCCGATGCACAGCGTGACCAGCGCGGTCGACTTGTTGGTGCGCTCGAGCTCGTCGAGCACGGTGCCGAGAATCATCGCGCCGGTTGCGCCGAGCGGATGGCCGAGTGCGATCGCCCCGCCATTGACGTTGATCTTGGCGTTATCGATGTCGAAGGCTTGGATGTAGCGCAGCACCACGGAAGCAAACGCTTCGTTCAATTCGAACAGGTCGATGTCGGATTTCTTCATGCCGGAGCGTTCGAAAAGTTTTTTGGTGACGTCGACCGGGCCGGTCAGCATCATCGCGGGCTCTGAGCCGATATTGGCAAAAGCGCGGATCTTGGCGCGCGGCTTCAAACCATACTTGCTACCGGCTTCCTTGCTGCCGAGCAGCACCGCGCCCGCACCATCAACGATGCCGGACGAATTGCCGGCGTGATGCACGTAGTTGACCCGCTCGATCTCGGGGTGCGACTGAATCGCGACGCCATCGAAACCACCCATTGCCGCCATGTCGGCGAATGACGGCTTGAGCTGGCCGAGCGACTGCATCGTCGTCGAGGGCCGCATATGCTCGTCCTTGGCGAGAATGGTCAGCCCGTTGACATCCTTTACCGGCACCACCGATTTGTCGAAGCGGCCCTCGTCCCAGGACTTTGCCGCACGCTGCTGGCTCTGCACCGCATAGGCATCGACGTCGTCGCGCGAAAAACCGTATTTGGTGGCAATCAAATCCGCCGAGATGCCCTGCGGCATGAAATAGGCCGGCACCGCGATCGAGGGATCCATCGGCCAGGCGCCGCCGGAAGCGCCGATGCCGACCCGGCTCATGGATTCCGCACCCCCGCCGATCGTCAGTTCGTTCTGGCCACTCATGATCTGGGCGGCGGCGAAATTCACCGCATCAAGGCCCGAGGCGCAGAAGCGGCTGATCTGCACGCCAGGAACGGATTCGCCCAGGCCCGCTTGCAACGCCGCGAAACGCGCGATGTCGGAGCCGGCCTCGCCGACCGGATCCACCACGCCGAGGATCACGTCGTCGACGACGCCTTCGGCCAGATGATTGCGCTCCTTGAGCGCCTTGAGCGGCGCCGTGGCGAGCGCCAGCGCCGTCACCTCGTGCAACGCGCCGTCGGCCTTGCCCCGGCCGCGCGGGGTACGAACGTGATCGTAGATATATGCCTCAGGCATGAAGCCCTCCCGGGTTGAGGATCATATTCGGTTTGAAGGATAGGATAGACGCGGGACCTCAATGGCCCCGCGGTTATAAGAAAACTGTTCCGATCAGAAAGCGTCAGCCGCCAATTCCATAATGGTCGCGCTTCCGCTCTGGATGCGCGCGAGATGTGTGGTCGTTGCCGGCAGCACCCGTTCCATGAAGAAGCGGCCCGTCACAAGCTTGGTCGTCAGATAAGGGCTCGCGCCGTCGCTCGCAATCTTGTCGTTGGCGACCTTCGCCATCTTGGCCCACATATAGCCCAGCGTCACCAGGCCGAACAAATGCATGTAATCGGTCGCGGCCGCGCCGGCGTTGTCCGGCTTCATCATCGCATTCTGCATCAGCCATGTGGTGGCCTGCTGAAGATGGCCAAGCGCGTTGGACAACGGCGCGACGAACGGCTTCATCGCCTCGTCGCCCCCGTGCTCCTTGGCGAAGGCGCCGATTTCGCCGAAGAAAGCCATCACGGCTCGACCGCCGTCGCGCGGCAATTTGCGGCCGACCAGATCGAGCGCCTGAATACCGTTGGCGCCCTCATAGATCATGGCGATGCGCGCATCGCGCACGAACTGCTCCATGCCCTGCTCGGCGATATAGCCGTGACCGCCATACATCTGCTGGGCCTGAACGGCATTGGCAAAGCCGGTCTCGGTGAGGAACCCTTTCATGATGGGCGTCATCAGCCCCATATGATCGTCCGCGGCCTGGCGATCTTTCGGATCGCTCGATCGATGGGCCACGTCGCTCTTGAGCGAGGTCCAGACCACCATCGCACGCGCCGCCTCGTTGAAGGAGCGGATCGTGAGCAGCGTGCGACGCACATCGGGATGCACGATGATCGGATCGGCCGGCTTGTCCGGTGCCTTCACTCCCGACAGAGCGCGGCCCTGCAAGCGATCGCGCGCGTAGGCCGCCGCGTTCTGGTAGGCGACTTCCGACTGCGCCAGGCCCTGCACGGCAACGCCAAGCCGCGCCTCGTTCATCATCACGAACATGCCCTGCATGCCCTTGTTTTCTTCGCCGATCAGCCAGCCGGTGGCGGCATCGTAATTCATCACGCAGGTCGAGTTGCCGTGAATGCCCATCTTGTGCTCGATCGAGCCGCAGGTGACGCCGTTGCGTTGCCCCAGCGAGCCGTCGGCATTGACCAGGAATTTCGGCACCACGAACAGCGAGACGCCCTTGATGCCGGCGGGAGCGCCTTCAATGCGCGCCAGCACCAGATGAATGATGTTGTCGGTCAGATCATGCTCGCCGGCGGAAATGAAGATCTTGGTGCCTGTGATCTTGTAGCTGCCGTCGCCTTGTTTGACCGCCTTGGTACGCAATAGACCCAGATCGGTTCCGCATTGCGGCTCGGTGAGGTTCATGGTGCCGGTCCATTCGCCGGCCACCATCTTCGGGACGTACATCGCCTTCTGCTCCGGCGTGCCGTGTACCAGCAGCGCCGCGGTCGCGCCCACGGTGAGACCGCCATACATGGAAAAGGCCATGTTCGCGGAGCACTGGAATTCGGTAACGGTCTGGCTCAACGTGATCGGCAAGCCCTGTCCGCCATATTCCGTCGGCACCGAAAGCCCCAGCCAGCCGCCTTCGGCAACTTGCTTGAAGGCCGCCTTGAAACCCTTCGGCGTCGTCACGCTGTTGTCGTCGTGGCGGACGCAGCCTTCGAGATCGCCGACACGGTTGAGCGGCTGCAGGACTTCTTCGCTGAGCTTGGCGGCCTCGCCCAGAATGGCCTCGCGCACATCGGCCGACGCGTCACTAAATCCAGGGAGATTGTCGTAACGGTCGATTTGAAAGACGTCGTTGAGCAGGAAATTGACGTCTTCAAGCGGCGCTTTGTAGATCGGCATGACGTTCTCCCGGCGAGGTCTTGGTGGCGTTTCTTTGGGGTAACTGGAGGCGGACCTTAACCGCTTCCGTGAGTCGAGGGCAGCTCCTATCGCAACCGCGCGATGGCCTTGCACCGCGCCATTCAAGGCTTCGCCAGTTGCTCACCCATCAAACGATGCAGCAGATTGATGGCTTTCAGCGGGCGAACCATCACCTTGAAATGCGTGATGCGATCCTCTGCGTCAAAGCCGATGATGTCGACGCCGTTGATTGTGATGCCATCGACTTCGCATGTGAATTCCAGCACAGCGCCGTCATCACCGGTCCATTCGCCGACATAACGAAAGCCCGGACCAGCCAATACCTTGGTGGCACTGATCAGATATTTGGAAGTGATGTCCCGGCCACGTTGCGGCGTGTGCACTACGGGGCTTTCGAACACGACATCGGGATGGAGCAGGTCCCAGAGCGCAGCGGGATCGCGGGACTTGATGAAGCCGTGCCAGCGTTGAAGGCCGATCATGGTCAAAGGAAGCCTCCCGCGGTCGACGGCTTGGGCCGGCTGGTCGCCCTCACCTCATATGCATATTGACGCATATGCAATAATATGCATAAAGTCAAGCGCGTTAATTTCGGATCACTCGACGCCGGGAACGGAAAATCGACGAACGGGAAATCGACCTTTGGCCCTTGCCGACGCCATCCTCGCCTGCCTGACCGAACGGCCGATGACGGGCTATGAGCTCGCCAAGACGTTCGATTCCTCGATCGGCTTTTTCTGGAAGGCCGACCATCAGCAGATCTATCGCGAGCTCTCCAAGCTGCGCGAGCGCGGCCATATTCAGGGGCGCGAGGTCGTCCAGTCCGGCAAGCCCAACAAGCTGGTCTATACGCTGACGACTGAGGGCAAAGTCGCGTTCCGCCATTGGGCCGCCCGCCCCTCGACGCCGGCGTCGATCAAGGACGATCTCCTGATTCGGATTTATGCGCTCGATGCGGTCGACATCGAGCCTTTGCGCGCCGATTTGATGGCGAGGCAGGAACACCACCGCGACCGCTATGAACGCTATGAGCGGATCTTGAACAAACGCTTTCCGCAAGGAAACGCTTCGCCCGCCGACATGGGCAAGCTGCTCGGTCTTCGCATCGGTATGCGATACGAACAGATGGTCGCGGAGTGGTGCGAGGAAACGATCAACGCGTTTTCGGCGATTTCAGGCACTGCGGGCGTCGTGCCGTTCGATGCCGGAACGCGAAAAAAAGAGTCCGGTTCCAGCGACTAAGCCGAAGCTGGTTGAGAGCCTCGGGCGCCCTCGTAAACTTTACGGCCCGGCAGCCTCATTCCTTAACCCGTTATTTACCGTAACGCGAAAAAGTCGATCTGCAGAGGCAGACGACCCGCGCCGAATTCGATTGTCTCTTCTTTGGGATGCGCGGGGAGGCCGGAGGCGCCAGGTGGAGCGCCAGAGCGGAACCGGACGGAAGCATGAATTCGCGCGTATCGTGGAGTACTGAAGGCATCGATCCTGCCGTCCGGGAGCGGGCCGAGGCCGCCGCTCGCCGGGCCGGCGTGTCGTTGAGCGACTGGCTCAACCTCAGCCTGGGCGATGCCACCCCGCCGAATTTTCGCAGCTCTCCCGAACAGCGGCCGGCCATGCCCGCCCAGCAAAGCCGCGATGTCGCCGACATCCACCAGCGGCTCGATGCGATCACCAGCCAGATCGAACAGATTTCGCAAGCCCGGCCGCGCAACGATGCCCCGCGCAGCGAGCCGCCCGTCGCGCGGCAGTTAAACGATGCCATCGCGCGCCTCGATGCGCGGCTCTCGCAGATTTCCAATCCGGCGCCCGCGCGCCAGCGCCAGGAGCAGGAAAAGCAACGACAGGCCGAAATGGTCGAGCGCGCGGCTACGCAGGTCTATCGTCCCTCGCCGCCGCTCAATCCGGGCTCCTTCGATTCCGCGATTGCGGAAATTTCCGCGCGCCAGAATGAGCTCGACGGCTTCGCCGCCCATCCGGTGCTGCGCAGCGCGCCACCGATTGCGCCGGCACCGGCCTATGCGCCGCCGCCTGCAGCCGCTTACGCCCCGCCACCTCCGCCACCAGGCCCCGATTTCTCGTCGCTGGAGCGGCATCTCCTCAAAATCACCAGCCAGATCGAGTCGCTGCGGCAGCCGGACCACATCGAACAGTCGATCGCAGCTTTCCGCAGCGAACTCGCCGAAATTCGCCACGCCATCACCGAGGCGATGCCGCGCCGGGCGATCGAATCGATCGAAAGCGAAATCCGCGCCCTCGCCCGCCGCATCGACGATACCCGCCAGACCGGCAGCGACAGCCAGACGCTCGCCGGCATCGAACGCGCGCTCAGCGAAATCCGCGAAGTATTGCGCTCGCTGACGCCTGCCGAGCAGCTTGCAGGCTACGACCAGGCGATCCGCAACCTCACGGGCAAACTCGATCAGATCATTCGGGCCAACGACGACCCGTCCACGATCCACCAGCTCGAAGGCGCGATCGCAGCCCTTCGTGCGATCGTCTCCAATGTCGCATCCAACGATGCGCTGGCTCGCCTCAGCGACGACGTGCATGCTCTGTCGGCCAAGGTCGACCAGCTCTCCCGCCCGGATGGCCGCTCCGACTCGCTGGCCGCACTTGAACAGCGCATCGACGCCTTGATGTCTTCACTCGAGAGCCGCGAACAACGGCCGCCGGCCGGTGAGAATTCCGAGCAGATCGAGCGTGCCTTGCTGGCCTTGTCCGATCGCCTCGACCGCATGCCGGTCGGCAACGACAGCGCATCCGCCTTCGCTCATCTGGAGCAGCGCGTATCCTATCTGCTCGAACGGCTGGAAACCTCCTCCGATCACCGCTCCGGCAATCTCGGACGGGTCGAGGAGGGCCTTCAGGATATTCTGCACCATCTCGAGCGGCAGCAAACCAGCTTTGCCAGCTTCGCCGCCGATAGCCGCAGCGAGCCGGCAGCACCGGACAACGGGCTCGCCGACCTCTTCAAGCGCGAGTTGTCCGACATCCGTTTCAACCAGGCGGAAACCGATCGCCATACCCAGGACTCGCTGGAAGCCGTCCACAACACGCTTGGCCATGTGGTCGATCGTCTTTCGATGATCGAAGGCGATCTGCGGACGGCGCGCCCGCAGCCGGTAGCGCCACAGGCGGCAATCCCGACTGCGCCCAGCTACGCCGCACCGGCCCCATCGGCTTCCGAACCTTCTTACTCCGCCTCCGCGCCTGAAGAGCCGCCGGTGCTGCAATATGCAGAACCGGAGGCAGCAAACCCTGTCGCGGTGACGCCACAGCTCAAACCGGAGTTGCCGAAGCCTGCCGCAACGCAGGAGCATTTTGCCGCCGCCCCGCGCGATTTTCACGCGGCCTCGGAGGCAGAACCGCCGGCGGCTCCGCCCCGGACCATCAGCGAAATTCTGGAGCCGCATAACGCACCCTCGCGCCTTGCGATCGCCCCGGACCTGCCGCCCGATCATCCGCTCGAACCGGGCACACGGCCGTCGGCGCGCGTCGCCTCGCCGTCGGAGCGCATCGCAGCCTCAGAGAGCGCCATCAGCAGCATTCCGGCCGCCGCTTCGAAAGAGCCCGTCAGCACCTCAAGCTTCATTGCCGCCGCGCGCCGCGCCGCACAGGCAGCCGCCGCAGCGCCGCCGCCCGATAAAGCCGGCCGGCCGCCGAAGGCCGCACAACCCGCTGGCCAGGCCAAGGCGGCCTCGAACATTACCGCCAAGATCCGGTCCCTGCTGGTCGGCGCGAGCGTCGTCGTGATCGTGCTCGGCACGTTCAGGATGGCGATGACGCTGCTCGATACCGGCGCCCCGCCGGCGATCCCGGCTGCGGAAAGTACGACCGATGCGCCGGCGCCTACATCCCCTGCCGGTAACGGTGCGAGCCCGGCGATGCCGGCCCAGACGACGCCCTCGATGACGTCGCCGACGCCGATCGGACGGCAATCTTTCAACAACACTGCAACCGGGACCGGCGACAGCATCGCCTCGGTTCCGATTCCACAGAACGCTGCGTCCTGGGCTTCCTCCGCGGGCGACGTGACCGGAGCGATCCCACTTTCGCCGAACTCGTCGAGCACCGGCAAACTGGCGATGATCCAGGTTCCGCCGACCGAACGGCTGCCTGAAGCCATCGGTGGTCCGGTTCTGCGGGCCGCCGTGCTCAAGGGCGATCCCACCGCGGCTTATGAAGTCGGTGTGCGCTTTGCCGAGGGCAAAGGCGTCGCGTCCAACTATGACGAAGCCGCCAAATGGCTCGACCGCGCGGCGCAGGCTGGCGTCGTGCCGGCGATCTTCAGGCTAGGCACCTTTTACGAAAAGGGCCTGAGCGTGAAAAAGGATGTCGATATCGCCCGCCGCTACTACATGCAGGCAGCCGAGCGCGGCAACGCCAAGGCGATGCACAATCTCGCGGTGCTGGATGCGGACGGCGGCGGCCAGGGCGCCAACTACAAGGGCGCATCGCAATGGTTCCGCAAGGCCGCCGATCGCGGCATCGCCGACAGCCAGTACAATCTCGGCATTCTCTACGCCCGCGGCATCGGCGTTGACCAGAACCTCGCCGAATCCTTCAAGTGGTTCAGCCTGGCCGCGGCGCAAGGCGATGTCGATGCCGGCCGCAAGCGCGACGACATTGCCAAACGTCTCGATGCCCAGTCGCTGGCTGCGGCCAAGCTCGCGATCCAGACTTTCACGGCTGAACCCCAGCCCGACGATGCCATCAATGTGGCGGCTCCTGCGGGCGGCTGGGATTCGGCGCCGGCCACAGCCGGGAACACAAAACCCGCTGTCAAGCCGGTGGCGACGAAGCGCACGGCCTTGGCGCACTGATGTTAGCGGCACCGGTGTGGCGTCGCCGACATATCCGTCACCGACAAAGCCGATTAAACAGCACAACGTCCTGATAGCTGACCGCGCTGGTCGCCGGCGCCGAAGAGGTTGTGTCGTTGGCTGATCGCGAAGACCGCCAAGGTCCATTCCAGAACCAGCCGACCGGCCCCTGGGTCGCGCCGCCGCGCGCTCCCACGCCCAATCCATCTCCAGCACCACCACGCGTCGCGATCGGCAGAAGACGGCGACCGATCTGGTCGGTGATATTTTTTGCCATCCTGATCTTGGGCATCGGCATCCGCGCCTATCGGGACCTCTCGCGGCCAGAGGCGTGGGCCTATTGGAAGGAATCCTATCTCTCACCGAGCATGACGTCTTCCGTCATCGCCAAGGTCAGCCTTGATGGCGCCGATCGCGGCTGGTCGGTAGTGGCGATCAGCGGAACGATCGGCGCCGCCAGCGCAAGCTGGCTGCGCGAGCGGCTCGACGAAGCCCGTCTGACGGCGGGCGACATCGTGTTGCTGTCTTCCCCTGGCGGGAATCTCGGTCAGGCGCTGATCATGGGCGAAATCATCCGCTCACGCGGGCTCGCGACCGCTGTCGGCACGGCAGACGCTTCAGGTCAGATTGCACGATCCTACTGTGCCAGCGCTTGCGTCCTTGTCTATGCCGGCGGCTCGCCGCGTTACGGCATCGAGGGCTCGGTGCTGGGCGTCCATCGGTTTACGACCTCCGTGCCCGGCCTCGATCCCGTCGCCGATGCGCAGCGGACAACCGGAACCGTCCTGAGCTACATGACGAAGATGGGTATCTCCTCTTCCGTGATCGAAGCCATGTCCGCAACGCGAGAGGTCCGCTGGCTCAATCCTGCGGAAGCTTTGCAGATGCACCTCATCACCGATCCGATCGGAAACCCTCACGCCGCCCGTTAATCGTTATTTTTCACCACGTTGCGAGGTAGGCCGTGGCGCGCATTAAAAAATCCGCTGGTTGCAGATTCTTTAGTCCCTCCGGCTGCCGAATTCGGCTATGCAGGGGCGCGGCCTAGTGAGTGGATTTGACATTCCCTACCAGGCCCGCACTCCCGATGAAACCAAGCCATGAGCGGTTTCGGCCGGCCTCACGGCTTATTCCGAAACGACACGCGTGCAGCTTTATCTTCCGATCGCTGACATTCCGGTGAATATTTTTCTACTGCTGGCCATGGGCGCAGCGGTCGGTTTCGTCTCGGGCATGTTCGGCATCGGCGGCGGCTTCCTGATGACGCCGCTTCTGATCTTCATCGGCATCGCGCCCGCGGTTGCGGTCGCCTCCGTCGCCAGCCACATCGCGGCCTCGTCGTTTTCCGGCGCGATCTCCTACTGGCGCCGGCGTGCCATCGATCCCGCTCTGGCGCTGGTGCTATTAAGTGGCGGCACGGTCGGCACGGCGCTTGGCGTGTGGACCTTTACACTGCTGCGTGCGCTCGGTCAGCTCGACCTGATGATCGCCCTTTCCTATGTCGTGCTGCTCACCGCCGTGGGCGGGTTGATGTTCTGGGAAGGCCTGCGGTCGATGCTTCGCATTCGGCGCGGCATCGCTGTGCCGCTGCGCCGGTCCGGCAGCCATGGCTGGATTCATGGCCTGCCGCTCAAGTTACGCTTCAAGCGCTCCAAGATTTACCTGTCCGTCATTCCCGTGATCGCCGTTGGCCTCATCATCGGCTTCATCGGCGCCATCATGGGAATTGGCGGCGGCTTCATCCTGATTCCGATCATGATCTATTTCCTCCGGGTGCCGACATCGACGGTGATCGGAACCTCCATGGTGCTGACGCTGGTCACCATGACCTTCGCCACACTGCTGCACGCCGTCACCAACCATCTCGTCGACGCCGTGCTGGCGCTGATCCTGATGATCGGCGGCGTGACCGGCGCCCAGTTCGGCGCCCGTGCCGGCCAGAAAATTCGCGGCGAGCATTTGCGGCTGCTGCTTGGGCTTTTGATTCTCGCGGTCGGCATTCGCTTTGCGGTCGAACTCGTGATCCGTCCCGACGATCTCTTCACCATCCGTGAAGCCGGAGGCGCCGCATGAGCGGACGTTTCCTGAAAGCGGCGATCGGGATGATGATCGCGGTCGGCGCGGCCGTCAACGCTTCGCCGGCCTGTGCGGAACGGCTGATCGTTTCGGTCTCCAATCACCGCGTGACCGTGACGCCGAACTATTCGGGCGAGGAACTGGTGCTGTTCGGCTCGGTGGAGAAGGATTCGACCACGCCGCCCAACCGAAATAATTACGATCTCGTCGTCACCGTCAGCGGCCCCCGCGCCGACATGGTGACGCGTCGCAAGGAACGCAAATTCGGCATCTGGATCAACACCGACTACCGCGAATTTCTGCAGGTGCCGACCTATCTCGCGGTGTTTTCCAACCGGCCGTTCGATGCGATCGCCTCACCCGAAGTGCAGCGGCGGCAACAACTCGGCCTCAACAACGTGCTGCTGACCCAGCGGGTCGGAACGGATTACGCCGACGTCGTACCCAACGATGCGTTCCGCAGCGCCTTTGTCCGGCTGCGCGGAGAACACGGCCTTTATCGCGAAGAGACTTCGGCGGTGACGTTCCTCACGCCGACGCTGTTCCGCACTGGAATTCCGCTGCCGGCCGCAGTGCCGATCGGCACCTACACGGTCGAGATCAAGCTGTTTTCCGACGGCGCCCTGATCACGCGAACCGAAACCGCGTTCGACATCGTCAAGGTTGGCTTCGAGCAGTTCGTGGCGACAAGCGCCCGCCAGGACGGGCTGCTCTATGGCGCGTTCACCGCCTTCATGGCGCTGATGACCGGCTGGATGGCCTCGATCGTGTTCCGAAAAGACTAGCACGGCGGTTCGATCACCGTCTTCACACCGGGTTCGAGAAGCTTCAGGCGCGATCCAAATCCGAGCGTTTCGAAGGAAGTGCGTAGGTCGTCCGCGTTCTGCTTGAAATGCGCCCATCCGTCGGTATGGAGCGGAACAATCGTGGCATCGGGAAACGCCCGCGCGGTCTCGATGGTGTCGTTGGTATCCATGGTGAGATGAAACGGCCCGCGGGTCTGCGCCGCGCCTGCAAACGGCATCACGACACCGGCCTTGAAGCGCCGCGCCACTTCCGCCACCCCGTCATACCAGACGGTGTCGCCGCTGATGTAGATCGGACGAGAGTCCTTTGCGGCCAGCACAAAGCCGATGACGTCGCCGGCGATCGGCTCGATTCCTGCCGGGCCGTGGCGGGCAGGCGTCGCCGTGACGGTCAGCGAATGTCCGTTCCTTGATAGTTCGACGGAAGCCCAGGGCGTCAACCCTTCCGCATGCCCGCCAAGCCGCTTCGCTCCCACTTCCGTCGTCAGCACGCGCTTCGCCTTGGGCAGAAAATGCTTGCCCGATTCGTCGAGATTATCGGCGTGCTGATCGTGGCTGAGCAGCACGGCATCGATCTCGCCGATCGCATCCTCGGCCAGTGCGGGTCCGGACAGTTTCTCCAACTTCACATGACCCAATTGATAGGCTCGCGGCGCATCGAAGGTCGGATCGGTGAGCAGGCGGAAGCCGTCTATCTCAATCAAGGCAGTCGGGCCGCCGATCAACGTAAGCGTGAGTGAAGACATCGATTTCTCCTATCGCGAAGCGGAAGGTACACGCGCCGGCCGCGTCACCAGATAGATACCGAGTGCGACCGGAATGATGCCGAGGAGATCGCGGCCCGTAAGATGCTCGCCCAACACCATCCATGCGAACAGCATGCCGAGCGGCGGCATCAGGAAGTGATAGGCGCTCGCAGCCGTCGCGCCGCAGACCCGCAAGAGATGGAACCAGATGACGTAGGCCAGCACCGAGCCACCTAACGTGAGGAACGCGAACGCACCGAGCAACTGAAGGTTCGGCACAATGTCGCCGATGTCGGCCAGCGTGAGGGCGAACGGAATCAACACAATGCCGGCGGCGATATTCTGCACGCCGTTGCCGATCCAGAGGCTGCCCTTTGGCGCCAGCAACTTGAACAGGATGGTGCCGGCCACGATCGACGCCAGCGACGCAAACGTGAACAGGATGCCGTGCAGGCTGTCGGTGCCGACCGAC
>Ga0210397_10001669_pt1 | contig 14212 bp, 10 predicted proteins | sample IncBWH2OmetaG_FD_160126 | JGI IMG/M metagenome (GOLD analysis project Ga0210397, IMG submission 160126) | Forest soil microbial communities from Barre Woods Harvard Forest LTER site, Petersham, Massachusetts, United States - Inc-BW-H-2-O ...
CGAAGTCTTCTCTATCAACGCTTACTGGGACCGCAATTCTCCCAGCGGCGCCTGGGTCTATCCCATTCCGCCTGACGCCAGCGAACAAACCATCGACTGGAAAGCGTTCCTCGTCGGCGCTCCCCAAGTCCCCTTCGATGCCAAGCGTTTCTTCCGCTGGCGCTGCTACACCGATTACGGCGAGGGCCTCGGCGGAGATCTCTTCGTCCACCTGCTCTCGGGTATTCAGTTCATCACCGGCATCAATGAGCCGGCACAGCGCGCCATGTCCTCCGGAGGCATCTTCCACTTCAAGGATGGCCGCGAGTTCCCCGATCTCATCGAGACTCTGTACGACTATCCCAACTGCCGCGTCACCTTGCGCTGCAATCTGAACAACAACGGTGGGGAATTTATCGGCTTCTACGGTACGAAGGGCACCATGATCATCAAAGACGCCACCCTCACCTACAAACCTGAGGACACCCGCCCCGAGCCCGAAGGCTACTCGATTTTCGGATGGCCGAAAGCCCTCCGCGATCAATACCTGCAGAAGTGGCACGAGGATCATCCCGAGCCCGAAGCTCTGAAGTGGAAAGTTGACGAGACCGGCGAGTCCTATGCCAATCCTCCGGGATACAGCGACACCGTCGATCATCAAGCCAACTTCTACAACGCCGTGCGCTCGCGCAAACCAGTCGTCGAGAACGAAATCTTCGGCAACAACGCCGCCATCGGCTGCCACCTGGCCAACTTCTCGTACTTCAACAAAACCGTCGCAGTCTGGGATCCAGCTGCGAAGAAGATAGTCAAAGGATAAGAAGAACACGAGGGTGCCCCACCCTTTCGCGTATTTTGCGAGAGGGTGGGGATTTTGATTTTCAGTGGACAAGGGGACTCTGATTTTTCAAGGAACAGGTGCACACACAACTCGGGTCCCCCATTTTCTCGCTCTGCCTCTTCCGCGAGCAGCGGAATAGCAGCGGAGTAACCGTGGAAGAGCGGCCCTTCAGGGCCGCGTTAGCGACGTGAAAATCTGTGGGCTTTAGTCCCGGGTTGTTGCCACTTTTGGAAGACCGCGTTTTTCCGCAACGCCGTCAGCCGTGCCGTGATGCCGCTCACATCCAGCCTTTAGCCCCTTAGCCCCGCTTGACACCCGCTAATCTTCAGCGTCCACTATGGTGTCCCATTCTCTACCACAGGTGTGCGATGTCTATTTCATTGCGTAATTTCGTCTTACTGGCGTCCCTTTTTCTTACTTGCAATTTTTTGCTGGCTCAGTCCGACACTCCAACCCCGTCCGCGCAAAACGCTCCCGCCCAGGCAAAGTCGGAATCCATCCCCACCTTCCACTCCACCGTCCGCCGCGTCGTCGTCGATGTCGTCGTGCGCGACTCGGCTAACCGGCCCGTGCACGGCCTCAAGGCCAGCGATTTCGTCGTCGCCGAAAACGGCCAGCCGCAGAACATTCTCTCCTTCGACGTCTTCGACCTCGAGAAACCCTCGATCTCCCTTCCGCCAAACGCACCTCACATGCCGCCAAACCACTTCGTCAACATTCCGGCGACGCCGGAGCGCGGCCCTCTCTACGTCATTCTCTACGACCTGGCAAACATCGAGATCGGCGACCAACTCGACGCCCGCCGCCAGGTCATGAAGTTCATCAAGAGCATGCCCGACGGCACTCGCTTCGCGATTTTTGTCCGCTCCGACGGCCTGTACCTCGTGCAAGGCTTCACGGCCGACAAAGCCCTGCTCTACGCGACCCTCGACCCGCAAAATCCCAAGCCCCACGTTCCCAAGGTATTCATGATGGGCAAGAATCTTGGATATGGCGATCCCGCCTCTATGATCAACGTGTTGACCCAGGTCAACGAATTCCTCGAGGGTGTCCCCGGCCACAAGAACCTGATCTGGCTCGCCGGAACATTTCCGCTCGCCTTGGTTCCGCGCAAGGAGGATCCCCGCCAATACGAAGACCAGATCATTAATGAAGTTAATGTTCTGACTCGAGCCCAAGTTGCTGTGTACCCCATCAACGTCGGAGGCGTTCCGGTCAATCCCCCGGGCATGCTGACCGGAGCTCGCATGCACGGCGGCAACAATAATCAAAATGTGCAAGCAGGCGGCCCGATCGGGGGTCCCGGTGGTGGCGGCATCAATAGCCTCACTCCCGGCGTCGGCCAAAGTCTCGATACCACCGGATTGCTTGCATCCATGGCAGCCCAAGGCTCTGGCGATTCCATGTACACGGACTACGATGTTCAGCGGGCCCTCGCCGAGGCCACCGGCGGTCGCGCCTTTTACAGCACCAACGACGTGACCGCCGCGCTCGATGAAGCTACCGACATCGGTGGTAACTACTATTCGCTGACCTATTCACCGACCAATTTCAAGGATGACGGCGGCCGCCGCAGCGTCGCCGTCCGCGTGGTTCAGCCTGGATACAAGCTTTCCTACCGCCGCTTCTATTTCACCGCTGCCCTCAAGCCTAGGGACGAGTCCGCCAAAGCTCAGCAAGGCGACAATTCTGCGGCGCCGCCAGCGCCTGCCGAGTATGACGCGCTCCAGCCCAACATGAAGCACGGCGCGCCCATGGTCCACGATCTTCTCTTCTCCGCGCACATTCACGCCGACGGCATCCCCGCCAAAGCCTCTCCCGAGCAGATGGCTCAACTGGCTCAGCAACCGGCTTACATTACGACTGGCCACAAAGACAAAGCGCTCGCCCCGGTTGACCTGCAAAAATATGTGATTGATTACCGTGTCACAGATCTGTCGTTGAAGGGACAGGCTCAGAACGGTAAAGTACCATCCTTCGAATTCGCCGCCGCCGCTTTCGACTCCGAGAGCCGCATGCTGAACGGCATCGTGAATGAGGCCACCGGAGACACGTCCGTCACTTCAGAAGCCAACAAGACCGGAGTCTTCCGCGTGCGCCAGCAACTCGACGTCCCGGTGCAAGCCGCCTGGATCCGAATCGGCGTCCGCGACAAACTCACCAACCGCATGGGCACGCTGGAAATCCAACTCCCATTAGCTCCGGAGGCCCCGAGTCCAGCAGTCACATCAGCCCGCTGAGGGTTATTCCACGTCTTTGTCATTCCGACCGGAGCATGCCCTTCCCGAAGGGAAGAGCATGCGGAGTGGAGGAACCTGCTGTTCTCCATCCGACCGGGTGCCCCATTTCTCGCGCGCCTTTTGCGCGAGAAATGAGGTCTGCACCTCGAAACTTTCCGCCAGCACTCGGTCCTTCTACGACTTCGGCAGCACAATTATGTTCTGCGGCGTCGCGATCGAGTGCGGAGACCCCGGCGCTTGCGTCACGCCAGTCGAGGTCACCGTGAACACGTACAACTTGCCCGCAGTATCGCTGATCGCATACAGATGGTTGGCGTTGTCCCAGAACATCTGGACAATCCGGTTCGAGGTGAGCAGCCCGGTAAACTTCGTGATCGGGTTGGCTCCATTGAAGTGGAAAATCTGCAGTCCCCCGCTACCTCCAACCGCCAGGTACTTGCCGTTGGGAGACATCCAGTAATCGTTCACAGTGCCGACCGCCACCTTCGGCATGTTCGAGTAAGTGCTGGTCGTCGTGAGGTTGCCGGAACCGTTCACCGTATACGTCGCCAGCTGATACGGCCCCTGGGTCACCCAATTTCCGTTAAGCGGTTGCATAGCTACGGCCAGATGATCGGTGGGATCGGCGGCTGCCAGCCATGGACACCAGAAGTCACCCGTTGGAGCCTTTGGATATGGCGGGCTAAAGTTGCTCAGATAGGAAAGCGTGCCGTCCGTATTGCGGCGCACCCCGATGATCTCCGGGCCAAAGTGATAGCAACTCGACGAGTACGCAAACTCGTTATTTCCGATGAAGCTCACCGGGCTGTTATTAGGAGGACCTCCGGCAAGATCGCCAGTTTGCGTCAGCTTACCCGTCGACTGGTCGATGCTGTACGACAGATAGTCGTTGTTCGTGGAATACAAGTCCGCATAGAGCGTGGTTCCCGTGTGGTCGAGGTAATCACTGATCAGCCCATCGCCATTGGTTACTACCGTGAGCTTGTCCTTCACGGTGAGGGCGCCATTCGCGCCAATCGAGAACGAGTAGAGGTCTTCGTCAACGTTTGCGACGCCGAAAAGCCATGCGCCATTCACTGCCATGTAATTTACGTTATAGGGAAAGGGCGAGCCCGGAACGGCTGTGAGCGATCCATTAGAGGCCGCAGCGTAACCTTTGATCTGGTCCGTGCTGCCGTTGGAACTTGCTACATACACGTAGGCGACCGGCGAACTAATGCTCGGATTGGTACTGGGTTCAGTCTGTGACGTCGTGACCTGAGCGGATGCCAGAACTGTACTGGCGCAGGCCCCTAGGAGGGCAAGCAAAAGCGTGCGATGAACGGAAAACATGCAACGTGGTCAACCCTTCTGCGGAGGAAATAACGATCGAACAAGCGTCCATTCGGATGCGCTACGGGGCAAAGTGGGTTGTTACAGTCTTCTCCGTAGCCGTTAGAGAACGCGGGTGCCCCATCCTTTCGCGTTCTTTGCGAAAGGGTGGGAAACCACGGAAGCGCAATCCTATTTACGGCCTCTTCTTGGCCGGCAAATACTTCTTCTCAATCGAAGCCACGACCACATAATTCGGATCCACCATCTCGTTCAAATGAAGCTTCGCCACCTTCGACAGCAGTTCATACGCGTCGAGTTCCGATAACCCGTAGTCCTTGTGAATCCAATGCACGAGTTCGGTCAACGCAATCCGCGTCGCATCCTCCAGCGGACGGTATGCTCCCACGGTCATGATCGCGTCATCATTTTCAAACTGCGGCCAATCGATCGACCGCCCCTTGATCACACTCACCTGCACCCGCGCCTTCAGCGGCACCTCAATCGCCGATCCGGCCGCCTCGCCATCTCCCATGGCCGCATGCCCGTCACCCAGATATAGCAGCCCGCCCTTCACATTCACCGGAAAGTACACCGTGTTCCCCGCGCTCGCCTCCGGAGAATCCATGTTCCCGCCAAACTCTGCCGGCACAATCGAACTCCGCGCCTCCCCGTTCGCCGGAGCCACACCAATGCACCCGAAGAAGGGATGCATGGGAATCTTCACCGCAAAATCTGTATCGACCGCCTTGAACGTTGCCGTGTTGTCGTCGTGATTGATCCGATAAAACCACACGCGCTCTGGCAACTCTCCGCCCAGCATCGGAGTGTAGTGCGACGAATTAATCGAGCCGAACCCGGGCGAAAATGCGCCCACTCCATACTCCCCATCCACCTGTAGATCGAGAATCTTGACCGCCAGGGTGTCGCCCGGCTCCGCTCCCTCGACGTAGAACGGACCGGCCAGCGGGTTATCTCCTTTCGCCATGCTCAGCGTGTCGCCCGGCTTCTTCAGCCCGTTGCCAAAACAATCGAGCGTGTTGGTGTCGAGAATGTCTCCCGGCTTCAAATGCAGCACCGGTTCTGCCGTCGCAAACAGATATTTCACGTTGGCATTGGTCGTGGTGTAGTGCACGACATTCTGCGCAAGGACGGGACCAACCAGCAGCACTACAGCGAGAATGCGAGAAATCAAGAGAGCCTCCGAGTTTCGTACGCAGGATGCAAAACGATGCCGTGATTGTAATAGACCCGGGGTGCCACACCTTTGTCGCACATTTTGCGACAGAGCCCTGCGCTGAGCGCGTCGAAGAGATGAAGAGATAGAGACTTAGACCTACCTGATTGCCCTTGTCATGCTGAGCGGAGCAATGAGGAGAGCAACGCGATCCTCATTGCGCAGTCGAAGCATCCCTACCTGAACGGCATTGTTACAACGAGGGTCTTTCCTCAGTGTCCTCTGTGGTGAATTCTCTGCGCGAAAGGAGTGTCCGCAAGGCGACTACGAGGCACCTTTCTTCTGCCGTTCGTAGAACCGCTGCACCTTCGCCCGGTTCCCGCAGCGGGTCATGTCGCACCAGCGCCGCTGATGATTCTTGCTGGTATCCAGAAAAAACCATTCGCAGGTTTTCGAGAAGCAGGCTCGCACATAAGGCAACTGGTCCGAAACCAGCAGATCGGCCGCGGCCCGGGCGATCGGCCACAGCATGCTCTCGAACTGACTCGAATCGTCAAACTTCCACTCAAAGCCGTCCCTCACGGGCACCAATCGCATGTGCTCGGCCGCGATCTGTACGGAGCCATTGAGCCGCGCGAGAGCCATGGGCGGCACTGGCCGTTGGTTGATGATCGCCCAGAACACATCGTGAATCGCTTCGCGCAACTCTCTCGCCCACTTTAGCGCTTCGCGCCCACGCTCCGGATCGGCCTGACTGCGCGCGAAAAGCCGGTCCACGTGGCTCGAGTCCAGCAGCCCTGTATCTTCCCCGAACCGCGCGAGATCCAGATAATTCTCCAGCAGTTCCTTGGGATGCGTGTGGCGGTCATCGAGTGTGTTCACAAAGTCGAGGCACACGTTGCCCGCGATCAATTCGAAGCGCGGCGGCCGTCGCCGCGTGACCTTTCTATCTTCACTTGTCTGGTTCAGAGGATTTCCCTTCCCCACTATTATCTAACCATTAAAAGCATCTTGACAAGTTAGATCATTGTGTCTACGATATCTCTAACCGTTGAACATTAGTTTGGAGGTTAGATCATGATCAAGCATCAGTCGGCGCAAATTATGGCCATGCTCCGCAGCGGCAAGATGCTAAATATTGGAGGCAGACCTGTGATCGTGACCAGCTCGCTAAAATCCGGAACCAGTCGCGCGCAGTCCATTCAACTCGCGCTCGCCTTCGCCGCGATCTATCTCGTGTGGGGTTCGACCTACCTCGCAATTCGTTACGCGGTCGAGACGATTCCGCCACTCGTGACGGCAGGCATACGACACGCGATCGCGGGCACGATTCTGTTGGGATGGGCGTGGGCGCGCGGCTTTCGTCCTACGCGCGCGCACTGGATTTCTGGAATCGTGGTGGGCGCATTGTTCTTTCTGATTGGTCATGGCTCGCTGCATTGGGCGGAACAATATGTGGCATCAGGACTCGCGGCGCTACTCATCGCCACCGAACCCATGTTCATTCTTGTGCTGGCGTGGGCGCTGGGGCAGCAGAAGATCAGCCGGCTTAGCGCGCTGGGCCTGGGTTTGGGCGTGGTTGGAGTTGCCATGCTGACCGGCGCAGAGCTGACTGTGAAGGGCTCAAGCCTGCTCGGACTTCTGGCCGTGCTGGCGGGATCCCTGTCATGGTCAGTCGGCGTGGTGATCTCGCCGAAACTCAAACTGCCCAACGACGCGCTGGGACGCACGGCGCTGCCCACGATTTGCGGCGCGGTCATGCTGCTGGCAGCCGCAGGAGTGAGTGGTGAGTTTCACGCCACGCACTGGGCCAGCATTTCTCTGAAATCCATTTTGGGGTTGGCCTATTTGATTGTCTTTGGTTCAGTCGTGGCGTTCACCGCATACACATGGCTGCTGCAGAGGTGCCCGCCAACCCTGGTGGCTACACACACGTACGCGAACCCAGTCGTCGCGGTGTTCCTGGGATGGCTGCTCGCTTCCGAGCCGCTCACGATGCGGGTGGTACTGGCATCGATCGCGATTCTTGGTGCGATCGTGCTCATAAGAAAAGGCGAGCGCAACGCCACTGCGAAGCGTCCTGAAGTGGTTTCAGGGGGCGCGAAGATCGAGAGGCAGGAGTGCGCTTAGCAGGGTCTCACTCTCACCCAAACTGATACAGGTAACGGCGTCAGGCGCCGTTACCTTTCCCTCGTTACCTGCGTGACCGGGAGAGGCCAGGGCGCGCTTAACCCTACCGGCACACTATCCGATAACTCAACTATGGCTGTCGAATGCGGGCTTGACCTGCATTGCATACGCAGCTGTACGTACAAATGTTCCTGCAGGAACATTTGTCCATACGTTTCTGTACTGCGTGGACAACATATTGCACAGGGCGCCGAGATCCCGGCTGCCTGGTCAGGAAGATTCTATCGTGGCGGGTGACGATGGTCACTGACGGAGAGCATGGATGCCGATCATTACTTAAGTTGAGACGTCCCCCTTTTGGGCCATTGCGAGGATGAACAACTGAATTAGAATCTCCGGCAACTGTGGGGAAAGTTTTGATCATCTTACATTTAGATTGTGAATATCGCGAAGTGATCCGTCAGGCCTCAAAGGAAGGCGATCTTAACGAACACGGGGGAAACATGGGGAAGCAGAATAGAAATTGGATGTGGATCGGGATTGTGGCGGGGATCGTCTTTTTCGGGGTATCGGCGTGGGCCCAGGTTTTGCCGCGTGAATATTATGGGTTGAGATCGACAAACGCAGCGAGTAACAACCTCACACAGGGACCGCAGGAACTAGTTGCTGCTAACACGATGGGGTTGGACGATGGCAATGTGTCGGAACCGACTCATGCTTCGGTCACGGATGTACCGGCTTTAAACAAGGAAGTGAACCCGACGATTGCGCCGTGTGAAAACCCGAAACAGGTCATCCAGGTGGCGGCGGGGCCTGCCCCGACGGAGACCGCACCACCTTCCACGCTTACGGTGAAAGCGTCGGCTCTGTTGGAACTGCACGAAATGCGCCAGAGCGCAGTGAACCTTTGCCTGGAACTGCCAGCGAAGTACCGCACGCAGTTGCCGGAGTGCGCGGACATCTTCAAGCATGAAATCCGGCTGAAAGCGCTGGCGAAGCAACAACAACACTGACGGGTTGACAGCGTGCGTGTTCAATTTTGAACAGACGCACCTTGGGGGAACTGCTAGCTTCCTTTTTAACTACAGTGCAGTGAAGGAGCAGTCGCGATCACCCCACGAACCCCGAGCGCGATCGTTATCCTTCGTTCCTCAGGTGGCGCAGCGTGTACTTCACCTCTGCTGCGCCACATCTAAAATTGCTGTGTTCGCAGTCGGATGAAGTCAGGAGACGAGTCGTGGACGCTCAGTCCACTTCGGCCTGCCAGATCTTCTTCTGCCGTTCGATGACCTCATAGCAGTCGCAAGCAGTGGTCTCGAGTTTTGGCCGATCGAGGATGCGAACGCTGCCACGCGAATACTCAATGGCGGAATCTTTTTGCAAAACTCCGGCGGCCACGGTAACGCTGGCGCGGCGAGTGCCCAACATCTGTGCCAGGAAATCCTGGGTCAGCGGAAGAGCGGTACCACCGATCCGGTCCTGGCTCATAAGCAGCCATCTCGCCAGCCGGGCGACAACATCATGCAGTCGATTGCAGGCGGCGAGTTGAGTGGACTGCATGGCGAGCATCATGGAAAAGCGTTGAAGTTGCTTTTCCAGTTCGCGGCTTTCCGGGAGAATGCCGAGCAGGAACTGGGCTTCGACGCGGTAGGCGGTGGCGTCGGCTTGGGTGACTACCCTGAGGCCGCTGGTCTTGAATCCGAAGATGATGGGCAAACCGACGAAGCCCTCCCGTCCGATTAGACCGACTTCGACAGTCTTGCCGTCCGGCTGAGTGGTGAGTACAGAACCCAGGCCGTTGTTCAGGAAATAGACCGACTTGATGGTCTCCCCGGGTTCATGCAGCACCTGATGAAGCTTGAGCCGGACAAACTCCGCAGAAGAAAGAATGGGGGTGCGTTCCTTACGAGGAATGGCGCGCAGAATGATGTTGCCAATTTGTCTGCCATCACCGTCACCGCCCGACGATGGGCTAAAGGCCTTAAGCGAACGAGCAGGAGCTAGTTTGGCCACAACGGGCCTCCTTGCGAAACGGAAGATCCGTCTGATTTCGCAAGGGACCGTTGCCACGGCGCTCGGCGGAACTATGCTGGAAGAGACATCTCCACACTACGCGCATTTCGTCGCTTTGTATGTACGCAGACGCACACATATATGGCCCTAACCGTGCAGACCGGGCCAGGTTGCGGGTGTAACATCCTGCAAAGAGTGGGGTTCCCTATCCGCACAACCTAGGTTCACGACCCCGGGGGAGAGGTCGGCATGGCTATTTCCAACCGTGGGACGCACGGCCAGCCGGGTACAGCCAAGGTCGTCCGTTGTCCCTATTGTGTCGAGGGTAGCGAGTTTCGAGCGATGACCAGGGAGGGCAGCACGAGCAGAGACTGGTTCATTTGCGAGCAGTGCGGTCACCTCGGTCAGCCGACGAATCCTCTGTTTGAATGCACCTGCGCAAAATGTGTGCGAGTCAAAACCTCGAAGCCGTCTCCGTTCGCTGATTAACGTGGGCTCAGACTTTCATGCCTGAAGAATTGTCAGCAAAGAGAACGACTGCGTGTGTGATCTGCCACAAGCCTGTCGAACTGGAAACGGCCAAGACGGATGAACGCGGCCAAGCGGTGCACGAAGACTGCTATTTGGCAAACTTGAAACAGAGGCGCAAGCTACGGATCCCAGGCCAGCAGGGCCGTAAAATCGGCAATCCTGCCGCATGAGTTTTCTGAACCGACCACCTCTTAAAGATGCAGCGTGCGCAGGGAAAATGCTGAGGGCGCCTCGTTCGCGCCGTCGCCGATTGGAGCGCGAGGGAGCGACGCCGGAAATGAACCGCCAGTCAGCTACGTGATCGTGAGAGCGATGGCTTGACTGGTTCCCCCGCTGGAGCAACCGACGTACCCGGTGTTTCCGCTGGGAGTGCTAACGGTGACGCTGGCAGTTCCCGGAGCCGAGATGAGAGTGGTCGTAAGGGTGACCGTCAGCTGTTTGCTGCTAAGGACTTGGGTGGTGAGCGTCGTCCCATTGATGATGACGACTGACGAGCCCACGAACTCGCTGCCCGTCAGGGTGAGCAGAAATCCCGCCTGCACCTGAGCGAAAGTGATGCTGGTTGCAGAAAGTGAGGAGAGGATAGGAGCGGGCCGGGCGCTGTCGCACAGCGGATTCAGGGCGTTGCAACCTTGAGAAACCAGCAGGGCAAGGAGTAAAGAGCCGAGAGCCGGGAGGGACAGGAAAATTCGTTTCATGGTCCATCGTACACGCTGGTGCGTGGAAGTGGGCCGATTTCGAGAACGGAGGTAACGGTGCACTCTCATCGATGAGAGACGAGAGACGGTTCACGAGGTTCCGCGTTAGAGTTGCGTGACGACGCCGGTGCGCAGATCGTAGACAGCACCAACCACTTTGAGGGTACCTTCCTTGACTTTAGGCGCCAGGATGGGCTGCAGTTGTTTGAGGCGTTCAACCCCAAGCTGCACATTCTGGCGGATGGCATTGTCGAGAGGATCGCCGGGTTTTCCGCGACTCTGGGAGACGGCCGGCTTGATTGATTCCACCAGACCGTTGATGGCTCCGGGCAAAGAATCCTTCGCGTCGATGTGCTTTATGGCGGCCTTCACAGCTCCACAGTTGCTATGACCGAGGACGACGATAAGGGGCACGTTCAGTTCGGCGATGGCGTATTCGATGCTGCCCTTGACGATCGCGCCGGCGCCTTCCACGACATTGCCGGCGACGCGCACAACGAAGATGTCACCCACGCCTACATCGAACAGGATCTCAGGCGCGACGCGGGAATCGGCACAGCTGACAATCACGGCGTGAGGATATTGGCCTTCCGCGAGGGCGTGAAAATCCTCAGGGCTGCGCCGCGGACCTGTGGGTTGTCCTTTGTCGAAACGGGAGTTGCCGTCGAGGAGGTCGTGCCAGGCCTGGTCGGCGCTCATGGGCGCTGGAGTTTTGCTGGAGGCTGCTTCCTTTTGCGCTGTTTCCTCGCGTGAGCCAGCGAGCAACCGGGCAGAATTCGCCAGGGTCAATCCGGCGGCAGTGAGGGTCATGAACTTTCGGCGCGAAACCACAGGCAGGGGCTTCATAAGGATCCTTTCTATCGATCCCCAAGTCAGGACGCCACTGATATTGCCAAGTTCTGGGGACAAACGCAAATGTCAGTTCTGACAGTGCGGGGACACTGGGAGCGCGCGCACTGCTTCTTCCTGGTTCTTCAATGTTCTGCAACCTTTAAATCGTTAGCGGTTGTGGTCGCGGCGGCGGAGATAGTCGATGAACATTTGTTCGACGGGCTTGTCGTAGGCGATGAGGACGTGGCGGACGGTATGTCCGCTGACGAAGTGGCAGACTTCCTCGGCGAGGTTTTTGGCGTGATCGCCAGCGCGCTCGAGAGACTGCGTCATGAAGATGACCTGCAGACTGGCCTGGCGGTGGACGTTTTCGGGATTCTCGATGTGGCGAAGGAAGATGAGGTTGCGGAGGCGATCCATTTCGGCGTCGGCGCGCAGGACGTCGATGGCCTTGCCAATTTCGCGGGCCGAGAAGGCGGCGCCGCAGTCCGTCAGCATCTTTTCGAGGATGGTAGCCATCTGGGTGAGGTCGCGGGTGTCTTCGGAGTCAATGCGTCCGCTGACGGAGAGGGCGCTGTTGGCGAAGCTGAGCAGGAGGTCACCGATGCGCTCGAGGCCAATCATGAACTTCATACAGGCGAGAAGCTCGCGGGCTTCGGCGGGACCGACTTCGGTGATGGCGGTGGTGACACCGCTGTCGATTTCCATGTCGAGGGTGTCGAGTTCGCGCTCGCGCTGGCGGAGGGAGTTGAGCAGGTTGGTGGATCCGGTGGCGATGCCCTCAGCGGCGGCTCCGGCCGCTTCTTTGGCCATGTTGCAAGCTTCGACGGTGCGGCGCACGAGGTACTGATGAGCCGGCTCGGGATTGGGAGACTTGGTCGCGGTACTCATACGTATGTCCGACGGGCGAGAACGTTGGCGACGGAGGGGTTTCTGGGACCCGTCGTCACGACTCGGCCGCTCTGGAGATGGGATGGGCAACGACTAAGCATAGGACTTCTTCGGGAAGCACTGGTTAATGTGCCATGAATTTTCCGTCATTTTTCGTGCGTGTCGGGTGATGACGGAAGCTCTTCTTCTTATTGTCGGCCTTGAGGGGGCAAATGCAAAGCGGGATTTTTGAACGAGGGCACAATTCGTGCAGGTTCACCGTAAACGGCTATAACCACGAAGGACACGAAGTTACACGAAGGGTGCGCTTGTAAGGGGCAGGGCGGACGGATGCGTCCGGCGTCACGTTGGTCAGGCAGTCGGCAAAGTGAAGAGGAAAATACTTCCGTGGCCGAGTTCGCTTTCGGCGCGGATGGAACCACCGTGGGCGAGCATGATGTGCTTGGCGATGGCGAGGCCGAGTCCGGTGCCGCCGGATTCGCGGGAGCGGGCTTTGTCGACGCGGTAGAAGCGTTCGAAGAGTCGCGGGAGATGCTCGGAGGGAATGCCCGCGCCGAAATCCTGCACGTAAAACTCGACCCCACGCTTAGCAGGGCGCGCACCGAGCAGGATGCGTCCGCCAGCGCGGCCGTACTTCATCGCGTTGTCGATCAGGTTGGAGAACACCTGGTGGATGGCTTCGCGGTCGGCGCGGACGGATGGTAGGGATTCGACAGAGCCGCGATCTGGGTTGGTCTCCACGATCTGCAAATCGACCTCGTGGCCGCGAGCGATTTCGCGGAAACTTTCTTCGGCGTCGTGGAGCAGTTCGATGGCAGGAACGGGCTCGGTATCGAAGCGGGTCTCACCGGATTCGACGCGCGCGAGGGTCAGGAGGTCTTCGGTGAGGCGCGACATGCGGGCGGCGTTCTTGCGGATGATTTCGAGAAACTCGCGGTTGGGTCCGGAATTTTCGGAGCTGAGATCGAGGAGAGTTTCGGAGTATCCCTGAATGGAAGTCAGGGGAGTGCGGAGTTCATGAGAGACGTTGGCAATAAAATCGCGGCGGGTTTTTTCGACGCGCTCGGTTTCGGTGAGGTCGCGGAGGACCGCAACGGCGCCTCCATCGGGCAGGGGAGCGGCGGTGACGTCGAAGGCGCGGCCGGGAACGATCGAGGTGGCGCGGGTGGTTTTGACCTGTTTGGTGGTGGTGGCAGCTTTGACGGCGGCAAGGAAATCGGGATCGCGAATGGTTTCGACGACGGGCGCGTTGAGGCGCGTGTGCTGGGGAACGAGGCGATCCATGGGCTGGTTGGCCCACTGCACGAGGCCATCGGCACTGACAGCGATGACCGCATCCTGCATGCTGTTGAGAAGAGTTTCGAGTTGGCGCTGGCTGGAGCGGACGGCGGCGAAGCTGCGTTCGACCTGTCCGGCGGTTTTGTCGATGGCGGCGGCAACGCGACCAATTTCATCGCGGGGACCGTCGTCGACGCGGGCACGCAGGTCGCCTTGCTCGATGCGGACGGCGACGTCGACGATGTGATCCAGACGGCGGGCAGTCCAGATGGAGGCGGAGGCGGCGATGAGC
>Ga0210397_10001672_pt1 | contig 14208 bp, 14 predicted proteins | sample IncBWH2OmetaG_FD_160126 | JGI IMG/M metagenome (GOLD analysis project Ga0210397, IMG submission 160126) | Forest soil microbial communities from Barre Woods Harvard Forest LTER site, Petersham, Massachusetts, United States - Inc-BW-H-2-O ...
AAAGAACATTTTTCCCGAGGCAAACCAAAGCGCGGAAATTTGATTCACAGAACCGGCCTTTCGGATTCTACTATTGCCGTTTTTCCTTGATCGGGTGCCCCCACAGGGACTTTTGCAACACAATCTGAGGGATAGCGGACATCCGGAGCCACGCTGAATCGGTCGCACACGACCCTTAGCGGTCATCGGCGGCCAAGTTTGCTGTGATGCACCATACGGCTCTCATTCCACAATGTGGTAGGGTACGATCCTCGGCTTGAGGGGAGTCATGAGGCGACGCAATTTTATCACTCTTCTCGGCGGCGCAGCCGCATGGCCGCTCGCGGCGCGGGCGCAGCAAGCGGGGCGAACCCATCGTCTCGGCTGGTTGTTACCCCTTACGCGCGATGCACCTGTAAACGTTGCTTTTTTCGATGAACTGCGACGGCGCGGTTTCATTGAAGGCCAAAACCTCACGGTCGAATATCGCCCATGGGCCCTACACTTTGATCTGGTTTCGCAATATGCGGCGGAGCTGGTCAAAGCTCGGGTTGATGTCATCATTACCGGCGGGGAGGAGACACTTCGCGCTGCTCAGGAGGCGACTAAAACGATCCCGATCCTTGCGCTCGCAGAAGATTTGCTCGGGTCTGGTTTCGTGAACTCGATGGCACGGCCAAACGGGAACACAACTGGCGTTAGCATCCTCGCGAACGTGCTTGACGGCAAACGACAGGAAATACTGATCGAAGCGGTGCCAGGACTTCGCCATATGGCCGCCCTTGCCGATTCCAACACGACCGCAGTTGCTAAGCTCGACGCATTGCAGAAAGCAGCGGGCGCTCGCAACATCGAGCTTTCAATTCATCAGGTCGCCAGAGGCGAGGAAATCGAAACGGCCATCGCAATGGCGAAGGCATCGGGCGCTACAGCGCTGAATGTTTTGGCGTCACCGCTACTCTATGCCAATCGTCAGCTCATTATAGACCGCACCGCAGCGTTGCGCCTGCCGGCGATCTATGAGTTTCCCGAAACGGCGGAGGAAGGCGGCCTTGTCGCCTACGGATCACGCCTCAGTGAGCTCTTTTTAGAGGTAATGCCCCGACAGCTCGCCGAGCTCTTCCGCGGCGTCAAAGTTGTCGACATCCCGGTCGAACAGCCGACCAAGTTCGAGCTGGTGATCAATCTCAAGACCGCTAAGGCGATGGGTGTGACGGTTCCAGAGGCATTATAGGCACGCGCCGACAAGGTGATCGAGTGAATGGTCGTGATGTCGCCTTGTGGCCCTAAACTGACGTGCCTATCGCGTTAGCGCATGTCTGCTTTGAGGGGGAAGAGCGGAAGTGGCGCGGACTCGCTGCCATGCCGCTGAATGACCCTTCTGGACACTTGCCTGCGCTGATTTGCTGTGCTGCACAACCGTCCTGCCGATTGGTAGGCTGGGCCGTCCGAGAGAGGGCCACAGTGGGACGGCATCGCACTAAGAGCCGTAAGCCAGCGAAAGCGCGGCGGCACAAGACTCCGAAGATCAAGCGCTTTAATGTGCGAAGCGCTGCAAGCAGCGAGAAGCTCTCTGTCGCTGATGCTGAGCTTCGAGAACAAGTCAGCACGCTCACGAATGAGTTGGCCCGACGCACCGCCGACCTCACCGAGTCGTTGGCGCAGCAAACCGCAACCGCGGAAGTGCTGAAGGTCATCAGCAGTTCTCCGGGTGATCTGCAGCCCGTGTTCGAAGCCATGCTGGAGAAAGCGGCGCGGATCTGCGACGCTCAGTCTGGCAGCATCTATCGTTGGGACGGCGATGTTCTGCACCTCGCCGCTACGTATCGTACTCGGCGAGCCTTTGTTGAATCTCGCAGATGGTCGGCGGTCCGTCCCGATCCCAAACTTCCGATGGGTCGAGCGGTGTTCGGCAAAACCGTTGTTCACGTTTATGATGCCGCTGCGGACGAAGCTTATACGAAGCAACGCCATCCGGCATTCGTCGCGGCGGTCGAACTTGGAGGCGTGCGGACGTTTCTGTTTGTGCCACTACTGAAAGATAGCGAACTGCTTGGCGTGTTCAGCTTATATCGTCAAGAAGTCCACCCCTTCACTGATAAGCAGATTGAGCTGGTCACAACCTTCACTGACCAGGCGGTCATCGCCATCGAGAATGCGCGATTGCTCAGGGAACCGCGCGAGAGAACCAAAGAGGTGGTGAAATTAAATCAGCACCTGGAGCAACGTGTTGCCGATCAAGTCGACGAAATAAAGCGGACAGGTCGACTCCGACGCTTTCTGCCTCCTCAGGTCGCCGATCTGATCGTTGCGTCGGGAACAGAGAAGCAGCTCGAAAGTCATCGGCGTGAGATCACGGCGCTCTTCTGTGATTTGCGTGGCTTCACCGGGTTCACTGAAATCGCGGATGCGGAAGACGTGATGGCGTTGCTGCGCGACTACCACGCAGCCATCGGCGAAATCATCATCAAGTACAATGGCACTCTCGAGCGCTATGCAGGTGACGGGGTCATGATCATTTTCAACGACCCAATTCCAGTATCCAACCCCGCTTTGCAAGCTGTCCAAATGGCGCTGGAGGTGCGTGAGGCTATGGGTGCCTTGACTGAGAAGTGGGGTCAGTTAGGGCACGAGGTTGGCTTTGGTATCGGCATTGCGCATGGATATGCGACTCTGGGCACGATTGGTTTTGAAGGACGCTTCGACTATGCGGCTATTGGGACCGTATCCAACGTTGCATCCCGCCTTTGCGACGAAGCGAAACCTGGCCAGATTCTAATAAGTCCGAGAGTCCTGATGGCAGTCAAAGATGCCGTCATAGTTGACGCCGTTGGGGAGTTCGAACTTAAGGGCATCCGGCGTCCTATGGTGGCCCACAACGTGCTCGCCGCCACGCCGCCGAAAATCTGAATTGAGCGGCTGGCGGACAAGCCAAATTGCTGCACTGCTGATCGGCTCTTGTTGGCCCTAAACTGACGTGCCTATCGTGTTGGCGCATGTCTGCTTTGAGGGGGAAGAGCGGAAGTGGCGCGGACTCGCTGCCATGTCGCTGAATGGCCCCAAACTGACATGCCAATCGCGTTAGCGCATGTCTGCTTTGAGGGGGAAGAGCGGAAGTGGGGCGGACTTGCTGCCATGTCGCTGAATGACCCTGAACTTGAATAAGCCGGGCCAAAATCCCCGCGGCGCAGCAATGTCCTTGCTGCACGAGGTGTGCTATCCGTTGTGTTTAGAAGCGCCCGAGGCAACCCACGACGCTCCGCCTCGACTTTCAGATGGGGTGTTCGAATATGAAGCGCCGCGATTTCATCACGCTGGTCGGCGGCGCAGTGACGTGGCCAGTGTCTGGTCGGGCGCAGCAGACCATCCCGGTCGTCGCGTTCGTCTTTTCGGCACAGCATCCAGCACAGCGGCCCCCTATGTAACGGCGTTCAAACTGGGCTTGGAGGCGGTTGGCTTTATCGAGGGGCAGAATGTGGCGGTTGAATACCACTTGCCCGGCGGCCATGACGAAGGGCTGCCAGCTTTGATGGCTGAACTCGTACAACGGCGGGTGGCCGTCATAGTCGGAGATACTTCCCCAGCGATTGCGGCAAAAACGGCAACCTCGACGATTCCAATTGTGTTCGTGACGGGCACCGACCCAGTTAGCGTCGGCCTTGTGGCCAGCTTCAACCATCCCGGCGGCAATGCAACGGGCGTGACCTTCTTGACCGCTACATTGGACGCAAAGCGACTCGAGCTGCTCCATGAGCTGCTTCCGCAAGCGAAGGTGATTGCCTCTTTGTTGGACCCAAACTACCCAGCCAGTGCGAGCCAGCTGAAGGGCCTCCATGATGCCGCAGCCGCGCTCGGCCAACAGATTCATGATTTCCAAGTCAGCAATGAAAGTCAGCTTGACCACGCCTTTGCCGCCATTGCGAATTTGCGCCCCGATGCGCTCGTGGTTTCTGCCTCCGCATTCTTAGGCACCCGCCGGCAACAGATCATCGAACTAGCTGCACGCAATTCTCTGCCCGCCATGTACTTCAATCCCGAATTTCCCGTGTTCGGCGGCCTCATCAGCTACGGGGCCAGCGTACCGGACGCGTTTCGCCAAGCCGGCGCCTATACCGGCCGCATCCTGAAGGGCCAGAAGCCGGCTGAAATGCCAGTGCTTCAACCCACCAAGTTCGAATTGGTCATCAATCTCAAGACCGCCAAGGCACTCGGCCTCGACGTGCCGCCGTCGCTCCTCGCGCTCGTCGACGAGGTGATTGAGTAAGTGAGTTGATGTCGCCTACTGGCCCCCGTCGCGCCGCTTACCGCGATACGGCGATTCAGTTGCTATCGGGATGAAAAACGGACATCGCGCAGACATCCTGAAGTGTCGCGTTTGACCCAAACCGCACCCGAGATTGATTGTCGGCCCGGCGATGAGAGGCGCCCTTCGCGAGCCTCGCATTCAGCCGCGATGCAGCGCGCAAATCTTGTTGCCTGATGGATCCCGAAGGTAGGCAAGATAGAACTTGCCTGTGGCGCCTTCGCGCCAGCCGGGCGGGTCCTCGATGCTCTTGCCGCCATTGGCTACGCCGGCGTCGTGGAACGCCCGCGCCTGCTCAGGGCTGGCACACGCGAAACCGATGGTACCGCCATTGGCGTGCGTCGCCGGCTCGCCGTCGATAGGCTTGGTGATGCCGAGCACGCCGGTCTTCGTGCGATAAAAGATGCGGCCCTTCGGATCCGCTTGGCCCGCCGGCAGCCCGATGGCGCCTAGCACGGCGTCGTAGAACTTCTTGGAGGCGGCAAGATCATTGGCGCCGACCATTACGTGTGTGAACATGCGTTGCTGTCCTTGTCAGAGTACGATCCGGACTTCGCCTGGACCTCGGCTACCCTTGCGAAGTGTGCTTCACCTTAAGATCATGACGCCGAGAAGGACCGGGCAGAGCGTGCTGCAACTGCGCTTCCGGACATTCATAGTCCCGAGGGGCCGTCTGGCAAGCCCCCAACAGTTCCGTTGATGGCAGCTACGGCCATTGGCACTAAGCGGACATTTCAAGATGCCCGCTGCATGTTCGCTTTCGGGAGCAAACGCGACTCCCTGGCGCGCCATGACAACACTCGCGTGCCATCGCCCCGTTCGCTCGGCTGCCATCCCCAGAAGAGGTGTTCGAGTTTGCCGGAGTCTGCTGGCCAGAAACTCGTAGCCGCTTCGCAACGACCGCCGCGCGACCCAAGCCACGCAGCGTCCCTGCCGCATCCCCGCTTCAGGGCGGCTTACAGCGCCGCGAGATACGCGGCGAGGGCCGCGATGTCCTCCTCGGTGATCGCCTTCATCAGGTCCGACATGCCGGGATTGTTGCCGCGGGCGCCGCTGCGGAAATCGAGCATCGTCCTTTCCAGGTACGCGTGGAGCTGCCCGGCAAGACGCGGCTGTGTGCCCTCGCCCTTGAATCCCTCCTGATGGCAGCTCGTGCAGACGACGGAATTGTTGGCGCGCTGCGCGCGCGTCAGCACGTCGGCGGACGGCCTCGGCTGCTGCAGGTTGGGCCAGGGTTTCTTGGAGAAATACTGCGCCAGCGGCATCAGGTCGCTTTGCTCCAGACTCTGCGCGATCGGGGTCATCTGGTCGTTCTTGCGCGCCCCGGACTTGAAGTCGCGGAGCTGAAAGAAGAGATAGCCGAGATTCTGGCCCCAGATCACCGGCACCGGGAATTGCTGCGCAGGCGGCACGCCGTTCTCCCCGTGGCATGCGGAGCACAGTTGCGCTTTTTCCTCGATGGTCTGCGCGTAGGCGGCGGCGAGCGATGCGACGAGATATGCGAGCAGGGCGGCTAACTGGATGTAAATTCCCTTTGCGCGCATTCGCCGATCCTTATTCCGGAGTACCGCAACGCGGCACTCCACAAACCTGCTCGCGACCCGGCTCGCGAGCGCAAACTGCCCGCCCTGCCTGACGCGGCCCAAGATAACAAGAAAATGGACGGGGCCGTTTCCGGTCCCGTCCTTAGCTTCACGAGCGAAGTGGCGTTCCGCCGTCCCGCGCTGTTACTCCAGCGTGAAGGCGATGATGGAGTTGCCGCGCTTGGCGTCGATCTGCACGTTGCCGCCGGCGGCGACCACGATGTACTGCTTGCCGCCGGCCGTGTAGGACGACGGCGGCGCGTTGACGCCGGCGCCGGCGTGGAATTTCCACAGGATGCTGCCGCTCTTGGCGTCATAGGCCTTGAACCAGCCGTTGGCTTCGCCGGTGAACACCAGGCCGCCGGCGGTGGCGAGGAGGCCGCCGATCATCGGCTGCGGCGTCTTCACCTGCCACTTGACCTTCCCGGTGTTGTAGTCGACCGCGGTCACGTTGCCGGCCTGGACCCCGCCGGGAACGTTGGTGAACGCGCCGCCGAGCCACAGCTTGCCGTTCGGATAGGGCGAGCTCGCGACCGTGTAGGTCATCTCCTGCTCGAGGTTGATCGCATAGGCCAGGTTGAGCCCGGGATTGGTGGCGATCGGCGACCACTCGACGCCGCCATTGGCGCCCGGGAACATGCGCGCCGCGCTGGGGTCAAGCGCCGCGGTCGCGGTCGGCAACGTCCACATCCCTTTCTGCGACACCATCGCGTCGGTGAAGCGGATCAGGCTGCAATCCTTGCGGTCATGCACGTAGATGTTGCCGGTCTTGCCGGCGTGGAGAACGCCGGGGACCGTCTTGCCGTTCTTGTCCTGGACGTTGACCAGGACGGTCGGGCTCGTGGCGTGGAGATCCCACACGTCGTGGGCGATGTACTGGAAGTAGCACGCCATCTTGCCGGTATCGAGGTCAACCGAAACAAGCGAGTCGGTGTAGAGGTTGTCGCCGGGGCGCAGCCCGCCGTCGAGGTCGGGCGAGGGATTGCCGACCACGAAATAGATGCGCTTGCTGGCGAGATCGACGGAAGGATTCTGCCACACGCCGCCGCCCAGCGTCTTGTAGGGATCGCCGGCTTTGGCGAGCTGATCCTTCTCCGCGGCGATGTCGCGGTGCATGTCGCGCCCGGTCGCGTCCTTGGTCGCCCACACGCCGACCGAGTTCTCGGGGATCGTGTCGAACGTCCACAAGAGCTTGCCGTCGTTGGCGTCGTAGGCCTTGACGAAGCCGCGGATGCCGTACTCGCCGCCGTTGGTGCCGATGAGGATCTTCCCATCGACCGCGGTCGGCGCCATGGTCTCGCTGTAGCCGAGCGACGGATCGGCGATCTGCTGCGACCACACCATCTTGCCGGTCTTGGCGTCAATCGCGTCGAGCTTGGCGTCGAGCGTGGCGAGGTAGACCTTGTCGCCGTAGACCGCGGCGCCGCGGTTGTTCGGCCCGCAGCAATAGACGGTGATCGGGCCCATCTCGTGCTTGTAGTGCCAGAGCTGCTCGCCGGTCTGCGCGTTGAGCGCGTAGAGGTGGTCGAACGAGGTGGTCACGTACATCACGCCGTTGACGATGATCGGCGAGGTTTCCATGGACTCGCGGATGTCGGTCTGGAAGATCCACGCCACCTTCAGCTTCTTGATGTTGGCGGTGGTGATCTGGTCGGCCGGATGGAACCGGGTCTGGGCGTAGTTGCCGTTGGTCGCCAGAAAATTCTTGCTGTCGCCTGCGGCATTGTTGAGCATCGCCTGCGTGACGTTCGCCGCCGGCGCGGTGCCGGCCATGCCGCCGGCGCCGCCGCTCGTCTCCTGCGCCCGCGCGACACCCGTCGCGGCCAGCGAGAGCGCCATCGCCCCCACGGCCAGACTCGTCCTACCGATTTGGCTCATCTCTTGTCCTCCCTGCGCCTGCAATCGTTGATCGACTGCGCGCGTTTCCTCGCAGTTCCGTCCGAAGCGTGACAATGGAACCTGAGACTGTCAAGGCAACTGACGCTGCGCCCTGGCGAAACGGCTTGACACTCTCGCCCGCCGCTCTATCCTTAACCTGATGGTTAAGTTTAGTGGGACGCCCCTCGACCGCACCTTTGCGGCGCTCGCCGATCCGACGCGCCGCGCGCTGTTGACGCGGCTCGCCGAACAGCCAGATCTCTCGGTCAGCGCGCTCGCGGCGCCGTTCGCCGTTTCGCTGCCGGCGATCATGAAGCATCTCGACGTGCTGTCCGATGCCGGACTGGTCGCGCGCAACAAGTCGGGCCGCACGGTAATCTGCCGGCTGACCCCGGCCCCGATGCAGGCGGCGGTCGACTGGCTCAATCGCTACGAGCGGTTCTGGTCCGAGAGCCTGCGCCGTCTTGCCACATTCCTTGAGGAGGAAGAGTCATGGCCGTCGAATCCGCAATCCTCCAACCAAGCCTCACCCTCAAGCGCCGGCTCAAAGCGCCGCCCGGAAAAGTCTTCGCCGCCTGGACCGACCCGGAAAAGATGAAGCGCTGGATGGGACCCGGCGAGGTCAAGAGCATACGCACCGAATCGGACACGCGCGTCGGCGGCCGCTACCGCATCGTCATGCAGGCGCCGAACGGCGAGGAGTACGACGTCGGTGGCGTCTACCGCGAGGTGGTGGCCGACGAGAAGCTGGTCTTCACCTGGGCCTGGAAAAGCGCCCCGGAGCGGGAATCGCTGGTGACGCTGGTGCTCAAGCCGGATGGCGACGGCACCCTGCTGACGCTGACGCACGAGCAGTTCGCCGACGAAGACAGCCGCAACGGCCACGAGCGAGGCTGGAACAGTTCGCTCGACAAGCTCGAAAAATTCGTCGCGTGAGTGGGCGCCGCCGGCGTTGCGCGGCGGCGCGGTCTTCGACTTCGGGAATTAGCAATTCCGGCTGCGGCGCCGCCCCCGCCCGGATCGACGAGCAGAACAGGATCAACCATCAACACGGAGCAACCCATGGCCTCGTCACACGGCAAATTTCACTGGAACGAGCTGATGACCCGCAACGTCGAGCGGGCGAAGAAATTCTATTCCGACACGCTGGGCTGGACGTTCGACTCGATGCCGATGCCCGGCGGCGGCACCTACTGGCTCGCCAAGATCGGCGACGAGCCGGCCGCCGGCATGTTCGACATCGGCGGCCCCGAGTACAAGGACACGCCGGAAAGCTGGATGCCCTACATCGCCGTCGATGACGTCGACGCGCGCGTGAAGAAGGCGACCAAGGCCGGCGCCACGGTCATGAAACCGGCCTTCGACGTGCCCGGCGTGGGCCGCATCGTCATCCTGCTCGAGCCCGGCGGCGCCGGCGTCGGCTGGATGACGCCGGCGGACGCCTGATCAGATAGGAGAAGCACAATGCAGCCGCACAAGATCGTCTCGCACGATGAATGGCTTGCCGCCCGCAAGGCGCATCTCGCCGACGAAAAAGCGTTTACGCGCGCGCGCGACGCGCTCAGCCGCAAACGGCGCGAACTGCCATGGGAGAAGGTCGACAAGAACTACGTGTTCGACACGCCTGACGGCAAGAAGACGCTTGCCGACCTGTTCGGCGGCAAGAGCCAGCTGATCGTCTATCACTTCATGCTCGGCCCGGACTGGGAGCAGGGCTGCCCGAGCTGCTCGCTGCTCGCCGATCACTTCGACGGCGCGGTGATCCATCTCGCGCAGCGCGATGTCGCCTTCGTCGTCGTCTCGCGCGCGCCACTTGACCAGATCGAGAAGTTCGAGCGGCGCATGGGCTGGCACTTCAAATGGGTGTCGTCGTTCGCCAACGACTTCAACTACGACTACCACGTGTCGGCGACGCCGGAGGAGAAGGCGTCCGGCAAGGCGCTGTACAACTACCAACTCACCGAGTTCCCGAGCGAGGAGCGCCCCGGCGCCAGCGTGTTCTACAAGAACGCGACCGGCGAGATCTTCCACACCTATTCGAGCTACGGGCGCGGCCTCGACATCCTGATCGGCGCCTACAACTTCCTCGACATCGCCCCCAAGGGCCGTGACGAGGAAAGCCTGGAATGGTCGATGGCCTGGGTCCGTCACCACGACCGCTACGACGGCGCGGCTGTCGATCCCAAGGCGAAATACGTAGAGCCGAAGAGTTCAGATTCCTGATGCGAATAGGCACGGTCAGATCGAATTGACGCATCATCCGTAAGCGGGTTGCGGACTAGTGCTACGTGGACTCAATCGGGTGACCTGCCCTGGTGCCAGGGCAGGTCGCAGGGGAGCAAAAGCAAATGTCGATCGAACTCAAATATCTCGCCCTTACGGCGATGCTGACGGCCTCGCTGTGGATACCGTATATCGTCGCGCAGGCGACGACCAACGGGTTCTTGCGACCTGAAAACTATGTCGACCCGACGCCGCGCAAGGTCCCGCTCTGGGGCCAGCGCGCGGACCGCGTCTATCTCAACGCGGTCGAGACGTTTGCGCCCTTTGCGGCGCTCGTGATCCTCATACAGCTGACCGGCAAGGCCGATGCCATGACCGCCTTCTGGGCGGCGTGCTTCTTCTGGCTTCGCGTCGCGCACGCCGTCGTCTATCTGGCCGCTATCCCGTATATCCGCACGATCGTGTTCGTGCTCGGCTACGTTTCGGTGATCGGCCTGTTCGTCGAGCTGATGAAGTAGCCGACTATCTGGTCGGCACCGGCTTCTCGCCGCGGTAGTCGTAGAAGCCGCGCTGCGTCTTGCGGCCGAGCCAGCCGGCCTCGACGTATTTCACCAGCAGCGGGCACGGGCGGTATTTCGAATCGGCGAGCCCCTCGTGCAGCACCTGCATGACCGAGAGGCAGGTGTCGAGCCCGATGAAGTCGGCGAGCTCGAGCGGGCCCATCGGATGGTGGGCGCCGAGCCGCATCGCGGTGTCGATCGCCTCGACATTGCCGACGCCTTCATAGAGCGTGTAGATCGCCTCGTTGATCATCGGCAGCAGCACGCGGTTGACGATGAAGGCGGGAAAGTCCTCCGACACCGCGATGGTCTTGCCGAGCTTGGCGATGAACTGCTTGGTGGTCTCGAAGGTTACATCGTCGGTGGCGATGCCGCGGATCACCTCGACCAGCTCCATCAGCGGCGCCGGATTCATGAAGTGGATGCCGATGAAGCGCTCCGGCCGGTCGGTCGCCGAGGCAAGCCGCGTGATCGAGATCGAGGATGTGCTGGTGCCGACGATGGCGTCGCGCTTGAGCGTCGGGCAGAGCGCGCCGTAGATCTTGCGCTTGGTGTCCTCCTTCTCCGTCGCGGCCTCGATCACGAGGTCGCAGTCGGAGAGGTCGCCCAAGGTCGGGGCGGCGCCGATGCGCTTGATCGCGGCCTGCCGCTGCTCGTCGGTGATGCGCTGGCGGCTGACCTGGCGCGCGAGGTTGCCGCTGATGGTGGCCAACCCCGCGGAGATGCGGTCGGCGGCGACGTCGTTGAGCAGCACGTCGAAGCCGGAGAGCGCGCAGACATGGGCGATGCCGCTGCCCATCTGTCCGGCGCCAATGATGCCCACCTTGCGAATGGTATTGGCCGCTGCGTGCTCGCCGCGCGTCTTCGGCCGCTCCTTCACCTCGACCATCTTCGCCTACCTTCTCCGCTCATCCGCGCCGCATGCCGTTTCGCTCAACGCCCGAGCTTTTCCAGCTCCTTGGCCAACTCCGGCAGGGCCTGATAGAGGTCCGCCACCAGTCCGTAGTCGGCGACCTGAAAGATCGGTGCTTCCTCGTCCTTGTTGATCGCCACGATGACCTTCGAATCCTTCATGCCGGCGAGGTGCTGGATAGCACCGGAGATGCCGACGGCGATATAGAGGCCGGGCGCCACCACCTTGCCGGTCTGCCCGACCTGCCAGTCGTTCGGCGCGTAGCCGGCGTCGACTGCGGCGCGCGAGGCGCCGACCGCGGCGCCGAGCTTGTCGGCCACCGGCTCTATATATTTGGTGAAGTTCTCGCGGCTTTGCATGGCCCGGCCGCCGGAAATGATGATCTTGGCCGAGGTCAGCTCCGGCCGCTCCGATTTCGACAGCTCCTCGCCGACGAAACCGGAGATGCCGGGATCGGCCGCAGCGGCAACCGCCTCGACCGGCGCCGAACCGCCCTCCCCCGTCGCCTGGAACGCCGCGGTGCGCACCGTCATCACCTTCTTGCGCTCGGTCGAGCGCACGGTCTGGATGGCGTTGCCGGCATAGACCGGGCGCTCGAACGTGTCCGGCGCCACGACCTTGGTGACGTCGGAAATCTGCATCACGTCGAGCAGCGCCGCCACGCGCGGCATGACATTCTTCCCGGTCGTGGTCGCCGCCGCCATGATCGTCTCATAAGGCTCGGCCAGCGAAACGATGAGCGCGGCGGTCGGCTCCGCCAGCATGTGCGCGTAGGCAGGCGCGTCCGCGAGCAGCACCTTCTTGACGCCGTCGAGCTTGGCGGCGGCGTCGGCGACCGCCTTGCAGCCCTCGCCGGCGACGAGGATGTGCACGTCGCCGCCGAGCGCCTTGGCCGCGGTCAGCGCCTTGTTGGTCGCGTCCTTGAGCGACTTGTTGTCGTGTTCGGCGAGGAGGAGGGTCGGCATCAGAGGCCTCGTCGCGAATTCGTCATCCTTCGAGGCCCGCGGGTAGCGCGGGCCTCGAAGGATGCAGCCGAGACGCCGCCGCAGCCGCCCTTCGAGGCTCGCTGCGCTCGCACCTCAGGGTGACGGACCAGGCGCGTCATCAGATCGCTCCGGCCTCGTTCCTGAGCTTGTCGACGAGCTCGGCGACGGTCTTCACTTTGACGCCGGCCTTGCGCTGCGGCGGCTCAGTGGTCTTGACGATTTCGAGCCGCGGCTTGACGTCGACGCCGTAGTCGGCAGCGGTCTTCTCGTCGATCGGCTTCTTCTTCGCCTTCATGATGTTGGGCAGCGACGCGTAGCGCGGCTCGTTGAGGCGCAGATCGGTGGTCACGATTGCCGGCATTTTGAGTTTCACGGTCTGCAGGCCGCCGTCGACCTCGCGCGTCACCATGATCGCCTCGCCGTCGAGCGTCACCTTGGAAGCGAAGGTGCCCTGCGGCCAGCCGAGCAGCGCCGCCAGCATCTGGCCGGTCTGATTGCAGTCGTCGTCGATCGCCTGCTTGCCCATGATGATCAGGCCGGGCTGCTCGGCGGCGGCGATCGCCTTGAGGATTTTTGCGACCGCGAGCGGTTCGACGGTGCCCTCGGCCTTGACCAGAATGCCGCGGTCGGCGCCCATGGCGAGCGCGGTGCGGATCGTCTCCGACGCTTGCGCCGGCCCGATGGAGACAGCGACGATCTCGGTCGCCTTGCCCGCCTCTCTGAGGCGGAGCGCCTCCTCGACGGCGATCTCGTCGAAGGGATTCATCGACATCTTGACGTTGCCGAGCTCGACGCCGGTGCCGTCCGCCTTGACCCGGATTTTCACGTCCTTGTCGACCGCCCGCTTGACGGGCACGAGGATCTTCATGGCTTGGTTCAGTTTCTTCCGGCTGCTCTCGCGGCTGCTCTCGGCCGCGCCTTGGCATCCGCGCGATGCTGCAGCGCGGGAACGTACCGGCCGTCGGGCCCGGGGTCAACGGATCGGCTTGGTAAAGGGAAGTGTACTCGTGAGCCCGCCGTCGACCGGGAAGGCTTGGCCATTGACGTAGGACGATTCGTCGCTCGCCAGGAACAGCGCCATGGCGGCGATCTCCTGCGGCCCGCCGGCGCGCTGCAGCGGGTTGAGCTGGCCGATTTTTCCCTGCGTGCCGCGCTCGCGCGCGCGCTCGAAGATCGGCTGCGTCATCCCCGTCTCGATCAGTCCCGGGCAGATCGCGTTGACCCGCACCCCGGTGCCCAGGAACGCATTCGCCGCCGTCTGCGCGAGGCTCACCACGCCGGCCTTGCTGGCGCTGTACGGCAAGCCGCCGGCATTCGCCCGCAAGCCGGCGACTGAGGCGGTGAGCACGATCGAGCCGCGGCCTTCTTTGACCATGTGCGCGCCGGCGTGCTTGATCGCCAGGAACGGGCCGATGAGGTTGGTCTGCAGGATCTGCTGCCATTGCTCGACCGTCTGCTCGAACAGCGGCACAAGTCCGCCGCTGACCCCGGCATTGGCGTAGATCGCATCGAGCGCGCCGAAGCTGTCGAGCGCGCGGCCGACGAATGCCTTGACGTCGTCTTCGCGGCCGGTGTCGGCGGTCATCGCTTGCGTACTGCCGCCGTCCTTGGCGATGAGCTTCGCCGTCTCCGCCAATCCGTCCGCATTCTGATCGACGATCACCACGCGGGCGCCTTCGCGCGCGAACAGGATCGCGCTGGCGCGGCCGATGCCGCTCGCCGCGCCGGTGACGATGGCGACCTTGTTGTCCAGCCGGCCCATGAATCCCCCTTAAGTAATCCC
>Ga0210397_10001674_pt1 | contig 14165 bp, 13 predicted proteins | sample IncBWH2OmetaG_FD_160126 | JGI IMG/M metagenome (GOLD analysis project Ga0210397, IMG submission 160126) | Forest soil microbial communities from Barre Woods Harvard Forest LTER site, Petersham, Massachusetts, United States - Inc-BW-H-2-O ...
TGCGGGGGACTTGCCATGAGGATGTTTCTGGTTGCTGCACTGATCGCGGGCTCGCTGCTCGCCTCGCTCGAAGCGAGAGCGCAGGAGCGCGCGGGCGATGCGGCTCTCGGTGCGGTGTCGGGCGCGGTCGTGCTTGGCCCTGTCGGCGCGGTGGCAGGTGCGATCGTCGGCTTCACCGCCGGACCTTCGATCGCACGCTCCTGGGGCATGTATCGGTCATCGCCAGCACCGCGTGCCCAGCGGACATCGCAATCGAACGCCGCGCCCGAGCCACAAGCCGCCGGCCCTGCGGCTGCGCCGCTGCCGACACCAAGGCCCGCTCATCCGTCCGTCAGTCCTACTGCGCCGGCCAACCCGCCCGGCCAACCGCAGGCCAGCATTGCGCCGCAGATGAGCGGCAAGATACCACCGGTGCAGAGTCTGGAATGATCTGAGTGCTGCGAAGCGGCCTCCAGCTTTTTTGATCTTGCCCCGTCGGGCAAATCACTGGCATATCTTTAGAGTTCGCGAGAACTGATCACTGAGCCCGCGGCTGCAAAAGCGGCCTGCGGGCTTTTTCATATTGATGCGAGGTTCGTTCACGGCGTCGCGACATCAGCACGCGGCGTTGCGCGTTCGAGCGACTACCGATCTTGCGCCAGCACATCGGCCCGACAGCCAAAGCGTTTTGAGCGAAGCGGGTTCGAGTTCGCGTAAAGAGACGCGTCAAAACAAAAGATCTGGAGTCTCGGTCCTGATTCAATAAACCGATCGGGCTTCAGGGCGACCACAACCAGCAATTGACAACGTTCTTGTTATGTTCTAGGGGTTGTCAGGCGGCATAACCCCGACGAAACGAGTGTCATGTTGCGAAGAACGCCAACTCCGGTTGCCGCCGATAATCGGAGCGTAGTCGATGCGCTCTTGAAGCGTGAGAGAGCTTTCGGGCACGTCAAAGCCAGTGCACCGATGCGCGTGGCAGCGATTCTGGCGCTTCTTCTTCTATGCCTGATGAACACCTCCAGCGCACGCGCGGATTCGGCCTCATGCCTTGCCAGGGCTGCGTCATTCGTTACCGAATTGGACGAATTGCTGGAGAAAGAACAATACTCAATTAGGCCTCATAAGGATCTCATGAAGGAATATTTTCCGCTTCGCGATTGCGAGGCAGAAGCCTGTTGGATGTGGTTAGAAGTTCGCGATTCATCAGGTCGATATCCTACTTTCCTCGCAGGAACGAATATTTCATCAGGTTCGAAAGGGACAACCTGCGAGCCTCATTCGGCTATTTCGTTGCGGAGAGAAAGTCGGAGTTAGCCGGCGCCGGGTGGATAAACAAGCCGTGAGCGATGGAAGATACCCGAAAATCCTTGGCGCGATCAGCGTGCTCCTTCTTGCATGTGCCCAGCTACCAGGCGCACGCGCAGATTCGGCCTCATGCCTGGCGAAGGTCGCTTTGTTCGTCAGGGAGCTGGATGAGCTGCTGGAGAAAGAAAAATACCACAGCCGGCCGTATTCCGATCTGGCTGAACGGTCTTTTCCGTTTCGCGACTGTGAGGCAGAGGCCTTGCTGGATGTCGTGAGACAATCGCGTTTCATTCGGTCGATACAGCATAGTCCTCGTCCCGAGGAATATCACATCCTGTTCGAACGGGATGGCCTGGGAGCCTGGTTCTCTTATTTCGTCTCGGAGCGAAAGTCCCGGGCGGCAGGCGCTGGATTCACCCGTAAGCCGTGAGCAGAAATGACATGTCTGAGAAAATCTACCTGACCCCCCCGTCGAGTTTCGTTGTTCCCTCAAACCACACACACCAAATGGTCGGCTTCCCGGTCAAGTAGGCTTGCCCAACTTGAGTCACTGTCATTTTGGGCCCTCCCGATTTCACTTGCACAACGTCACCCGGCTTAAAGGTATCAGAGATGAAAACCCCTCAACTTTCGGAGCAGGAAATGCGATTGGAGTGCCTTCGGCTAGCGCCCCGTATGGGAACAGCCGATGACACTTTGGCGGCAGCCATGAAGCTCTGGGATTTTATCCGCAGCAATTCACAGGTTGATGCACCCCATAGCACTCAACCTAAGTGAGACTGGTTTGTAAAGTACATAATCGCCCATCGCGAGCTCTGTCAAAGGCCAGTACGGTCTGCGACTGCAGAAGCGTCAAGCGCACGATACTAAGGAGATCGCATCGATGTTCTTGCCTTTAGCGAAGCTGGTCCGATGTCTGCTCGCGATTTCTATCGCGTCAGGTTCTGCAACTGCGGCGTCGATTGCGCGTGCGTCGATAACGTGCATACCGTTCGATGAATTTCCTGCCGTTTCGGATCCATCGATCCGGGATCAATTGGAAACCCATGTAAGGGGGCTCCCCGGCCTCAAGAACCCCAGGATCAGAAGTCTTGACCGCCGCTCTTCATCGTCACCGCCGAGGGTAGGTTTTGCAAAGACATCCCCCGTTGCGAACATCGTCTCCTGGACCTGCGGAATGGCGTGGTCAGGGACGTCTTTGCCTTTCGAGGAACGGGCATAACCTGGGTTTTAGGGTCTCCGCAGGGCCTGTGGATGGAAGATTTGCAGGACGAGTATTCGTTTTGGGCATTTGTGACGACCGAACACACTTTCATCAGTGTGGACCTGCCTCGTTCTGGCGATATGGTTGTGATTGACTCGCCGGGGCCCGAGACACTGAAGACACTTCAAGTATGCGCGCACTGGAAATGAATAGATAAGAGGAAAAAAATGGCCGAGACACGTCAGATTGGAAGATTGACGATTCACTTTCTGGGAGACGACGCGGCGCGGCTTGGAAAGTCGTTCGACGACTCGTTCTCCGGATCGCCGTCTTTTAGAGATGCGATGGCCGAAACGGCGCGCACGCAGAGACATATTTACGTCGGCAGCTCGCTGGACGACATACGAGATCAGCCAGGCTTTGAGGGCGTTGGATTTAACCCGGACTCGGAACAGAAGCAGAGCGCGTTTGGAAAACCAGCTGGAGGCGACAGCTATTTTGTTGTAGTTACCAATAAGAAACACCATCTCACTCAAAGCAACGGACAAACGTTTCCTGGATCGAGGGACCTGTCGCTCGTTCACGAGTTCCGCATCCCTCACAAATTATGCGCACTCTCGCCGAGACCGGGAATCTTAGTGCACGTGATAGCGAGACTCGTACCCAAATGCGTGAGCAAAAGATTGCCGAGGAGCTTGGTCGAATACCGGGGCAAGATTTTCCCGATGTACGCGCCGAATTTCTTCGGCCTTTAGAAACGTGTCGGCTTCTTCGCCAAACAATTCGAGCCATGGCCTTGTTCCGCCGATCTCGGCGCCACCGGATTCGCAAGGACCGCTTTCCCTCAATGACGCCTATCTTGAATATTTGAGGCGATTGGGCCTCGGCCAGTCCTGAGCGCCATCGTTTGATTCAACACGCCGGAAACCGGGGCCCGCCGGATTTTCTCCTGTCCTATCCAATCGACCGGTGGTAGCGGCGCGCTTGCCTCGACGGGCAAATCACTGGCATATCTCCAACATCGCAAGAACTGATGATTAAGCCCGCGGTCCGAACCTGGCCCGCGGGTTTTTCATTTTCCGAAATTCGGACGGTGGCCGCAGGGCGCACCAATCTCTTCGACGCGCGTGCCGCAAGGCGCCTTTCAAGCGCGCTGCCGTCCGAACCCAGCTTGATCACGTGAGGCTTCATGGTTCGAGACGCGGCGCAAGTCGCGCGGCTTCTCACCCATGAGGCTGTAAGCGTTTGACGAGCTCGTCCCGAGGGGGTGCGCAAAGCGCCGTCTCGAGGGTGGGCGGCTCTTACCTTTCGCTGGCGCGCGCGAACGCGCCGGCACGCGGCTCTCAAGGAGAGAACAGGGTTCGCGCCCGAAATGACCCGCGCACGTTTGCGCGGTCATGCCGCGTTTTTTAACCCAACTGTCAGCAGAGGTTACGCAACAAACGTAGTCGCGATTCCAGAGCAGGGGAGAGATTTGCATGAGCGCCGAGATCATCCAGTTCGTCCTGCGACCAAACCGCAGACGCCACCTTTCGCCGTCTTCTGCGAGAGCCCGATCAATCTTTGCCGAGGACGATCTCGCCATGGACCATGCCGACACCGCGACTTGCGAATATGTCTCGTCCTGCCACGAACGAGGCGGCCAAGACGGTAAGTGAGGCGCGGTTTGATTTTTTTTGGTCAGTCGAGCCGCGAACTCCGTTCCTTTTCCCTTCGCGGGAGAAGGTGACGCGGACGAAAGTCCGCGCCGGATGAGGCGTATTATCACCAAGCTGCCGAGGCAAACCCCTCACCCGGATCGCATCTAAAGATGCGATCCGACCTCTCCCGCAAGGGGAGAGGTAAGACCCTCCATGCCGCTCCGGCTCAGTCCAACTTCACCATGCATCAACTCGCCGCCACCGCGCGGCGCAGGAAGAACCGGCCGTCGATCGCGGCAAGTCCGGCGCCGATGCAGATAAGCCCGGCGAAATGCCTGACCTCGAGGTGCTCGCTCAGTCCGTAAGCCCCCATCAGTATAGCGCTCACGGGAATGAGGAAGGTCACGAGCAAGAGGTTGGTCGCGCCGGCAGTGGCGAGAATGCGGAAATAAAGCACATAGCCGAGTGCGGTCGAGAACACGGCGATGCCGACCGCGGCACCCCACACAGGCCACGGCGGTACAGCGAGCGTCCACGGCGTATCGACAAGCATGGCCAACGGGACCAGCAGGATCGCGGAGGCCGTCACCTGGCCGGTCGCGGTCATGATCGGCTCGATCCCCATTCGGTGAAAGCGGCGGCCGTAGACGCCGGCGAAGGCATAGGAAACGGCGGCCAGAAGCACCGCGAACTGCGCCAGCACATTGGCGCCCAGCCCTTGCAGCGAGTCGGCACTCGTAAGCACCACGACGCCCAGAAAGCCGATCGCGATACCGAGAAGCCGGTTGACGGTGATCTTCTCGTCGTGCGTCAAAAAATGCGCGACGATGACCGTCCATATCGGGGTGGTCGCGTTCAGGATCGCCGCGAGCCCGGAAGCGATGTGGCTCTGGCCCCAGACCACGAGGCAAAAGGGGATCGCGTTGTTGAGAAGGCCCATGCCGAAAAACGCGCGCCAGGCCGAAGGAGCATGGGGCATGCTCTTTCCGAGCACTGTCAGCAGGACATTGAGGATGATGGCGGCAAGACCAACGCGCAAGGATACGATCGTGAGCGGCGGCAACGCCTTGAGCTGCACGCCTGCGAAGAAAAACGAGCCGCCCCAGAACACCGACAACAACAGAAGCGCGAGCCACTCGCCCCGATTCATGCGGCGGTTCACTGTCAGCTCGGTCATTTCATTTCCACCCGTTTGAAGTGGGCCACGCGGCCAGATCGGCGTCGGCAAGTTTGCGGGCTCACGGCAAGCCGTGCCGGTCTTCTGATACGAAAAAATTCAACGCGCCACCCGATTTCCGAAAAGCGGGGCGCGCGTTGCGACAATGCGGAAACCAGAATGTCCAGGTCCATCACCGAAATCCGTTCTCTGGCGAGGAGCCATACGCGCACGGCGCTGAACGTGCTGGTCGGCGTGATGCGCAACACCAAGGCGCCGGCGCCGGCGCGGATCGCGGCCGCCAACGCCATTCTTGACCGTGGCTGGGGCAAGGCGACGCAAGCCATCGACAACGGCGATGGCAGCGCGCTCGAGCTCATCATCGCATCGAGCGTGTCATTGTCCATCCTGAAAATCCCGACCGCGAAAATATTTGAGCCGCTGCTGCAATGTGCACGCTACAAGGCTGTGTACGGCGGTCGCGGTTCGGGCAAATCGCATTTTTTCGGCGAGCTTTTGGTCGAGACCTGCCAGGCCGAGCGTGGCACGCTCGCGGTGTGCATTCGCGAGGCGCAAAGGACGCTGGCGCAATCCTCCAAGCGGCTGATCGAAAGCAAGATCGCGACGCTTGGTCTCGGTCACGGTTTCAAGGTTTTCAGCGACAAAATCGCAACCCCCGGCGACGGCATCATCATCTTCCGCGGCATGCAGGATCTTGCGATTTACAACAACAGCGACGGTGCGTTTTACCTGCAGGGATTCTACGGCAATCCCTACAATGTGCCGCTGGCCGGCGGCATGGATTATTGGGGAACGACGGTGCCCAATTCATCCTTTGCCTTCCCGATCGGGCAGGCGATCTCGCGAACGACCTACGCATCGCTGTTTGCGATCATGGGGACCACCTATGGCAGCGGCGACGGCTCGACCACGTTCAATCTGCCGGACAAAACGGGGCGTGTCTCGGCGATGAAGGAAGCGGCGGCAACGCGGCTGACGTCCTCCTTTTTCGGAGGCAATTCAACTCTGATGGGGGCGGTTGGCGGCGCTGAGAGTCACACACTGACGATCGCGGAAATTCCGTCGCATCAGCACAGCGTGTTTTTGAAGGATCCAGGACACTTTCATACGGTGACCAACGGCGTACCTAGCCTCATATTCAATTACCAAGGCTCAGGTAGTCAAGGCTCCCCCGCAACTCCTGTCAATACGGATACGAAGGCAACTGGAATCACCATCGGATCGGTAAACGGTGTTGCTAATGACAACCAGACCGCCGGGGCGGGAAGCGGTGGCGCTCATGCTGTTGTCCAGCCCACCATTGTATGCAACTACATATTGCGCATCATTTGAGGCAGGCGCCAAACAGGACTTCGACCGCGCTGGCCTCTTCACAATTGGGACGATCCTCCGGAGCGAAGATCGCGAAGGCCAAACAAATCAGAACAATGGCAGAAACAAAAACAGCTTGATGTCTTGTCAAGATTGCTACTCGCGGCTGTATCGCTTTTAAATGACATAGCAACCTAAAGGCGTAAATAGTCAAACAATCACCCACATACTTATGTTCGACAACATAACCCTGCTCGCCGCATAGAGGCGCATTTCGAGCGTCGGAATACTGCAAAGAGGTATAGACTCGCGTCTGGCCTCAGGTCCATTTCCGAGCACCCCAGTCGCTCCTAATCCCGCCTTCCGGCTCTTCTTCCTGGATCAAACAATGACAGACATCGCAGCCCTCAGGGCAGCGAATGCGCGGCGCTGGGCGAAAGCCAAGTTGACCCGCAATTTTTCCGTCGTGGCCAGACATCTCGTCTCGCCCGACGTCAGGTCGCGTTATCAGGCCGTCGCCGTGAAGACGGGCGTGCCCTGGCCCGTCATCGCCGTCATCCACGAGCGGGAATGCTCGCAGGATTGGACGGGGTCGCTCGCGCAAGGAGACCCGTGGGACCGGATTTCGGTTCACGTTCCCGCCGGGAGGGGGCCCTTCAAATCCTGGGAAGAGGCCGCGATCGATGCGCTGAACAACTGTGCGCCGTATGCCGGACGCACAGGGACTGGACCATCGGCCCCCTGCTGACGAAACTCGAGGAATATAACGGGCTCGGTTACGCCGCGCGCGGCGTGCCATCACCTTACGTGTGGTCCGGGACGGACCAGTATCGATCCGGCAAATACGTGCGTGACGGGATCTATGACCCGAATGCGGTCGACAGCCAACCCGGCTGCGCCGGCCTTCTGATGGCGATGACGGCGCTCGATCCGACGATCAGCTTCTCCGGACCCGCGCTGGCCCCTGATACTTCGAAAACGCCCATCGCAAAACCTTCTCTCACAAAACCGGCCCATGTCTCCATCGGAGCGTGGGTCGCCTCGATCTTCTCCGCCATCTTCAAATCGAAAGGAAAATAAATGTTTCACACGCTGTCGATCGGCGTCTTCATCCTTACTCTGCTCGCGGCTGGCTGGATTGCTTTCACCTTTGCCCACGCCTGGATCGTTGAGACCGGCTCATTCTGGCAGCGCACATCGAAGGCGGGGCGGAACTCGGCAACCATCGTCTGGGCCAAGCTGGTCATCATAGCGGGCGGCCTTGTCGCAGTGCTGGACAAGATCGCCGATCTTGCCGGGGATCCCACATTGACCGCGCAGATTCAGCAATACGCCACGCCGCAGATGGTTGGTTACGTCACGATCGCGATCATGCTCGTGAACGTCTGGGCACGCCTGCGAACCCTGGGCAAGTGACATGTGGCTCGTGCTCGCCAAGTGGCTGGCAGGCTTCGTGACCGGCCCCGTGTTCGATGATCTCCTTAAAGGTTATCAGGCGAAACTTGCGGCCGGAAACACGTCGGAAAGCATCGCAGCCGAACTTGCCGCCAAGGAGCTCGTGTTGCAACAACGTGAGCTGGAGCTGCAGACGCAACTCCATATCGCCGCGATTGGGCATCCCTGGGAACCCGACAAGTTGATGGGCTATTGCGTGGCGATCTATCTCGCAAAGCTCCTGATCTGGGACAAGGTGCTTGGGCTCGGCACCACCGACGGCCTTGCGGGCTTCGCCTCGACCACGTCGAACCTCATCGTCGCATCCTACTTCGCCAAGCGCGGGTTCGAGAATGTGGCGAGAATCATCAGGCGATGACCCCCCGGGATCGTCAAGCGATGACCTTGTCCAAAGAGCGGAAGGCGACCACGTCATGACTGAGATGAGCCACGACGATATCCGCACCGTCGTGCTGGAAGCGCTCGCCGAACAGCAAAGAGTCCATCACAGCGATATCGACGCCGTGGTCTTTCGCGCGATCGCCACCATCCTGACCTCGTTCGGAATCGAGGAGGAGGATCGGCGCGAACTGCGCGCGGATTTCCAGCACCTCAGGCGATGGCGAAAAAGCGTCGAGCAGGCCCAAAGTTATACCTTCAAGGCGGTGATCACGATCATCGTCGCTGGGTTCCTCGGGGCAATCTGGCTCGGCATCAAGGTGATGGTCGGCAAATGATTCACATATTCACCTTGCTTGCGGCGTTAATGATCTCATTCCCCACGCACGAGGATGTTTCCTGCTGGGCTGTGAGGAAAGCCGTCGCGCAATATGGCGTGGCGGCGGTTGAGGCCTGGGCGCGCTCGCATGGCGTCTCCGACAAGGAGATCGAGAAGGCGAGGCGATGTCTCAAGTAAGCAGGGCAAGCCTAACCTTGCTGCGCTCGCCGTCGGCGCGCGGTTCGCGATCAAAAGTCTCGCCCTACCGGATTCGCCAGGTCGATGGGCAGGATGAGGAAATCGCTGATATTCTGGCCGAGCTGCATCGCCTGACGTTCTTTGATGGTGCACAGGTTCCATCTTTCGACTGGGGCGGCTGGTGGCTTGCGTATTTCAAGGAAACGCCGATTGCCTTTGCGGGCGTCGTGCCATCAACCCATGTCCGCAACGCTGGCTATATTTGTCGCGTCGGCGTGTTGACCGGACATTGCGGGCACGGCCTTCAATTGCGCCTGATGCGCGCGATAGAAACGCTGTCGCGGCGCAGCGGCTGGAGCTATCTGGTTTCGGATACAACCCGGAATATTGCCTCAGCAAACAATTTCATCCGCGCCGGTTATCGGCTGTATCAGCCGCAATACCCTTGGGCTTTCTCAGACACTCTTTATTGGCGGAAAACAATCCGGCCCGACCCATCCCCTCATGGCACCCATTCAAAAAGGCTGTAACGTCTGTGGTCCCGGTCGCTCTAGTCTTTTGGTTGGAGCGCTAAATGGCTGTATATGGTTAGTCCGCAGCCGGCATATTCTCCGTTTGGCGGGACGGATCGCCAATCAAGGAAAGGGACAGATTGATCATGACCGCCAGACCCCGATTACCGGCACGGACGCCGAGAGAGAAGGGCGCTCCGATCGCCCTCGACGGTCTGCTGGTCATCGATTTCACCCGCGTCGTCGCCGGCCCGGCCTGCACGCAAACGCTGGCCGATTTCGGCGCCGAGGTCATCAAGATCGAAAATCCCGACGGCGGCGACGATACGCGGCACTACGAACATGCCGATCTTGCCGGTGAGAGCGCCGCCTATGTCAGTCTGAACCGCAACAAGCGTGGCATCGTGCTCGATCTCACCAAGCCTGCGGCTTGCGATGTCGCGCGCGAATTGATGGCGCGAGCCGACGTGGTGGTCGAAAATTTTTCCTCCGGCGTGATGAAGAAATATGGCCTCGACTACGCTTCGGTTGGCTCAGCCAATCCTCGGCTCGTCTATTGCTCCATTTCAGCCTATGGCCGGAAAGGACCATTCGCTTCGCGTCCGGGCTTCGACCCGATCACGCAAGCCGAAAGCGGATTCATGTCGCTCAATGGCTTTCCCGACGGGCCACCGGTTCGGACCGGCCCCCCTGCCGTTGACATGCTGACGGGGATGTCGGCCTGCAACGCCATCCTGCTTGCGCTTCTCGCCCGCGACCGTCTTGGTCGTGGCCAGCATGTCGAAGTGGCTCTGTTCGATATCGCGCTCGCGATGACCCAATTCTACGGTATGGCCTACCTGATGAGCGGCGTGAATCCGAGCCGACAGGGAAATTCGCCGAACGGATCGCCATCGGTCGGCGTGTACAGCGCTTCCGACGCGCCGTTTTATATCGCCTGCGCCAACGATCGCTTGTATCGCCGTTTGGTCGTCGACGTTCTTGGCCGACCCGATCTCGCCAGCGGCGAATTCGGCGACCGCCGGTCGCGGACCGCGAACAGGGACAAATTGCGGGCCATTCTTACCGGGATTTTCGTGCAGGATGTTCGCGAGAAGTGGGTCACGAAAATGAAGGCGGTCAATATCCCCGTTGGATATCTTCGCACGGTGGAGGAGGCCTTCAATTCACCGGAGGTTCGCGAGCGCCATCGCCTCAGCCAAATCCCGCATCCGACCGCAGGCAGTGTTCCCAACATCGAATCACCGCTCAGTCTTGGTCTGACGCCGGTCATGGACCCCATAGCGGCGCCGCTGCTTGGCCAACACACGAGGCAGGTCCTGCGCGAGAAGCTTGGCTATGACGATGGGCACATTGCCGCCCTTGCCGATGCTGGCGCCTTCGGGATGGTCGCAACAGTCGAAGTCGGCTGATATTCGGCAGCGCTCTTTCGCGAACGAGCGCGTCAAGAAATTCTGGATTGAAATGAAAGCCCGGTGGCCTCTGGCCGCCGGGCTTTTTTTGTTTTGAAGGGTTACCATCAGCTTCGCTGTCTGACATGGGCCAGCGGGTCGGGGCCGTATGAGTTTTCGCCGGCGGTGCCGCGCAGGAAGCCGATTTCGATAAATTCCGAGATCGGCAAGACAAAAGCCAAGCTTATCCTTCTCGAAGACTATTTCTCGTTGTCGTTTCGGCGGATATTGTATAGAGGCGCGGCATCAAATCACGGCCGTGGGGTTTTTCCATCTTCTGCCAGTTAAGGAGTTGTTCCATGACGCACGCCATCCGCTTTCATAAGACCGGCGGGCCTGAGGTTCTTGTCTGGGATGAAGTCAAAGTCGGTAAGCCGGGGAGCGGAGAGGCGCGCATCCGCCACACCGCCGTGGGGCTCAACTTTCTCGATATTTACCAGCGCTCCGGGCTTTATCCTCTGCAGTTGCCGAGCGGGCTTGGCAGCGAGGCTGCCGGCGTGGTCGAGGAAGTCGGCCCTGGGGTAACTGATCTCAAACCCGGCGATCGGGTTGCCTATGGGGCTGCCCCGATCGGTGCCTATTCGGAGGAGCGGCTGATTCCGGCCGAACGCCTGCTCAAACTGCCCGACGGCATCGATGACAAGACCGCGGCCGCGATGATGCTCAAGGGCCTGACAGCGCAATATCTCATCCGGCAGACCTATCGTGTCAAAGCCGGCGACACGATCCTGCTCCACGCGGCGGCCGGCGGAGTCGGCTTGATCCTCTCGCAATGGGCCAAACATCTCGCTGCGACCGTCATCGGGACCGTCGGCAATGACGAGAAGGCCGCGCTCGCGAAGGCTCATGGATGCGCGCACACGATCGTCTATTCGCGCGAGGATTTCGTCAAACGCGTCGAGGAGATCACGCAAGGCAAAAAAGTGTCTGTGGTCTATGATTCCGTCGGCAAGGACACGTTCCTGAAGTCACTCGACTGCCTGGCTCCGCTCGGGGTCGCCGCACTTTTCGGTCAATCGTCCGGAAGCGTCGAGCCGCTCAACCTCGGTCTTCTCGCCCAAAAAGGTTCGCTGTTCGTCACGCGGCCGACACTCAACACCTACGCTGCCAAACGCGAGAATCTCGTCGCAATGGCGAAGGAATTGTTCGAGGTTGTGCTCTCGGGCGCGGTCAAGATTGGGGTTCGCCAGACCTACCCACTACAGGATGCCGCGAGAGCCCACGCCGATCTTGCCGCGCGCAAGACGACCGGTTCGACCGTGCTGCTGATCTGAAGCTGGCCGGGCATGGCTCGCGTTCTCATTCCCCTGCCGGCGCGCGACTTCGATCCGACCGAGGCCGCCGTGAGTTGGCAGGTGCTTGTGAACGCCGGCCATCTCGTCGCTTTTGCCACGCCCGACGGGCGGGCGGCGGCTGCCGACGACATGATGCTGACAGGGAAAGGCCTTGATCCCTGGGGTGGGATTCCGCTGTTGCGGAATCTGCCGCTAATCGGACTTCTGATGCGCGCCAACGTCGACGCGCGCAAGGGCTATGCGGACATGCTCGCGGATCCGAAATATTTTGCGCCACGGCGCTGGGATTCCGTCAATGCATCGGAGTTCGACGGCCTGGTTTTGCCGGGCGGACATCGTGCACGCGGCATGCGCGAATTCCTCGAGAGCGAAACGCTGCAGCATCTCGTCGCGAGCTTCTTCGAGGAACAAAAGCCTGTGGCGGCGATCTGCCATGGCGTCCTGCTTGCCGCGCGCAGCATTTCAAGACGCACCGGCCGATCAGTCCTCTGCGGATACCGGACGACAGCGCTGACCTGGACATTAGAGCGCAGCGCATGGAAGGTCGCCAGGATCACGCGATTTTGGGATCCGGACTATTATCGGACTTATCTGGAAAAGCCCGGGCAGCCGGAAGGCTTCATGTCGGTGCAACAGGAAGTTACGCGCGCGCTGGCGGACCCTGCCGACTTTGTGGATGTGCCAACTGCTGATCCGCAGTACCGCCGGAAAACGTCCGGCCTGGAGCGCGATTCGTTTGACGATGCGGGGCCCGCTTTTGTGGTGCGCGATCGCAACTACGTTTCGGCGAGGTGGCCCGGCGACGCTCACACCTTCGCAAAGACCTTTGCCGAGATGCTGAATTAAGTGGCCCGATGCTTGGCCCGAAGTCGGCGTGCTTTCTTGCGCGGCTGTTAGCTCCCCTAAGCTCTAGCGGGAGATAAGGCCATTGTGCTTTGATAGAGACAAGGCCGAGGACCAAAGCCCTCGAGAACCATAAGACGATATGAGCAGAGTAATATCCAGCCGGAACTGACGGATCTTTCATGAGCATCAAGCTTTACGGGTTCTGGCGATCGATCGCCTCGTTTCGGGTGCGGGTCGCCTTGAAGCTCAAGGGCCTCGCGTTCGAGGAAACTGCGATCGACATCCTTTGCGGCGAGCAGTTCAAACCGGGTTATGACGCCGTCAATCCCGAGCATGTCGTGCCGACTTTCGTCCATGATGGCTATCAGCTGTTTCAGTCGATGGCGATCATGGAATATCTCGATGACATCAAGCCCGCGCCGCGGCTGTTGCCGGAAGATGCGAAGGAACGCGCCTATGCGCGGTCATTGGCGCTGATGACCATCGCCGATGCTCATCCGCTTGTCGTGCCGCGTGTACGCAACCACCTGGCCAAGGCATTTGGCGCCGATACCAAGGCGATCGAGAACTGGGGCAAGCACTGGACCACGGAAGGACTGGCGACGTATGAAAGGCTGCTTGGGCGGCGTGTGCCGGCGCCGTTCGCGCTTGGTGCCGAGCCCGGGCTTGCCGATATCTGCATTGCCGGCCAGGTGGTTGGCGCGCATTTTCTCAAGCTTGAACTCGGCGCCTTTCCGATCGTGGCGGGGCTTGCCGAGCGCTGCTTAAAAATGCCGGAATTTGCAACCTCACATCCGTTCGAGCAGCCCGGCTACAAGACCGCGAGCGTGCATCACTGAACGCGCCCACGATTCGTGGGATTTCGCAGGACGAAATCAGGTTGAACGTAGCCGCGATACAAGTGCGCTCCCTATCCCTTTGGGAGAGGGTTGGGGTGAGGGGGTACTGTATATCTCATGAAGGCTACCCCTTGTAAGTCGAAAGTCCGTTCGTCTGGTATTGTAGACGGTGCGGTGACGGACGGGAGTCCGCAGACCCCAAGGTCGTTGCAGACCGTGGGTGAGACAGGTGCCCCGTCCGTCAGTCCATCGA